>RRZT013057249.1_pt1 | contig 21038 bp, 26 predicted proteins | sample 2165551 | NCBI WGS metagenome assembly RRZT01 (sample SAMN10456910, study PRJNA506462) | wastewater metagenome | biome: wastewater; feature: sludge; material: wastewater sludge; isolation source: wastewater sludge with Escherichia coli K12::gfp cells carrying plasmid... | place: USA: Moscow, Idaho... | reverse complement strand
CGAATATTTGGTAGATATTTACATAAATGATAAAGAGGTTCTTTCAAAACATTTTAATGTAGATTCTTATCAATCTAAATAACCAATCAAAACGGATTTTTATTTTAATTAAATATTCGGTTATCTAAGAAATACACTAAATTTTAACATGATTTATTTTTAGTAATATTTAAAAATAAATCATAAATTAGTGATGTCCAAAATAGTTGATTTGTAATCGGATAAAGAATAGAAAATTGTAAATGGAAACAAATTATCAAGTAGGTCAAACACTTCGTTTAAGAAAGCAAAAAAGACGTCTATGGGAACAAGAAGATTATTATGTTGTGCTAGGTTACAACGATAATGATATTTGGATTCAAGCGATAAAAGATAACGTATTTTTTAAAAGTGGATTTTCTTTTATTCCTGAAACTTTGGATATATTTGATCCAGTTGAAATTTTTGGGTATCAACTTTTAAATACCAAAGGTAGAATTAAGGAAAATTATACCCAAGATATCATTTGTGATATGATTTCGTTTGTAGATGAATTAGATAGTGTTGTTGCATTTAATGAAACAGAAGGAGGGTTAGAGTCCAATATTTATTTTGGAATGGGCAATAAGCAATATCCTGAAGCAAAAGGTAAATTATTTGTTGAATTTCCTCCCTTTTTTATTTAATAGACTACAATTCTAAAATAAATTAATGCGAATTAATGCGAATTTAGTTGCATTAATTTACATCAATATGCATTAATTTACTTCTTTTCTATGTTTTCAATACAATTTTCATTTAAAACATTTTCCGAATCGTATTTCTGAAATTATGATTTCTACTTTTGAATAGTATATTTTTTTATGTTATTTTAGTTAGAGAAGGTAGTCGATTTTAAAATGTTAAAATTTGAATAAATCATACGTAAAAATTATTTTATAAGATAATTTTAGTTACATTTACTATGCGATTTACATACAGTTCAAATTTTAGTAGACCTATAGGTAGACCCATTGGATTTAAATTTTGTGAAGTACTGAAAACACTAGGAAAAATATAAGGGTTGCGGAGCCTCTTTCTCCGCCACTTTTAAGTGTAAACCCTTATAAATCAATAGTTTATAAGGGTTTTTTATTTGTAGTTGCCGTTATGGTTGCCACTTTTGGTCGAAAATTCACTAAAATTTTATTTCTGGAAAAACAATTGAAACAATTTCGTTGTATTTGGTTTCTTGTTGAGGTTTCCAATTACTTGTATTCAATATTTTAGGTTTTAATAAACCTTTTTTGTCCTCACTATGGCAAAATTCATCAATTCCCCAATACGTTTCAATTGCTTTCACAACTGCATCAAAAAGAACAACTTTATCATTTTTTAAATTAGCATAATAATTGACAAATTGAATTAAATTTGGAAAATCATTACCGATAACTCTTTTCATTTTTATTGAAAGTATTACAAATAATAATTGTTGTACTTTGCTATCGTACAAATTATATAATTCTTTATTTTTACTAACTCTACTCAAAAAAACACCTACTGAAACATAGTAAACCAGTTTATCACTATTTAATTTTTCATTTTTTGAAAAACTAACATCAAATACATATTTTATAAATTTTTTATCTTGTGTTCTAAATTCATAATCTTTTTTGAAAAAGTCAAAAATCTTGTTAAACATTTCGCTTTGTTGACTTAAAAATAACCTTTGAAAATCTGTTGCAATCTCATTTCTAATTTGAACAAAAAAGGCTCTGTTATCCTCATTAAAAGCAATATTTCTATCTCTTATTATCTTTTCGCTTGTTGTTAATTCTGGTAATCTTATTTCGTCTTCATCATTTGAGTAATTATAATCTTCATAATCATACTCAATGTATTTTTCTCTCTCTGTAAATCGTTTTAAAGCATCCTCTTTGGTTTTTTGTTGCTCTGCAAGTTCCTTTTCTCTTATTTCTTTTTGAGTTGCTAAAATCTCATTATTTAAGATTTCCTCTTCTTTGTTTACATCAAAATAAAAGATTTTAAAATTAACCTCATCAAAAGTAAGTTTATTAAAATTCACATATTCAAAACACCAATCATAAGTGATTTTTAAATTTTCGATTTTTGGTTTTTGATAGTGGCATAAAAGAAATAAATCATTGTTTTGATTTGATAAATATATTGCCTCTTCATCGAGTACAAAAGCATTTCTATTATTGGAATAAAAAACATCCTTTTCGGTAAAACGCTGTTTCAAGTCATCAATTTCAAAATTTTTAAAAATCCATAATAGATAAGTTTGATTTGTTTTATAAAAATGTTCTCTATCTACAATAACACTTAAAAATGTAGTCGATAATTGAATTTCAAAAACAACCTCAACTTTTTTGTAAATTGCTTTTATATCTGGTCTTTTCCATTCAAGATAATTGGAATTACTTTTAACCACTTTTTCAATATGAATATTTGAAAAGTCTTTATTAAATTCAATAAGTTTCTTTATTAAATTTTTTGTTTCAATATGTAAGGGACTTTCTTTTGCGCCGTTATATTTTGCCCTATTAATTTCTTCTTTAGTTAGTTCCGTATCTGTTTTTAAAATACAATATCCTTTATCTTTTTGGTGTGCAAAATGTAAAACTTTTTTTCCTAATCCAATACCACCATTTATTTTTATATTTTGACTACAATAATAACATACAAAAATTGGCTCTCTTACACCTTTTATAACCTCCTGTAATTCAATTCTACGTTTCCAAATTTCATTTTTACTTTTATTGAAAAAAATATCGGCATCAATGGTTTTTCCATTCTCTTTATTTAAAACTTCTTGTATGGTTCTTTTCACAATAGTAAAAATTAGTATTTAATTTTACTCTCATATTCTGTAAAAAACACAACTTTATCGGCAAGGTATCTTTCATTAACTACAAAAACGATTAAATCGGCTTCATTTTTATATTTAACTTCAAACCAAACACCTTTTTTTACATTCTTTATCCAGTTTGTTTTTAGTACAATCCAGTTTGCCTCATACTCGTTTTGTGAGATGAAAATTTTATAGTTTGCGTCTTTTGGATTTGAAGTGTAAAACACTTTTTGAGAATGTGATTTAAACCCAATTATAAGGAATATGAATAAAAACAGATGTTGAGGTTTCATTTTATTAAATTTTACTCAAATTTAATAAAAAATTTCTACTTTTGTAAGAGAATGAATAATTCCATTATTGGAATTTAAAATAAAGTGCTTTTGTGGTACTGATTACAGAAATCGGCAAAATTTCAAAAATCAATACAGTACGAACAAGATGCACGTCGTCAAGGCGTGTCCTCTTTTCCGTTGTATTGTACGGCTTTGCCGAGCCTCTGTAATCAATGTGTTTAAGATGTGGCACGCTGATTGTTTCTACTCTTTTCATATTTTTACCTCATCATTTTATCTTTAAATTATACTATTTGGAAATGTTTATTATTTGAAAAATAACTAAATATTATCTAATGAATACATTAAAGAAAATCTTTAAAATCTTACTTGGCATTGCTTCAATTTTTTTCCTGCTATTTGTAATAATCGGATTTTACTATTCTCTGAAAACTGGCTTCATTTGGCTTTTAAGTGAAATTATATTGATTGCATTATTTTTAAGTTTGACTGATAAAAACCAGATTTTGAATTTTAAAAATTCAATTAGAATTTTACTTTCTATCCTTTTTATTGTTTTGTTTTCTTGGGGTGCTGTTGCTTTTTCCGAAAGTGAGAAATACAAAGAAAGTATCGTTGTAAATAAATTTGCACCTTCAGAAAACGAAAATAAAGTTGATGAGGTTAAAAAAGAAATACCTCCAGTTGATTACTCTAAACTAATTGAATTTCAAAAAACCTGGTCTGATAGTGTTGTAAAAAGTTGGGGCGGGGATTTTATTGTTTCTAATAAACTATCATTACCAGATACCATTTACTTTGAATTAAGTAAAAAAGCAACACAATCTTTTAACTCAAATAAAAGTCAAAGTTTACCGATGTATTTGTACAGTTATAAAAACTCATTAAAAAACAAATTTGGAACACAATACAACGAAATTGAAACCTACATTGATTTTATGCCAAATAAGGAACTTTTAAAAAATAACAATCCAAATGACTGGACGCATCCAGTTATGAAAAATAGAGGTCTTAAAATCTATGGTGGAAATGAATATTCAAAAGAGTATATAGGTTCTCTAAATTGCAAATACAAAGATGAAACAACTGGAAACACTTACTATATGATACTCAAAGATAATGGCAAAGAAATAAGAATTGTTGATTATGAATTTGATAATTATTGGATAAAACGAACCGATCCAAACTTGAAAAGTGCAATAGGAATTTCTAAATGTTATTAATACAAATCAAAAAACAATCTAAATTCATCATTATGAAAAAAAATATCCTTTTAATACTAGCTTTATCATTAATGTTTTCTTCAAAAAGCATTGCACAAAATTTAAAAAATGATTGTGAGTTCTATAAATCTACTTCTTTTATTTTGACCTCTATAAATGCCATAGATGAGGTTTTAAATTCCAATGATAAGAATACAGATTTAAAGAAACTTATTCCGATTTTAGAAACTAATAATACTAAAATTGAAAAGTCATATCAAATTTTAAAATCGAAATTTTCAAGTGATACAGACTTTGTGGTTTATGAAAATTGGTGTTTACTTATCAAAAAGTCTAGCAAAATGTTAAAAGAAAACGACCCTATTTTTGAACTTGGTTTACAATTAGTAAAAGATGACTTGAAAGATTTTTTTACTACTAAATACTAACTACATCAAAATACCATTTTTCAAAAAAAGCATTTTTTTTAAATATTTACATTACCTAGCTTGTGGTTTTGATTCAAATTTTAGGTTTAAAGGTGGGGGGTGCATCGTTTCTTTTTTTGATAGGCTATTATTAAAAAAATATAAAAGTGTTACTTTCATTATCTTTTAGGGACTTGTACCCACGTTATGAATTTCTAACCACTTGAATTAAAAAGAAAAGCATTATAAGAGTGTTTCTTGTAATGCTTTAGTCTTTTAAATAATCTGTTTTGCTCTTATACCTACCTATGTAGTAAACTTAATCTTTTGCTTAACTATTATGTTTACTGCTTCTTTTCGGTGTACTGGTGTAATTTCATTAAGAAAACCTCTCAATACAGTAATTTTCTCTTTTGGGGTCAAATGAGGTACATAAAACCTCAACTTCTTATAATGTGGTTCTAACTGTTCCCACAATATTTTTCTCATTTCTTGCGAAATTTCGTCATCGCCAGTAGTAAGGTATTTTGTAAATCCTTTTAATAAATTTGCTCTTTCATCTAAACTACAACAATTAAGTAATTTTTCTAGTCTTTGATAATCTGTTTTCAATGCCTCGAATAAAACCGCTTTACTTTCTTTAGTCAATTTGTTTTGACCTCTCACATTTTTTTCACGCCCCAAATTTTTTGAGTTCTCATTTTCTGGATTTTCATTTTCTACATTCATAATTTTTGCTTTTCAGAAACTTGCAATTTTTGAGAATAGTACTTTTTTATTTTTCAGTTTTAAAATCTAATACTATTAATATAATATCTCATTTATTGCAAGATTCCACAATTAATAATTTATCTCACTTTCATTAATGACATCATAAAATATTTGTTTTGCCTTACTTGAAAATACAACTTTATTTTTCCATTCTCTTATAGTTTGATTATTGTTGAGGTCATTAATTGCATTATAAACCGTTTTTTTATCTACTGGAATATTTGTAAAAACTTCTTTTGCATTTAACTCATTACTTTTAAGATAAAATTCATTCCATAAATACATAGCAATTAAAATTTGCTCTGGAGTTTTACAAAACTCATACAGTCTTACATCATTATAAAATAAGATGCAATCATTTTTTGAAACATCATTAAAATAACTTTCAATATGTTCCGCTACGCAATAACCAAATTTTGTCTTATCGATACAATACTTTCTTTTCAGCTTATTAATATGCCTAGATACATTTGAAGGATTAATTAATAATTCATCTGCAATATGTATTCCTTTAATCTCGGAATATCTTACTCTAGTACCTTTGTGCATTGTTTTAAATTTTCTCTCACTTTTCACAATCGACATTAATACTAAATATTCCGAGATACACATTTTAAAATCTAAAATAACACGTTTGTTGATTATAAAGATTTTACCCTTACTCATTTCAATAAATTAAGAAGTTTAAAGTATTCTATCAATTCATTTGCAAATTGAGTTTTATTTTTAGGATTGCGATTTTTTACTAAAAAGAAATGTATTTGTTGTTCCTCCTTTTCATAATGCAATAAGATAAAATCCTTTTTATTTTTCTCGTTTATGTTATTACCAATGTAGATGCCGTTACCCAAATTGAAAAGTCCAGAATGAAGTATTTTAACTTTGTGTTTTCCAATAAATTTCCAACTTTGCACAACCTCAACAACATCGTTTTCAATCAAATAATTTGCCTTTGGTTTTGAGAACTTAATAAAATCAAATACAAACTCATCTTTAGGTTTTTTCTTGTTGAAAACCCCTTTTATTGCCGATTTTTGAAATAAGCAATATTCAAAATTTATGATATTTGCTTTCATCGTTTTGTATTGTATTTAATTCCTCTAGGATTTTCAAGGATTTTATCCAAATCCTCTTTTTTGAAACGGATTCTAGTATTTATACGATAACTAGGAACAATACCTTCTAAACACCATTTATGTAGTGTAACGAGGCTAATACCTAAAATTCTGGCTGTTTCTTTTCGATTAAGAAGTTTATCATTATTCTCACTAGCATTTTCTTTTTGTTCCGTTAAAACGTTTGAAAATTGCTCACTAACACTTTCTTTGATGAGTGCTTTAAATTCTAGGATTGAAATCCCTTCCAAATAAATTGCCATAGTCGAACTGCTACCAATTAGATAGACTTTGTTTGAAATTAATAAAGAAATTCAAACAACTTAATAATTCAAAAGGGATGCTACGGCGAAGTTGTTATTTATCACTAACTATACAAAAGGCGTATAGTTCACTAAACTAGAATAAGTTTCTAATTCTATGGTGCAAATTAATAATTAATTTCAATTAAAAACAAACAATTTAAGAATTATCTTTTGCAATCAATTCATTATGAATGAGTTATTAAATTTGAGTAAAATTTAATAGATTAACGTAATTAACTCAATTACAATTATTTAAAGAAACTATTTTGTGCCATTAGTACGGCATTTTCCTCATTAGAAATTTTGATATATTGCAAAAATGATTTTTCAGTAGTATGACCAGTAATTTTCATAATTGAGATACTGGGAACACCTGCTTTAAATGAATTTGTTGCAAATGACCTCCTAGCTGTATGGCAACTTATTAAATCATATTTTTTAAATACAGTTTCCTCTCTTTTACCGCCTTTAGTCTTAACAATTAATATATCCTCCTCAAACTTTAAAAGTTCCCCCAAATCCTTTAAATACTCATTCATTTTTTGATTTGTAATTTGTCTAGGCATTACACCATCATATTTATTTAAAATGGCTCTTACTTTTGGATGAATTGGAATAGTAACTTTTTGCTTTGTTTTTTGCGTTACAATCTCAACTACTTCAACACCTCCAATTTTTTTGAAGTGTTGAGGTTGTAGATTGCTAAAATCTGAAAATCTCAAACCAGTAAAACAACCAACAATAAAACTATCTCGAACCCTATCCAATTTTGGATTTTCGCTTAAATCCTCATTATACATTTTTTCAAGTTCCTCAATAGTTAAGTAGATATGTGTTATATCCTCTTTTTTAATTGTGAATTTTCGGCTTTTGTAAGCTGTATTAATATTGTAACCATATTCAGAGGCTTCATTTAAAAATAGTTTCAAATTTTGAATTAATTTCAATGAATAATTTACAGAAAGTGAACGTGGAGCGGAATATAAAAAGTTTTGAAACTTATCTAAAAATTCAATATCAATATCCTCATAGTTTAATTTACCATACTTTTTGCTGTAATCTTTAAGATGCTTTAAAGTTTTCTTGTAAACTTGAATTGAGCCGTTTGGTTTTCCTGCAAGTTCTCTTTTTTTAATAAACTCATCAATAAAGGTTAAGAGTGTTGGAGTTTCTTTTTGCTTTACCTTGTTAAGTGAAATATCTAGTGCGTTTTTAAATTCAGAAATAGAAAGTGGTTTACTTTCAATTAATGAATTTCTATAAATTTCCTCTGTTTTGTTTCTTAACGTTTTTAGGTAGTAATTAAATTCAGCACTTTGAGGAAATTTAGATTTTCCTTCAGCACATTTGTTTTCAAAATCCCAATGTTTTGATAAAATCTTTTGACCAGTTGAATAAACCAGTTTTTTACCATCATATCTGAAAACTAATAAAACTAGATTTTCTTTTTTCTCATCTACTGGAGATTTTAAACTAAATATTACATTACCCATAATAGTTGCCGTTATAGTTGCCGTTTTTTATTTGTCAAAGATAATAAAACTTTACTTATCTTTACCAAAAATAACGCTTAAACCATTATAAATAAAGGAATTTAGATAAAATTGAATAAACTGAAATATTAAAAGTTCGAGAGCCTCTTTCTCCGCAGGGTAAAACCGATTCAGAAATGAATCGGTTTTTTTTATGGCTTTTTTTTAATTCATAGTTGCATAGTTTTTACACCGAGTTTCACTGAGTTTATTTTGAAGTGGATGATGTTGAGAGAGCCACACAGAGTCCGAAGCTTCTGATATTTCACTTAATGGAGTTTTAAGTTTGATTTTTTAACTTGCCCTTGCCCTTGATTCAGCCCTTCTTTTTTGAACTTGTCTTTGATTTCGTTTCTGGTGATGGTATTTTTTCTTTAGATTCAAGTTGTTTTTATACTTTTTGCTTTTTTAGTATTTATATTGACAATATATTTATTAACAATATTATCTAACTATCACTATACCAGAACTATACTATCGCTATACGTTGAGTAAAAGTTGAGTTGATAATATAGTTGTAATGTTCTGATGTGCTAATATTTACCTTCATTTTATAAATTATAAAAAAAAAAGCACTTTTTTCAAAAATAAAATATAGCCGCTAGCTGTTGAAAACTATTTTAACTTTTTCATCAGTTATCTTTGTTTAGATAGCTTTTTTTTAGAAGTTTGTAAATGAATCATAATTTATAAGCCCTTGAAGACAGACGTTGAAATTTTAAAAACTGAAATTAACAATTTAAAAATGACCATTTTATCATTGCAACAACAAGCTGTTGATGATGTATGGTTAGATGCTGCTGATGTAAAACGAATTTTTAATATCAGTGATTCGACATTGTATCGTTATCGCAAAGAAAACACTATTCCTTTCTCTAAACTTGGGGGTAAAATTTTGTATCCAAAAAGTTTCTTTACTAGGTCATTAATGAAAAAAGTTCAAAACAGTGAACTTTTATAAACTTTGAACCTACAGCTGGTTCTCGTGGGTTTTCCTTCCCTTTTTTTACTTCTTTTCTTTTAAATTCATAATTCCACCCTCTTCATTTTGAGTGTTTTGTATTTGTAAAGCTTCGGATTTACAAATACAAAATGTATCGAGAACTAATGAATGCATTTTGTTTCTATAGTTCTCGATACCATTTTCAAAAGTAAAAATTGGCATTTTTCCTTTCAAAAATCACTCGAAGTGACGGTAGTGTTCTATCGAGAATTAATGGAAGTAAATTGTTTATATGGTTTTCGAGTTTCAAGTTTCAAGTTTTTGGGAAAACAGATTTGAGAAATTTAAAATAATCTTAAAATCTTTTGTGAACTTAATTCAAAGCAACGTTTACTTCTTTTACTTAAATGACTTATATGTTTTAAATTATTGTTTTAAGTTTGACTTTTCCCTTTTTCCTTCCTTTTTCTCACTTTCCTTCTTAATTTATTTGTGTATTGTTCGTAGAAAGTGCTGTTTTTACGAAGCGCTTACGAACAACATACGAACCAATTACGAACAAAACCCCTATAAAAAGACTAGTAACCAATCAAATGCTGTCAAAATCGGTCAAAAGCCGTCAAAACCATTCAAGTGTGGTTATTTTAGGTTATTCCATTTCATTGCTATTTAAAACATTTCAAACACATTCAAATCATTGTAAATCAAGTTGTTAATTCAAAATCACTTGCTTTTTTAAGAAGGTCAAAATACCTTTGTAATGTTCTTTGATAGCGCGCATCAAAAACAAAGGGTTAATTGTTAATTTATAATTTTTTAAAAAGTATGGGAACGTACAACAAGGGCATCTTAGGTGCATTTTCGGGAAAAGTAGGTCCGGTAGTGGGCGCTACATGGAGAGGTAAAGACGTAATGCGTAGTTTACCTAAAAAAACAAATCGTTTGGCAACGGCTTTTCAGCAACAACAACGAAGCAAGTTTTCAATGACAGCGGAGTTCTTATCTGGCGTGCAACCAGTTATCAAACGTTATTTTGGTAGTGACACTGGTTTGAAAACGCGACGCAATCAAGCCATGTCGTACTTGATGAAGGAGGCGATTGTGTTTAATGATCCTAACTACGAGTGGGATTACACCAAAATCTTAATTAGTAAAGGCGACTTGCTAGGGATTAATAACGGTGCCGTAACTGCTGGTACAGGGCAAAACCTAGACTTCACTTGGACGGACAACAGCGAGCAAGGGGAGGCTGCAGCTACTGACCAATTAGTAGTAGTGGTGTACGAACCCACCTCAAAAGCTACCGTGTATAGTTTGAACGCTGGTGATAGAAGTAGCGAAAGTGCTACCTTGTCGTTGCCTAACTTTTTAAGTGGGCTAGAAGTACAGGTGTGGGCTACTTTTGTTTCAACTGATGATAAATTATTTGCTACTAGTTTGTACTTAGGTGCCGTTACCGTGGGATAATCTTAGTGTTGATTAGTGTTCGTACATGCGATTTACAAACGCCCTGCCAGAAATGGTGGGGCGTTTTTTTGTTTTAACACTTCTCGTACGGTTTTCCACATTTTTAATAAAAATTATATCTATATTTTTGAAAATAAATAATCTGTTGATGTTTATAACTTGTGAATTTTAACTATTAATTGAAACAAATTTTAAATCTCTTTTTGATTAATTTTACAGATGTTATTAATAAAATTATTTTTTCTAATTAGTTAGTTTTAAAAATAGTATTTGATATAAATCGTTCCAGATCATTATTTTTAAATCCCTTCATTAAATGATAAATGTTACTTGTGCTATCATATATTTTAACAATAAAATCTTAGTCACTCAAAGAAGTGAAAAAATGAAGTTACCATTAAAATGGGAGTTTCCAGGAGGTAAATTAGAAGATGGGGAAAGTGAAATTGATTGTGTAAAAAGAGAAATAAAAGAAGAAATAAATATTGATATTGAAGTATTAGCAAAATTATCAAATAGTATATTTGATTATGGAGCTTTTAAAATCAATTTGATTCCATTTATTTCAACTTATGTTACTGGAGAAATTATTTTGTCTGAACATAAAGATTATAAGTTACTAGATAAAACAGAACTTTTAGATTTAGATTGGGCAGAAGCTGATTTACCAATTGTAAAAGAATTTTTAAAACTTGAATTATGAACCTAGGATTGTATGAAGAATTAGTCACTAAACTAATTAATTTTAAATTAAATGAATTAGACAAAGATACATTTCAGGTTAAGAAAACTTCAATTGATAAAGCAGAAGCCGCTCATTTATTATCACAACATATAGGAAAAACTATCAAGCAAGCTTTTAATTTAATTAAAGGTGAAGATATTCTTGAAACTCAAATTGAGATAGCCAATAAAATTATTCTGTTTTTAAAAGAAGAATTAAAAAAAGAAGAGTTTGAAGATGATTTAATTGAAACTGAAGGAAAGATTTTAAAAGCAGTTTTTACAAAAGTTGATAATCATTTCACCGATTTAGATTTACATTTAAAAGAAATTACTCCATATACTAGATTAATTCATAGTGAACTTTTTACAGGAGGAAATTCTGGGACAACTTTAGAAAGTGAATTGAGAAAGGAAATTTTATCATCAGATGAAATTGATTTGTTGGTTTCATTTATTAAATGGAAAGGAATTAGAATTCTAGAAAGAGAATTAAAAGAATTTACAGAAAGAGGAGGAAAGCTTAGAGTAATTACAACTACATATATTGGAGCAACTGATGCAAAAGCGGTAGAATTCTTATCTACATTAAAAAATACTCAAGTTAAAGTTTCATATAATACAGGTAATGAAAGATTGCATGCAAAAGCCTATTTATTTCAAAGAAAAACAGGTTTTCATACAGGTTATATTGGCTCTTCAAACTTTTCTCGCTCGGCTTTAACCGATGGTTTAGAATGGAATTTAAAAATAACAACTAAAGAAGTTGGTCATATTATTGATAAGTTTAAGAAAACATTTGAAGCATATTGGCAAAATTCAGAATTTGAACTATATGATAAAAATATTCATTCAGTAAAATTAGTAGATGCTTTAAAACAAGGTAAATTTTCTAAAGAATATACATTTACAACATCTTATTTTGATTTGAAACCTTTTCATTATCAGAGTGAGATTTTAGAGAAATTAGAAGTTGAAAGATCAGTTCACAATAGATTTAGAAATCTTTTAGTTGCAGCTACAGGAACTGGAAAAACAGTTATTTCTGCATTTGATTATAAAAATTTTAGAAATAATAACAAATCATCAAAATTACTTTTTGTTGCTCATAGAAAAGAAATATTGCAACAAGCAAAAGCAACTTTTCAAGGAATTTTAAAAGATAATAATTTTGGAGATTTATGGGTTGACGGAATGGAACCAAATTCAAATGAATATGTTTTTGCTTCGGTTCAAACTTTGAATAATAGGATTAAAGAAATTAAACTTTCACCAGATTATTATGATTTTATAATAGTTGATGAAGTGCATCATATTTCGGCATCAACATATAGACCTATAATTAATTACTTCAAACCAAAAGTTCTTTTAGGATTAACAGCTACTCCTGAAAGAATGGATGGTGAAGATATTTTGGAGGATTTTTGTAATCGTATAGCAGCTGAGATAAGACTACCAGAAGCATTAAATAAAAAATTATTAAGTCCTTTTCAATATTTTGGAATTACAGATAATATAGATTTAACTAATGTAAAATGGGAAAAAGGAAAGTATGTCGCAAGTGAATTGACAAGTTTGTATACCAAAAATGATATACGAGTTGGTCAAATAATTTCAAATATTGAGAAATATACTAACGACTTAAACGATGTTAGAGCAATTGGATTTTGCGTAAGTGTCGAACATGCATTATTCATGACTGAAAAATTCAATTTAGCTGGATTAAAAGCGGAATATTTGACAAGTAAAAATTCAAATGAAAGAGATAGAATTAGAGCACAATTCAAGAAAAAAGAATTTAATTATTTATTTGTTGTTGATATTTTTAATGAAGGAGTTGATATTCCAGAGATTGATACGGTTTTGTTTTTAAGACCAACCGAAAGTTTAACTGTTTTTCTTCAACAATTAGGACGAGGGTTGCGATTAGCAGAAGGAAAGGACTGTTTGACAGTTTTGGATTTTGTGGGTAATTCAAGACCAGAATATGATTTTGAGACTAAGTTTAGAGCATTAATTGGTAAGACAACGACTTCGGTTCAAAAAGAAATTGAAGATGATTTTCCTCATTTACCTTTGGGGTGTTCAATTGTTTTAGAAAAGAAAGCAAAAGAAACTATTCTTGAAAATATCAAGAGAGCAACGACTTTGAATGTAAATCAGTTAATAGCAAAAATTAGAAATTTTCAGCATCAAACTATGTTACCTTTAACTTTAAAAAATTTCATTAATTTAAATCACCTTTCAATTGAAACAATTTATAAAAAAGATAATTGGTCAAGACTATGCCAAAAAGCTGGAATGATTGATGATTTTGAACCTATTAATGAAAAACAAATTTATTCTGCTATAGCTAAAAAATGGTTGTCTACTAATTCAAATAGTTACTTTAATTTTATTTTAAGGATTGCTAAACAAGGCTTTAAAATCAAAATAAATGATTTCAATGAAAATGAAAAGACAATGCTTTTAATGTTACATTATGATGTTTGGCAAAGTGCAGGAGGTTTTGATTCACTAGAAGAAAGTATCATTCAGATTGGTAAAAACAAAATACTTGTAAATGAAATTATTGAAGTTTTAGAAATTCTAATTGATAGAATTGATTTTAAAGAAAATGAGATTCAATTGCCATATAATCAACCTCTAAAAGTACATTCAAGATATACAAGAGACCAAATATTAACTGCTTTTAAATTAAGTACTTTCGATCGAAAATCATCAAGTAGAGAAGGTGTTGCCGAAAATATAAGTTTAAATACTGAATTACTTTTTATCAATTTAATAAAATCAGAAGAAGATTTCTCTCCAACAACAATGTATGATGATTATGCAATTAGTGAAACTTTATTTCATTGGCAAAGTCAAAACTCTTCTAGGCCAGAAATAGGAAGAGGATTATCTTATATAAAACATATCGAGAACAAAAAAAAGATACTCCTTTTTGTTAGAGAAAAAGCTACTGACCAATTCGGAAACACAATAGGATATGTATTTATTGGAGAGGCTTTTTTCAAAGAAAATGAAGGCTCAAAACCAATGAATATAAAATGGGAATTGAATGAACCGATGCCAAATTATCTATGGAATGCTTCAGCAAAAATGTCAATAGGATAAGATATGTATGAAATCTTAGAAAGCTATAATTCAGATACTAATTTTAAAAAAGTAAAGTTATAACAAGTATATAATTCTCAGAATATGCACAAAGCTTCCTTTACCATTCGCAAATCTAAATTAAAAACGGAGTTAACTAAGATGCAGAAGGCGCTTGCCACAATGTATAAAAAGAAGAGTTATACGGTCTTAGAGCTTACGATTACAGATAATTTACTTACATTAGTTATTCCAGGCATCAAATTAGAACTGCCTTGTAAAACGGTACATACAGCAAAAGCCACTTTTGATTTTCATTACTTTTATGATATGGTGAAAACCTGGGATGGTATTTTTTTTGAATGTATTGTTACGGATAATCAATTGCAAATGGGGGTAACTAAAGTAACAGCTCAAACTACTTTTTTTGAAGATGATAGCATTTTAAGAAGTATCAAATTACCCATCAATTACACCGATTGGCATTTGCTGCAATTGGAACAAAAAGGCTTTACCCTTGAAGAATTGCGTTTTAATGATTTAGAGTTTGCTGTTCATCATGCGAAAAAAAGATTGAAACGTAATTTGAATCAAGCAAAGGACATTTTAGGAGTTTATGGTATAACGAAACAAGAAATTGCCGATTTAATTGCTTCTAAGGTGACTATTAGCTGAGTTTTTGAGTGTGTTTTTGCCCTTTTTACTTGCACAATTTAATTTTTTTTTATAATATTTGTAAAGCATCCAGAAGGAAATTTATTTCCTGCCAACCGATCAACTCACGACACGGTGGCTTAGTATGCGGAACAGTCGTTCAAATGTGTTGAGAAATCCCAATTCTTAGTTACATTTTGTCGACATAACAGTTGTTTAATTTTTAATTTGTTATGTTTATGAAAACATCAGCTATCTCATTAATTGAGAAAAAACCACACCGCGATGGCGGTACGTATGACCATTTAAAAAGTCTGGAAGTTTATTTAGTTAAAAATGACGCCAGAACCATTCTCCTACAAGAGATAATCGTACAAAAGGAATTCCAAGTTTTATTGCAAATTCAAAACCAACAATTGACCACTTTACTCGATTGTACAGGTGTGACACCCTACGAAATTTGGTATTTTGACGAAAAATTTCAATTTACAGGTAAAGCTTACAGCTTGCATAAAGGTTCCGGAACGTTTCAAATTCAAACCCAAGCTAAATGGGTACTTTTTGTCCATTTGTATTCGAAAGAGTTTAAAGATTTGCAAGGTTTCAATTGTTCAGAATTGGACCTAACGGATAAGTATGGGATTGTTAAAAGAGCCTTTCCTTATGGATATGGTGTGTTTCCATACTTGATTGTGAAACACGAAAAATCGCCTTGTTTTTCGCAAATTCCAATTCACATTAACCCAACTGAAGATGAACTTTCTGGTTGGTCTATTATCATGAAGGAAGTGGATACAAGTAATGACGAAGCATTAGAAAATGCGTTAATAGACGCAACCAAAGACTATTACCAAAACTTGTGTGAACAACGCAATGAGACTCCTAATGTTGCCTTGGTATTAGGTCGTAATAAGGCTTATTATTATAATGGTGATAATGAAGTATTCTGTAATGACGTTATTCCTTCGGGTGGAGTTTTGTTAGCGGCTTCTGGACAGATTATTGCAAAAAACACGACTCATTATTTAATCTAACTGTAAAATATCCCAACGCATTACTTCTTTTTTAAAGTAACATAACAAGAATTGAAGTAATGCGTTTTTATACTAAAATGGATTTATTATGACTTTAAAAAAAGTAATTTCCTTATTCATTTTACTCATGACTATGGGTATGTTGAGTTATTATTATTTTCCAGAACAAAAGCTAGTTAGCGATGTTGTAATTGATAGCCTAGTAGTTCATAAATCAAAACGAAAAATGATAGCCTACTCTAAAGGGCAATCTATTAAAACGTATACGATTTCCTTGGGAAAAGTACCGATAGGCGCAAAAGATAGGGAAGGAGATTTGAAAACTCCAGAAGGCACCTATTACATCAACGATAAAAATCCGAATAGTGGCTATTACAAAAACTTGGGAATATCCTATCCGAATGAAAAAGACATCGCTAAAGCCAAATCATTAGGAGCACCAACAGGTGGCGACATAAAAATCCACGGATTAAGAAATGATAGGGGATATATTCACAAATTCCATCGTTGGTTCAATTGGACAAATGGTTGTATTGCGGTAACGAATACGGAAATGGAAGGATTGTATCAAGCAGTTCCTAATGGAACAAAGATTGAAATTAAACCTTAATAAAGTAAAACAATGATTAAGAAATTTGAAGTAATATTAAAACGTCCGTACTTAACTTTAGCTATTACAATACTTTTAGCAGTAATTACCTCAATTATCATCAATTGGGAGAAAGTTGTTCAACTAATTTTAAAATAAGAATCAAATGCAAAAAGCAGTTTACTTGGTTTTATTAGTTTTTACTTCCATGTGTTGGGCACAAGACAGTTCATTTCTTGCCGTTGTAAAGGTAGATTATAGCAGTACTTCAGGTAAAGAAGATACCCAATTTTCACTAGATAAGGAACGTCATATTTTTTTTATTGAAAGTGATAATAAGGAAGAACTACTTTTTTATAATGCATTTCTCAAAGAGAAAGAAGAATCGCATAGTGCTGGAACCATCAAAAATGTAAAACGAATTAAAAACACCAAAGAGCAACATGTGTATTCTTTTGAATGGAATGTTGAAAACAGTTATGATGCAATTAAAAGTAAAGTATTCGTTACTTTAGAAATTAACGAAAGCGAAACCACTAATAAAGAGTGCAAAGCGAAAATTACCATAACTAATGAAAAAGACCTACAGCTGGTTTATAAAGGCATAATCTTGTATTATGTAAATCCATTATTATTTTACTACCGTTTAGAAAAAATAATATAACAACATCAAATGACACCAAAACACCATATCGTTTTTTTAACTGGAGCCGGCATCAGTCAAGAAAGCGGCATTAGTACCTTTCGTGATGCCAATGGCTTATGGAACAATCACAAATTAGAAGAAGTAGCTTCGCCCGAAGGTTTTGAAAAAAATCCACAATTAGTATTAGATTTCTATAATGCTAGAAGAAGACAATTAGATGAGGTAAATCCTAACGCAGCGCATCGTTTAATTGCTCAATTAGAAACAAAATACAGCGTAACCGTATTAACACAAAACATTGACGATTTACACGAAAGAGCAGGTTCCACAAATGTTCTTCACTTGCATGGTGAATTAAGAAAGTCTAGAAGTAGCAAAAATCCGAATCTGATTTATACTTGTACTCAAGACATAAAACTAGGTGACTTGGCTTCCGATGGGAATCAACTCCGACCACATATCGTTTGGTTTGGAGAAGCCGTAACAGAAATTGAAAAAGCCATAGAAATAACGCAATCGGCCGACTTGTTTGTAATCGTTGGAACATCAATGGTAGTGCATCCAGCAGCTTCTTTGTTATTGGCTGTTCCATTTGATGCGCAAACCGTTTACATCGATAATAATCCCGATGTGGAAGAAGGTATTAATTTATTGGTAATTAAGGAGAAGGCTACCGTTGGAATGAAATTGTTAGTGGAGGAATGCTTACCGTATTGATAAAAAAATAGAACGAGTTTATATTGTTACTTTACTCAAAGTAAAATCAGAAAATTATAGCTCTTATAAATTATTAATTATTCCGTATATTTGTGATACGAAAAAACTATTTAAAGGGATAAATCATGAAGTCAAAAATGGTATTTAGAAAAGACACCTTACAAACTAAAGCTTTGGTAAAAGCAGGTAAAATTGCAGGGAATAGAGCTTTTAGTGCCTCAAAAGCATTAGGCTTGTCTATTTCGTATATTAAAGACGGGATTATTTATGAAGAAAAAGCAAATGGGAGTGTAGAGGTTAAAAAACAATTAACAACTACAATAGAAGCTCCATTTAAAGTAACAAAAGGATTGGTACTTCATGCCAAGTAATAAAAAAATAAGAGTTTTTGCTGGTCCAAATGGTTCTGGTAAAAGTACATTATTTTATCAGTTTTCTAAAAATTACAACACAGGATTTTTTATTAATGCCGATGAATTAGAGAAAAAATTAGAGCAAACAGGATTAATTGATTTAACTGAAATTGGCCTAATTGCATCACAAAATGATCTTGAAGATTTTAAACAATTATCTGTTTCAAAGTCACTTTTCAAAAAAGCAAGTGAAGAAGGACATAGTATTGATGTTGTTATCAGAGAAAATTTTATTGTTGATGCTTCAAAAGAAACACATAGTTATGAGGGTGCTTTTATAGCCTCATTTATTAGACATTTACTAATTAAACAAAATAAATCGTTTAGTTTTGAAACTGTCATGAGTCATGTTTCTAAGGTTGATGAAGTTTCAAAAATGGTCAATTTAGGATATGATGCCTATTTGTATTTTGTTTGTATTGATAGCCCTGAAGTAAATATTTCTAGAGTAAATAATCGAGTTGATAAAGGTGGTCATGAGGTTCCAGAAGATAAAATTATAGATCGTTATTATAGAACATTAGAAAATTTACATTTGGTTTTACCTCATTGTTACCGAGCTTATTTGTTTGATAATTCTGGTAAAAATCATGTTTTAATTGCAGAAGTTTATAAGGGAAACATGGAGTTAAAAACGGCCGTTTTGCCCAATTGGTTTATTCAGTTTGTCTTACCTTATTATACCAATTAAAATTACTCATTACAGATAAATATTTTATTGTTTATCTTTCACCCACTTATCTATCATATACTTAGTAATAGGCTTAAGCGGCTTACCTGTAACAGGGTGGAAACCATGGGTGTTGAAAAACTCGGGTTTACCGTTTACTTTACTGTACCAAATTACTGGTTTATCATTTACAAAGAAAGTGGTGGTTTCCGTTACATCAATTTTTCTGAGTTTGGCTTTACTTTCATCTGTTGGTTCTACTGGAATTTCTAAAATTCCTTGAGAAGTGTTACTATTGCAATCGATATATTCATAATGGTCTACTTGCCATTGCATACATTCTTTATCCTCAATAATTAAATCTTTAGCGGTATAGCCCACGGAAAATAAACCAGCTACTGACAATACTCCAATCCCTATTTTCTTTTTCCAATTCTTCTTTTCCTCTAGTTTTGGCGGAATAATTACAATATGATTTTGTTTTACTTCATTTTTATCTCCTTCAACTGCTGTTAATTCTTCGATGGTTTCAATTCCTTTTTGTTTTGCTACAAAAAAACGGAACGGTCTCGGTTTAAAATCGACTAACAATGCCGCGATATTAATTGTTTCTATATCTGACAAATCGGTTTCCCCTTTTAAAAAGGTTTCAATAGGTCTGAACTTATCCGTTTGATTTTGCAGTTTGTTACGGTTCCCCGCTTCATACTCAAATCCAAACACTAAATTGAAACTTATCTTATCATCATTTTCATTCGATTCTTTTAATCTTTCCTCACACAATTGACGCAATTTAGCTCGCGAAGGCGTCACTAAAAAACTAGAATATTTTCCTTCTTTTTCAATTTCATACTGCGCTCTAATGGCTTTTTTGTAGGTTTCTAAACTCTCGGTCTTGGTTGTCATATCGGAACAATTAGGAATCTTTTGGAATTATAGGAATTTCAGGAATTCCTTATAAACACTCATACAAAAACGCAATTCCTTTGCTTCAGAATCAGTTCTCGTTTTAACTAGCTATTGAAACAAATGTACAAAACTGATTTTAAAAAAGTGTCGCTATACAGAACCGAATTTTTATTCGGGAAGTATAAAATGAAAGTTCTGTTCTAGCACACTTACACTTCCCAAAAATATTAAATGCTCCCAAAGCGGAGTAGAGTTTAAGAACTCAATAATTGTATTCGGAATAGTTCCGAACAGTTTAACTCATGTTCCATTTTAAAAAATTATTACAATGAAAAAATATTTAGTGGTTGCTTTTATAGCATTAGGAGGCGTTTTAGTTTCTTGTTCAAATGACGATAATGAGGTTTTATCAACTCCAAAGGTAAATTTAGAATCTCCAGAGTTTGATTATTCTGTAGCTCAAAAAGAGGGTGATTCAACTAAAATTAGTGAAGGGGATACTGGAGGTCAAGGAGGAAATAATCCGATTAAGCCTTAACCAATCATAAATCATTACTATTTAGGAGTGTTTTCAAGTAAAGCACTCCTTTTTTTTGTCCGTACGGATTTCCGTACGGATTTGAAGTTTGTAGTTTATAAGTTTGATGCAAAATGATAAAGTAGAGTTCAGAAACTATTAAAAACGGGGAGCAACT
>RRZT010752169.1_pt1 | contig 21042 bp, 20 predicted proteins | sample 2165551 | NCBI WGS metagenome assembly RRZT01 (sample SAMN10456910, study PRJNA506462) | wastewater metagenome | biome: wastewater; feature: sludge; material: wastewater sludge; isolation source: wastewater sludge with Escherichia coli K12::gfp cells carrying plasmid... | place: USA: Moscow, Idaho... | reverse complement strand
TTTTTTTAGAATAATACAGGAGGTGGATCACATTAGTAAAGATAACTTGAAAATTAACGAGGAAATTCGTGCAAGAGAAGTTCGTGTTAATAGTGCTACTGGCGAGTCTTTAGGAATTATGTCATTACGCGATGCGTTGCAAATGGCAGCTGAACAACAATTAGATTTAGTTGAGGTTGCTCCTACGGCTAAGCCACCAGTTTGCAGAATTATGGATTTTGGAAAATATCGCTATGAACAACAAAAGCGCGAAAAAGAAGCTAAGAAAAAACAGAAAGTAGTTACTGTAAAAGAAGTAAAGCTTCGTCCAAATATTGAACAACATGATTTTAATGTCAAGCTTAAAAATGCTTTGCGTTTTATTGAAGATGGTGACAAAGTAAAAGTTACTATTATGTTCCGTGGTAGAGAATTATCTCATCCGGATCTAGGAAGACAAATATTGATTAAAATGGCAGAAGAGCTAAAAGAATTAGTAGTTGTGGAACGTGAGCCTAAGCTTGAAGGTAAAAATATGATAATGATATTATCACCAAAGCCACATAATTAAAGGAGGATATTAAAATGCCAAAGATGAAAACACGTAGAAGTGCTGCAAAGCGTTTCCAAGCAACTGGTACTGGCGAATTTAAACGCTCAAAAGCTTTTAAACGTCACATATTAGAAAAAAAATCACCTGCTCGTAAGCGTAATTTACGTAAAGCTGGTTTAGTAAGCAAAGCGGATCATGAACGCGTATTAAGAATGCTTCCTTACGCTTAAAATAAATAATTAGGAGGAACTAACATGCCAAGAGTTAAAACAGGCGTGACTGCACATAGACGTCATAAGAAAATATTAAAATTAGCAAAAGGTTACAGAGGTGCTAGAAGTAAGCAATTCAAAAAAGCTAATGAAGTTGTAATGAAAGCTCTTTTCTATGCTCGTCGTGACCGTCGTGCGAAAAAAGGTGAATTCCGTAAATTATGGATTGCTCGTATTAATGCAGCAGCTCGTATTAATGGAATTTCTTACAGCCAACTTATCAATGGCTTGAAAAAAGCTGGTATTGAAGTTAACCGTAAAATGTTAGCTGATTTAGCAGTTAATGATAGTGCTGCTTTTGCACAATTAGTAGTTGCAGCAAAAGAACAACTTTAATTTTCAAATAAAAGAGGCTCTGTTTACAGAGCCTCTTTGTTATATAGAGTTTAATATTTATTATGGTGGTGGATAAAGTGAAACGACCAACATTTTCGCAAATATCCAATTTTACTAATATTGCTGAATGGAGTTTAAGTCCTTATCAGATTTTAACGTTGGGTTTTGCAGGTTTAATTTTTTTAGGAGCATTTCTCCTAATGTTACCGATTGCAAGTGTGAACGGAGAAAGTTTAGGCTTTATTGATGCCTTGTTTACGGCAACATCAGCAACCTGTGTTACGGGCTTGGTTGTAACTGATACCGGAACATATTTTTCGTTATTTGGTCAAATGGTAATTATTTTTCTTATTCAGGCCGGTGGGTTGGGCATTATGACGATGACAACTTTAATGGCGGTTTTGATGGGGAAGAAAATTAATTTACGTGAACGGTTAATAATGCAAGAAGCTTTAAATAATTTAAGTTTTGCTGGAATCGTAAGATTAACCTTGTATATAATTAAAATGACTTTATTAATAGAATTTATTGGGGGTAGTATTTTAGCCATAAGATTCTTTTTTGAATTTGGGCCGAAAGGAATTTTTTATGGTTATTGGCATGCGGTTTCTGCTTTTTGTAATGCCGGCTTTGATTTATTTGGTGGCTATAGAAGTTTAGTACCTTATTATAATGATTGGACAGTAAATTTAGTAATTACTTCATTGATTATAATGGGGGGACTGGGTTTTTCCGTATTACTAGATATTAAACAAAATAGAGTTTTTAAAAAATTGACATTACAGAGTAAAGTGGTTTTATCAACTACATTATTTTTAATTATTGCCGGAACGGCAGGAATATGGTTTTTAGAAAATAATAATCAGATGACAATTGCCAGTATGTCAATTAGTGAAAAATTTTTAACAAGTTATTTTCAGGCAGTAACGGTTAGGACGGCGGGTTTTAATTCGTTAAATATTGCGGACTTAACAACGGCAAGCTTATTTTTCATGATCTTATTAATGTTTATTGGTGGTTCACCCGGTTCCACCGCTGGTGGTATTAAGACTACGACTTTTGCTATTATAATGTCAACATTATGGAGTAGTATTAGAGGAAAAGAAGATCCAACTTTATTTTATCGCAGAATTCCCAAACATGTTATTATGAAATCTTTTACTATTGGTTTGATAGCAACAATCTTAGTAGTTGGCATGACGATGATGTTAAGTATTAGCGAGTCTTTTTCTTTCATTAATATTTTATTTGAAGTTACATCAGCTTTTGGTACAGTGGGGATATCAACCGGAATAACAGGGGCGCTTTCTAATCAAGGAAAGTTAATGCTTATTTTAACGATGTTTGCCGGCAGAGTAGGGCCAGTTACTGTTGCTTTAGCATTGGCAATGAAGCATAAGAAAAAAGCAATTCAATATCCGGAAGGCAAAATAACAATAGGTTAAGGTGAGGAAAATGAAAAAAGATCGACAATTTGCAGTTATCGGTTTAGGACGATTTGGGTCAAATATGGCAAAAGCACTTAGTAAAATGGGGTATGAAGTTTTAGCGATTGATAAAAACCAGCATAAAGTTCAAGAGTTTAGTGATGAAGTAACTCATGTAGTTCAAGCTGACACTACGGATGAAAATGCATTAAGAGAACTTGGAATATTAAATTTTGATGTAGTTGTTGTAGCGATTGGTGAAGACGTACAAGCAAATGTATTAACGACATTACAGTTAAAAGAAATTGGCGTCAACTTTATCGTGGCAACTTCGAGAAATAGTCTGCATACGAAATTATTAGAAAAAGTTGGAGCTGACAGAATTGTTGCACCAGAACGTGATATGGCAAGAAGAGTAGCTTATAATTTAGCATCAACCAGTGTTATGGATTATATTGAATTATCGCCACGCTTTAGCATCGTAGAAATAACAGCACCGAAAGCCTTTCAAAACAAAACTATTGCAGAGTCTAATATTAGAGCGAAATATGGAATCAATGTAGTTGCAATAAAACGTGGTGAAGATTTGATAATATCACCATTACCAAGTGAAAAAATTATAAAAGATGATATTGTGGTAGTGGTAGGAAAAAATGAGAGTATCAATGGCTTGGAGGCGTTGGAGTGATTGAAACTATAACCAGTGTTCAAAATCCTCTAATTAAAAGAATTGTTAACTTAAAACAAAAAAAATATCGCGATAAGGAAAATTTATTTATTGCTGAAGGTGTAAGATTAGCAGAAGATGCTTTAAAATCACTAACTAACATAAAATATTGTTTTTATACTAAAAACTCTTTAGAAAATAAAAGAATTATGGCTATTATTGAAAGGTTAAAAACTGAACCGATAAAGCTGATAGAGGTCAGTTTATCAGTTTATGAAAAGATAACTGAAACTAATGAGCCACAAGGGATTATGGTTATATTGCAACATAATAATTATAATTTAAAAGAATTTGCTAAGTTGGAAAAGCCGTTTTTGATAATCCTTGATACGATACAAGATCCTGGTAATATTGGCACTATTATTAGAACCGCGGAAGCATCAGGCTGTAACGGGGTAATATTAACAAAAGGATGTGCTGATATATATGCAGGAAAAACAGTAAGGGCAACGATGGGGGCAATGCTTCGATTGCCGATTGTTACAAATGTTTCACCGGAAGAGCTGATTGTATTTTTCAAGGAAAATGACATTGAATTATTTACAACTGAAATAACTAATGGTAGAGAATATTATAACGAAGAATATAATGTGCCACTGGGACTAGTTTTCGGCAATGAGGGTAATGGTGTTAATCCGGAATTGTCACAGAAAATAAAAAAGAAAATTTACATTCCAATGATTGGAGCAGGAGAATCTTTGAATGTTGGAGTTGCGGCTGGGATAATTATGTATGAAGTTTTTCGTCAAAGAAATTGTATTACTTGATACTTGTAAATCAATATGATAAAATGTTTTTTAGTTATATTGTAAAATTTCATACGGTTTTTGATGATGATGGAGAAAGTAGGTTAGTATTTTTTCACAGGGATGTTTTGCCTTGATTGGAAGCGAAACAAAAAAAACTAATTGAAGTTCACTCCGGAGTTTCTTGTTGAAATAATATTAGGCGAGACGTTAGCTGCGTTAAAGATTAGGAGTATCAATTAGGGTGGTACCGCGAAATGGATTTTCGCCCCTTTCATGGGTGGAAGTCTATTTTTTTTATAAATTATTTCTTGGAGGTTTTGTTATGCAACAAAAGTTACAGGCATTAAAAAGTGAAGCGATTGAGGCTTTAAATAATGCAACAGCTGTCGACATGTTAAATGATTTGAGAGTTAAATATCTAGGTAAAAAAGGTGAAATTACCACTATCTTAAGAGGTCTAGGAGCGTTAAGTCCTGAAGAAAGACCATTAGTTGGGCAATTGGTAAATGAAGTTCGAGCTGAAATTGAAGAAGTTTTAACAGTAAAAATTGATGTACTAAAGAAACAAGAATTAGCTAAAAAACTACAAGCGGAAAAAATTGATGTTACCTTAGCGGGTCGTATTAATAATATTGGTCATTTGCATCCGTTAACTTTAACCTTAAATCGCATTAAAGAAATTTTCATGCAAATGGGCTTTAGCGTGGCAGAAGGTCCAGAGGTAGAGCAAGATCATTATAACTTTGAAGCTTTAAACTTACCTAAAGATCATCCAGCTAGAGATATGCAAGATTCTTTTTATATTACAGAAGAGTTTTTATTGCGTACTCATACATCCCCAGTTCAAGCAAGAACTATGCAAGCAAGTGAACCTAATGCTCCGATAAGAATTATTGCACCGGGAAAGGTTTACCGTCGTGATTATGATGCAACGCACTCGCCGATGTTTACCCAAGTAGAAGGTTTAGTTATTGATCAGAATATTAAGTTTTCAGATTTAAAAGGAATGCTTGAATTATTTATTCATGAAATTTTCAATCCTAATGTTGGAGTTAGATTTAGACCGAGCTTTTTCCCTTTTACAGAGCCGAGTGCAGAAGTAGATATTTCTTGTGTAATTTGTAAAGGATCAGGATGTAGAGTTTGTAAAGGCACAGGATGGTTGGAAATTTTAGGATCGGGAATGGTTCACCCTAAGGTTTTGGAAATGAGTAATTATGATCCTAATAAAGTTAGTGGTTTTGCTTTTGGTATGGGCGTAGAACGGATTGCAATGTTACTATATGGTATTGATGATTTAAGATTATTTTATGAAAATGATATGAGATTTTTACGTCAGTTTTAATCTTTGAGAAAAAAGGAGTTTGGTTATGCAAGTATCAATTAAATGGTTGAAAGATTATATTGATTTTACAGAAACACCGGAAGAACTTGCTGAAAAGCTTACGATGGCAGGAGTGCCGGTTGAAAATATAACGACATTAGGACAGAATGTTGATAATGTTGTAAGCGGAAAAATTTTAAAAATTGATAAACATCCTAATGCTGATAGATTGTCTGTTTGTCAAATTGATGTTGGCAAAGAAATTTTAACAATAGTGACTGGAGCAACTAATGTTAAGGAAAACGATATTGTACCGGTAGCATTAGTTGGAGCGAAATTGCCTGGTGACATAAAAATAACAAAAAGCAAATTGCGTGGGGTTGAGTCAAGTGGAATGCTTTGTTCGGTTGAAGAACTTGACTTAGATAAAAAAATGCTAGAGCCTGAAGTTTGTGAAGGTATTTTTTTATTGCCACCAGAAACTGAACTTGGTGTTGATGTTAAGACTATATTAGGTCTGGATGATGTTATTTTAGAATTTGAATTAACAGCCAATAGAGCAGATTGCTTTAGTGTGATGGGGTTAGTTCGTGAAATTGCTGTGTTGACAGGTAAAGAGTTTAAAAAACCTGAAATTTCCGTTAGTGAAAGTGGTAAAAACGCAACCGATTTAATTAAAATAGAGATTGCTGATACTAGTGTTTGTAAACGTTTTGCGGCAAGGGTTTTTGAAAATATAAAAATTGAAGCATCACCAAATTGGATGAAGCAAAGGTTAGAAGCGGCTGGAATAAGGTCGATAAATAATATTGTTGATATAACAAACTTTGTAATGTTAGAGTTAGGACAACCCTTACATGCATATGATTACGATACTATTAAAGGGAAAACTTTAATTGCCACTAAGGCAAACCCTAATGAAAAAATTACAACGCTTGATGATGTTGAAAGAAACCTAACAGAAGAAATGATTGTTATTGCTGATATATCTGGTCCAGTTGGTGTTGCTGGGATTATGGGCGGTTTAGCAACCGAAGTTACAGTAAATACTAAAACGATTGTATTAGAAGCGGCAACTTTTCAGGGGGTGAGTGTCAGAAGAACCTCTAGAGCTTTTGGCTTGCGCTCAGAAGCATCCGGCAGATTTGAACGTGGTGTTGATATTGTAAATATTGATAAGGTTTTGGATCGAGCAGCACATTTAATTCAACAACTTAACGCCGGAGTGCCTTGCAGTGGCGTTGTTGATGTTTATCCTGAGCCAATTGGCGTGACTGAAATTTCAGTTACAACAGCTGAAATTAATGATTATTTAGGATCGAACATTACAGAGAATGAGATTGTTAATATTTTAGAAAAACTAGAATTTAAAGTTAAGGTCGATCAAACATTATTGATAACTGTCCCATCATGGCGGTTTGATGTAACCTGTAAAGCTGATATTACCGAAGAAATTGCTAGAATATATGGATTTAATAATATTAAGTCAACCTTACCATATGGCAATATGTTCCGTGGTACACAGACTAAACACCAAAACTTTATTGATAAAGTGAAAAATATTTTGGTGGGTACTGGTCTAAGCGAGATAATATCTTTTAGCTTCACGCATCAAAACACTTTTGATAAACTTAACCTTTCGCTAGATAGTCAGTTAAGAAGGGCAGTGCCGATTTTAAATCCGATAACGGATGAATTCCCGTTATTAAGAACTACGGTTGTTAGCAGTATTTTAGAAAACATCGCGAAAAATTTGGATAGACGCAATGATAATATTCAAATTTTTGAAATTGGGTCGGTTTTTTATCCGGAAGAAATTCCATTAACAAAATTACCGTATGAACAGTTTATGTTAGCGGGAGCGATAACAGGACGAAGAAATCAGCTATCGTGGAGCCAAGGTAAAGATAATGTTGATTTTTATGATCTTAAAGGAATTACGGAAGTTTTATTTAGTAAGCTTGGTATTGTTGATTATATAGTTGAAGCCGGCGAACATTATGCAATGCATCCTGGTAAAACTGCTAAGTTTACTAAAAATAATAATTGCCTTGCGGTAATAGGCGAAGTTCATCCGGAAGTTTTAGAAAAGTTTGGTATTAGTCGAAAAACATATATTTTTGATATTGATTTAAAATTATTAGAAGAAGCTTCTCAAGAAATTTGTCAATATCAATCGTTACCAAAATATCCAGCTAGTTCTCGTGATTTAGCAATTACAATAAATGATGAAGTTGAGGCAGGTGCGGTAGAAGCCACGATAATAGATAATGGTGGAGCTTTGTTGAAGGAAGTTAAATTGTTTGATGTCTATAAAGGGGAGCAAGTTTCAGCTGGACAAAAAAGTTTAGCATTTGCCTTGAGTTTTCAGTCAGCAGAAAAAACATTGACTGATATTGAGATTGATGAAGCTTATGAGAACATTGTAAAGAGTTTAGAAAAAACTTTTGCTGCAAAATTAAGAAGTTAATAAAAAATTTAAAAAAAATGTAGACAAAGTTTATAAATATGCTATAATCAAAAATGTAGTAAGTTAGGTAAATATTTTAGGCAATGGCGCCAATTAGTTTTGATATAATTTTATCATTCTAATTGGCGTTTTATACTTTGCTAAATGTAAAAAAATGTAAAAATAAACTAAAATTTAGGAGTGGGTTTTGTTATGATGAAAGATTTATTATGTGTAATTCCTGCCGGTACAGCAAAAGAAGAATTAATTGCAATGTTGCAAAAACATCCGGAAATTAAATTTGTATCTGTCGTAGGTATCGATTTAGCTGGTAATGATACTGATGAAAAAATTCCTGTGGGCGTTTTTATTAAAGATATTGAAGGTTTTTATCATGGTGGTGCAGTACAAACAGATGGTTCTTCCGTTGTGTTAACTGGTATTGCAACGCTTAATAATGCAAAAGTTGATATGCCGGCTGACCCAAGTGTAAACTGGTATGTTGATTATAACTTTGAGCATTATGATGAAGAAACTGGTAAACCAGTTGGAACGTTAAGAATTCCTGGTTTCTTAGTTCATGAAGGTAAAAAAGTTGATTCTCGTGCAGTTTTAGCGGAAAGCTTAAATTATGTAAAAACTGAACTATTAGGATTGTTTAAAAAATATCCGAAAATTGCTGGCTTAGAACATGTTGATGGCAATGAAGTAGAAGATATCGTATTTACTTCAGCAACAGAATTAGAATTTTGGGTTAAAACTCCACTAGGACAAGCTGAAATTGCAGAAATGTCTGCATCTCAAGTTATGCAAGAACAATATTGGCAACGTACACGTGGTGCTGTTCGTACTGCGACTGAACAAGCAATTTTAATGCTTGATGCTTATGGTTTACATGCTGAGATGGGTCATAAAGAAGTTGGTGGACTAAAAGCACATATTGATGAATCAGGTAACTTAACTCATGTTTGTGAGCAAATTGAAATTGACTGGCGTTTTGCTGATGCAATGCAAGCTGCTGATAATGAATTATTAGCTCGTATTTTAGTAAAAGAAATTTTCCGTGCTAATGGCTTAGAAGTTAACTTCAAAGCAAAACCGATGATTGGGCTTGCTGGTAATGGTGAGCATACTCATGTTGGGATGGCAGCTGTTTTAAAATCAGGTAAAACTGTTAACTTGTTCTCACCAACTGTAATGACTGAAGACTTCTTAAGTGCTATCGGTTACGGTACAATTATGGGTATTCTTAAAAATTATGAAGTAGTAAATCCATTTATTTCAGCGACAAATGATTCTTTAAACCGTTTAAAACCAGGGTTTGAAGCACCGGTTTGTATTGTTACATCATTAGGTCATGTTCCAGAAACTCCTTCTCGTAATCGTACAATTTTAGCTGGTCTTGTACGTGATGTAGAAAATCCATATGCTACTAGATTTGAAGTTCGTGCATGCAATCCATATACTAATACTTACATTGCTCTTGCAGCAATTTATTTAGCAGCATTTGATGGTATTAAAGCTGCGGTTACATCTGGTAAATCAACTACTGAATTATTAGCTGAGCTTTCTAAAGAAGCAGGGCAAGAAGGCTTTTATCTTGAAAAAGACAGAGCATATCGTAGTGAAGAAGATGTATTCGAGGATTACGAAGATGAAGAAAGAGATCGTTTATTTGGTAGACCGCCAGCAACTGTTTGGGAAAATATGATTGCTTTTGAAAAATATGCTAACAAAAAAGATGTTTTTACAGCTAGTGGCGCTTTACGTGAAGAAATCATCAATGCCTTTGTAGCAGGTGCATTAACTCGTTGGAAAACAGAATTGATTAGCCGTATTATCCCTGAAAATTTAAATATTGTAAGAGCTGCTAAGAAAGTTCATGATGTTGGATCAAATGATCATGACTGCTACATGTGGGCGAAAGTTAATGAGTTACGTCAATATTTAGCAAAAGATACTATTGATGTAAAATCATTATTCAGCTTAGTAGAAGAAGCATTAAATGATGGTGATTATGAAACTGCATCAGCATTACAAATTGAAATGTATGATAGAATTGAAGAATTAAAAGTTATGTATGCTGAGTATAAGAAAAATATTATCTAATTCAGTTAGATAAAACAAAGGTCTTGAGACATTAAATAATGTTTCAAGACCTTTTATATTTTTCAAAAATATGACTAATAATTCGGTATTATTTTCAATAAAATGTGTTTATTTTTCTTGCAATTATAGCTGGCAGTAGTTATAATTGGGTTTAGTAACTGGTTATAGTACCTACTTATAAAAATAGGTGATAAAAATGGCTAAAATAAAAAAAACGATGAGACATCAATTATTATTAAAGAATATGCAGACAAGCCCTTTTTTAACTGATGAAGAGCTAGCGAAGATGCTGGATGTTAGTATTCAGACGATCAGATTGGATCGGTTAGAACTTGGGATTCCAGAGTTGCGAGAACGCACTAAAAAAATGGCGGAAAGTGCACAAGCAAAGATAAAATCAATTGCCAGTGATGAAATTATTGGTGATTTGATTGATTTGCAATTGGGAAAATCTGCGATTTCGATTATCAAAATAACTCCAGACATGGTTTTTGAAAAAACACAAGTAGCAAGAGGTCATTATGTTTTTTCTCAGGCAAATTCATTAGCTTTAGCAGTGATTGATGCACCTGCTGCAGTGACTGGTGTAGCTAATATCAAATACAAGACGCCGATTCATGTAGGAGAAAAATTAGTAGCGAAAGCAGAAGTTATAAGACAGCGGGGTAATAAATATTTTATTTGGGTAAAAACTCGTAATGATGTTCAAGAGGTTTTTCGAGCTAAATTCATTATGGTGTCTTTATAAAATAAGCAGAGGTGCTGATATGAAAATTGCAATTGATGCAATGGGTGGAGACTATGCACCGCGAGAAATTGTTTTAGGTGCAGTTGATGCTGTAAAGGAAGAAAAACTTGGGGTTGTTTTGGTCGGAAATGAAAAAGAAATTAAAAGTATATTAAAAGAAATATCAGGATGGGAAAAGCTTGATATTGAGATAAAGCATACTAATGAAGTAATAGAAATGGATGAGCAACCTGTAATTGCGGTACGGAAGAAAAAAAATGCCTCTTTAGTTATAGCGACAGCACTTGTAAAAGAAGGATATTGCGATGCCGTCGTATCTGCTGGCAGTACTGGTGCGGCAGTAGCAGCAGCTTTATTTGGTTTGGGAAGAGTTAGGGGAATTGAAAGACCAGTGATAGCGACACCAATTCCTAATCTTAAAGGGGTAACGGTACTTTTGGATTCAGGGGCTAATGTTGATAGTAAGCCGAAACATCTTGTGCAAAGTGGGATAATGGGGAGTGTTTATGCCGAATATGTTTTTGGAATAAGTAATCCTCGCGTTGGTTTACTTAACATTGGTGAAGAAGAAACTAAGGGCAATGAACAAGTTTTGACTACTTATGAAATGCTTAAAGCTTTAAATACTATCAATTTTATCGGAAATGCTGAAGGTCGGGATGTTCCTAAGGGTAATTTTGACGTTGTAGTATGTGACGGCTTTGTTGGAAATGTTGTTTTAAAGTTTGCAGAAGGTTTAATTAGTACCTTGAAAAAACTTATAATTAGTGAAATTAAAAGTAGTAATATCTTTGTTAAAATAGCGGCTTTGATTTTGAAAAAAGCATTAGGAAAACTTGGTAAAAGACTTGATCATTCTGAATATGGTGGGGCTTTATTATTGGGTGTTAATGGTTGTTTTATAATTTGCCATGGAAGTTCTAAAGCTAAAGCCATTAAAAATTCTATTAAAGTAGCAAGTCAATCAGTACAGAATGAAGTGATAAAACATATTAGAGATAATATTGCTAAGGAGGCAATTTGCTAGTGAATAAAGAAGTAAATGTTGGTATTATAGGTACCGGATATTATGTTCCAGAAAAAATTGTAACTAATGATGATTTAAGTAAAATTGTTGATACTAATGATGAATGGATTGTAGATAGAACAGGAATTAAAGAAAGACGGATTGCGGCAGATAATCAAGCTACCTCGGACTTAGCTTATGAAGCAGCACTTAAAGCTTTAGCTAATGCAAATGTTCAGCCGGAGGAAATTGATTTGATTATTACGGCAACGATTACACCAGATACTTTTTTCCCTTCAACTGCGTGTATTATTCAAAATAGATTAAAAGCTGTTAATGCAGCAGCTTTTGATTTGTCAGCAGCATGTTCTGGGTTTGTTTATGGATTAAGTGTAGCAACCCAATTTATCAAAAGTGGTGCATATAAAAAAGTTTTAGTAGTAGCTTCAGAAACTCTATCTAAAATTATTAATTGGGAAGATCGCAATACTTGTGTGTTATTTGGTGATGGCGCCGGTGCAGCGGTATTAGGACAAGTCGATGAGGGTGGAATTTTAGGCTTTGAACTAGGTGCGGATGGTTCTGGTGGTGATGTCTTAAGTATGCCTGCTGGTGGTAGTTTAAATCCAGCAACAGAGCAGACTGTGAAGGATAAAATGCATTATATTCATATGAATGGCAATGAAGTTTTCAAATTTGCGATAAAAGTTATGGGTGATGCCGCACAAAAAGCGCTTGATAATGCAGGACTTGACAAAGAAGAAATTGATTGTTTAGTACCACACCAAGCCAATATTAGAATAATAAATTCAGCGGCAAAAAGATTGAAATTGGGTATGGATAAAGTTTTTGTTAATGTTGAAAAATATGGCAATACTTCAGCCGCTTCAATTCCTATTGCGTTAGCGGAAGCTGTAGAAAATAAAAAAATCAAAAAAGGCGATAATGTTGTTTTAGTAGGCTTTGGTGCCGGCTTAACATGGGCAGCTTGTGTAATGAAATGGTCTAAGGAGGCTTAATATATGGAGAATAAAAATATTATTTGCAAGTTATTAAATATTAAATATCCGATTTTACAAGGTGGAATGGCTTGGATTGGCACTGCTGAGTTGGCCGCTGCTGTTTCGAATGCTGGTGGTCTTGGAATAATTGGTGCAGGTCATATGCCACCAGATTTATTACGTGAAGAAATCAGAAAAACCAAGGCTAATACAGATAAGCCCTTTGGTGTTAATATAATGTTGATGTCGCCATTTGTCAGAGAAGTTATGCAAGTGGTAATTGAAGAAAGAGTACCGGTAGTAACAACTGGTGCCGGAAATCCTGGTGAATATATACCGGCATTAAAAGAAATTGGTACTAAAATAATTCCGGTTGTAGCTTCGGTAGCATTAGCAAAAAGATTGGTTAGAACAGGTGTTGATGCGGTTATTGCTGAAGGGATGGAAAGTGGCGGACATATTGGAGAGATAACAACAATGGCATTATTACCACAAATCGTTGATGCGGTTGATGTTCCGGTTATTGCCGCTGGTGGTATTGCGGACTCTCGTGGGGTTGTAGCTGCGTTTGCCTTAGGAGCTTCAGCCGTACAAATTGGTAGTAGATTTGTTGTTGCTAATGAATGTATTGCTCATGAAAACTATAAGCAGGCAGTATTGAAAGCAAAAGACCGTTCGACTGTGGTTACAGGTGTTGCGACTGGTCATCCGGTACGTGTTATTGCCAATAAATTAAGCCGGGAATATTTAGAAAAAGAAAAATCAGGTGTAAGTGCGGAAGAATTAGAAGAATTAGGTGCTGGAACACTGCAATTGGCGGCTAGAAAAGGTGATACTGAAAAAGGTTCAGTGATGATTGGACAAATTTCAGGGATGATTAATGCTTGTCAGTCCGTAGAAGAGATAATTCAAGAAATTATTCAAGGTATTCCGGCAGTAATGAATAACTTGAAAGATAGTCTTGAATAAGGGAGAGTGTAACATGAATAAAATTGCATTTTTATTTCCGGGACAAGGATCCCAAAGTATCGGTATGGGTAAAGAATTATATGAGAAATACGATATAGCAAAAAAAATGTTTAAAGCTGCTGATGAGGCTCTTGGTTTTTCAATTATGCAAATGTGCTTTGAAGGACCTGAGGATGAACTAAAAAAAACTTATAATACACAACCGGCTATTTTAACAGTTAGTGCTATTTGCAATGAAATTTTAAAAGAGCAAGGGCTTGTACCGCAAATAGTAGCAGGTCATAGCTTGGGTGAATACTCTGCATTAGTAGCAGCCGGTTCTTTGAAATTTGAAGATGCCGTGGTATTAGTTAGAAAACGCGGACAATTTATGCAAGAGGCTGTTCCATTGGGACAAGGTAGTATGGCGGCTATTTTAGGATTAGAAGGTTCAAAAATAGTAGAAGTTTGTGAAAGTGTTACCGCTTCAGGATCATTAGTACAGGCTGTAAATTTCAACTGTCCTGGACAAGTGGTTATTGCTGGTACTGTTGCTGGCGTAGAAACAGCAGTAGAAAAGTTAAAAGAAGCTGGGGCTAGAAAAGCAGTAATGCTTCCTGTTAGTGCGCCATTTCATAGTTCATTGATGAATCCGGCATCTGAAAAATTAGCAATAGAGCTTAATAATATTGAAATTTCTAATGCTAATATTCCGGTGGTGGCAAATGTTGATGGCAAAATAATGACTGAAGCACAAATCATTAAAGAAAATTTAATCAAGCAAGCTGCTAGCCCGGTAAAATGGGAAGAATGCGTTGCAGAAATCATTAAATATAATGCAATGACAGCTGTTGAAGTTGGCCCAGGTAAGGTTTTATGCGGCTTTAATAAGAAAATAAATAAAGAAATTAACAGTGTGAATGTGGAAGATGTAGTCAGTTTGGAAAAAACCCTTGATTATTTCAAGGAGGTTCGTTAAAATGCTTTTAGACAATAAAATTGCACTGGTAACAGGTGCTTCACGTGGTATTGGCAAAGCTATTGCAATTGCTCTATCAAAAGCTGGTGCGACTGTGATTATAAATTATGCTGGGAATGCTAATGCGGCTCAAGAAGTTGCAACTGAAATCATGGAAAATAGTGGCAAGGCAATTGTGATTCAAGCTGATGTAGCAAGCGCTGAAGCTGTTGAAAACATGGTTAAGATGATTGTTGAACAATTTGGCCGTATTGATATTTTAGTTAATAATGCCGGTATTACAAGAGATAACTTGTTAATGCGTATGAAGGAAAGCGATTGGGATGATGTTATGAACACTAATTTAAAAGGTGTTTATAACTGTACAAAATCTATTTCTCGTATTATGATGAAACAAAGATATGGTAAAATTGTAAATATGACTTCAGTAGTAGGTCTAACTGGAAATGCAGGTCAAGCTAACTATGCTGCTGCTAAAGCTGGAGTAATTGGTTTTACTAAATCGGTTGCAAAAGAATTCGCATCTCGAGGAATAAATGTTAATGCGATTGCTCCAGGTTATATATCTACTGATATGACTGCCGTTTTAAGCGATGAAGTAAAAAAAGACTTCGCAGCCAAAATACCGTTTGGTAGAATTGGTCAAGCTGAAGATGTGGCAGAAGCAGTATTGTTTTTAGTTTCTGATAAATCAAGTTACATTACCGGTCAAACTATTAATGTTGATGGTGGTATGGTAATGTAATATTATCTCTTGAAAGGAGGTGAATTTGGTGTCAACTTTTGATAAAGTAAAAGAAATCGTGGTTGAGCAATTAGGTGTTGATGCTGATGATGTAAACATCGATTCAACTTTTATTGATGATCTAGGTGCAGATTCTCTTGATATCGTTGAATTAATTATGGCTTTTGAGGAAGAATTCAATGTTGAAATTCCTGATGAAATCGCTGAAAAAATTAAAACAGTAAAAGATACTGTAGACTACATAGACAAAAACAAATAGTCTATAATACTTTAGAAAGTCCCGTAAAATTTTTTTGCGGGACTTTCTAAAAGTAATGGTCTTATTTTGAATGGAGGAGTTATTTTGAAACTTCCTGAATTAAAAATTGGTGATAAAATTGCAAAAATGCCAATTATTCAAGGTGGTATGGCGATAAGACTTTCTACCGCAAAATTAGCGGCAGCTGTTGCTAATTCCGGTGGGATTGGACTTATTGCTGCATCCGGAATGAGTTTAAATGAATTAAGAAATGAAATCAGACTTGCTAAATCCCTTAGCAAAGGTGTTATTGGTATTAATGCAATGGTTGCGGCAAGAAAGTTTAGTGATTTAGTAAAAACTGCGATAAGTGAAGGTATTGATTTAGTTGTAGCTGGAGCGGGGTTTTCTCGTGATATGTTTGGATTAGGCAAAGAGTCTAATACGCCAATTGTACCAATTGTTTCGTCGATAAAATTAGCCAAAATATCTGAAATGTTAGGAGCTTCTGCGGTTATTGTTGAAGGAAAGGAAGCTGGCGGTCACTTAGGGACCGATCAATCAATAAAATCGTTAATTTCCGGAATTAAAAAAGCTGTCAATATTCCTGTTATAGCTGCTGGTGGAGTTATGTCAGGTCGAGATATAGTAGATCTTATGAAGTTGGGGGCAGATGGTGTGCAAATGGGAACTAGGTTTGCTGCCAGTGAAGAATCTAATGCTGCACCTGCTTTAAAAGAATTTTATGTTAAGGCGCAAGCCGAGGATGTTGTTGTTATTAAAAGTCCAGTGGGATTACCAGGTCGCGCTGTACGCAATCCATTTGCAGAAAAAATTATGAATGGTACATTACCGGTTGATTCTTGTGATGCATGCTTGAAACATTGTGAAAAAAACTTTTGCATAATAAAAGCATTAATTAGAGCGCAACAAGGTGATGTGGAAAATGGATTAGTTTTTACCGGAGAATATATTGGTAAAATAAAAGAAATATTATCAGTAAAAGAAATTTTTGCAAGGCTTCAAGCTGAGGTTGAAGCGATAAATTAACGAAGAGGTGACAATTTTGAAAAAAAGAGTAGTAATAACTGGTGTAGGTGCAGTAAGCCCTATTGGAATAGGTAAAGATGAATTTTGGACTAATTTAGTGAATGGTAAATCTGGAGTTGGTAAAATCACGAGATTTGATCCAACTGAATATTCCACACAAATTGCTGGAGAAGTAAAAGATTTTGATCCAACACAATTTATTGATAAAAAAGAAGCAAAAAGAATGGATAGAACGACTCAATTTGCAGTAGCAGCAGCAAAAATGGCGATTGCAGATGCAAAATTAGATGTTGAAAAAGAAAATCGTGAAAGAATTGGTGTTTTTATCGGTTCAGGGATTGGCGGAATGGAAACATTACATAGTCAATATGAAACATTATTTCAAAAAGGTCCAAATCGTATTAGTCCGTTCTTTATTCCAATGATGATTGGGAATATGCCGGCTGGCCAAGTTTCAATAACTTTTAATTTGCAAGGACCAACAAGTTGTGTAGTAACGGCTTGTGCTACTGGAACTAATTCTGTAGGTGATGCTTTTAAAGTTATTCAACGTGGTGATGCTGATGTAATGCTTGCTGGTGGAACCGAAGCTTGTATTTCACCAGCACCAGTGGCTGGATTTTGTGCAATGAAAGCATTGTCGACTAACAATGAAAATCCAGAAAAAGCTTCCCGTCCATTTGATAAAGGTCGTGATGGCTTTGTTATGGGTGAAGGTGCCGGTGTTGTTATTTTAGAAAGTTTAGATCATGCGATTGCTCGTGGTGCTACTATTTATGCTGAAGTTGCCGGATATGGTTCTAATTCTGACGCTTATCATATTACAGCGCCAGCTCCAGAAGGTGTAATGGCTGCAAAATGTATGGGGTTAGCAGTGAAAGATGCTGGGTTAGATGTAACTGAAATTGACTATATTAATGCTCACGGTACATCTACGCCACTTAACGATAAAAACGAGACTTTAGCAATTAAATCACTATTTGGTGATCATGCAAAGAACCTTGCGATTAGCTCAATAAAATCAATGACAGGTCATTTATTAGGGGCTGCTGGCGGGATAGAATGTATTGCTACGGCATTAACAATAGCCAATGATACTATTCCTCCGACAATTAACTATGAAACGCCTGATGATGAATTAGACTTAGATTATGTGCCGAATAAAAGTCGTAAAAGTGTCGTTAAAGCAGCTTTATCAAATTCATTCGGTTTTGGTGGACATAATGCAACAATCTTGCTTAAAAAATACCAAGCATAAGATAATGCAACATAGATATAATGAGCTAAAAGCTTTTGCGGAGCTTATTAATATTAATGTTAAAAATTTTTACTATCTAAATCAAGCTTTAACTCATACCTCTTATGCCAATGAATCGAAAAAAGATGTTTTGCATAATGAACGGTTGGAGTTTTTAGGCGATGCTGTTTTAGAGTTGGTAATAAGTTCATATCTATTTGACACTTTCCCCAATTTACCGGAAGGTGAGTTAACAAAAGCTAGAGCAGCGGTTGTTTGCGAGACAACTTTAGCAAAAAAAGCTTTAAATCTTCAATTGGGAGAATATTTATTATTCGGTAAAGGTGAATTAACAACCGGAGGCAAAGAACGTGCTTCAATTTTAGCAGATGCTTTTGAAGCTTTAATTGGTGCTATATATTTAGATTGTGGCATTGAACAAGCACGACAATTTGTCTTGGTGCAGTTAAAAGATGATTTACTGAATATTAAAGATGGTAACCATATTAGAGATTATAAAACATTGTTACAAGAGTTAATTCAAGCTCAAGCTGACAATAAAATTCGCTATGAGATAATTAGCGAAGCGGGGCCGGATCATAATAAAGTATTTGATGTAGCAGTTTTTGTTAATGATAAAATTTTGGGAAATGGTCATGGTAAAAGTAAAAAAGAAGCGGCACAATTAGCAGCGAGAGAGGCCTTAGCGGTCTTGCAGAAATAAGCCTAAAAAAGGATGACGAAAGTCATCCTTTTTAATATGGAGGCACTATGAAAAAATATATAATACCAATTTTTATTCCTCACTATGGTTGTAGTCATGATTGTGTTTTTTGTAACCAGAATAAAATAACAGGTCAAAACACAGAAATTACAAGAACATATGTTGAGAATGTTATTGACAGTCATTTAAAAAATATTAAGTTACCGCGCGATATTGAAATTGCATATTATGGAGGTAGCTTTACAGCTTTGAGCATACAACAGCAAACAGCGTTGTTGATGCCAGCTTATCATTTAGTAACTAAAAAAATAGTTAATAGTATTAGAGTATCAACGCGTCCAGATTGTATTACGATAGAAATTTTGAGGAATTTAATAAGTTTAGGTGTTGAGACTATTGAATTGGGGGTACAATCGCTAGATGATGCTGTTTTAACAGCTAGTAATCGAGGGCATAGTTCAAATGATGTTTATAATGCTGTGACTTTAATAAGAAAAACTTCGCTCAAACTTGTTTTGCAAATAATGCCGGGATTGCCGGGTGATGATTTTACTAAGATTATTAAAACGGGATATAAGATAGTAACACTAAACCCTGACTATGTGAGGGTTTACCCAACGATCGTAATTGAAAATACGAAATTGTCACAACTATATCAACAACAGCGTTATAATCCCTTAACAATAGGCGAAGCAGTACAGGTTTGTTCGTTTTTAAAAATATTATTTGAGGAAAATAATGTTTCTATTATTAGGATGGGCTTACAATCTACTACCGAGTTAGAAAGCGATAGTACAGTGCTGGCAGGTCCGTATCACCCATCTTTTGGTGAAATGGTAGAGAGTTATTTGTTTCAGGTAATTATTAACAATATTTTAGAGCAAATTAATATGAAAAAGCGTGATATTACGATATATCATAATACGAAAGATTCATCGAAAATTCGTGGTTTGAAAAAAATAAATATTTTATACTGGAAAAATAAATTTAGACTTGATAATATTATTTTTAAAGCAATTGATATAGAAATTGGTTTTATTATTATAAAAGTTGATAATATAAAATATTTTTCACATAAAAAGTTTTTAATGTTGTGAGTGCTATAGTAGAGGTGCAAAAATGGAAAAAATAATAAAAAATATTACTGAATGGTCTTATCTTAAAGAATTACCAACAACAATCTTAAGTTTTAATCTAAAATTGCTAACGAAACAAGATGTTGATTTATTTTATATTTGTGCCTATCAAAACTTTGAACTAAAAAAAGAAGTTGTTTTTGTATATGATCATGCGACAAAAGAATTTTTAGTTAAACTAAAAATCGGTTTACTGGAATATTGTGAAACTTTGTTTATCAGCACTAACCTTGAAAGATACGAGAGTATATTAAAAGAAAAATTGGAAAATGTCATTAGAGATTTAACTTTTTTTTCAAAGGATAAAATAGATAGTATTTTATTCGATAAAAATATTATGCAACATAAGTTTAACTTTGAATTTCCGGAGGAAAGTAATGGTTTTAAACTATATATAAGACCTAATCAACCGCTGAAATTAATTAATGGCTCTTATGTTATTTTAGATTATAGCGATTTTGCAAATGATAGTAATTTAGTTATTTATTATAATATTTTTCGTGATGAATTTTTCGGTGAGCTGAGAATAAGAAAAACTCCTGAAATGACAAGCGCTTTTGATGCCAAGGAAGTTAGTGAATTAGCAGAAAGAATTGAAGAGAATCTTGTTGATGAATTAAAAAAATTGAGAGCTAGAATAGAGGAGAAAAATGAATAATTTTATTAAAACGGCATTAACGATTGCTGGATCTGATAGTAGTGGTGGTGCTGGTATTCAGGCAGACTTAAAAACATTTTCGGCTTTGGGTGTTTTTGGTATGAGTGTAATTACTGCAATAACAGCCCAAAATACTTGTGGCGTAACTGCTATTAGGGAGTTAGACGATGAAATTTTAAAAGCACAAATAGATGCTATTTTTACAGATATTACAGTCGATGCAGTCAAAATAGGAATGCTGTCTAATATTGACATTATTAAAACTGTAAGTAATTCTTTGCAATATTATAATTATACTAAAGTTGTGTTAGATACTGTGATGATATCAAAAAGTGGTAGTTATTTATTGCAAAAAAATGCGGTAGCATCTTTAAAAGAATTATTATTGCCTAAAGCATTGGTAGTAACGCCGAACTTACATGAAGCAACAGAATTGATGGGTTTTGATGTTGTTAATCTGAAAACTATGGAGCAGGCAGCTGCAGTAATTTGGAAAATGGGAGCGAAAAATGTAGTTGTAAAAGGTGGACATTTAATGGGAGATCCTTGTGATATCTTGTTTGATGGTGATAAAATGATTTATTTTAAAAATAAGCGGATTGAAACTAAAAATACTCATGGAACAGGGTGTACTTTTTCTTCGGCTA
>RRZT012022891.1_pt1 | contig 21049 bp, 14 predicted proteins | sample 2165551 | NCBI WGS metagenome assembly RRZT01 (sample SAMN10456910, study PRJNA506462) | wastewater metagenome | biome: wastewater; feature: sludge; material: wastewater sludge; isolation source: wastewater sludge with Escherichia coli K12::gfp cells carrying plasmid... | place: USA: Moscow, Idaho... | reverse complement strand
GGGTGTTCCTGCTTCAGCTTGCTTCAAGATACTCATGATCAAGCTGTCTGAATACTTAGATGTTTTCATAGAAAATCTCCTTAAATCAAGGTTATTCGATTTTCTACTTTTAAACTCAATTATTTTTAGGGAGGATTACCCGAGAATTTGACCATTGTCTTGTTGAAATAAGATTTGCAGAGTCTGTGCCGCTGAATCGCTGCCATCGGCCGGAGGTGGAATGTTGTTTTCCACATGCCACCAAAACTGAGCTTCCAATTCAATCAACTTGGCAATCAGCTCCTCATCTCGATGCACACGGTGGATTTGTAAATCTTGCCCAGCGATTAACACTGCCACATCGGCAGCTTGTTTTCCCGTTACCGCCAATTGGTGCATCACCTGTACCAGTACATACTCAGGAACACCGTTTTTCCAAGCCTTGGCACCGTAAGCACCAGCGGTTTTACATTCGAGTATCTGTACATCGGCTTGACCGATTACCTCACGGTCTAAGTTGGCCAACATAAACGGATGCTCGGGATGTTGCAGAATGGCATTGACGCGCCTCACCTTATTTCCTGTGCGTTTGCTGTAGTGGGTGGCAACAATGGGCTCCAATACCGTGCCCCAATAAGTGGGATGGGTATCGTCGCTTGGGTCTATTTGATTCAAACTCTGTTCAGGCCGTGTCTTTTCTATCCACAAAGCCAAGCGAGATTGGTAGGGATTCAAGCCTAGAGCAGTGGCGGCATCAGAACTGCCCAAGCCTGAACGTCTGGCCTGTAGCCATTCGTCACGGCTCAAGTCTTTGGTTTTGACCAGTCGCAAAGCGGATTGGGACTTAGGTTTATGTGAGGATTTACAGACCGCGTGTGCTGTATCAGGAGAAACAAGCTCAGGGTCTGAGGTTGAAACAGTATTAACCACAGGGATGGGTAGGTTCATGACATTCCTTTCAGACATAAAAAATCCCCCAATGGCCACAGCCATCAGGGGAGCAAGTCATTCAACACAGGGAAGTAATGCAATTTTATAGAAACGGATTAAGCCACCAATTGCAAGGCTTGTTCCAAGGCTTTTTGTTTCATTTGACCGCCATTGCCAAACCAAGCCGAATCCAAACGGTTTTCATTTGAACGGGCTTGACGCTCATGGTCAACAAACTCGGTCACAGCACAGAGCAAACCCCAAGCAGTGTCTTTGGCTGCGGTCAATTCTGCACCACGACCTTGACCGCCATACATGGCCTGTAACTTCTTATAGGCCCGCTCATTCGGCATCACACTTGCGGATTGGGCATTCAGCAGTTTCAAATGTGATTTGCTCCCAATAACAGGTGTGGCATCTGTTGGGTTACTGGACAACAAGGTTTCAAAATAGCGATTGGCCTCTTTAACATTGACCTTGCGCTCGGACAAAACCTTCATCTCGTACATAAACTGATCCCATTGCGACACGGCTATGCCCAAACGCTGCTTGACCACGTCGGCATCAAAGTTAGAACGGTGTGACACTTTGACCGCTTGTTCAGCACCATTCACCGCAATCGACAAAGTGTTGTTACAAACCACCCGTACCGTGGTGGGCATGGCCACAGTAGCGAGACTGCCATCGCATGAGGTGGCCAACAACACATAGCCATTGACCAAATCATTGCCTTTCAATACCGTAGATTTCCCTGTCCGAGCCAAAGCCCAGAACTTACGCCCACCTTTGAGTACGCCTGCGGTTTCCAATTCAAAGCCTGCTTGCTCAGTTAAATCACGGTAAAACTCCAATACTTCCATAGGCTGCACCACTTGGTAGCGATTTGAAACCACCGATAAAGCGGTGTTGGTATCGCTGCGGTACAAAACTTTCTGTTCATCGAATGAGCCAAACATCGACGCGTTGTGAACATTGTCGATAGAAAAATGGACTGGTGATTCTTTGATCTGCCAGTCCATGCCTGCGGCTTGTGCCCATATTTCCAGTGGTTGTTTCTCTGGCAATTGATTACCTAGACCGTGCCAAGGGGTAAGGCCAGTATAGGCCATGGTTTCTACTAAATGTGCCATTTGAGTGCTCCTTAATGCCGCATGACCTAGGCTTGGCCTAAGTCATAGTGTCAAATATGGTTGAATAAGTGAAAGATGTTCGTTGCCGTTCAAGGCATGGAAATGGTGTTGATAGTGATATCACTGGGTTCTTTACTGGAAAACACATAGCCACAGTCTTGGCATTCAAGGTTTTTAAGGACGTGCTCATCCACAACCTTGCCCAGTTGAGAACCGGCAATGCCACCTGTCGCACCGTAAAAAAGCGCACCAAAAAGTGCACCAGCCACCGTACCAGCGGCAATACCAACTGGTCCCGCGACCATACCGATTTTGCTGCCGATATTGGCACCTGCCAGTGCAGCAGTGGCACCGCTGATGGCGCCACCTGCCGTACCGATGATGCCACCATAGGTTTTAGCAGTGTCTTTGGTGACGATGTGCGCAGAATTGCATTTGGGGCAAATAGGGTTTTGCATAGACATACCTTTCAAAGTAAAAGAAATGGCCTACTTTACAGTAGGCCTATCGATTCACTTTGATGGTATAGATTCGAAAAAATTTATAATTGAGAATGCAATAATGAAAACTGTTAGAAGATTTTCATAACTTATTTAACAGAACAATAATTACACAACAGACCCAAATATCAAGATAAAAATTAATTATATTCAACACCCCAAATATGACTTATCCATGCGTCGATCTTGATCTTCTCCCTGAATGCTTACCTACAAAACCTACAAGATTCACCTGGCGCTGATGGATCGTTCAACGTTATGCAAACTACGCGCGAAAGATGTCCACCTTGGTTTCAAGACACTTGCGCAGGGTCAAATCGTTAGCCCCTACCTCAAACCACCCACCAGGCTTTTGGTAAAAATCTAGGCCGCGCCCGATTTTGATAATCCAACCGTTGTCCAGGCGAATTTCCCGATCGTGCATATTAGGGTTAAGTTTAACCTCAAGCTCTACATCCATCTCGAGCAGGCTTTGCTTCAACTCTTCCAGTTTCTCCACAATATCAGCCAACTGCGTATTATCATCATATCCAGTGATAAGATTGATTTTCTTTACTGTACCAGCCTTCAAAACGCACTCGCAGAAGCGGACGAAATTCTGGATTTGGTGCTGGAGTCGAATGTACGGGTCTTCAATGACGACGGTCTTTGCTCCTCTCAGGTAGGGACCAATGATCGACTCATAGCTGTGGCCGACGTCACCGTACATGATCGTAAAGTGTCGTTCAACGAACTTATCTGGAACAACGACGGGAGTAACGACAGGGGCAATTGCTTCGACTTTTCTCGCAAGCTTGGGTACCTGTGACTCTTGTCTTGCTTCTGTCGGAAGGGCACGTTCCGGCGCAAGTTTGTCGTTGAGCTGCCGTCTCAACGGTTGTTGTGTTGCTGCGGCATCCTTCGACTCAGGGCAATAGACAACAACCTCTTGCTCGTCAGCATTAAGGAATGAGAGATCGATGCGCGCAAACTCATCATCTGGTTTGCGTTTGTTCATCTGCTCCTTCACGCGTCGACGGCACTCAACGGCATAGGCAACATATTCTTCGAACTCTTCATCGGTCGGAGAACCAGTAGGGTGAAGAATCTTCAGGAAGGCGCAGACTGTCTTCTTGATGCCTTTTTCATCACGGCCCTCAACGCTCTTGCCAAGTCGGATGCGTTTGCTGACTTCTTCGTACCGATTGGTGTGCTTGAACTGGTAGTGGAATGCTTCGGCCAGGTAGTCGGTAATGAACCCGTAGTTACTGGTTAGAAATTCACTGCTGTTCTTGGGCATTTCCCAGCCCGGTATGTAAGCGGCGAATCGATCCATGATCGCCAGGTCAAATTCAGCGGGCAATGGCTGGAAAAGATCATGCTCAACCGAGTTGACTACTTGGCTGATGGACAGATCGAAGTTGCCAACAAAGCTCAGGCTGGCATCAGCAATCACTTCAGCACCACGTGAAAAACGACCATTCGCCATGAAATCCTTCATGATTTGAATGGTGTCCGGGTCTTTGACTTTGATGCCGCCCACTTCGTCGAAAGCCACGGTATCCCAAAACCCAACCAGTCCAACCTTACGGCGTGCGTTGTTGTAGAACAGCGCCGACTTGGTCGCCTGCCCACCTGAAATCAATGTGGCGTAGGGTGAAAATTCACTGAAGAAATACGACTTCCCGGTGCCACGTGGCCCAAGCTCAATGTAGTTGTAATTGGGTTCAACTAGGGCAGCCAGGCGGGCAATAAAGTGCATCTGCACGCGCTTTGAGAGCTTTGTTGGCTCCAGGCCAACGGTGCGCAAAATGGCCGCAATCCATTCGTCACGTGTGAATTGAGTACGACCTTCACAGTAGCGGTCAAAATCAAAGCGGCTGATCTGGATGGGCCGCAGGTCTTCAATGTAAAACGCGTAGTCGTCTTCTTCGATCGCGTTATGTGCCAACGTCACCTCAGCCCAAATGCCGCCCTCTAATAGGCGGTCATTGTCTCGGTAGAACTTCTCGCCGATGGCAATGCGCTGTGAATTGAAGTTCTCCAACGATGCCCAGTGGCGCTTTTCCTTCTCGACATACCGAACATGGACCTTGTCGATAAAGCGGTGCTTGCCTTTGGTTGCCACCTTTGATTGCGCGGCATTGGCCTCGTCAGGTTTTACATAATTGTCCTGCAGGCTGGCGAGCACCGCCTCCATGCCCGAATCCATCTCGGCCTGATCATCACTCGCACAAAAGCGCGCAAGCAAAAACTCCAGCACGAAAGTCGGGACGTTGGTTCCCTTCTTAATCCGATGGAGTAAATCCTTGCGCAGCACCTTGCCATCAAAGGTGGCGGTCAGCTTTTGGTCGAGTTCATTCATAGTTTTTACACCGCATAGTCGGTTGCCAGGTCAAGTTGGCAGTACATCGTATAAGTTGTTGGATGTAAAGCCTTTATCTTGAATTTTCCCTCGAAATCCATTTGCATCTTGATTGTGACCTGAACCTTGTCACCTGGCTTCAAAGACAACGTTCCAGTTGCCGGATTCACCGCGCCACCGGCCTTCGCTTCACCCACAACTTCGCCCTTGCTGTCGTGTGCCTCCAGCAAAATTTCGAACTCGTTTTCAGTTGAAAACATGTCTGCCGTTTCAACTGCAAGGTCAATCACTGGCATACGTGTGGTGATGGCCTTGGAGCCGTTCTTGTAGCTCATCGCTACAGATGCTTTATGCAGAGTCGGTTGATTGGAAGCTTTCAACTGCATCGTTATCACCGGCACTACGCACTCCTGCAGAGAAATGCCACCGTGGTAATAGAGCAAACCGCTGCGATAGGCCGCCAGCGAATGTGGTGTAGCGAACTTGGCAAAGTCGCCTCGAATGCCCATCTTCTCGGCTGAGACCACCAGGTGATTGCTGTCGCCAGCACCATCACCCAGCGCGCACCGGTCATGGATGCCAATCCAGTTGCCAGCAGGTTTACTGCAGACATCGCCCGCACCCGCGTGGGTGTTCATGAAGAAGCCATGATCAGTTGCGATCACCACCTCGTGAAAACCACGCTCTTTCAGCTTATGGATCGCGACGCGAATGCGTTTGAGTGCATTGGTAATCTCTGTAGGGGCAGTGTCGGGGTGATTTTCAAAGTGGCTATCAATCTCTACCGCGCGCAGTACCAATAGGTCTGTTTCAGGCGAGAAGTCGAAACGGCCTCGAACAAAGTCTTCCAAACGCCCCTCTTCAAAACGCTGGCCGTACTTCTTCCGAAACACTTCCATACGCTGAGCGACCGTGTTAACCACCTGGTCGCCCAATATCGGCACCAGGCTTTGCTCATCCTTCTTGATGCGAAGCTGCGTGCCTGCCCCAGGTAGCAAGCTAGCCATTCCAACTGGCGTAATGCTGGGTAGCTGCGCCATGGCAGCTTGCACCTCAACCTGCCCGTCCTCAGTAAGCTGCCGCTCCAGTGCCACACCCAATTCATAACGAAGCGCATCGATCATGAAGTACGCCACCTTATGACCGTTCTTTTGCAGCTTGGGCGCGACGATTCGGTCAAACACATCAGCATTGGATAGCTGGCCAGCCAGTGGCCAGCCACTCTGCTCAACATGGCGAGTAAAGATCAACTGCACCTTCTCGACCAACTTGCCATACTGCTTGCGGACTTGCTGCTTAACCGGCGCCATGACTCCTTGCGCGTCTTGCCAGTCGTAATCGCTAACGGCCTGTTCGAACTCGCGATGCAAGCGATCAGATTCACGCAGGCTGCTCACGTAAAAGGCCAGCAGCGCATCTAGGTTGCGTGCGTTGTCTGAGAGTTGTCGCTCCATATCGTCGCAGGTTTGCAGCAGCTCTGTGGCCGATCGAATCAAATCCCACTGGGCGCGGCTTTCGCCTTTTCCTGTCCACACCGATTGCTGATGGCGATCCAAAATATGACGAACTCGATCAATGTCATCCCGCAATATGCCCTCGATAGCACGACTCAAGAACGTACGCTCTTCAAACGGGAAGGTGTCGCGGTCGCCTAAATCCTGCCAGCCACCAAACAGACTAATAAGATTCAGCTCCTTCTCTATCTCATCAGCTCGGTCGATATAGGTACTCTGGGTGCGGCGGTCATTGCGCAGGCGATCACACAAGTCCTCGATCAGCGGCTTGGTCGGTGGCTCGGATCGCGGTACATCAGCCAAGCTCGCAGGTAATGAACCTGGCAGATCAAACACAAACTCGCTGAACAAGACAAATCGCCATAGCTCATTGGCAACTGAATCCCATGTCTTACCCCTGGTCTTTAATGACAGGCCCATGCTGTTGCGGAGCAAATCACGCGCTTCTGTCACCCAGCTATCGCTGCCTTTCAAAGCTGCCTGCTGCGCATCGCTTGGCACAAGCAGAGCGAACAGAATATCCCTGGCAGATTCGACTGCCAGTAGCGCACGCAAGTTAGGCCAGCCCAAGCCGCCACCAATCGCATCCACCACCGCAAAACTTGGCGACGCATCTTGCTCGAAGATGGCTCTTATGGCTGTGGCATGATCTGGCTTTGCCTTCAGGCACAGGCTCTCAAAGCTATCGCCATCCCCTTCGGGAAAAATCGCTCCCGCTGCTGCAATCGGCGCGAACGGATCAGCCTGCCGCTCTTCATCGCTCTCGGGCGCTTGGGCGGGCACATAAACCAATATTCCGGTGAGCTGCCGATCGATCACATCACGCAAGCCCTGCATCGCAGCAACCCGACTCTCGATACTGCTCTTTGACGCATCAACAACCAGCAGCTTTTCGTCGGCCAAACCGTTGCAGACATCTTGGTAATGGCCAGCCGGGTCATACACCACGAGACTCCCTGTCTTTTGCAAACGGGGACGAAGGATCTTGTCCTGGATGAAAGCTGCAATGCTCATACCGCTACCTCAGCAAACTCTTGCTTCTTGGCGAGATGTTTAGCCCACAAAGTCTCTAGCGCAGGGCTATTTCCTTCGGTAAGGGATTCCATGGCAACAACGACCAAATTTGCCCGATCACGCAGGAACTCATTAAAGTCGGCCTCTAGTTTCTGCTTGAACTCTACGCCATCTATGCCCGAGTAGTGAGCTTTTGAAAGTAAGTCGTATGAAATCAAGTGAGATTTCAAACGCTCGCGCACGTCACTTTCATCGGCCCATTGCACACGCTCTTCGAGATATTCCAGCGGGTCCTTACGGCCAATAATGCGGTTAGTCTTCCAAGTGATGAGCGCGCAATTCAGCGCCCGGTAACTGGGAATGTCCGCTTCAGAGAGAAGCGCATCTGGGAATACATGGTGGTACTCGCGTTTCTGAATGCTGTCGTAGGTGGCAGTCTTGTGGTCGGCGAAATCGATCGCACCAAGGTATGTGGTTACAGCCAAAATTGCGCGAGCTTCGATGCCCGCCGCCTTTGGCCAGCCGGCAGCCATCAATGAATCCATATCAGCTAGAGGGAATTCCAAACGATTGAGTACAGGCACTGCAGAGATATCTGCTTCAGAAAATCCAGGTTTCTTTAATAACTCCTTGATGGCTTTAAAATCAGCAAATGCACGTGATGCAGCAGAATTTTCATAGCGATCGGTGAAAAAAGCCGACCACAGGTAGCGACGCAACAACTTTTCAGCCTTCGCGAGAAAGTCGCCATTATCCGGAATCAATTCATACGACGCTGCTATCACAGCCAGCACAGCATTTGTAGGAAGCCTGGCATGATCAAATACACGTTGAGATTCGAGAAAAGCAGCCATGCGCTGAAGCCCCTTTTCCAACTCAGGCCATTTCTGCAGAAGCAACCTCTTATCCATTTCAATCATGCCGCGATTGTTCGGTAATTTTTCCTGCAACAGCGCAGACGCGGAAAGAATCAGCTCGGAAACACTGCCATAACGCGAAATTTCAGGATGTTTTTCACTGAGTGCTGCTTCCATATCATGCAAGGACTGCCCCGCAACACTTTCCACTTCAGCCACTATGATGTCATACAGAGACAAAGGCTTGCTGTTGGTATTCATGTTAATGAATACCTGCAAAGCCACATCCTTGCTCGTATCGGCTGGCAAAGACAAATACGGCAAATTGAAATGGGTGACGCGCTCTCTGAGAACCACAATTTCTGATTTCAATCTGTCTTTTAATTCCATATGCTTTTTGAGCATTGCGAATGCATCCGGATCTTTTTCGGAAGGCTCATATAGCTTAGTAGCTTGGACTATCCATGCGTCCACCGCTGCCATCTTGTCACCTGGGCAAAGCAGGTCGATGGGGAAAAAACCGCGTTCCAGACATTTAACCGGGTCATCTGCCCACAACGGCATACGTGAATTTCTTTTATTGAACCATCGATTCTTAGAGTAAACGGCTATCTCTTCGCCATACTTTTCATTGCAGGTATCAAAATCCGGCAGATACACGTAGTAGGTTTCGTATTCGTAGTTGTTATGCAAAGCTCGCCAAAAAGCAGTCAAACGTTGTTGGCCATCCAACAAATGCTGTGTAACCGTATTAGAGGCGACAGGATTCGACGTTGCCAAGTAGCGCGACTCAAACTTTTCTACACCCGCCACTTCCAATACGAGCGTAACACCCACCGGTAGGTTATTAATAATTGTGTTCAGGTAGCTGGCAATTCGGTTTCTATCCCATGCCTCAAAGCGTTGAAAGCGTGGCAACTTAACCATGCCTTGTTGGATGTTTTGAAACCAGACTCCCAGGGTGCGATCCTGGGCCTTACTCGATTGTTGCATGATGCTCATTCTTCACTCCCTTTGTTCTTTTTTCCGCGTGTTTTCTTGGGCGCGGCCTCCGGCTCCACGTACAGATCTTCAAGCCCATGCGCGATGGCGAGGGACTTGTCCGTCTTGCATTTCTCCCGCACGCGATCTGGCCAGTAGGCCATGGCCAGGTGCGCCCAGTCGTAGTCGCCTTTTTCCAGCTTGGACCAGGTGTCTTTCAATACTTTTTTCCAGGGTTTATGACGGAATAGCGGCCAGAGCGGCGCGGCGGTGATTTGCACGCCGTCGTCGTGGTTGGGCTGGTAGATCGGTGCAATCTTGAGCAAGGTGTCTCGCAGGTCAGTCAGCTCTTGCTCGAAGGTTTGCAGCGTTTCGTATTGCTTTTCCTCATCACGAGAACGGCCGCTACCTTTAATGCGCAACTCTGCGCATTCACGGCTGACTTGCGTCAGTTTGCCGTTGGGGCCATCGAGGAAATCATTCACTGCTATGAACAGTGTTTGATTATTCAAGGATGGGTAATAGACCCAGAGCGTGTAGCTCCCCGATGCAGTGGCAAGTGGCCAGTAGATGGGCGCCTTGCGGCGGCTCTTGGAATAGCGTTGCAGATGGAAGGCGAAAAAATCCTTTTGCAGCCAGCGACGCACGCCATCCGGAACAGGCATCTCGACATGAGCAAGAACTTCCTCAATTAAGCGCGCGAGATCGTGCGAATCCCCTTGGGCATCGACCAGGATACCAGCATGGCTGTGGAAAGGCTCTTCGCCATCCGGCAACATGCCAGGACTCTTGGCAGGCAGCGGGTCGAAGGGGGCTGGCTCGGGTGGCGCTTCACGCTCCCCATTGGCTAGACGCCAGTCGAAGCGGCCAAAGGCGACCCCTGCTGCCCAGGAAAGCAGTGCATCAACAGGCGGCGCGTCGGGCTCCGACTCCTCCGTGTCTTCATCCTCTATGCCATCGTTGGCGACCTGATCGCCAGCGCTTTGATCCAACGCGGCCTGGCGGTCGGATTCGGAAAATCCATAAAGATCAAAAGCGATGGCATCTATATCGGACTGAATACGAGAGAGTTCAGCCTCAATGGCCAGAGAATCATATTGTCCGACGCGTGCGCGCAATGCAGTCGGAAGCATGAATGCGTGCGAGGTTTCTCTAATGGAATCAAGAGTACGCTTTAGGTGCCAATATCTCGAACTCAGATTACGCAACCGTTCTTTCTGCTCAAAATTTGGCTCTGGTACTGGTACCGATGCGACATAACCGACTTCAAACTTAAGTGTTTGCCCGCCTTCGGTTCCCCTAGGCATAAGAAGCATCAACAGAAATAGATACGGCGATGAGTTAAGAATTGCAGCCAACAAAAGCAGGTCATCGTCAAAGGCGCACGGACCAGAGTCAGAGAAGATCGAATCTCTTGGGATCACGCGGAAGGAGCCTTTCAGATGCGCCCTCCGGGGCCACGTCACTCCCTGTCGAAGGAAACAATTTGCAGCGGTATCTCTCAACATCCAAACGTTGGAGCGAACCCCACCTTTTTCGTTTAGATTATTTTTAATTTCACCCCCACCCTTCGCCCAATTAACTACGAGATAGATGTCCGCGTAGTACGGGGAAAAAGCGCCACCTTTTGCGAAAGGAAACCATTTATCAGCTGTAGCGTTTCCATCCACCTCCCACCAACCACGCACGAAACGAAAGTCGTCAGCGGTAGCCAAGCCTTGCTTGGCGGTTCGCCCGCCGCTCTCGAAAGCAGGCAAACGTCGGAAGGTTTCGCGTACAGATTTACTAACCCAATAGGCAAAAGGCTTTCCCGGCACCACATCGAAGGCTTCAGGAGTGACGACAAATGCACGTGTATCTGATTCGCCAACGCGCAGCTTCGCGCAAACCTCTGCCAATGCGGCAGCCTTGTTGTCTTCCTTTAATAAACGCAAAAACTGACTCATGATTGTTTCTCCAGCACATAGGCCGCGGCCTCGACCATTGCATCGTCCATCACGCCAATGCCTAAATCAGCCATAACTTCTGGCTTGCCTGTACCCAAAACAACCTCTTCACGCCATTTCCGAAAACTGGAGAGGAAGAAGCAAGTGCGCGAGGTGATGGCGCCAATGCGTCCGCCGGTGCGCAGCAGTTCCAGACCACGCTCAACCATAATGGCTAACAGATCGTTTTTGCTGCGCGGATAGGCTTTGGCGAGCTGATCCTTGGTGTTGGCAGCCAGTGCGCCAAAGGGTGGGTTCATCACCACCACATCGAACACTTCGCGGCACAAATCGATCAGACGCAATCCTTGTAGTGCATCCTGAGCAAACAGGCGCCCTTGATACGTCGACTTGGCTGCCTGAGCGAATTCAGTGAGTGCATCCCGCAGTCGCTCCTCTGCGTGCTGCCAGCTTTCCTGCTCCTGCGCAGCAAACAGGCCAGTGCCTTTGCCCACATAGACCTGGCGAATCAAATTCGGCAATTCGCGCTCGACCTGGAGCAGCACGCCCATTTCCGGCAAGCCCTTGAGTAGTTGCAGCGTTTTCTCGAACAGATCGGCATCAAGCAGATCCAGGTTGGCTGTGAATTGTTGGCGCAGTTCACGTTCTGCGGGTGGCGCAATGGCAGCGACCACATGCCCCTGACCAATGCGCGGACGATCTTTGGCTTTGACGTTGGCATCGTGCCAAGCACGCTGCGCCCGCAGCCACAGCGCCAAGGTTGCAATTTGCGCAGCGCGTGGGTCAATGTCTACACCGTAGATGTTGTGCTCGATGATCAGGCGGGGCACATCGCGCAAAAATGCCTCTTGGTCATCGTAAGTTTGGCTCAAGGGTTTAAAAGCAGACTGAGCCTGAGTCGATACATCCAGGGAGCCGGGGCCGTTTTGTTGCTCCCAAGCCCAAGCTTCGCGGTAAATCTCCAGAAAGAGATCGAAGGAGTACAGGCCAAAGTGCATCGATCCGCAGGCAGGGTCCAGCAGCTTCAGGGTGCGCGGGTCGCGTACCTTGCTTGACGCCTGCGGTTGCTCATCTGGCTTGACCAGCAAGTATTGGCAACGGTCTCGCAGTTCGGTTTGCCCACCCGTGGCGTTGAACCAGAGACGCCCAAGCGTGTTATCGACCAAGAATTCCACCACATAGCGCGGCGTAAAAAACTGGTTGCGCACGGCCAACTCGCGGCTATTGCGCGGCGCCTGGCTGGCATCGCGCATGGCCTTGCGTTCTTCTTTGGAGTTGAAGTACTGGTAGATCCAGCCGATGGTTTCGTCTTCAGCCCAGAGAGGCTCAACCTCAAAGTGGTTGAGTTCATCCAGCAGAGCACGCAAGGCGGTTTCGCGTGGGAACAGCAAACCATTGGCGGCGTAGCGATCAAACAGAGCGGGCAGCTCTTGTGCCAATTCATCAAACACGCTGAACAGATAAACCTGGTACGCCTGGCCGGTTTCACCCAGGGCGGTACCAGCAATCTTGCTGTAGAGCTGATAGCCTCGCGACTGATAGCCTTTGCTGACTGACTCGATCAGTTGCCCGCGCGCTTCCATCATTAACAGTGCTGCCAGGCGGTTGAGCACGGTAAAAGCTTGCTCGCGCACCATACGGTCGAGCACCGCGATGCGGTGATCGGTGTCGTCTTCGTCAGCACCCAGGTAATGGGCCAGGGTTAGTCTTAGCACTTCAGCCGTATGGCGCTGGCGGTCGTCCAGATGGGTGAGCCGCGCCATGGGCGTGACTTCACCCGTCTTGGGATCTAACCCGTAGGTTTGCTGCAGCTGGATGCTGAACTCTTCCGACAGCAGGCCGCGGCCACTGTTGACCAGCTTTTGCAGGCGGCCTCGTGTGGCTTGATCGAAAGCCCCTTTTCTTTCAAAACTCATAGGTCGTCCCGCAGTTCGAGGTTAACGGCAAAAGCGTGGGCATATTTCAGCTCGCCACGCAGTTGTTGCAGTTGCATGATCAGCGCATCCAGGTCGTCCATCGTGGTGATCTTGGTGCGCGCTTTGATGCTGCGCGCGACGGGCTGCTTGATTTCGGGTGTCTCACCGGGCGGCACTTCTGCCTGAGCACGTTCCAGCTCTTCCTTGATGCGCTGCTGTCCCAAGCGCTCAATGCGGTGCTTGAGCGATTGCACCTGCGACTGCAGCTCGTAGTCTTTGTTGAGCATGGTGGTGAGGCCCGCCAGATCGGGTGCTGCATCCACAATCAGGCGCTCAAGGTTGCCCAATAGCTCGGTCTGCTCTTGCTGGGTGAGCTTGATCCATTCTGGTACGCGCTTGAGATCCACCTCAGCCTCTTTAATGCGTGTTTTGAGCAGGTCTTGCATCGCAATCACCGTATCGCGAATGCGGGCGCGAATGGTGGTGAGGCTGGTGCTGAAATCGGCCGCAAAGCGATAGAAGTCGGCCTGCTGCAGGCGTTCCTCGATGAGACCGAGCGCCTCAGCCAACTCTTCTTTCAGCGTGGCCAACAAGGCCACGTTCGGCAGGTTGGCAATGGCCGTGCAGTGCTGGCGCAGATCGCGCAGCGTTTGCTCCAGGCCTTGCTCCAACTTGAGTTTGACTTCGGCGGCCCATTTGAGGCTTTCGAACAGCTCGGATTGCTCGTTGCCCAAGCGACGCGGTGCATCCGAGGCATCGGTGAGCAGCACGTCGTTAATTTCGTGCGTGAGGTTTTGCAGGCGGTCTACACCTGGCAGGTTCAGGCCGCGCAGCTTCTCTGTGAGCGGGCCGTATTGGTGCTGCAGTTGCGGAAAGAGCTTGGTGGTGACTTTGCTGATGTCGTCTTCCAGCGGCACGACGGTGTCACCAGTGAGTTCGGTCAGCCGGGTTGCGGCGCGTGCCAGTACGTCGTTGGAGGGACGGTCACCACCGCGCAACGAGATACCGATGCTTTTGAAGGTGTTGTTGGTTTTGATGGCATCAATGGCTTGCTGGCCGTTGACGGTGACTTCGCGCCCCGCCACCTTGAGTTTGATCTCACCGGCCAGCAGCATGGCCGCCACCAGATAGCGCAGGGTGTCTGCCGACCAACCAAAGGGCGCATCTGCAAAGACGTCAGTCAGGCGCTTGCCATCCACGGTGCCGTTGCGGTCAATGTAGTCACGGATGCTGACCATGGCCAAGTGGTCGGTGCGAATGCTGTGCCGCCCACTTTGGGTTTGCACGAGGTTCAGTGGATCGAGCGCGCTGGTGATGCCCGACAAATTGCCCACCCGGAGGAATTTCTCTGCAAGTTCGGTTCCGGCGCGCACAGGGGCTTCTGCGTAGCGATCGAAAACTTGTTCGGCGACTTCGCTCAGGTGCTTGCGTGCGGCATCCAGCAATTCTGTGGCCAGCGTATCGACCGCAACAACTTGACCTCGGAAGATGAACGAGCCTTGCAACAGGCTGCGCTGAATCTGCGCCCGCAGTTTGGTGCTGAGGTGTTCCGCTCGGTCGGCCTGGCCGTTACAGTATTCGCGGATTTCTTGATCTGGATCGCTGCGGTAGCGGTTGGCGATTTCTCGGCAGCGGTGGATGTCGGCCGTCAGTTCATGCATTTCAGGCGTGGTGCGGCCTACCAGGTAGATGTTGAACTTGGATGAGTTGTGACGCGACTCGTCAGTGAGGCGAGTACGTGCGTTATCGATTTCTTTGGGCTCGACCAGCTCCACGATGGTTTGGATCTGGTTGCGCTCACCCGCCAACGATGCGGGCACGTTGCCTGCCGATTGCGCCTTGAGTCCGGTAGATACGGCGTAGGAGCCATGCAATTGTGTCGCGGGCAATGGCGCGTAGACACTGGTCAATGCTTCGTTAACGATGCGACGCAGCTCAACGCCGCGCAGTGCTACTTGGCTGCGCTCTTGCTCAATGTCATTCAGCTTTTCGCTGAAGAAGCACAGGTTGCCATCTTGCTCGCCGAACGGAACGATGGGGTCGTTGATCAGGTCTTCGACTGCCTTCGCCACTGCGTCTGCCTGAGACGGCCCGGCGATGCTGGCGTGCATCAGGCTGGTGACGTTTTGACGGGTGATGGGCAGGTTGCCCAGGATTTGCAGAACGGCGACGGTCTTGGCGATGTTTTGATGCAGCTCGGAATGCGAGAAGCGAATCTTGGTGGCTTTCTCTACCGATGCGTGCAACGAGGCGAAGGCGCGTTTGATGTCTTTGTCCAGTGCATCAAACAGAGTGACGGTGGTGGCGAGCCAGCCAACTGCTTGCTCTGCAACGGCAGGCTTGCCTTCGGAGCCGTCGATCAGAATGTCTTGCACCACCTTGATCGCCGAGCGCAGGCCGATGCCGCCGGTGGACTTGGCCAGTGCGCCGAGCAAGTGCAGCAGGATGTCAAAGTGCGCAGGCAGAAATGGATAGAGATCGATAAAGGTTTTGCGATCAAAATCGACGCCATAGACGCGCGCATCGACAAGCTTGGTGTTCTGGCGCAGCTGCTGACCATACTGATCAAACAACCCGCCCAATTGGCTTTCAGCTGCTGACGACTTGCCCAACAGACGCGTGTAGCAAATTTCCTTGATGTCGTTGGACTCAAGGGCGATCTGAATCGGAAAACGGTCATTGAGCTTGAAGAGCTCTGGCGAGTTGAGGGCGGCCTTCGCGTCATCCGCCGTAAGCGTTTGCTGCGCCGTACCGACGATCCACACCTTGCCGTCGCCGATGTTTTTTAGGTTCTTGGCCAGACCATCGAGGTTCAGGATCAGGTTGGGCCGTGGGCCAACGTACTGACCGACTTCATCAATGATGAAGATGATGTATTCCTTGCCCGATGCCTCACGGGCAATCTCCAGCATTTCACGCACACGGTCGTTTTCGAAGACGATGTACTCACTCGTTTCAGTCGTGAACGATGTCGGCGTTTTGAAAATGTTGGGATAGAGCTTATGGGCGATTTCCGGAACCAAAGCCTCAATCTCAAGAGGCGCATCACGGTAGTTTTTCCATTCCTCGCCACCAGTAGATTCTTTGAATGCGTCCAGGAATTCATTGTAGCGGCCTTCCTTCTTAAGCCTGCGTTCCAGCGCTGCAACCTTGAGATTGCGCGAATAACCCGCCCATTGCAGGACCTTGTAGAACAGGACCGTCGACACCTCTTCCATGGTCGCACCGGCGACCTGTTCGCTGGCCAGGTCCAACATCAGCACTGCAGCAGGAAAGCGCTTGGCTACGTTCGACAGCAATGATTTGGTTTGCTGGCGCTTGAGACGATCTTGAAGGTGCTGGATAAATGGGACGCCATCAATGGTGATGCGATCGTCAAATGCCAAGCCCAGATACTTGGTGAACGAGCTCTTACCGGAGCCATAGAAACCTGACACCCAGACGCCGACTTCATTTTCGCCACCCATATCCATGGCAGCTTCCATTTTGAGCAGGAGATTCTCGAACTGCTGGTCGATGCTGTCGGTCACCACATATTCGGAGATTTCCGATTTCAGGCGCGCCTCTTGTGACACGCCATAGGTGATGACCTTTTCAATGCTGCGATTGATGTTCTTGCTGGGGTCGAAGAGTTTTTTGATCGTCATGTTTTGCCTCAATGATTAGCCGCCGACGTGGACAGAGCGGTAGTTGCCATCGTCGGGGTAGAACCCCAGGAATTTGAGTCGGGTCTTGCCGGTGCGCACGCCAGGGTAGAAGAACACTGTGGGCACATGGAACTTGCCTTGCAGCTTGCCTTCGATGACACCGATGCGTGTGTAGGGATGCAGCGCCTCAAGGTCGGTGACCAGCAAAATGGCCTTAGGCTTGCCCTCAAGCTCGGCCAGCTTGGCTTCGATGCGTGCCTGCAACGCGCCATTACTGATGGCATTGGCCAACGACGCATTGGTCTTGTCCCATGCCAACGGCGCTTTCTGATCGGCTGCGAGCCAGATCTTGCGAAGCGGTGCCTTCTCGATAATGTCTGCAACATGCTCGGCGATCGAAAAGGTTTCGACTTCCCAGCCTTCGTTGCGCAGTCGGTGCATCCACGCGGGTGTTTCGCGCTTCACATTGAGTATCTGATTCGGTGGAAAAACCAAGTAGAAAATAGGCTCGAAGCTGGCATGGCCAAACTCGCGCCCCTGCTTGATTCGCTCCATCAACTCATTGAAATCAGCTTTGAGCGATGACATCGATCAGTTCCTCCATGCTTTTATAGGTCCACCCGATATGCACGACATCGGAGGCGGCCTGGAAAATGAGCAGGCCTTGTAATGACAAACGTTTCAGTTGGTCTCGAACGTCGGCACGTTCCAGCCCGAAGAGATCCCAGTCGGAGCTTGAAACAATTTGGTTGTCGCCGAGACCACTGAACTTCAAGTCGTAGGCCAAGTAGGCGGCGACCTTTGGCAAGATGCGATACGCAGCAATCGAGCGCTGGTTGCGGCCTGTGGTGGTGAGCAATCCATAGTCGGCGCAGCATCCCATCAAATACGATGAGATGCGCTTGATCGTGGTCTCAGACCATGGCTTTTGCGTTTTTCCTTCGCGCACGCTGTTGGCAACAAATGTGCGTGCGTCTTCCAGTTGAAGGTCATTTCGCCCGGCTGAATAGCGCGCCCAGTAAACCTCTCGGACAAAGTCTGCCAACACAAGATTGGCGCGCGCCGTATAGATAAAGAGCAGCTGATTGAGCTCGGCGGTCGTGAAACGATCAACCAGGGACTTGAGGCGCGCGGCAACGTGCGGGTCGCGCATGTAGCGTGGGGCAAAGCACTCGGCAACAATATTGCGTAGCCGTCTTGCCGTTACCAAAGGGAATCGACCCGATGCCAGCGCCGCTTCATAGAGCTGCGACGCACTCATACCAGGCTGATAAACCTGGAGCAGTTGCCTTGTTTCTTCTAGGAGACCCAGCCCGGCTTGTAGCTGGGTGGTGTAGTAGCGCTGCTGACTCACTCAACCTCCCGAACGTACGGGAACGTCTGAATTCCGGAGGTGAAGGCGGCACAATAAAAGCCCGCAGCACGTTGTAATTCGGCTTTGAGGTCTTGACTCATCTGCCCCAGTGACACGGGGCCCGGCGATGCGGATTCTGCTTTTTCAGCCAATTCAGTCAGGCGCGTCAGCGCCAACTCACGATTCGCCAATCTGGCTTGCACTGTTTGAACAAACGCGGCGTCGTTAAGCGCATCTGCCGATGCTTGCTCTAGCCCGATCGGCAAGCGGAAGAGGTGGTAAATGCGGCCAACGCCAATGGCTTCGTCGTGGACTTTTGCTGCCGCTGCCGTTGCCCCTTGGTATTGGGCAAGAAACGAAGAGCGGTTGAATATAGGCGCCAAAAAGGCAGTGGCTGTGGCGCTGAAGAACTCGCAGCCCCACCAATTGGCCTGGTCCTTCTCTCCGAGGTAACCAATCAGAACCCGGAGTTCTGCGATTGTTGTTGCGATAGCGTTCATCAAAAGTCCTAAATCGTTTTTTCAACTATGCGGCTGGGCAGCACAGTTAATAATTTGTCTTTGCCTCGTCCAAGCGCGGTTCTTTGTAGCCTGGTGCCAAAACAGCATTCTTGACGCCGTATAGCGCCAGGTGATCTTTCAACCAGAGCCTGAATTCATAACCGCGCAGACTGTGGTCCGGAGAGCAGTCGACACTCCATTGCTTCAGGATATATCCAGCAGTCGCAGCCCGCAGTTTCATCCGCAATGACCCTCGAACCATGCCGTAGTCCATCTCCGTAATTTCTGGATGGGGCTGATCTGGGTGCGGCACCATCTCCAGTTCGACAATCCGGGTCCATTGAATGTCTTGATCGCTCATCTCATGGGTTTTAACTGACTGTTCATAGAGCACAACAGGATTTTTAATCCGGGTGATGACGAAATCTCGGAACTCTTTAGACTTCCGGTCGAACGCCCTGACATGCCACCTCAGGCCATTGTCGATCAGCGCAAAGGGAACGACTTCCCGCTCAGTACGGCCATTAGATATGGAGTAGTACTCGACATGAAGCGGGCGCCTCTGATGAATCGCACGAGTCACACTTGCCAAGACATCTAGATCAGGGTGTGTAAGCCGTGACGGGCTTTCGCTTGCCACCCACGCATTGAGCTGTATCGGTTCGCCGTCTCCAAAGCTCTGAGTCAGCCAAGACAGTACCCGTTCTGGGGGATAGTCGAACACGGGCCGAAAGTCCTGCCCCAGTACGTAAGCCTTGCCTTTGGAATCGTAGTCAATACTGCCTGGGGACAATTCCTTATAGAGTGCCAAATCCCGGGTTGCCGCTGCGGACTGGATGCCAAATCGCCCAACCAAATCCTGCCGACGGATCTCCCCCACAAAACGCACACGCAGCTCAATGAACGCAAGCCGATCGCGCTGAGACTGGGTCAATTCTGCAAGTTTGTCATTGGGCATTTCTGAGTGCTCTATTGGATTAACGAATGCTTGTACGGACTATTGCATTATAGCATTATAGTATATAATGCTGCCCTAGGATGTTGCAATACAATACTTTTGATTCTTGTATAAGTTGCATTATGATTACCATTTTACAAGCAATGCCCGAACTTTGGAGTATTTGGAAAGAAAACAAACAAAGCAATCACAGCCTACCGGTGCATACAGGTGCAGTCGCTGTGGCGTCTGCTTGTCTTGACTACCAAGCCTACCGTCACTGGTCTGTTTCAATCGCATCTGCATGAGAGTGCTAAATTTCGTGCACAACACTGAATTATAGTTTTCATTTGAATAGAGTTTTTATACCGATTATTTAGAGTACATCTAGCAAAAAAATAGGCCAATTTCTTAAATAAAGTTAACCTACATTTAAGATACCAACTCAAATCAAAGTCAATAAATGTAAATATCATTTAAATATCTTTAATTTACAGATGATTATGTTGAATTTTACAAACTCGGCTTTTGATTTACATCAATCCATTAGAATTGTGACTTTAACAATCAAGGATTGCTGACATGTGACAATGCCCATACCGAAGAGATTATTCACTTCTATACAGGCACTGTTAGCACGCTAATAAGCTCTGGGACGTCCACTTAATCCACATTTAGGTTGGTATTGAGAAATAAAAAATGTACGGATGTTTTTACCAGTAGTATCTGTAAAGATTTTATTGAGCTGATAATAATCAATTTTAGCCAAGTAAGCCAAAGCATACTTCACATTGAAAATCTTCTCCACATCCCTGTAATGTACCATTCCTGTACCGTTGATAGGGTAGTCTTGCCCACTGCTTAAGTGCGCATGACCTACCATTCCAGCTAATGTGTTCTCCCAATATGCTTGAATGGCTTTGCCTAAGCCATATTCACTTTGGTGATGATGTCCATTGAAAATGAATGCTGTATGAAAATGCCATCCTCTAGCAGGGGTATATTCCAACTTAGCTATGGAAGTAATGCAATGAGCGAAGAGTTGGTTAAAGCGCATATTATTCCGAAGCCGTTGCCAAGCTTCAATCATGAATCGATCAGTGATGTCTAAGGTATATTCTTCACGAATATAGAAATCCACTCTCACAACCAATATCTTTGCATAGTTTTGAAGCAATTCATCAATACGTTGGTCAATCATATCAAGATTGTTTTGATTGTAGCCATAAAGACGCTCAGGCAATAATGTTTGGTCCATTTCATAAGTCCTTGCAGAGGACTGTATAGCTGATCAACTGTGTTAATGCTTGGTAGTTTTCAATAGTAGGCGGTTAATGTGATACCTTGCCTATTAATCAAATGGTAATACCCCCATTTTTAATTGAATTAATGGGTAGAAAATCTAAAGCCTTGTTATTGTTTAAAAATAGGTGGACAACCATTTACTGACATATGAGGTCGTTCATGATTATAAAAGTACTGCCAGTCAGTTGTATAGTC
>RRZT011442549.1_pt1 | contig 21049 bp, 25 predicted proteins | sample 2165551 | NCBI WGS metagenome assembly RRZT01 (sample SAMN10456910, study PRJNA506462) | wastewater metagenome | biome: wastewater; feature: sludge; material: wastewater sludge; isolation source: wastewater sludge with Escherichia coli K12::gfp cells carrying plasmid... | place: USA: Moscow, Idaho... | reverse complement strand
AGCGATGGCCTTGGGTGCGCGCGTCGGCGCTTTGCCACGCCACAGTTCTTCAAGGTTGTAATGGCTGCGAATGGCGGGCTGCATGACATGAACGACGACGTCGCCGAGATCAACCAGAACCCACTCGCCGCCCTCTTCGCCTTCGGTCGAAAGGACCTGGCCGCCGGCTTCGCGCACCTTGTCTTCGACATTGCGCGCCAGTGATCTAACCTGACGGTTCGACTCGCCGCAGGCAATGATGATGCGTTCAAACAGCGGCGTGAGCTTGGCGGTATTGATGACTTCGATGTCGTGAGCCTTGATGTCTTCAAGGGCGCTGACGACGAGTTCTTCTAGTTTGCTAGCGTTCATTGGGTGATTGGTTCTCCGAATAAAGGTGGTGTTGCTGAATATGGGTAATTAACCCGTCGGGCATTAAATAACGCGGACTGAGTCCTTTTGACAGCAGCGCACGTATCTTGGTTGCTGAAATATCGAGCTGAGTCATGGCAAACGGGACAATACAACCGGCGGGTGCCTTCCTCAATGCCGCCGGGTCTGAGCAAAAGCGCTCGGCAAAAACACGCGCCAGTTCCGGTGGCAGGCATGCCGGCTCAACAGGAAAACCCGGGCGATGCGCCACCGCGATGTGCGCCAGATCAAACAATTCCAAGCAGCGATGCCAATTCATCATCCGTGAAAAAGCATCCGCGCCGACCAGCAGAACCAAAGGCCGTTGCCCGCCGCACACTTCCGGCAGACGCAAGCGTTCGAGCGTTGGCACGGTATAGCTCGGCCGCGCGGCCTCAACTTCCGCCGCATCCAGTTCGAAACGCGGATTGTCGACAATCGTCAGACGCACCATTTCAAGACGCTCAACGGGCCCTACGCTCGGCGCACCACGCAATCCCGGCTGACCTGCTGGAATCCAGCGCACGCTGGACAAGCCCAAGGCCTCTAACGACTCTTCTGCCAGACGAAGATGTCCATAATGCACCGGATCGAAAGTGCCGCCAAAAATGCCCAAAGGCAAGTCTGTAGCGGCTTCAGGCATCATCATCGATGGAGATAAAAATGTCGCGATAACTGACGTAGAAACTGGCGTAGGTTCCCGGCAGCACGACAAGAAGAATCAACATCATCAAGGCCCCGGCAAATTCCTCGCCAGCACTCGCAAATACGGTGCCGAGCAAAACTGCCACGAGAACAAGCAGCAGCGCCCCGAAAAAATAAATAGACACGATGTAAACAAGAAACGCTCGCCAGTTGCGCAGACAGGCGACGACGCTGAAAAACAGGGCCTTTCCCGCCGACAAATCATGCCAGGCCGCGAGTACGGGAGCGAACCAGTAGGCCACCATGAGCGGAGCGAAAAACACGACCAGTCGGATCATGAACACGGCTTGATTATCCACCATCGCTTCTCGACTCGGCCGCTCACCCAAGACAAGCAGCCGATACAACATGCCGTCATCGAAAACGCTAATGATCCCGATCATGCACAAACAAAAAACAATGTAGATAACGCCAAGCTGCAACAAAGGACGCACATTATTCTTGAAGCCCGAGAACAGCAGCAATGGCGGTAGCGGTTCGCCTTGTGCGACTAATCGACAGGCATTCATCAGGCTGACCGAAAAAGCCGGGATCAGCAATGGCCCGGCAATTTGCCCAAGCCAAGGTACGCTGGAGATCAACACCATCACAATCCAATAGCCGCTCACCACCAACGAAAGCGCCCACGGCTTCTTGCGATAAACTCCAAATCCTTCAAACAACCAGCCAGAGCCACGTCGGGCGGGAAGAGTCAGCGCTTGCATGGAATCAACAATCCAAAATTAATTAGCAACAAAAATATCTCGGTACGAAGCGTAGTTTGCCCCGGCCAACACCGGGCTCAATACGAAAAGCCCCAGCCCGGCCGAAAGTGCAGAAAAAACGGTGAGCACCATGACAATCAGGGCAAAAACACCGAATGGCACAGCATTTTTCAGGCAGGCTTCAAAACTGGCCTTAAGCGCATCAGGCGCCGACATATTGTTAAAAAGAACCAGCGCCGGAGCGAACCACATCGCCATGAACAATGGCACGGAAAGCACCAACAGGAACAGCATTGCCAGCAACACGCCGCCGAGCGCGGCAGCAAAGCCGGAAGATCCGCCCATCGCCTCGAATCCCGTCAGATGTCCCCACGCGAAAAAAGCAAGGATATGGAACATCATCCAGATGGCTAACATGAAAAACACACCGAGCAAGAGCAGCTTGCCCGTATTTTCACTCTGCCGGAAGCCTGCAAGCAGATCGGCAATCGCCGGAACTTGATCGTTAGCGATTTTCTGGCAAACATGCAACAGCGCCGCGCCAATAACTGGTATCAACAAACTGGCAAGCAATGTGCCAAGCCACGGAAGAAAACACAAACAAAGCAGAACAACGAACGCGATAGCGGTCAGCGCAGCCCACACGCCGGGGCTCCCCAGAAACAGAACCCAACCATAGCGAAGCCAGACAAAGGCACTGTCTGCGGCAGCGACGCGACTATTGCCCTTGAAAGCAGGTGCAGAAATCGGGAATGGAGTCACCAGACCGCTGAGGTCAGAAGCGGCCAATCACCCACATTGGCACACTGATCTGCGGGCCGCCAGGCCCATCAAGAGCAACGAAGGACCCGTCGCCCGTCTGATCGACCAGAACATAGGGAACACCGTGCTCCGGAGTGACGATTACTTTATAAAGCTTGCCGTTGACGCGATGCTCTTCAACCGTTTCGCCTTCGCGCTTGCGAATAGTCACTTCCGGCTGAATCGAATCATCCAGCGGAATCATCTCCGGAGGCTTGGAATCCGGCGACGGTGCGCTGGTTTGCGCCAAAACGGGGGCTGACGCAAGGGCCAGAAAGAAAAAAAAGGCGTAAAGGCGGCGCATGAATAAAATTCCAAAGGCGTACGAGGGAGCGAAGAGCCTTGATTATATTACAAATTGAATATCATATCGCGTTCGGCAGAATGCGGCGAGAAGCCTCCGCGCTCGTAATGCCTGAAAATCTCCTCAACCACGTCTTCTGGCTTGTCGACAACCTGGATCAAATCCATATCCTCGGGAGCTATGACCTTTTCTGCGACCAGAGTAGTACGAAACCAATCGACCAAGCCACGCCAGAAAGGCTCATGCACCAGGATGATCGGAATCTTGCGACTCTTGCCGGTTTGAATCAGGGTCAGCGCTTCGAGCAACTCATCGAGCGTACCAAAGCCGCCGGGCATCACCACGTAGGCGTTGGCAAAACGCACAAACATGTATTTACGCGCAAAAAAGTGGCGAAAACTCTGCGAAATATCCTGATAGCCGTTGGTCGACTGCTCGTGCGGCAACTGGATATTGAGGCCGACACTCGGTGACTTCCCGTGATAGGCACCCTTGTTAGCCGCCTCCATGATGCCTGGTCCGCCGCCCGAAATAACCGAAAAGCCTGCGTCGGATAACAACCTGGCGATGTATTCGGTCAGCTTGTAATACGGCGAATCGGGAGGAGTCCGCGCACTGCCGAAAATCGATACCGCCGGTCGAATGGCAGAGAGTCGCTGCGTTGCCTCAACGAACTCTGACATAATGCCAAACACCCGCCAGGCTTCCTGCGCAGCCGTAAACTTGGAGGCCGTAGGATCGGCCAGTTCGGGTATTTTGTCTTTTTCGCTCATTTCACGACCTCTTTATTGTTATTCGCTGCTCACAATTATGCCTACATTGCTGCTGGTCGACGGATCGTCTTACCTTTATCGCGCTTTCCACGCCATGCCCGATTTGCGCAACTCACTGGGCGAACCAACAGGCGCCATTTACGGCGTACTGAACATGCTACGCCGGCTCGATAGCGACTACAAGGCACACGACATCACCTACAAGGCCTGCATCTTCGACGCCAAGGGCAGAACCTTTCGCGACGACTGGTACCCGGACTACAAGGCCAACCGCCCGTCGATGCCCGAAGACATGGTGCGGCAGGTCGAGCCGATTCATCAGGGGATTGCCGCCTCCGGCTGGCCGATCCTGATGGTCGAAGGAGTAGAAGCCGACGACGTGATCGGTACCCTGGCCCGGCAAGCCGAAGCGCAAGGCATCCATGTCGTCATTTCGACCGGCGACAAGGATCTGGCGCAACTCGTTACCCCGCTCATTACGCTGGTTAACACCATGAGCAACGAAACGCTCGACGAAGCCGGCGTGCGCGCCAAGTTCGGCGTCCCGCCCGGGCGCATCATCGACTACCTCTCGCTGATCGGCGATAGCGTCGATAACGTGCCTGGCGTCACCAAGTGTGGCCCGAAGACAGCCGTCAAATGGCTCACGCAATATGGCTCGCTCGATGGCGTGATGGCTGCGGCAGGCGACATCGGCGGTGTGGTCGGCGAAAACCTGCGCAAGGCGCTTGATTTCCTGCCGCTTGGACGAAAGCTGATCACCGTCGTCTGCGACCTTGACCTGCCGAAAAAAGTCGGAGACCTCACGCCACACGGTGTCGACCGTACGCGGCTGGCCGAACTGTTCGCCCGCTATGAAATGAAATCCTGGCTGCGCGAAGTACTCAACACAACGGAGGAAACAGCGCCCGCGCCGGACAAGGCCGCAAGCCACTCAGCGCCATTAGCTGCCGATCTGCTGAGCGACGGTTCGCATCGCGTCGGCTACGCGACGATTCTAGACTGGCCGAGCTTTGACCTTTGGCTGCAAAAGATCGAAAGCGCAACGCTAACTGCGGTGGACACCGAAACCACCAGCCTCGACCCGTTTGCGGCGCGCATCGTCGGCATCTCGTTCGCCGTGGCTGTTGGCGAGGCAGCTTACCTGCCGCTCGCCCACGATTACGCCGGTGCACCGGCACAATTGGATTGCGCGCAAGCCTTGACGCGTTTGAAACCCTGGCTGGAAGCGCCGGAACACGCCAAGATCGGGCAAAACCTCAAATACGACGAACACGTTTTTGCCAATCACGGCATTGTGCTCGCCGGTGTCGTGCACGACACGCTACTGCAGTCCTACGTGCTCGAAGCCGGCAAGGAAGGCGTGCGCGGCCACGACCTCGGGCAACTCGCGTTGCGCCATCTTGGCCTTGCCACCATTCCCTTTGAGGAGCTGTGCGGCAAAGGCGCGAGCCAGATTGGCTTTAGTCAGGTCGCCATCGAACAAGCCGCCGAATACGGGGCGGAAGACTCCGATCTGTGCCTGCGCCTGCATCAGCAGATGGCCCCGCAAATTAAGACCGACCCCGGACTCACCCGGATTTACGAGGAAATCGAAATCCCGGTACGCGAAATTCTCTTCCGCATGGAACGCACCGGCGTGCTCATCGACTCCGACCTGCTGGCGCAGCAGAGCAAGGAACTCGGACAGCGCCTGCTCGAACTCGAAGTGCTGGCCCATGAAGCGGCCGGTCAGCCGTTCAACGTCAACTCGCCGAAACAACTCGCCGAAATCCTATTCACCAAGCTCGGGCTTCCGGTCAAGAAAAAAACGCCTTCCGGCACGCCTTCGACCGACGAAGAAGTGCTCTCCGAACTGGCGCTCGACTACCCGCTACCCAAGCTACTGCTTGAATCGCGCCAGTTGGCCAAGCTCAAGGGCACTTACACCGACAAGCTGCCGAAGATGATCAACGCGCAGACCGGACGCGTGCACACCAGCTACGCGCAAGCCGTGGCGGTGACCGGGCGCCTGGCCTCCAGTGATCCCAATCTACAGAACATCCCGGTGCGCAGCGCCGAAGGACGACGCATCCGTGCGGCCTTCATCGCCCCACCCGGCGCACATATTGTCTCCGCCGACTATTCGCAAATCGAGCTGCGCATCATGGCGCATCTTTCTGAGGATGCACGTCTGCTCGAAGCCTTTGCGCAAGGGGAAGACGTACACCGCGCCACCGCCGCCGAGATTTTTGGCGTCACGCCGATTGAAGTCGGTACCGATCAGCGGCGCGTCGCCAAAGTCATCAACTTCGGCCTGATCTACGGCATGAGCGCCTTTGGCCTGGCCCGCCAGCTCGACCTCGAACGCAGTGCGGCACAGGCCTATATCGAGCGCTACTTCGCGCGTTATCCCGGTGTGGCTCGTTACATGGAAAGCACGCGCAACACGGCGAAAATGAACGGCTACGTCGAGACGGTTTTCGGTCGCCGCCTCTGGCTACCCGAGATTCGCGCCGCACAAGTTGGCCGTCGGCAAGGGGCAGAACGCGCGGCTATCAATGCGCCGATGCAGGGTACTGCGGCCGATCTCATCAAGCTGGCGATGATCGCCGTGCAGGGCTGGCTTGACCGCGAAAAACTGAAAACCCGGCTGGTCATGCAGGTGCATGACGAACTGATTCTCGAAGTACCGGACGACGAGCTTCCCAGAGTGCGCATCGAACTGCCGCCGCACATGACGCAAGTGGCCAAACTGCGCGTGCCGCTGGCCGTCGAAGTTGGCGTCGGTGCCAACTGGGACGAAGCGCACTAAACGGGCAAACAGCATGAAACAACGACTTCTTTGCCTGTTCATCTGCCTTGGCTCAGCCCTGCAACCGGCGTTTGCTTCCACAAGCGATGAGGCCGAACTCGCTCTGCCGACCGACCCGACCGCAAGCATCGTGCCAGCCTCTGAAGAAGGACCGGACAGCCGGCAAATGGAAAAGGACCTGCAACAACTACCGTGGAAGCAGGCTCGATCGATTATCCAGTCCGTCCCAAAACTCAAAGCCAGTGTTGACGCCTACGGACCGCTCGGCTGGCAATTCGTCGAAGCCAACTACCAGCACTACCACTGGAAAAAGAATATCGACAAGCTCGATGCGCCGAAAAAAAGGGAACTCGCGGAATTGATCCGCAAAGCGGAAAAAGCCCGCTAGTCGTCAGCGCAAGGCTGTTCTTTCTCCATCCCTCGCGCCCAGCACATGCCTTCGGAGCGACTCCCCGGGTGCGGCGTGCCAACACGGTCGATATGCGCCACCACCGTCTGCCATGCGCGCACGCCGTGACGGTCGAGTTCGAGGCGCAAGAGCCAGCCGGTATTCGCCTCCGGAGAATCAAATCCGTCAAAGACGAAGTTTCCCAAGCTGTAGATGATCGGTTTGCCCCGATACATCTCGACATCCTGCGTGACGTGCGGATGCCCGCCAATCACCACATCAGCACCCGCCTCGATCAGTAGCCGCGCCAGTTGGCGCTGCCGTGGATTGCCTTTACGCTCGAACTCCCAACCCCAATGCATCACCGGGATAACAAGATCGGCCCGGTGCCTGCTGCGCGCCTTGGCAAGATCGAGGCGCACCTGCTCATCCTCACTCCAGGCGATGCCGGGCCTGTCGTAGTCGGCCTCGAAGCTGCGCGGAGCAAACTCGTTGTAGCCAAGAAAAGCAATGCGCAAACCCTTGCGCTCGATGATCAGGGGCTCGTGCGCACGCGCCAGATCGACACCGCCGCCAAAATAAGCGATCCCCTGCCGGTCAAGCAAAGAGAGCATTTCACCAAAGGCGAGCGGGCCAAAATCGCCGGAGTGGTTATTTGCCAGGGTTACTGCATCAAAATGACGCTTGAGGACATCCAAAGCGCGGGGGTGCGCCCTGAAGGTATAGATCTTTTCCGGGTCGGAGTTCCCGCCCGTTGCCACCACACATTCCAGATTGCCAACCCGGATATCAGCCGCCTTCAGAATGGACGCAAACGGCGAAAAGGGATCATGGCCGGCCTCGATCTGCTTACCGGGCGTTTCACCGAGCATGACGTCACCGACCAGCGCCAGCGAAACCGCCGAATCATCACCACCGTTATCCGCAGCGGCCAAAGGCGACACGAAAAGCCCTACGGCGAGCACTGCCGCCAAACCAGTGTTCGTAATCATGGCGCCACCTCGTAAACCGCACAAGCGTACTGAAGCTCGCGCTCAAGATCCGGAGAGTACACACGCTGTTCGCCGGTCAGCGCCGTCGTCCCCGGCGCCTGACTCGCAACAGGCGCCGTATATTTGGCCTGGTGCAAAAGCACCGGCTGCCGCGCTGATTCGTAATAGGTATATAACGAAACGTAGTCGATATGCCGCTCGTCGCCGACAACCACCGCCTTGAAACGGAAACGCCCATAAATATTGATGCCCTCGACCGAGTACGGATCAGCAACCGGCGCAAACTCGAGAACTTTGGTCGCCCCGGCATAAGTCACCTGACAACGCAAAAGAGGCGAAGCAAACGCGGCCACTGGCAGCAGCGCAGCCAGAAGCAGCGCTAGAGAAGTCCTCGTGCGCAAACTCGCCTTACCATGCAAGCGGAGAAATATCATAGACATAAAGAATCATCAGCCCAGAAAATACCAAGGCGAAGGCTAGCACAGACGCGCTACGCTCATTCACGACATTTCAAAAGCCGTACTTTTCTACGCAACGCTCGGAAAATGAAGGCTTGCGCTGGTAGTATAGAAAAATTGCGCTGATGTAGTGACAAAGGAGAAAACGATGGCAAAGAAAGAAGTAATCGTCGTCTGTGGCGACAAGGTCGTCCGTGTTTCCGAAACTGCCTGGATTTCAGTGATGGACGCCGCCGGTAAAAACCGTGAGGACTGGATGGAGCAATCAAGAATCAACGGCAAACCCAAGAGCCAAGCCATCGAGGCACTCGATGCCTTAGGCCGTCTCACCGGAATCGTTTTCTGACCCTTGCGACGCGGCGCCTGATCCCGCGCTGAAGTCCAAGCGGGCACGCCAATAGTCGGTCCGTTACGGCAAGCGCGCAAAAACGATCCGTACAAACGATTACAAAAATCAAGTCAGTCCTGTTACGCCCCGCAGCGTTATTAGGCATGCGATCTCACTCTGGAGGCTCACATGCCAAAATTACTCACTGCACTGGTCATTTCAATGTCCTTGGTCACCGCGCCCGTCTACGCCGAGCATGGCGATAGGGACAACCGGAACCATCGGGAAAACAGGCACCATGAACTCTACAAACATAACCAACACGCTGATGACAACGGTTCGGCCTGGGCCGGGATCGCGCTGATTGGAGCCATCGCCGGATTGGCTCTGCTCGCCGACCGCGACCAGCCTGCCTATAAGCAAGCGGCCTATGTGGAACCAGGCTACCCGGCCTACTCCCCGCCCCAGCCGGCATCGGATATCTGGTATTACTGCCAGTCAAGCGCCATGTACTATCCCTATGCCAAAGCTTGTCCGGAAGGATGGCAGGCCGTTCCTGCCGGTGGATACTGAGACGCCTGATGCGTGCCACGCAACGCCAGTTGCGGCGGCCAATCAGCCACAAACACCGGATGGCACGTTCCATGCTTTTTTAGATCAGACACCGCCAAAGAACAGAAATCGGGATGAGCATGAGTGTATTGAAACCGTAACTTGCCGTTTTAAGCACAATCAAGCGGCAATATTTACCGACCCACAATTGAGCTTCGATACCTCCAAACACCGCAATTGACAAACTTTTGCCCTAAACCTTTTCCATCCCAGCCCGTTACTGACAATAAGAACCAGCACTTTTGGACAAACACCGAGGGTACAAAGCAGATTACATTGCGTTTACCCTCGTTAGCACGCAAGGAGAAAGCCATGTCAGCAACCATCAAGGTTTTCCAGGTCGGCGACAAGTGCTACAAGCACGTCATGAACGAGTACCACGACTCGGTCGAACTCCAAGGGGAAGAGAACGAAGTTCTTCTCGTCTACGGCGCCGATGCCAAAGTCAGGAATAGTGACGGTCGAATGGGCGACTTCTACATCGAATTCCTCGATGGTCAGCCCCGATGGGTCTATTACGACCTACCGCATCAATCACGGATGGTTCTGAGCCCCGATTTACACGCCGCAGAAGTGGAAGTATCCAAACAGTACATCGTCAACAGCTACTGCGCTGCCGTACAAGTAAGCTGCTAAACCGCAATACCGAAATCGGCAAACCATCCACCAGAAAAACAAAAGCCCAATCCTCAGGATTGGGCCGGCGTGGTTATTCCCACTCATTCAATAACGCAATACGGTATTACTGGTAGGGCGTGTAGGGATTGAACCTACGACAAACGGATTAAGAGTCCGCTGCTCTACCAACTGAGCTAACGCCCCACTCTATCACTAACCCCAAAGTACGGGATCAAAAGTGTTTCTGGTAGGTCGGGAGAGATTCGAACTCTCGACCAACGGATTAAAAGTCCGCTGCTCTACCGACTGAGCTACCGACCCAGAAATCAAGAACGGCGGATTATAGAGACCCGCCAAACACCTGTCAACAAAAGACTTTATTTACATCCAACAAAATAAGCAACAAACACGAAAAACAGCGGCGATACTACTCCAAAGCCAGCGCCGAAAGCTCACGTTCGAGCAAGCCCGGATCGCCAAGATTAAACTCCACCAGACGACGCAGATGTGTCACGCTGTCAAGATCGATCGTCACACAGAGCAGACCTGCATAACTCTCACTAACATGCGCTACCTTGGCTTCAAGGCATATCTGTTGATTCAATTCGCTTTCGTTGAGAAACACATGCAAGGCGCAAGGCGCGCCACAGTCAACTGACTCACCCACGGGTAGCCGCACTAATCCGCCTTTGAGGGAAAGGTCAACGACGACCACGGCAATGGTCTTGCCAGGCAATACCAAACTTGCTGGCGCATGAAAAGCAATGCGGGAATACTGACGGCGCTCCTCGGTCATGACAACCCCCCTTGACTAGATGACTTGTCGTGCATGTTACCCCATACCGTTGCCCGAGGCGCAATGCCCGACTACTTCTTCAAGCGCTTCTTGGCTGTCGCCGCCGCCTGGCTGTCCGGGTACTTGATCAACACGGTTTCCAGCGTCGCTTTAACGCCCTTGACGTCGCCCTGCTCCTGTTGGCAAGTCGCAATGTTGATCAGCGAATCAGGTGCTTTCGGATTTTGCGGCCACCGATTCACAACAACACGGTGAGCGTCGATGGACTTTTTGCAATCGTGCAGCGTGTAGTAGGCGTTACCAAGCCAATACTGGGCATTCGGCGCCAAACTACTCTCAGGATAAGCTTTCACAAACGCATCGAAAGCCCCGGCCGCTTCCTTCACCTTATTGGCTTTAAACAGATTAAGCGCAGCCTCGTAGTCACGCGCCTCGGCACCCGGATCTTTTTTGCCCGAATCGGATGACGACTTCGCCTCATCTGCCGGCTTGCTGTCGGCAGATGACGGCTCCATCTTGCGCAACCGTCCGTCGAGATCGAGATAGAAGTCCTGCTGCCGCTTTTTGGCCGACTCCAGCTCATAGGTCAGCGTTTCGACCTGACCGTTGAGCCGGGCGTTTTCTTCGCGCAGCGCCTGAATCTGATTGACCAGGTCTATCTGTGCTTTCGACAAGATATCGAGGCGCTCATTGGTCTTAATGGCCAGATCCTTGATCTGCCGCCGCGCCTCATCGTCGTCGAAAATCGCCGCCCGCGCCTGCGGCACGCCGATAACGGAAATCAGCAAAGCGAGCGTACTCAGACTCGTTGAAAGCCCTATGGCAAAAGGCGAGCGGCGGGCCGGCATTTTAAAACTCGCCGTTATAGAGCATGTCGCCACGGCGGTTTTCAGCCCATGCTGTTTCGTTCTGACCTTCGTTCTTCGGCTTCTCTTCGCCAAGGCTGACTGACTCAACCTGCTCTTCACGCGCACCAAGCAAAGTCAACATTTTCTTAATCGCATCGGCACGCTTCTGGCCCAACGCAAGATTGTACTCACGACTGCCGCGATCATCGGTATTGCCCTGGATCAGTATCTTGAACTGCGAACGACCGGCAAGGAATTTGGCGTGTGCTGTCACCAGATCCTTATATTCCGGTTTAACTTCAAAGCTGTCGTAGTCAAAATAAACGCTGCGTTTGGAAAGAATATTCTTCGGGTCGGTCAGTTCAGGCGGAAGCTTGCCCGCATAGACGCCACCAGCGTTTACCGTGGCAACGCCACTGCCATCGCGATTTACAACCGGCGCGCCATCACCAGAGTCCGGCGTCGAGCTGCAACCGGCGACCAACAAGGCGAGAAGGGCGGGAATGATCAGTTTCTTCATGGTGTTACTCCTGCTTCAAAATTCAAAAATAGGTAAAAATCGGAGCCGCCAATTATTTGGCAAACGGCCCCCAGGTCGGTTCACGTACATCACCGGCCGCAATGGAAAGACGTTGTTTGATGCGACCATCCACCGAAACTGCAGACAACACGCCGCGTCCGCCAAGCTCGGTGGCGATGAGAATCATGCGGCCATTAGGCGCAAAGGTCGGCGACTCATCTTTGTAGGAGTCGGTAAGAATCTGCACCTGCTTGCTGGCCAAATCCATCACAGAGAGACGAAACCCGCCGTCGCGTCGGCTGATGAAGGCCATTGTTTTGCCATCTGGCGAAATACGTGGCGAAACGTTATAGCTACCGTCAAAGGTGATCCGCTGTACATCGCCACCGCTCACACTGGCCCGATAGATTTGCGGACTGCCACCCCGGTCGGAGGTGAAATAGATTGAAGCACCGTCCGGTGAGAAAAACGGCTCGGTGTTGATGGCGGAAGATGACGTCAGCCGTTGCACACCGGAACCATCTGCGTTAACGGTAAAGATTTGCGAGCCGCCGTCTTTGGACAACACAACCGCCAGTTTGCGACCATCAGGCGACCAGGCAGGTGCCGAATTCGAACCCTTGAAGTTAGCCGCCACGATACGCTGGCCACTAACCAGCGAATGGACGTAAATCACCGGCTTCTTGTTTTCAAACGACACATAGGCTAGACGGCTACCATCGGGCGACCAAGCCGGCGAAATGATCGGCTCTTTGGAGCGCAAGGCCGCTTTTGCGTTTTGCCCGTCGGCATCGGCAATGTGCAACTCATAACGATTTGCACCGCCTTTGACCACGTAAGCAATACGCGTCGAAAAAATTCCCGGTTCACCAATCAGTTGTTCGTAGATCACGTCGGCAATACGATGGCCCGCAGCACGCAACATGGGTGTAGAGGTAACAAACGCGCTGCCAGTTAAAGCCGACTGTTTATTAACGTCATAAAGCCGGAAGCGCGCCTCTTGGCGATTATCTCCAATTGCCGAAAGACTGCCTGCCGCCAATGCATCTGCCCCACGGCCCCGCCAGTCGCCATAATTTGGCGGACTAGATTCGGTCATTGCCACGCCGCCAGCGTCAACCATTTTGAACAGACCACTGCGCTCCAAATCACTACGAATAACCGAGACAATGGCTCGTGAGCTACCCGGCTCACCACCAAAATCAGCAATCGCCACGGGAATGCGATTAGCGCCAGCGCCAGTAATCTCGATGGTCAATTCGGCACGGACCGGTGCCTGAAGCAAGGACAGCGTACTGAATGCAATCAGGCTCAGGACGCGTAATTTGAGCAAAGGTCGAATCATTGGGCTCGAACATCCATAAAATAATGGGCGATTATATCGCCCTGGCCGGAAACGCGCGTGTAACGGAACGTAATGTGCCGAGAAGTGCGCCACACCTACTCATTGTAAGGCTTGTAGGGAATTTTCAGCTCGCGGTCAAAAAGCTCGGGGTTATCTGGTTTCGGAAGAGGACTAGATTTCCGGATAGCACGCTCAATGGCGTCATCCAGCGCCTTGTTACCGCTCGATTTGCGGATCTTGACGTCGATCACGTCACCCGAAGGCAGCTGATTCACGATAAAAATCGCTTCCGGATTACCTTGGATTCCGGGCGGCAGAACAATATTGCCGCGAATTTTATCGGCCACTTTCGCAACATAACTCGCCAAGCCTCGCTTATTGGCTGTCGCCGCCAGTTCGCCCTTCAACTGCCCCATCTGGTTAAGTTCGGCGTTGATACGCGCATTCTGTTCCCGGGCGTTGCCCTTTCGTTGGACTTCTTTCAGATCCTTGCTCAACTCATCATCAAAATTCGGGCGACGATCAGACTCCGGCTTTTTGGTCTCATCCTTCTTCGGCTCGACCTTTTTTGGCTCCTCTTTCTTCGGCTCAGTTTTTTTAGGTTCCTCCTTCTTAGGTTCCTCTTTCTTCGGCTTTTTCTCTTCCTTGACGGCAATATCCGGTTTGACCTTCGGCTCCGGTTCCGGCTTTTGCTCCGGTTTGGGTTCGGGCTTGGGCTGAGGTTTCGGCTCGACTACCAGTGGAGGCCGGACGGCCGATGGAGGCGGCGCGCTCCACAACTCAACCGCAACCGGCGCGGCCTCTTGGCTCTTCCACTGTACGCCAAAGAACAAAGCGCCAATCAGTAGCAGATGAACGAGGGCAGCCAGAACAAGCGCTGGCACATTCGTCCGTTCTTCTTCGTTCAAAGGCGCAGCGAGGTTCACGACGGTAGCTTTCCGGCGATCAAGACTTACTTGCCCGTAGGCTGGACGAGCAGGCTGACACGCTTGACCTCCAGGCGTTTAAGCTCGTCCATGACAGACAGTACGGCTTCGTATTTGACATTCTTGTCACCGACGATCAGCACCGGCTGCTCCGGATTTTTGCTCTGCGCGTCCATAATGGCTTGCGACAGCTCGCCACGACTCAAGGAACGCTCAGCTTTGCCGGGCGCTGTCAGCGACAGCGACTGGTCGGCGCGAATATTGACCTGCAAGGCTTCGCTTGGCACTTGCGCGGCCTTGCCAACCGAAGGCACATCAATGCTGGCGGTGGTCATCATCGGTGCGGTCACCATGAAGATGACGAGCAGCACGAGCATGACGTCGATGTAAGGAACGACGTTGATTTCGTTTTTCTGGCGACGTGGGCGCATGAAAACTCCCGGTTAGCGCACTTGGCGTTGCAGAATATTGGAAAACTCTTCCATGAAGGATTCAAAGCGTGTCGCCAAGCGGTCGATCTCGTGCGCAAAGCGGTTGTAGGCGACTACCGCCGGAATGGCGGCAAACAGGCCAATGGCCGTGGCGACCAGCGCTTCGGCAATACCCGGAGCGACCGCCGAGAGCGTTGCCTGGCCGACATTGGCTAAACCGCGGAAGGAATGCATAATCCCCCACACCGTTCCGAACAAGCCCACGTAAGGGCTGACCGAGCCGACAGAGGCCAGAAAGGCCAGATGCGCATCAATGCTATCGACTTCACGCTGGTAGGTCGCCCGCATGGCACGACGGGAGCCGTCGATGATGTCTTTGGCTTCGAGGTTCTTCTGGCTGCGCAGCTTGGTGAACTCGCGGAAACCGGATTCAAAAATACGCTCCATGCTGCCGGTGCCATGCCGGTTATTGACAGCACTCTGATACAGGCTGTTGAGGTCACCGCCGCTCCAGAAATCGCGCTCGAACTGTTCGGTTTGCGAACGCGCCGACTTCAACGCAAACCACTTGCCGAAGATGTAATACCACGACATAAAGGACACTGCAGCGAGCAGCGCCATAACCACCTGAACCACCGCGCTGGCATTGAGGATCAGGTGCAGAATTGATAGGTCTTGCGAAACGTTCATTGAAGTGCTTCCAGTTTAGTGCGCAACAAAGCAGGAATGGAGGTGATCTTCATCAGGGTGGCATTGACACAGATGATCTGGATCTTGCCGCTGAGCAACTCATCCCAACCGCCATCGGCAGCAGGATTGGCTCGCCGGATGTGCTGACGAAAGAAGATCTGGGATTTGGTAATTTTCTCGACTTCCAGGCCAACGGAAAGCAAATCGTCGAGCCGCGCCGGTTTCAGATACTCAAGACTGACACTGCGCACGACGAAAGCAATGCCCGGATCGCGCAACAAATCGGCCTGATCATGGCCGATCTCACGCAGCCATTCGGTACGGCAGCGTTCGAGATATTTCAGGTAGTTTGCGTAATAAACCACGCCACCGGCATCGGTGTCTTCGTAGTAAATTCGAACAGGGATGGTAAATGCGTTCGGGTTTTGTTCGTATCTCATGGCTTAATTCTAAATTGGCGAAAACGTCTCAACTGTAAATATTTGTGACCACGGGCGAGCAAAGCGTGCTCATTGCGACCGCCACAACTCGCTCTGGCCGTTGGCTACTGGGCTATCGAGGCCAAGGTGACGATAAACCGCCACCGTCGCGACCCGCCCACGCGGGGTGCGCTGCAAGAAGCCTTGCTGAATAAGATAGGGCTCAAGCACGTCCTCAATGGTATCGCGCGCCTCGCCAATCGCCGCCGCCAGATTATCAACACCGACCGGCCCGCCACCGAACTTGTCGATCACCGCTGACAACAGCTTGCGGTCCATGATGTCCAGCCCGCCATGATCAACATCGAGCATAAGCAAAGCCCTATCGGCGACATCCTGCGTGATCTTCCCGGCCGCCTTGACCTCGGCAAAGTCACGCACCCGGCGCAACAGCCGGTTGGCGATACGCGGCGTACCACGAGAACGTTTGGCGATTTCCAGCGCGCCACCGGGTTCGACCGGTACCTTGAGCAACTGCGCCGAGCGCGTGACGATGTGCGTCAACTCTTCCGGCGTATAAAACTCGAGCCTCGCGACGATCCCAAAACGGTCGCGCAAAGGATTGGTCAGCATGCCGGCGCGGGTGGTTGCGCCAACCAGGGTAAAGGGCGGTAGATCGAGCTTGACCGAGCGCGCAGCCGGGCCTTCCCCGATCATGATGTCAATCTGGAAATCTTCCAGAGCCGGGTAAAGAATCTCTTCGACGACCGGACTCAAGCGGTGAATCTCATCGATGAACAGCACATCGTGCGGCTCTAGATTAGTCAGCATCGCTGCCAGATCGCCAGCGCGCTCTAGCACCGGGCCTGAAGTCGAACGCAGATTCACGCCCATTTCGGCGGCAATAATGTGCGCCAGTGTGGTCTTGCCCAAACCCGGCGGACCGAAGAGCAACACGTGATCGAGCGTATCCTCGCGCCGCCGTGCCGCTTCGATAAAGATCGAGAGCTGCTCGCGAATTTTCGCCTGCCCGACGTATTCTGCCAGACGCTTCGGGCGCAGCGCGCGCTCAATCGCATCTTCCTGCGTCGACTTGGACTCGGCAGAGACCAGGCGGTCGACAGGAGCGTCATCAAACTGATCGAGTTCAATCATGGCTAAATGGACGGGCCTTCATAGTCAGTGTGAGCAAGCCACTCCCAGATCAGAACCTGACCCAGTGCAAGCAATGTCGGCCCGAGAAAAAGCCCGATAAAACCAAAAACCAGGACGCCACCAAAAACACCGACGACGATCAAGAGGAGCGGCAGACTGGACGTTCTTGAAATCAAAATGGGTTTAACGAAATTATCAACACTGCTGATGCCGAACATGCCCCAAAGGAGCATGAAAATAGCCCAGCCCGTTTGCCCGCCATCGTAGAGCCAGGCCGCCGCGCCGAGCCAGATCAGCGTTGCGCCAACGACCGGCACCATGGAAAAAAAGAAAGTCGCTATCGTCAGCACGGCCACACCGGGAACGCCGGCAATAATAAAACCAACCATGGCGACCAGCGATTGCGCAGCAGCAGTCCCCACAATGCCGACCATCACACCGGTCACCGTGTGTTCAGCCAGCTTCAACATACGTTCGCCAAGATTGCCGGCCAGCTTGCGGCTGCCAGTGCGCAGCGCCACCGCGTAGCTGTGCGCGTCACGGAACATGAAAAAGACGAAAAAAACCACCAGAACCAACTGCAGCAAGCCCTGGCCAAAGATCGTCACGGTCGCCAAAGCCAGCTTGCGTGCTGGGTCGGCAAGCTGGCGCAGGAACGTGTTCATCTCCTCCCGGCTGGCCGCTAGGCGATGCCAGTAATCGCTAACGTCCGGGCCGACCACCGGCAATTTGGCCAGCCACAGCGGTGGGGCGTCAGGCAAGCCGCTTTCGAGCAAAGGTCTGAAGTAAAGAATGGCCGACTCAATCCCGTCGGCCAATGAGCCGGAAAGCAAGGCCAGCGGAGCGACCAGCAGCAAGAGCAGAATACACGACATCAACACCGCCGCCAGACTGGTCCTCCCGTGACAGCACTTGAGAATCCAGCGGTGGAAGGGTGCGGTTGTCACGCAAATCACGCAGGCAAAAAGCAGTGTTCCGGTAAAGGGCAACAATACGGCAACGCAACCGACCAACAAGAGCGCCACAAGGGCGATCTGGATAAGCTGTTTTTGCGCGGTGGAAATTTGCTGCATTATGCCTTCGAAAGTTGTCTAAGCGCCTGGCGAATGCCATCCGATGTCGATACGCCCGGAGGCAGGGTCTTCATGGCCATAGCCGCTTCCCGATCATTGTAACCCAGAGCCAGCAAGGCATTGAGAATGTCATGCTGGCAGTCTTCGATAGCGGGAGCGGAAGAAGGCAAGGCGTCTGCCAATTTGCCCTTGAGTTCGAGCAGCAGGCGTTCCGCTGTTTTTTTGCCGATACCCGGCACCTTGGTCAGGCGCCCGGCCTCCTGCCGCGCAATGGCCTGCGCCAGATCGTTGACCGAGAGGCCGGAGAGAACTGCCAGCGCCATGCGTGCGCCAACGCCGGAGATCTTGATTAGCTGGCGAAAAGCAAAACGTTCGGCTTCCGTGGCAAAACCATAGAGAAACTGCCCGTCTTCACGCACAATAAACTGCGTGAGCAACGTCACCTTCTCCCCGTTGGCCGGCAAGTTGTAAAAGGTGCTCATCGGCACATCGACTTCGTAACCCAGACCCTGCACATCAACCAGCACTTGCGGCGGATTCTTTTCCAATAACACGCCACTCAGACGACCAATCATTGTTCAATCCTTTTCATTTACCTGCCGTCATGCGGCCATTACGAACCCGAAACCCCGTCGTTGATAATGCTCCCAAGCCTTGCCCGCCGTGCGCATGCGCAATGGCACAGGCCAGCGCGTCGGCCGCATCGGCGCTCGGATCGCCGCTTAAGGACAACAAACGACGCACCATGTGTTGCACCTGCTTTTTGTCGGCATGGCCGTTACCTACCACCGCCTGCTTGACCTGCAAGGCAGTATATTCGGCCACCTCCAGCCCGCAACTTACCAAACCAGTAATCGCCGCGCCGCGCGCCTGCCCAAGAAGCAAGGTGGACTGAGGGTTAACGTTCACAAAGACGATTTCGATGACCGCCTGATCCGGCTGATACTGCGCGACTACTTCACGTAGGCCGGCATGAATCGTTCCTAAACGCACCGGCAATGCGGCTTTGGCGTCGGTCTTGATACAACCGCTGGCGAGATAACTCAGAGCATTGCCTGATTTCTCAATGATGCCAAACCCGGTAATGCGCAATCCCGGGTCGACACCGAGAATGCGCAAGGGCTTATTTGCTGCCGGACTCAAGGCTCAAACCCGGCGCCACGAAACAATACCGAACCGCACTAAACAACTTCGAGATGACCAATACCCGAGGCAAGATCGCGGTCCTTCGACTCTTTGCCGTAAAGCTTGATCTGCAGACGCAAATCGTTAAGAGAATCGGCATTACGCAGCGCGTCTTCGTAGGAGATGCGACCGCCTTCGAAGTGGTCGAAGAGCGCCTGGTCGAAGGTTTGCATGCCGAGCTCGCGCGATTTCTTCATGATCTCCTTGATCTCCTGCACCTCACCCTTGAAAATCAGGTCAGAAATCAACGGCGAATTAAGCATGATCTCAATGGCCGCCACGCGTCCCTTGCCATCTTTTTTCGGCAGCAGGCGCTGCGAAACCAGAGCGCGCAAATTAAGCGAAAGATCCATCAACAACTGGTGACGGCGCTCTTCCGGGAAGAAGTTGATAATCCGGTCGATCGCCTGATTGGTGCTGTTAGCGTGCAGTGTGGCCAAACACAGGTGGCCAGTTTCGGCAAAGGCAACAGCGTGATCCATGGTGTCTCGGTCGCGGATTTCGCCCATCAAAATCACGTCTGGCGCCTGCCGCAGCGTGTTCTTTAGCGCCGCTTCCCAACTATCGGTATCGACACCGACCTCGCGCTGCGTAACGATGCAGCCCTTGTGGTCGTGGATGAATTCGATCGGGTCTTCTACGGTAATGATGTGGCCGTGGCTGTTTTTGTTACGGTGATCAACCAGTGCGGCGAGTGAGGTCGTTTTCCCTGTTCCTGTTCCGCCGACAAAGATGACCAACCCGCGCTTGGTCATGGCGATGTCTTTTAGCACCGTCGGCAAACCGAGTTCTTCCAGCGTCGGGATGAGCAGATTGATCGTCCGGCAAACCACCGCAACCCGCCCCTGCTGAATCAGCGCATTGACGCGGAAGCGTCCAATGCCTGAAGGCGAAATGGCAAAGTTGCATTCCTTAGTCGACTCGAACTCTGCGGCCTGCCGGTCGTTCATGATCGACCGCGCAAGGTCCGCCGTATGCTGCGGCGTGAGCGTTTGATTGGAGACGGGGGTTATCTTGCCGTCAACCTTGATCGCCGGCGGGAAATTGGCCGTAATGAAAAGGTCGGAGCCGTTCTTCTGCGACATCAAGCGCAGAAGGTCGTGCATGAATTTTAGTGCCTGATCGCGTTCCATAAATGTACCCCTTAGCCCTTATCGCTTACGCACCCGGGAAAGACTCTTTGTTGGCGGCTTTACCGCGCGCCTCAGAAGCGGAAACAATATTCCGTTTCACGAGTTCGAGAAGATTTTGATCGAGCGTTTGCATGCCCAGTTGCGAGCCCGTCTGAATTGCCGAGTACATCTGAGCCACTTTGTTTTCCCTGATCAGGTTACGAATCGCCGGCGTACCGATCATGATTTCATGAGCCGCAATTCGCCCCTGGCCGTCTTTCGTCTTAAGTAGCGTCTGTGAAATAACCGCACGCAAAGACTCAGAGAGCATCGACCGAACCATTTCTTTCTCGGCGGCCGGGAACACGTCGACAATACGGTCAATCGTTTTGGCCGCACTCGATGTATGCAAGGTTGCGAAAACTAGGTGGCCTGTTTCAGCACCGGACAACGCCAGACGAATCGTTTCCAGATCGCGCATTTCGCCAACCAGAATAACATCGGGGTCTTCGCGCAGCGCTGAACGTAGCGCGTTAGAGAACGAGAGCGTATGCGGGCCGACTTCGCGCTGATTGATCAGACATTTCTTTGACTCATGCACAAATTCGATCGGATCTTCAATAGTAAGAATGTGCGCATGTTCATTCTCGTTAACATGATTGACCATCGCCGCCAGCGTCGT
>RRZT010051484.1_pt1 | contig 21049 bp, 22 predicted proteins | sample 2165551 | NCBI WGS metagenome assembly RRZT01 (sample SAMN10456910, study PRJNA506462) | wastewater metagenome | biome: wastewater; feature: sludge; material: wastewater sludge; isolation source: wastewater sludge with Escherichia coli K12::gfp cells carrying plasmid... | place: USA: Moscow, Idaho... | reverse complement strand
TGGACGGCTGCGATGGTTGTGGTCGTTGTATCAAACAATGCAGCTACGATGCGATTGTCGGTGCTACCCGACAGTTACATGGCGTGATTGCCGATGCCTGTACCGGTTGTGGTGCCTGTGTTGCTGTATGTCCGCATAACGGAATATCGCTGTATCCGGACCCTGCATTTATGAGCCGGGTAACGAAGCCGGGTGTGATCCAAACAGCCACTCTGGAGGTGAAAAATGCTTAAGGCCAGAATTCGTCCGCATGGTGGTATTCATCCGGACAGCCATAAACAACTGACCAGCCAGAATCAGGTTATTCCGATGCAGGCACCATGGCGTTTGATTTTACCGCTCAAACAGCATGCCGGTGCGCCTGCGTTACCTGTTGTTGCGGTTGGCGACACCGTGAAAGCCGATCAGTTAATAGCAAAAGGAAACGGGCGTTTCTCTATGCCTATCCACGCCCCATTAGCGGGTGTGATCAGTGCGGTGAATCAGAACAACATCACCATTAAAGTGGATGTACAGAATCCGCGGAACAATGCAGGGAACACGGCGCGCGCCAATAATACGCTGTCCCGGGAAGAGATGATCAACCTGGTAGAAGAGGCTGGCATTGTCGGTATGGGCGGGGCTATGTTCCCGACTTCAGATAAATTGCGCCTCAGCATGCATTACCTGATCGACACGCTGATTATCAATGGCAGTGAATGTGAACCTTATCTGACCTGTGATGATCGTCTGATGCAGGAACAGGGTGATCGCATCATGGGTGGCATTCGTTATCTGCAGCAAATTACGCTGGCGGATAAGGTGTTCATCGGTATTGAAGAAAACAAACCGGAAGCCATCGCCGCGATGGAAGCCTTATGCAAGGCAGAAGAAAACATGCAGGTTGTCGGCCTGCCTGCGCTGTATCCGATGGGTTCGGAGAAACAGCTGATTGAAGCGGTCACCGGTCGTCAGGTGCCGAGTGGTAAATTATCTGCCGATGTTGGTGTTCTGGTACAAAACGTGGCCACCAGCATCGCCATCTTTGAGGCGCTGCGTTTTGGCCGTCCGCTGACACATCGAGTGATCACGATTTCCGGTGATGCGGTGGAAGTACCAAGTAACGTGATGGCGCCTGTCGGCATGCCGATCTCTGAGATTGTGGCACAGTGTGGTGGTCTGAAATCGACGCCGGCCCGCATTGTACTGGGCGGCCCGATGATGGGACGCGCCATCACGGATATCCACGCCCCTGTCACTAAAGGCACCAGTGGTGTGCTGCTGCTGACCGAGGATGAATTACCCAATCCGAAAGCCAGTGCCTGTGTGCGTTGTGGCCGTTGCATCGGGGCTTGCCCGATGAGCCTGACGCCACTGGATATGGTGGCTGAACTAAAAGTCGACAACTTTGGCAAAGCCGCTGAGATGGGCGTGATGGATTGCCTGTTATGTGGCTCCTGTGCCTATGTCTGTCCGGCTGCCATCCCGCTCACCCAATATTTCGACTGGGGCAAACAGGAAGTCAGCAAAATCCGGCTTTCCGAACAAAAAACATCCCGAACCTGTCTGAACAGCGCCGCCCGTCGTGAACGTATGGAACGCGAAGCAGCAGAAAAAGAAGCCGCTAAAGCTGCAAAAACCGCTACTCGCCGGCCGTCACGCCGTAGCAGTGCATCCGCGACAGAGGAGTCCGCATGATGATCTTACGTGCCCCCCATGCCCATGAAGGCATCTCAATCAAGAAAGTGATGTTCAAAGTGAACATTGCACTGTTGCCGGCGGTGTTACTGGGAATACTGCAATTTGGTATGCCAGCGCTGTTTCTGGTGGTTACGACTATCCTCAGTGCACTCGCATGTGAGGTGATTTCACTGAAATTAAATCCGCGGGCTCAGGGTGAAATCAATGATGGTGCTGCCATTCTTACGGCCCTGATCCTGGCGATGAGTCTGCCACCGCATGCGCCGCTCTGGCTGGGTGCGCTCGGCTCTGCGTTTGCTATTTTCTTCGGCAAACAGGTATATGGCGGTTTAGGCCAGAATCTGTTTAACCCGGCGATGCTGGCCCGTGTCGTATTGCTGATTTCATTTCCGGTTGAAATGACCAAATGGATCACGCCCAGTGCATTCTATGACGGCGTCTGGTACAAGATGGGCGTCGATGGTGTCTCCGGCGCGACCACGCTGGGTCTGAGCAAAGAAGGCGCAGAAACCGGCTTCCACTGGCTGTCACATGTGCTGGGCACCAGCACCGGCAGTCTGGGTGAAACCTCGGCCATGCTGATGCTGCTGGGTGGTGTCTGGCTGATCCATCAACAAGTATTCACCTGGCATGTTCCGCTGGCGACGCTTGCCGGTTGTCTACTACCCGGCACCGCAATGTGGCTGTCCGATCCGGCTGCGATCCCCGAACCACTGGCGCAACTGACCAGCGGCGGGCTGCTGATGTGTGCCTTCTTCATTGCCACCGATCCGGTGACCACCCCGACCAGTAACCGCGGCAAGCTGATTTTTGGTGCCGGCACCGGCTTCCTGATCTTCGTCATCCGCGCTTTCGGTAATTTTCCGGAAGGTGTGGCCTTCTCCATCCTGATCATGAATGCCGTAACCCCATTGATTGACCAGTACACCCGTCCGCGGATGTATGGCTACGGCCTGAAAACGGAGGAAAAATAATGAATCAATCCGTCGCTTTACCTGTCAGAGAACAGCCTTACTATCAGGCATTTCTGCTCAGCCTGTTTGCTCTGTTTGTCTGTGGTGCGGTCGCTGCATTTTCAGCAATGACCAAAGAATCCATCCTTGCCAGAAGCATTGAAGATACTCAGCGCCAACTGGTGCAGGTGTTGCCGCAAAGTTTGTACGACAACATGCCCAGTCAGGAAGAGATCACCCTGACACTGGATGGTAAACCGGTACATTTCTTCCGCGCCCGGAAAGGTGGTGCCGGTTCTGGTGTCGCTCTGTTCGCCGAAACCAGTGGTTATTCCGGCGTGATCCGTATCCTGCTGGGTATTGATGCCAACGGTTCGCTGACCGGTGTCCGGGTATTAAGTCATACCGAAACACCCGGCCTCGGTGATGCGATCGACCTGAACAAAAGCCAGTGGGTTTTAAGTTTTAACGGTAAATCGCTGCAGCAACCGGACGAGAAAGGCTGGCATGTGAAAAAGGATGGCGGCCAGTTTGATTCATTTACCGGCGCCACCATTACCCCACGTGCTGTGGTGAAAGGCGTACATGAAGCGTTGCAGTTATTCCAACGCCACCAGAACGAATTTCTGGATCGGAAAGGGAGTTAATCATGAGCACTAAAAACGTATTTACTAATGGCTTATGGAAAGAAAACGTCATTTTCACGCAATTGCTGGCACTCTGCCCACTGATGGCGGTAACCACTACCGCCACTAATGGTCTGGGTATGGGCGCTGTAACTACGCTGGTTTTAGTCGCGTCAAACTTGCTGGTGTCGTTGATCCGTTCTATCGTGCCTAACCAGATCCGCATACCAATCTTTACCCTGCTGATTGCGGCACTGGTGACACTGGTTGATCTGGGTATGAATGCCTGGATGCACGATTTGCATAAAGTGCTGGGCTTGTTCATTGCCTTGATCGTGGTGAACTGCGCCATTCTCGGCCGTGCCGAAGCCTATGCCATGAAAAATCCGCCGGTTCTGGCCATGTTAGATGGTTTAGGTATGGGGCTCGGGTTCACCCTCTCCATGACCATCATGGGTGGTTGCCGGGAAATTCTCGGTAGCGGCACTCTTTTTTCCGGTGCCTCACTGCTGTTAGGCCCGCATTTCAAATTTATGGAATTACATGTCCTGCCGGGCTACCACGGCTTTCTGCTGATGCTGTTACCGCCAGGCGGTTTCATCATGATGGGCTTATTGCTTTGTGCCATCCGGATAAGCAAACGTCTGTTAGCCGGGAAAAATGCACCCGCTACCACTACACCTGCGACTGAGGGAGGTTGCCACGTATGAAAATCAGTGTCGCACATGCTCGCGGAGCAAAAGGAAACTGGTATCAGCTTGATTTGCCTGAACCCGTCACCGCGCAGGAAGCATTACAAGCTTCACCCGTCTTTCAGCATTATCCAGATCTTGATCTGGATACACATCGCATCGGTATTTTTGGCAAATTCTGTGCGGCTGATACAGTATTAAAAGCAGGTGATCGGGTTGAAATATATCTGCCGGTACAGCGTCAGGCTGACGAAGATGAAGACGATGATGCATAGTTTTGTCGGTGATCATGCCGCCTCATGATATTTACTGCTATATAACGATGCTTTCAAAAAACACATTAAAGCTGGATGCTATTTAAAAGCATAAGCAGTAAGCAAACTACGTATTTTCCGGTTGTAGAATACAAGGATGATCTTTCAATGAAAAAAACTAACACAGGTAAAAATGTCGGTTCCTGGCTATTTTTGCTGACCGCACTTCTCTTTCCGGCTCTGGCGACTGCCGCCGATGGCGGTTCGATGCTAACCATTGCCGGGATAAGACTCGAATTCGTCCTTTTCGCAGCCACATTACTCGGCGTTGCATTGTTCCACCATTACACCATGTGGGTTGCGCTGACAGGGCTGGCAGCTATCCTCACCAGTAAATATTTGTTCTTAAATGATTTTTCTTTTATTCATCACATCATTGGTGGTAATGGCCACGAAGGTGAATGGCGGATCCTGCTCAACCTGCTCGGTCTTCTGTTTGGCTTCGCGATTCTGGCCAAACATTTTGAAGAGTCAGATCTGCCAAAAATATTGCCAAAATATCTGCCGGATGACTGGAAAGGCGGATTTACGCTGCTGGTGATGATCTTCGTGATCAGCGCGTTTCTCGACAACATTGCCGCAGCCATGATTGGTGGGGCGATTGCTTTCGTGGTTTTCAATAAACGTGTGCATGTCGGTTATCTCGCGGCTATTGTCGCGGCCAGTAATGCCGGTGGATCCGGCTCGGTGGTTGGCGATACCACAACGACACTGATGTGGATCGACGGTGTGAACCCACTTGATGTAGTGCATGCTTATATCGCTGCAGCTACTGCACTGGTGTTGTTTGGTGTAATCGCCTCGCTGCAGCAGGACAAATACCAGCGTATCGTCAAGGACGCGCAGATTAATGCGACCGTCGAATGGCCTAAATTAGGTATCGTCGCGCTGATTCTGGTGTGTGCGATCGTAACTAACTATGCGTTTGACTTCCCGGCACTGGGTGTCTGGGTCGCGATCCTGCTTGGTTCTTTCGTAGTTAAGACCCCTTGGGACGAGCTGAAAAATGCCGCCTCAGGCACCGTATTCCTGATGGGACTGGTCACCTGTGCATCCCTGATGCCTGTTGATGAACTGCCACCAGCATCCTGGGTGACCACTTTCTTCCTCGGTTTCGTATCTGCGGTCTTTGACAATATTCCACTCACCAAACTGTGTCTGGAACAAGGCGGTTACGATTGGGGTGTTCTGGCTTATGCCGTTGGTTTTGGTGGTTCCATGCTGTGGTTCGGCTCATCAGCCGGGGTTGCCCTTTCCAACATGTACCCGGAAGCCCGTTCTGCCGTGAACTGGGTGCGTCAGGGCTGGCATGTGGCGGTATCTTACGTTATTGGCTTCTTTGTCTTGCTGGCTCTGTCAGGCTGGAATCCTCATGCCCCCCATAAGACAATGCAGGAAAACGTAGTGCAGCAACAGGTTACTGTTTCGCCGAACGCGTAAAAAGGCGATACCCACAATGAAGGCCACCCTCCCCGGTGGTCTTTTTTTTGCGCTTTTGTCGCAGATTGTGAGGTTTATCACAAGCCAGACCAAGCCAATAAATAAATAAATCCTTTATTTTCATACAGTTAAGATGAATAAAGCGGCGGCACTGTTCCTGCATCATTAAGAACAACACCGTATTCAAGGAGACACACCATGGCTAAAGTCGGCATTTTCTTCGGCAGTGACACAGGTAAAACCCGCAAGGTAGCAAAACTGATTCAGGACGCGTTCGCCAGTGATGATGTGGCGGCACCGGTGAATATCAACAAAGCCAGTATTGATGATCTGCTGGCCTATGATTACCTGATTCTGGGCACACCAACACTGGGCGATGGCGCGTTGCCTGGCCTGGATTGTGACTGTCAGGCAGAAAGCTGGGCAGAATTTGTTCCGGAACTTGAGTCGGCTGATCTGGCTGGCAAGAAAGTGGCGCTGTTTGGTTTAGGCGATCAAACCAGCTACGGTGATGCTTTCGTTGATGCGCTGGGCGAACTGTATGACGTCGTGTCTGAAGCTGGCGCGTCTGTGGTGGGTTTCTGGCCAAACGAAGGTTATGAATTTAACAGCTCTAATGCACTGGATGGCGATGATTTTGTCGGTCTGGTCATTGATCAGGACAACCAGTCCAGCCTGACACCTGAACGTGTCAAGACCTGGGTGGCATCCCTGAAATCTGAATTTGCACTCTGATACTACTGTTCACTACTCGTCACGTTTTGAGCCGCAGATTCCTGCACCTGCGGCTCTTTTTTCCCGCTGATCCATCTGACCGTTCCCATTTCCCCGCGATTTTTTGCGCTCATTCACAGTTTGACGCATAATCTCCTTCCTTTCTGACTCCATGGGTTCATTTCCCGATGGCACATTTGAAACAACATATCGGACTGTGGCAAGGCACCGGTTTACTGGTTTCCACTTTACTGGGTTCCGGCGTTTTCATCGTTCCGGCCATGACCGCCAGTCTGGCGGGTAGCTGGTCATTACTGGCCTGGGTGCTGATGGGGATATTGATCCTGCCCATCGTCTTTACCTTTGCTTCCTTAGGCAAACGTTACCCTGATGCCGGTGGCACCGCTTTTTTTGTCGAACAAGCCTTTGGTGAACGCGCCGCCGATGCGATCAGCTGGCTGTTTCTGTCGGTGATTATGATTGGCCCACCGGTGGTGATCGTCACCGCGACCGGTTATCTGTGCCAGACGTTTGGCCTGCCGGAAAGCCAGCATGGCGTCTGGCAATTTCTGCTGTTAGGCAGCATGTTAGGGCTGAATTTACTGAACATGAAAACCGCGGCGTGGATCCAGAGTTTTATCAGCTTTGGCATCTGCAGCACCTTGCTGCTAGCGGTGGGATTATACCTTTACGGGCATCCGGTCAGCTTACCCGCCACGGATTTCTCAATGACGAATCTGGCGCAGGCAACCGGGCTGATTTTCTGGTGTTTTGTCGGCATCGAAGCCATTGCGCATCTAAGCGGCGAATTTCACCATCCGGCGCGTGATTTTCCTCGTGTCGTGATGCTGGGCATGGTTATCGCGCTGGTGCTGTATCTGTGCCTGAGCACCGTGCTGCTCTCCTCGGGTTTTTATGGCAATGAAGCACAAAACCTGACCTCGATTATTCAGCTGATGAGTTCACTGACCGGCCAAACCGGGCATCTGCTGATTGGGCTATTTGGCCTGATGACCTGCTTTATCGCCGTGAATCTGTATATCACCAGTTTCTCGCGTCTGTTCTACAGCATGGCGGAACGCAGGCAGATCCATGCCTGGGCGGGAAAACTCAACCGTTACGGCGCACCGACCAATGGTCTGCTGATCACTTGTGGGTTAATTGCCATCACACTGCTGTTACGCATGAGCGTGCATTTACCACTCGATGGCCTGATCGGTTATGCCAATGGTGTGTTTGTGCTGATCTATCTTTCTGCGGCGTTGTCCGGTCTGAAACTGCTACAAGGAAAAGAACGTAAACTGGCGATCATGGCCACTGCAGTTTGTGTGCTGGTGGCGGCGTCACTGGCACTGCATACCCTGTATGCGGCAGCGGTGTTGGGTGCTTGTTTGTTACATAAACGGCATCCGCGCAGCATATGACTATCAGTACCACTCTCTGGTTTGTATACCGCGGGATGATTTATTGCGGCATTGCAGGTTTGCTGCTGACCGCGATCCCGCATATGCGGCTGCACAAACGGGCATTACAGTGCTACTGGCTCATGAACCTGCTGGTGATGAGTGTCTGGTATGTGTCGCAATTTTCCACACAGAACTGGCTGGTTACCTCTGCCCCGCTACGCTGGATCATTGCGCTGTGGCTGAATGCCAATATGGCCTATGTCGCCACCGGGATGGGCTTTCTGGTGATTTCCATGCTGCTGCGGCTGTTTCGCCGTAAACTGCGCAGCTTGTTCTGGCGTAAGCCCAATGCGTGGCTAATACCGTTTGTCAGCATTTTATCGGTGTCCGGCGTCTATGAGGCGATGTCGCCGCCGCAGTTGCGTCATTTTGATGTCTATCTTGAGCAACTGCCTCCCGCGCTGGAAGGAATGAAAATTGCCCAGATCACCGACAGTCATGTCGGCGATTTTGTCAGTAGTGCGGAACTGGCATCGGCAGTAAGCAGACTGAATGCCGAGAAACCGGATCTGCTGGTGATGACCGGCGATCTGCTGGATGATGAACGTCAGCTGGCCAGTACTTTTGCTGCGCTGGCCAGTGCGAATGCCCCGCTCGGTGTGGTGGCGGTGCTGGGTAATCATGAGAAATATCAGGGATTACCGGCAATCCTGCAGCAATATAAAAACGCGGAAACCAGTGGCCAGATCCGGCTACTGGTGGATGAGAAAATGAATCTGAGCTATCGCGGTACGGAATTTCAGATTGTTGGTGTGGATTATCCGATTTTACCCGATTCCCGCCGCAAACTGGCTGAAACCGCCAAACTGGAATATCTGCAGAGTTCCGCGAAAAAAGCGTTCTCTGATGTGACGCGGGAGCAGTGGATCCTGTGCCTGACACACCATCCGGATTTTTTTGATCTGGCTGCCGCCAATCAGACCAGCCTCAGTCTGGCCGGTCACACCCATGGCGGGCAGGCGTTACCACTGGGCTATACCGTCGGCAGACTCTGGTCGGACTATCTCAAGGGCTGGTTTCAGCGACAACAAAGCCAGATGTATGTCTCTGTTGGTATGGGACATGTCTGGCCTTACCGGCTGGGCGTACCGACCGAGATTGTCACCTTCACGCTGCATACGAAAAAATAGGAACAGGAGGCATCATGCCTCCTGTTGCATTAACCAGGTCAGCCACTGTTTCTGCAGCTTTTTCTTCGCATGATCCAGCTGCGCCGCAATAATTTTCGGCACTGCCTCATCCAGCGGCATCGGTACTGCCGGATGGATTTTTTCACACCACAGCAGATGGAACCCCATTGGACTGCGCAGGATATTGCTGAAGCCCCGTTCCGGCAGCTGGAATAACGCCGCATCCAGCTCTGGGTAAAGTAGCCCGGCTTTCACCAGACCAATTTTACCTTCATTGACAGCGGTCGGACATTCCGAATAACGCATCGCCAGTGCGGCAAATTTTCCCGGTGACTGGATCAGCTGGCCGCGGATATCCAGTAACCGCGCATACGAGGTCTCTTCGTAGTTATCCGGATTTGCATCATCAATGGTGATCAGGATATGCCGCGCCATCCGGCGTTCCGGTTGCAAAAACTGTCGCGGATGATCCAGATACCAGGCTTTCGCCGCTTCCTGTGTCAGTGGTTTGATATTTTCCACCACCTTATCCATCACCTGCGAGACCAGCAACTCACGCCGCAATGCCTCTTTCAGACTCGGCAGATCAAGCTTTACCGCGGCCATGGAGGCTTTCCAGACCTCTTCATCGGCATAGGCTTTTTTTACCTCATCCAGCGCAGCATTGAGATCAGCCGCCTGCACCGAGATACCCGCCTGTGCGGCATAATCCAGGATCCGGGCTTCCATCGCCAGCTGATGCTCCAGCATTTTTTCCAGCTGGATTTGTTCATCCGCAGACAAATCAGCCGGCGTCTTGCCGAAATGCTGGGATGCCAGTTTTAAACGTGGATATGCCTGCCAGTTCAGCATGCCACCTCCTCAGTCTGTTCAGTTTCCGGTGGCCAGCAGATAGCTGAAATCGGCACCAGTAACATCCGGTCGCGGAACAGTACTTCATACAATACAGGATCCAGATCACGGCGCACCGACATCACCTGCCCTTCGGCACCGGCCTCGGCAATGATTTCACCTTTGATCGCCAGATGATTGACCGCACGGATCCAGTCGCCGAATTCAAACTCGCTTTCCACCCAGGGTTCATCGGCCGAGATCAACTCCTGACTACGACAACCGACGATCAGATCCTCTTCAATGAAATGGATCTGATAGATCAACTGATCCTGCAGGAAGACACCGACGTCACGCACATAGCCAGTGCTGCCCTTACGGACAATCAGGTCACCGCGTTGTTTTCCCGGGAAGGTGCCATCATCACGGATGGTACGTACCACCCTTACCACTTCACCATAGTCATATTCAGGCTTCACAGGCAAACCTCCTGCAGTTGTGCAAAGGTAACGAAACTGGGCGTTAAGCGACTATAAACACCCAGTGTGGAATGTTCTTTCACTTCCTGATGATGGAAAGTCTGATAGCTGTCGGTCAGCAAAGTTTTTGCCAGTAAGAAACGATCCTGCTCTGTCAGACAGCGATCCGTTTTGGCTTTTTTTATCTGCTGATTAAAGTGATGCATGATATGCAGTCGTTTACTGCGTACCTGCAGCGGTTCATATGAAATACCGAAATAATCCAGAAAGGCTTCGGTAGTCTCTAACTCATCAACACCATCCAGTGAGGTAAACCAATCCATATTGACTCCTTGGCCTGCATTACAAGGCAACACGTTGAGGGGATTTAAACAAACGCTGATAAACCCAGCGTAATTCTGATTCAGTAGGGTTACGTTTGGCGCGTTCCGCAAAATAACGGATCTGTTCCAGCACCAGATCAATCTGCTCGTTCGCCAGCTGATACCCGAGAGAAGCAAACACGGAACGCACCGCATTGCGTCCGGAATGTTTGCCCAGCACCAGTTTGTGCTCGCGTCCTAAACTGGCCGGGTCGACACCCTGATAGTTATTTTTATCTTTCAGCAAGCCATCGACATGCATCCCTGATTCGTGCGTAAACACATACTCACCCACCAGCGGTTTTTGTTGTGCGATACTGCGGCCGGAGGCTTTTGCGACAAAATCACACAACGCCGGCAAACGGTGGCTGGGGATCTGCAAATCAATGTTGAAGCACTGTTTCAGCGCCATGACCACTTCTTCCAGCGGTGCATTACCTGCCCGCTCGCCCAGACCGATCACGGTGGTATTGGCATGTGTCGCACCCGCCCGGAATGCGGCCAGCGTATTTGCCGTTGCCAGTCCCAGATCATCATGGGCATGCATTTCCAGCTGCAGCGGCCAAAACTGGCGCAGCGCCCGGATGCGATCATAGGTGGTGAACGGATCCAGAATACCGACCGTATCGGCATAGCGCAGACGTTCGGCACCGGTACGCAACGCCAGATCGGCGACAACCCGCAGATCGGCCAGTGACGCACGGGAAGCATCTTCACAGCCGATGCACACGTTCAGGCCCAGCGATTTCGCCAGCGAGACATGGTCCGCCAGCTCTCTCAGCACCTGATCCCGGCTGCGGGCCAGCTTGTGTTCCATCATCTGTTCGGAGATCGGGATGGAAATATCCACCCAGTTCATGCCGAGTGCAGCCGCCTGCCGGATATCCGTGGCATGCATGCGGCACCAGACCATCAGTGTGGCATCCGGCAATGCCTGACGCAGCGCACCAATACGACGGCATTCATCCAGCCCCATAGCCGGAATACCGACTTCCAGTTCAGGAACACCGATTTCCCACAACTGACGGGCAATGGCAATTTTCTCATCCTGAGTAAAAGCCACACCGGCTGACTGCTCACCGTCGCGCAGCGTAGTATCATTGATGATGAGCGATGGTTTCTGAAATGTGGTTTTCCGGGCCATAATGCACCTCCTGCATAACAAGATTCAGCAATTCCCATTCCCAAAATAACCAATTGATTTTTATAAGATATTTAATTGCGGAGAGCGTCAATATTGAAACATACTGACGGGTTTGTTGCAGATACGACAAAAAAAGGGATGTCACCTGACATCCCTTCATAATCACGGTTACAGATTACTGATCGATTACTACGCTATCACCAGAGCTATTGCCTAAGGTGCGGCATTTATAGCGATAACCCAGCCAGTTAAGCACTAACCAGACCGGTACCAGCTCCACGGCAATGGTTTCACCGCTCATATACAGCAGCACCAGTAACAGCCCCATGAAGGCCAGACAGAGATAGTTGGTAAACGGACTCCAGAACGCTCTGAAGATCGGCGTAACGCCTTCGCGATCTTTCGCCGCACGGAATTTCAGATGCGCCAGACTGATCATGCCCCAGTTGATAACCAGTGCGGCCACCACCAGTGACATCAGCAGGGCAAATGCCTTACCCGGTAACAGGTAGTTGATGACCACGCACAACAAAGTCACCAGTGCGGACAACATTATCGCCGGCACCGGCACACCGCGTTTGTCGACTTTACCCAGAATACGTGGCGCATTGCCCTGCTGTGCCAGACCATGCAGCATACGGCTGTTGCAATACACACCACTGTTATAAACCGACAATGCGGCCGTCAGCACCACCAGGTTCAGAATATGCGCAGTCGTGCTTTCACCCAGTGCGGAGAAGATCATGACAAACGGGCTGCCACCTTCGGCCAGCTGACTCCACGGGAACAGCGACAGCAGTACGGCCAGTGCACCAATGTAGAAAATCAGAATACGGTAGATCACCTGATTCACTGCCTGCGGAATGCTCTTGCGTGGGTTATCGGCTTCTGCCGCGGTGATACCCACCAGCTCCAGCCCGCCAAACGAGAACATGATGATCGCCAGCGACATGATCACGCCATGCCAGCCATTCGGCATGAAACCGCCCAGCGCCCACAAGTTACTGACTTTCGCCTGTTCGCCACCCTGACCACTCATCAGCAGCCAGCCACCAAACAGGATCATGCCGACAATCGCCACGACCTTAATGATGGCGAACCAGAACTCCATCTCACCAAAGAATTTAACATTAGTCAGATTGATAGCGTTGATCACAACGAAGAACACCAGAGCAGAAACCCAGGTTGGCAGATCCGGCAACCAGTACTGCACATAGATACCAACTGCTGACAGTTCAGCCATGCCGACCAGCACGTACAATACCCAGTAGTTCCAGCCAGACAGGAAGCCCGGAAAATCGCCCCAGTATTTATAGGCAAAATGACTGAACGAGCCGGATACCGGTTCTTCAGCCACCATTTCGCCCAGCTGGCGCATGATCAGAAACGCGATCAGACCACCCAGTGCATAGCCCAGCAGCACTGCCGGACCCGCCATTTTGATGGTCTGCGCAATACCCAAAAATAATCCTGTGCCAATCGCACCACCCAACGCGATCAACTGAATATGCCGGTTTTTCAACCCGCGCTTCAGTTCACCCTCTGTTTTTACATCCATGGAACAACCCCGGTCATCTGAAAAATGGCGGTAGAATAGCCTGAAAATTAGCCGCGATACAGTATGTCGTTGGCAATAAAAGACTCGCACTGGCTGAATCAGGAAATTTGAAAAGAAATGGCGGGATTATCAGCTGGCGAGTCGGTATTCCGGTAACCTTCAATGATTCAGCCGGAACCGGCATCCGTTCCATGACAGCCATGATTAACTTGAACCAGCTCACAATAAAACCGGTTTCATTTTATGTTACCGGGAACATTTTGTTAGTCTGCACAGAATATTTCACGGAGAGCACATCATGCAGGCAGTATCAGCACAGCGCGATCAACTAGGTGAATGTCCCCGCTGGCATGCAGAAACACAAACACTGTGGTGGGTCGATATTCTGCAACATCAGATCCACCATCATCATCCGGCCAGTGGTGCACACGGCGTCATTCAGTTAGAAGAAGAGATTGGCTGTTTTATCTGGCGCAAAACAAGCGGTTTGATCGTAGGGCTGCAATCCGGTCTGGCCTTTATCGACGATCTGACAAACCCAGTATTACGCCCGATCGCCGCTCCGGAAGCAGATAAACCGTGGCAACGTTTCAATGATGGCCGCTGCGATCCGGCCGGCCGCTTTATTGCCGGCACCATGAACGGCCGCAAAGATGATTCTTACGGCACATTTTATCAATTAGATGCGGCACTGAATTTACGTCAGTTGGTGGGCAAAAGCTGGACTTGTAACGGCCTGGCTTTCAGCCCGGACGGGAAAACGCTGTACTGGTCTGATACGCCTAACCTCACTATTTACCGTTGTGATTATGATGTCACCACCGGCGAGGTCAGCAATCAGCAGGTCTTCTTTGTCGTGCCGGCCGGCATGGGCCGCCCGGATGGCGCTACAGTCGATAGTGAAGGCAACTACTGGTCAGCGCAATATGCCGGTAGCCGGGTGCTGTGCATCAGCCCGCAAGGCGAATTGCTGCGGAATATCGAACTGCCGGTTACCAACCCGACCATGCCCTGCTTTGGCGGACCGGATCTGAAAACGCTGTATATCACTAGTGCTAGTCAGGGGATGTCGGAAGAACATCTGGCCGCACATCCGCTGGAGGGTGCGGTGCTGGCCATTCCGATGGATGTCGCCGGTCTGCCGGAAGTCGCATTTGCGGGTTAATAATCTGCAGAAGGAGGAAGGCGTGCACTGACATCACGCCTTCCGCTCATCGTCATCTGGTCCCGTGAAACCAGTGCTGAGTTCTGTTCGATATCGCGACCAGTGACAGCATGACCGGCACTTCGACCAAAACCCCCACCACAGTAGCCAGCGCGGCACCGGAATGCAGTCCGAACAGCGAAATGGCTACAGCAACCGCCAGCTCAAAGAAATTAGAGGTACCAATCATGCAGGCAGGTGCCGCAATATTAAACGGCAGCCGCAAGATCAGGGCACCAATAAATGAGATCGCATAAATCCCGTACGACTGCAGCAATAATGGTATTGCGATCAGCACAATGGTTTGTGGCTGCTGCATGATGGTTTCAGCCTGAAACCCAAACAGCAGGACCACGGTTGCCAGCAGTCCGACTACCGACCAGGGCTTAATGCGGCCAAGAAACGCATGCAGACTGACATCACCACCTTTGCTTTCCAGATGATGACGAGTGAATACACCGGCAAAAAGCGGCAGCAATACATACAGCACCACGGAAAATAACAACGTTTCCCATGGCACTTCAATGTCACTGACACCCAGCAGAAATGCCGCAATCGGCGCAAATGCAAAGACCATGATAAGGTCATTAATCGCTACCTGAACCAGCGTATAGTTCGGATCACCCCTGGTCATCTGACTCCACACAAACACCATCGCGGTACAAGGGGCGACACCCAGCAGGATCATACCCGCGATATATTCCCCCGCCGATTGCGGGTTCACCCAGTCCGCAAAGATGACCCGGAAAAACAACCAGCCCAGAAACGCCATGGTAAAAGGCTTAATCAGCCAGTTGACGACCAGGGTTAATACCAGCCCCCGGGGTCGTCTCCCCACATTTTTAATTGCTGAGAAATCAATCTGCACCATCATCGGGTAAATCATGACCCAGATTAACAGCGCCACCACCAGATTGACGTGCGCCCATTCCAGACTGGCAATCACACCAAATATCCCCGGAACCAGATTGCCGAGCACTACACCGGCAATGATGCACAGGCCAACCCAGACAGTAAGATAACGCTCAAAAATACCCATGATAAATCCTTAATGTATGCTGTCTGTATGAGCCAGCAGATAGCAATGTCCCTATCTTGCGGCTTAACAAATAAATCCTAACCCTTTGTCTATCGTTACACCTGGATAGTCAGGAAAAATAATGGCTGTGTTAAAGAAGACGAAATGCACAGGAAAAAGATGCGGAAAAACCACGAAAAACGGAAAAACATATTCACCGCGTAAAACCTGCATCTGAGAGTTGGAATAACTAAACTTAAATCAGAGAAGAAACAGATGTAGTTGTCAGCCAATGCTGTAACCGCTGAGTGAGGCACTTATGACTTATCTGATTAAATGTCCTGCCTGCCAGCAGGAAGGGTTGGATCCGCGATATAGCCCTATTGCCTGCATCCATTGCAAAAAAGAATTCAATATTGTGGGATTTTGCCCAACCTGCCACTCGGAATTACAAAAATTTAAGTGCTGCTCTGTCGATTTTTTTTGTAATACATGCAATGAACTGATTTCAAAGAAAAAAGTTGATTTTCATGTCAGCCCGGCGTCACCTGCTGGCTGACATGAACAGGCGTCAAGCAAACGAATAATGCTCGACCAGATAATTAACCTGAACCGGGGAAGTAAGCGATTTGGGACGGAGATCCTGGATCTGCGCTTTTACCTGAGAAGGAGCATAGCCCGATTCCAGCATCAGAATGGCGGCCATCAGACCTGTCCGCCCAGAGCCGCCGTGACAATGGATAACAATCGTAGCGCCTGACGCGACCAAATCCAGCAAAATGGCTTTCTGGATAGCGAACGCTTCAGCAAATGGCGTTTCCGGAGCGCAACCATCTTCTACTGGCAGATGATACCAGCCCATACCTAAATCAGCACAAAGGGATGGGAGCGAATCAGCCTGATGTTCAATGAGTTCGGCCATGGTCATCATGGTGATAACAGCCTGCGCACCCGCTTCTTTGAATGATTTTAAGGAATCAGCCACAGAAACTTCTTTGGTTCCCGGACACGGGGTGAAAATCAGTCTCGCACCATTATCAAGGGCAAGAATATCGAAAGGATGCACCATCTACAAAGACTCCCTATTTATTGTTAGTTGCTTCAATTCATCCGGATCACGTTCAAAGAAACTGATCCCGGGGCACTTGCTGTTGTTGCAATAACGCAATCGAGCGCGGATGCCAGAGATTCAAAAATAATAACTGCGTTTTCTTTATTCATAATTCAATACTACAAGAATAATTGAAATGATCAAGCCATAAACAACATGAAAAAGACCCACAAACCTATAGGGTAGACAAACGGCAATGGTTATGCGAACTTCACCAGCTCTGCCGGAGATGATTAATCAGGAAATAGCATGACCATCCGTATCGCAATCAATGGTTTTGGCCGCATTGGTCGTAATGTCCTGCGCGCGTTATATGAATCAGGCCGTCGCGCCGAAATCAAGGTCGTCGCCATTAATGAACCTGCGGATGCCGCAGGTATGGCGCACCTGCTGAAATATGACTCGACGCATGGCCGTTTTGACTGGGATGTGCGTCAGGAACGCGATGTGCTGTATGTCGGTGATGATGCCATCCGTTTACTGCATCAGAAAGATATCAGCCAACTGCCGTGGGGCGATCTGGGCGTGGATATCGTGCTGGATTGTAGTGGTGTCTATGGCAAGCGGGCAGATGGTGAAATGCATCTGGCATCCGGCGCCAAAAAAGTACTGTTCTCGCATCCGGGCAGCAGCGATCTGGATGCGACCGTGATTTATGGCGTGAACCATCAGCAGTTACAGCCGGAACACCGTATCGTTTCCAGTGGTTCCTGTACCACCAATTGCATCATCCCCATTATTAAATTGCTGGATGATGCCTTCAGTATTGAATCCGGCACCGTGACGACAATTCATGCCTCGATGAACGATCAGCAGGTGATCGATGCCTATCACCCGGATCTGCGCCGTACCCGCGCCGCCAGTCAGTCGATCATTCCGGTCGATACCAAACTTGCCGCCGGCATCACGCGTATCTTCCCTAAATTCTGCGATCGCTTTGAAGCGATTTCCGTGCGGGTGCCGACGATTAACGTCACTGCCATTGATCTCAGCGTGACGGTCACCAATGCGGTCTCTGTGCAGGACGTTAATACCATGCTGCAACGCGCCGCCAAAGGCGATTTCCGCAGCATCGTCGATTACACCGAGCTACCACTGGTTTCGATTGATTTTAACCACGACCCACACAGCGCGATTGTCGATGGCACGCAAACCCGCGTCAGTGGCAAACATCTGATCAAAACACTGGTCTGGTGCGATAACGAATGGGGCTTTGCCAACCGCATGCTGGATACCACGCTGATGATGGCCAGGATTGGGTTTTAGAGCAAAAAAACAAAACCGCAAATGTCTTCCGGATCACCTGCTTTAGCAGATCGGTGCGTAAACATGTGCGGTTTTCTGTTTTTTCTTAAGATGGTAATGATCAGCCGTTAGTCAGGCTAATGATGAACTCCTGATCCTGACCAGCTTCAATCTGCAGTGCCGCCAGTGATTGCAGCACTAAATCTACCTTATCCAGCCCAGGCGCATCATCCGGTGCATTGACAGCAATCACCTTGCAACCCGCCGCCAGTCCGGAAAGGATACCGGCCGGTGCATCTTCCACCACGACACACTCTTCGGGTTTCAGTCCCAGCTTTTCAGCGCCCAGCAGATACGGATCCGGATTAGGTTTGCCACGCGCCACCTGTTCGGCGGTAATAAAAATCTCCGGGCGAGCCAGCTCACCCGCCGCATGCCGGGCATGGGCTACCGGCACAGAACCGGAGGTCACGATGGCCCATGGTACGGATAATTCATTCAGACGATGCAACAGCTCCACTGCGCCAGGTAAGGCAGAAATACCCACGGTATCTTCAGCTTCAGTCTTCTCCAGTAATAAAAACTGTTCCTGGATCGCCTCTTCGCTTTCTCCTGGCATGAAGTGCCGGATTGAAGTGATCGCCTGTTTACCGTGGATAAAACCCAATACCTCATCCTGATCCAGACCGCGGCTCTTCGCCCAGTTTGACCATGCACGTTCGACCGCCGGTAAGGAATCGACCAGCGTGCCGTCCAGATCAAACAGAAATCCTTTACATTTCATAAAAAACTACTCTCCAGGCATGATTAGACTCTGTGATTAATCATCGGCTTTTTATGAAAATATCTGAAGGAATTTTTCAGCTAAAAAAGGAAGGGCATGATTAAACATGCCCTTGGATAACCATTATATTGAACGATTAATTTTCTTCGTGCAGACCGCACTCGCGCTTCAGGCCGAAGAAACGGGTTTGTTCTTCCGTCATCCCCGGTTCCCACTTCGCGGTAGTCTGCACATCACCGACTGACAGGTAGCCTTGCTCCCACAGCGGGTGATATGGCAGATCGTGTTCCTTGAAGTAATAGAACACGTCTTTGTTGGTCCAGTCGATAACCGGCAGAAACTTGAAAATGCCACGCTGAACCGCCAGCACCGGCAGATTGCCACGTGTCGAAGACTGCTCACGACGCAGGCCGGAGAACCAGGTTTTAACATCCAGTTCTTTCAGCGCCCGCGCCATCGGTTCTACTTTGTTGATCTGATTGTATTTCTCAATCCCTTCCACGCCCTGTTCCCACAGTTTGCCGTAACGGGCTTCCTGCCAGGCGGGGGTGATCGGAGCCTGATATACTTTCAGATTCAGTTTCAAACGCTCGGTCAGCTGATCAATAAATTGATAGGTTTCCGGGAACAAATAGCCCGTATCCGTCAGCACCACAGGCACATCCGGGCGCACCTGTGTTACCAGATGCAACATCAGTGCAGCCTGGATACCAAAACTTGAAGAGAGAATGAACTCACTTTCCAGATGTTCGAATGCCCATTGCACACGCTCTTGTGCGCTGAGCGCCTCCAACTGCTGATTCACTTCAGCGAGCTGAGCTGTCTGTTCTTCTTTAGAGAGTGCAACCAGTGCAATCAGCGACAAAAGATTATGCGGCATAGAAATCCTTAGCAGAATCAACGACGGGTTTCACGATACCAGCGCGGATCACGAAATCACCAAAGCCTTCGTTCTCGTTACGCTCTTTCGCCCAACGACCCAGCAGTGCATCGATCTCTTTTAAGATCTCAGCAGAGGTGATGTTTTCACGGTACTGGCGTGGAATGCGCGTACCTTCACGGTTACCGCCGATATAGAAGTTGTAACGATCCATGGCCTTACCCACCAGACCAATTTCCGCCAGCATCGCGCGGCCACAACCGTTCGGGCAACCAGTGACACGGAAGATCACGTGATCATCAGCCAAACCGTGTTTCGCCATTACCTCTTCGATTTGCGTGGTAAACGCCGGCAGGAAACGCTCTGCTTCCGCCATCGCCAATGGGCAGGTTGGCAGTGCAACACACGCCATGGAGTTTTTACGCTGCTCAGAAACGCTGTCATCAATCAGACCATGCGCACGGGCAATTTTTTCAATTTTGGCTTTATCTTTCTTCGGCACACCCGCGATGATCAGATTCTGGTTTGCGGTCATGCGGAAATCACCTTTGTGAATTTTCGCAATCTCAGCCAGACCAGTTTTCAGCGGTTTGCCCGGGAAATCCAGAATACGGCCGTTTTCGATGAACAGCGTCAGATGCTGTTTGCCATCGATACCATCCACCCAACCGATACGATCGCCACGGCTGGTAAACACATAAGCGCGACTGGCTTCGAATTTGATACCAGTACGTTTTTCCACTTCTGCTTTAAACGCATCAACACCGACACGTTCCAGCGTATATTTGGTTTTGGCATTCAGACGATTTGAACGGTTACCCCAGTCACGTTGTGTCGTCACAACAGCTTCGGCAAATTTCAGTGTGTCTTCTTTGCGGATAAAGCCAAAATCGTCCGCTTTACGTGGGAAGGTTTCTTTGTTGCCATGCGTCATGGCCAGACCACCGCCCACCAGCACGTTGAAACCCACCAGCTTGCCGTTCTCGGCAATCGCCACGAAGTTGAGATCGTTGGCGTGGACGTCGATGTCGTTGTGCGGCGGGATCACCACAGTCGTCTTGAACTTGCGCGGCAAGTAGGTGGAGCCCAAGATCGGCTCCTCATCCGGCCCCAGCTTCTCGCCGTCCAGCCAGATCTCGGCATAGGCGCGGGTCTTGGGCAGCAGATGCTCGGAGATAGCCTTGGCCCACTCGTAGGCTTCGGCGTGCAGCTCAGATTCCACCGGGTTGCTAGTGCACAGCACGTTGCGGTTCACATCCCCTGCGGTGGCAATCGAGTCAATACCGTACTGGTTCAGGGTCTCGTGCATCAGCTTGATGTTGGGCTTGAGCACACCATGAAACTGGAAGGTCTAACGGGTGGTCAGGCGAATGCTGCCATACAGGGTATGGTCACGGGCGAACTCGTCGATGGCCAGC
>RRZT012950129.1_pt1 | contig 21054 bp, 18 predicted proteins | sample 2165551 | NCBI WGS metagenome assembly RRZT01 (sample SAMN10456910, study PRJNA506462) | wastewater metagenome | biome: wastewater; feature: sludge; material: wastewater sludge; isolation source: wastewater sludge with Escherichia coli K12::gfp cells carrying plasmid... | place: USA: Moscow, Idaho... | reverse complement strand
TCGTCGGCGGCGGCGCGGGCGAGGATCGGCTCGATGCTGGTCCACACGGTCCGCCACGTGGTGGCTAACTGCCGGGCCAGTCCGGCGATGCTGGCGTGCTCGCGTCGGAGCTGTTCGGTCGCCCAGCGGCAGGCCCGGGTGGTCAGCATTGCCCGCGGTTTGGCGATACCGGTGTCCTGCTCGGTGACCACCCCCACCGGACACGACGGCTCCGGGCACGTCCACGTGCGTTTGCGCCAACGCACGAAGCAGCTCCTGCAGACGTGGCGCATGTTGGAAGACGCGCGGTGCATCCGCTGTTGCGGCGAGCGGGTCGACGAGATCATGGGACAGCAGGCCCAGTGCCGCTGGCTCCTGGAGCGGTACCAGGTCTTCGACCCGGCTGGCGACAATGAGCGCCACGAATCTCAGCAAGCCCTGCAGAGGCTGCAGGAACCGACACCATCTCAGGACTGGCTCGCAGCAGCGCAAGCCCTGATCCGCCTCCGCCCCGAAGCCTGAGGGAAGCACCCCATGGGACTTGACCCCGCACCAGTCGAGCCCTGCGGCGGCCTGAACCGCGGCGCGTCGGATGGCCGGCGGTGTGTGGGGTCTGGCCCCCATCTCGGCGTGGACGCCCGCCCATCCACCAGCTCCAATGCTGCATCAAGCACCCGTGCGGGGGCACGCTGGACGTGTCGGGTTGGCCACGGGTGTGGCCGCCCCTGGAGAAGCTATGAACCCTGACCTGTGGAGGAACCATGGACGCCCACATCACCACCTGTCCTGCCTGCAACACCCGCAACCGGGTCCCCGCGGTGGCTGCTGGGGTGCCGCAGTGCGCTACCTGCCACGCGCCATTGCCCTGGATCACCGACGCGCACGACGCCGACTTCGCCGCTGTCAGCGACTCGTCGAAGCTGCCGGTCCTGGTGGACCTGTGGGCGCCGTGGTGCGGCCCCTGCAAGCAGTACTCGCCGGTGCTGGAGAGGCTCGCCGCGCAGTACGCCGGCCGTCTCAAGCTGGTGAAGGTCAACGTCGACGAGTCGCCAGCCACGCAGGCCTCCTTCGACGTCCAGTCGATCCCGACGCTGGTACTGCTGCGGGATGGCCAGGTGGTGGCCCGACAGGCCGGTGCCATGTCGTTGGGGGCCCTGCGGCGCTGGGTCGAGCCGCACCTGGACTGACCTCACCTGTCGACGAACATCCCGGCCACCGTCAAGCAGGCGCATGCGCAGGGTTTCGAGATCGCCAACCACACCTATGACCACAAGCCGACCAGCGACCTGCCGGACGCGAAGGTGGCGTGGAGGTCAGGCGCACCAATGCGGCCCTGCAGAGGATCACCGGCCAGAAGCCGACGCTGATGCGTCCGCCCTATGCCGCCCGCACGCAGCGCACGGACAAGGTCGTCGGCGCCAACGGGCTGGCCGTCGTGGTGTGGGAACAACTCACCGGAGGACTGGGTGGCCGGCCACAACACGGCGGCGGTCATCACGAAGCTCACGGTGCAGCGCGCCAGCCGGGACTCCATCCTGCTGATGCACGACATCCACCTGTGGACCGTGGATACGGCCGCTCCCACCATCGACACGCTGCAGAAGCAGGGCTACACGCTGGTCACGGTCAGCCAGCTGCTGGGCTCCACGAAGCCCGGGAAGCTCTACCCGGCGGCCTGACGCACCAGTCGACTGGCCAGGTGCGGTTGGAGCTCGAGCCCCACCTCCTCGCGAGGTGACCCCGATCTCTTGCGTCAGGGCCCGGTAGCCTCGAAGCATGCCCAGCCACCTTGATCCTCGAGTGACCGCCCTGACGTCCCAGCCCCGGCCCGGCTGGTCGATGCGACGCAGGCTGCTGCTTGTAGCCGCCTCCACCGTCCCGCTGCCTTCGCCGCCGCGCTGGAGTGGATCAAGGGCCACGACGGCATCGGCACCGTCGCCTTCGTCGCACTGAGCGCCGCTGGCTACCTGTTGGCGATGTACGGACGCATGCCGGACGAGGTGAACGTTGCCGGTAGCGGAGCCAAGTTCACCCCCGAGCAACGCCTGGAGGTGCAGGCCATCCTCGACGAGATGGCGGCCGAGCAGCTCGAGGAGATCGCCACCGACGGGTCCGACGAGATGCGCGAACTGGCCAGCGACGCCCTCGACTTCCGCGACCGAGCCCGCGCCTACCTGGAGCAGGCCGCCACGCTGGAGGGCTTCAGCCTGTCGTCCACCGGCCACGGCAGCCTCGACGCCGGCCCGGTCCTGGGCCTGGTGCGCGCCGTCAACGGCATGGTCTCACCGTGACGACCGGGTCGTGGCCGTCGGCCTGGGCGAGGCCGAGCTCTCCTCGCTGGAGCTCGCCGCCCGGGGCGTCACCCATGTGCTGGAGGTGCAGCGCACCCACGTCACCGTTCGCCGCGTCAGCGACGACACCTCGCTCTACTCCTCCGACCGCACGATCAGCGTCGACCAGCTACGACGGGCGCTGCGTGCCGTTACCCAGGACACCACCCACACCGCCTGACCTCACGCAGACATGAAGCAGGCCGGGGCTCCCGTGGTGGGAGCCCCGGCCTGTTGGTCGGGTCAGACGATGCGCAATTCGTCGGTGTCGGGATCGACATCGAAGGTGACCACGGCCCCGTCGACGATCTCGCCGGCGAGCAGCTTGCGGGCGAGCTGGTCCTCGATGGTGGACTGCACCAGGCGACGCAGCGGGCGGGCGCCGTAGACCGGGTCGAAGCCGTTGCGGGCCAGCCATTCTTTGCCCTCGTCGGTGACGTCGATCACGATGCGACGCTCCGCGAGCCGAGCGTTGATCTTGTCGAGGTTCGTGTCGACGATGTGGGTGAGGTCCTCAAGCGTCAGCGGGTCGAACATCACGATCTCGTCCAGCCGGTTCAGGAATTCGGGACGGAAGGCCCCGCGCACCACACCCATCACAGCCTCATGCTTGGCCTCGTCATCCAGGCTCGTGTCCGCGAGGAACTGGCTGCCCAGGTTGCTGGTCAGGATCAGGATGGTGTTGCGGAAGTCCACCGTACGGCCCTGCCCGTCGGTCAGGCGACCGTCGTCCAGCACCTGCAGCAGGATGTTGAACAGGTCCGGGTGGGCCTTCTCCACCTCGTCGAGCAGCACCACGCTGTAGGGACGTCGACGCACGGCCTCGGTGAGCTGGCCGCCCTCCTCGTAGCCCACGTAGCCGGGAGGCGCACCCACCAGGCGGCTGACCGAGTGCTTCTCCGAGTACTCGGACATGTCGATGCGGATCATGGCGGTCTCGTCGTCGAACAGGAAGTCCGCCAAGGACTTGGCCAGCTCGGTCTTGCCGACGCCCGTCGGGCCGAGGAAGAGGAAGCTGCCGGTGGGCCGGTTCGGGTCACTGATCCCGGCACGGCTGCGCCGGACGGCGTCGGCGACGGCCTTGACGGCCTTCTTCTGGCCGATCAATCGCTTGCCGATGTGCTCTTCCATGTGGAGCAGCTTGTCGGACTCGCCCTGCAGCATCTTGCCGACGGGGATACCGGTCCAGGCGCTGACCACCTCGGCGATGTCGGTGGCGGTGACCTCGTCGGCCACCATCCGTTCCGCCTTCTCCTGGTCCTCGGCCTGCTTGGCCTGCTCCAGCTCGCGTTCCAGTGCCGGGATGCGTCCGTAGGCGATCTCGGCGGCCGCGGCCAGGTCGCCGGCACGCTGGGCCCGTTCCGCCTCGATGCGCAGCTGGTCGATCTGGGTTTTCAGCTCACCGATCCGGTTCAGGCCAGCCCGCTCGGCCTCCCAGCGCGCCTCCAGGAGACGCAGCTTCTCCTCGGCGTCGGCCAGCTCCTTCTCCAGGCGCTCCAGGCGGGCCTTCGAGGCGGCGTCGGACTCATTGCTGATCGCGAACTGCTCCATCTTCATCCGGTCCACCTGACGGCGCAGCACGTCGATCTCCTCCGGGGAGGAGTCGATCTCCATCCGCAGCCGACTGGCGGCCTCGTCAATCAGGTCGATGGCCTTGTCGGGTAGCCGCCGGTTGGTGATGTAGCGGTGGGACAGGCTGGCGGCGGCCACCAGGGCGCTGTCGGTGATCCGGACCTTGTGGTGCGCCTCGTAGCGTTCGCGCAGGCCGCGCAGGATCGCGATGGTGTCCTCGACTGTCGGCTCACCCACGTAGACCTGCTGGAAGCGGCGCTCCAGGGCCGGATCCTTCTCGATGTGCTCGCGGTACTCGTCGAGCGTGGTGGCGCCGATCATGCGGAGCTCGCCGCGGGCCAGCATGGGCTTGAGCATGTTGCCGGCGTCCATGGCGCCCTCGCCGCCGGCACCAGCGCCGACGACGGTGTGCAGCTCGTCGATGAAGGTGATGATCTGACCCTCGGACTCCTGGATCTCCTTCAGCACGGCCTTGAGTCGTTCCTCGAACTCGCCGCGGTACTTGGCGCCGGCGACCATGCTCGACAGGTCGAGGCTGACGACCCGGCGGCCCTTGAGGGAGTCGGGGACGTCGCCGGCGACGACGCGCTGCGCGAGGCCCTCGACGACGGCGGTCTTGCCGACGCCGGGCTCGCCGATCAGCACCGGGTTGTTCTTGGTGCGACGGGCCAGCACCTGCACCACCCGGCGGATCTCCTGGTCCCGGCCGATGACCGGATCCAGCTTGCCCTCGCGGGCACGTTCAGTGAGGTCGACGGAGTACTTGCCCAGCGCCGACTCGCCACCCTCGGCCTCCGGACTGGTGACGCGCCGGTCACCGCGGGCCTCGGCAAAGGCTGCTTCCAGTTTCTCGGTGGTGGCGCCGGCTCCCACGAGGATCGTCTGGGCCTCCGACGGGATGGTGGTCAGGGCGATGAGCAGGTGCTCGGTGGAGACATAGGAGTCGCCGAGCTTGTCGGCGCGGATCTCGGCGTCGGCGAGCACCCGGGCCATGGCGCCCGACAGCTGCGGCTGCGCCACCGAGCTGCCCTGGCTGGAGGGCAGCTTGCCGATCGCGGCCTGGGCACGCTGGTCGACCTGGTCGGCGTCCACGCCGACGGCGGCCAGCAGCGGCGCGACGGAGTTCTCCGGCACCATCAGCAAGGCGTGCAGCAGGTGCTGGGGTTCGACCGTCGGATTGCCGGCGGCCAGGGCATTGCGGATCGCGGCCGAGACCGCGTCCCGGCTCATCGTGGTGAGCTTCTCGGTGTCCATCAGTGCTCCTTCGTCAGGGTGACCGCGCCGGTGGCGGGTCGTGGTCCATGGGTGGTTCGTGGGCGGTCCCGGCCTGCGGGGCTTGCGGCCCGGCGGCTGGGATCCGGTGCACATCGATGGTGTGCAGCGGCCCCCGGGCAGGTCAAGGAGTTCGCAGGCAATTGGGGGTTGGCACTCACCTGTGTGGGGGACGACGCCCATCCGGGCCGTGAACCGTGGCCTTTCGCGCGAGACCCGGTGAAGCTGGAGGTGTCCCGGACCGGCCGCAGCCTGCGGGTCCTGTCCCTGACCCAGTCCTCAAGGAGGCATCGCAGATGGAATGCACAGACCACGTCGTGGTGGGCGTCGACGGCTCGCCCGCCTCGATCGCCGCGGCCGTGTGGGCCCAGGACATCGCCCGCGCTGGCGACTGGCCCCTGACGATCCTGCACACCCCCCACCTCGCCACCGGCATCCGCACCCTGCTTGATGACAGCGGCCAGCTCGTGGCCGCATCCGGCATGCTCGCCCCCGCCCTGGCCGAGGCCAGCCGCACCGCGGCCATGGTGGTCATCCCAGCACGAGGGGCCGATGCGCCGATCGTCCCGGTGATGGACACTGTCGCCGAGGACCTGCTGCAGGAGGCCCACGGGCCGGTGGTGGTGATCCCTGCCACCACCTGGAACACCTTCGACCGTCCCGTCGTGTTGGGGCTGGACCTGGAGGAGCCCGGCGTGCCGGGGATCCGCTTAGCCGCCGCCGTGGCCCGCCGCGCGGGGATGCCTCTCAAGGTGGTCGTCGCCGACGAGAGATGCGAGGACATTGACGAGCTGCGGAACCGTGCCGTGGCCATCCTCACCGAGGCCGCCGCCGAGCTGCTGCCCTCCAGCTACGACGTCATGATCTCACCCCACGAACCCGCCGATGCCCTGCTCGCCGAGGCTCTGGAAGCCAGCCTGACCGTGGTCGGTAGCCGAGGCCCGAACTACCGGGGCCAGCGGGAGAACTCCGAGAGCCGTCGACTGCTGCGGCTGACCTCGACCCCGGTGGCCGTCGTCGCCGACCACGACCCGACCCCCTGACCGTCCCGGACCCCTAGGATCGAGACTGCAGACTCACGACAGGGCCTGTCGCCGTCCCCCGGCCACCACTGGCGCCGAGGGCGGCTCATCCGCGAGGAGCCCCCGATGAGTCTGCAGCAGCGGGTCTGGGCGACGGTCTCGGGTGCCTTCCTGTCGATGAACCTGCTCATCGTCGCAACCCCACTCACCGTCAGCTGGCCCCCCAAGCCCTGGGAGATCGCCTGTTCCCTGACTGGAGTGATCATCGTGTCTATCATCAGCTGGCGCGCCATCGAGCGGGGCTTCGCCCCGGTGCAGAAGGTCGCGCGGCAGATCGCCGAGACGCCCAACCTCGACGACGCTGCCCCGATCCAGGCCGTTCCGGAGATGCCCGACCTGGACAGCATCGTCGATGCCCACAATGACCTTGTGGAGCGCCTGCGGTCCCAGCGACGGGCGACGCTGACCGCGCTCATCGAGGGCCAGGAACTGGAACGGGCCCGCCTGTCGCGGGAACTGCACGACCAGATCGGCCAGACCCTCACCTATGCGCTGTTGCTGCTTCAGTCCATCCAGGACGGCGCCGACCAGGAGCAGAAGGTGGCCATGGCCCAGGAGGCGGTGCGCACCAGCTTGCAGGAGGTCCGTGGGCTGGCCGCCGACCTGCGTCCCAGCGTCCTGTCAGACCTGGGCCTGGTCGCCGCCCTGACCTCCTTGGCCACCGCACACGCCGAGGCCACCGGCGTGGTCGTGCGCCGAGACCTGCAGCCGGTGCCCGACCTGGGCTGGGCCGCCGAACTGGTCGTCTACCGCATCGCCCAGGAGGCCCTCACCAACAGCGCCAAACACGCCCAGGCCAGCACCGTCACCCTGTCACTGCACTGCGACCAGGACACCGTGCGGCTGGTCATCGCCGACGACGGCCGCGGCCTGCAGGGCTCCACCCCCGGCACGGGCCTGGCCAGCATGCACGACCGCGCACGCTCCATCAACGCCCAGCTCACCATCACCGACAACCCCGGCGGCGGCACCCGCGTCGAACTGCGCATCGACCGGGGTACCCTCCCCCACGACAGCCTCCCGGAGGACTGACCATGCACACGCCCACCACCCGAGTCGCCCGCGTGCTGCTGGCCGACGACCACACCCTGCTGCGCCAAGGCGTGAAGATGATGCTCGACCCGCAGCCCGACTTGACCGTCGTCACGGAGGCCGCCGACGGGGTCGAGGCCCTCGAGCGGATCAGCCGCGGCGACATCGACCTGGCCATCCTGGACGTCACCATGCCCCGCATGACCGGGCTGCAGGTGGCCCGCGAGGTCTCCCAGCGCAAGCTGCCCACCCAGATGCTGATCCTGAGCATGCACGACAACGAGCAGTACTTGTTCGAGGCCCTCAAGACCGGCGCGGCCGGCTACGTCCACAAGTCCATGGCCGACCGCGACCTGCTCAACGCCTGCCATGCCGCCGTGCGCGGGGAACCCTTCCTGTACCCGGGTGCCATGTCGACCATCATCCGCGAGTACGTCCAGCGTGGTGAGGCCCACGAAGGCGACCGGCTGCTGACCCCGCGTGAGGAGGAGATCCTCAAGCTCATCGCCGAAGGGCACTCCGGCAAGGAAATCGCCGAGATGCTGTTCATCAGTCCCAAGACCGTCGAGCGGCATCGTGCGAACCTGCTGGAGAAGCTCGGGATGAAGGACCGTCTCGAACTGACCCGCTACGCCATCCGGGTGGGCCTCATCGAACCCTGACCCAGCCGGGTGCATGTCGGTGCCTGCGCATGTGGGTGTCGACACCGATGGTTGCGCCGGGTGTCGAGCACTGGAATGGACGACGTGAACATCCCGTCCAACCCTGTGGAGACCACCATGACCAAGACCCTGCGTACCCTGTCCCTCGTCGAACTGCTCAACGCCGCGCTGCTCATCGGGCTCGGCATCCTGCTCATCTGGTGGCCCGGCCTGACCCTGCGCTCGCTGGTCATTTTCTGCGGCGCCTTCCTGCTCGTCGAGTCCGTCTCGACGATGATCGGCGCCTGGCACGCCACCGGCCTGCTGCGCTGGGTCGCCGGCACCATCGGCGTCATCGGCATCGCCCTCGGCCTGCTCGTGCTGCTGCTGCCCGGCCTGACCCTGTCCTTCATCGCCGTCGCCGTCGGCCTGTGGACCATCGTGTCCGGCATCGCCCTGATGGCCCGCAAGGCAACCGATCACCGCTGGCTCCACGTCCTGGGCGGGCTGCTGCTCGTCCTGGCCGGCGGCTGGTTCGTCATCGACCACACCGCCGCCATCATCACCATCGGCCTGTGGGCCGGTATGATGCTGCTGGCCATCGGCGCGACGCAGGCCGCTGCCGCCATCGCCGTGTGGCGCGCGGCCAAGAACAGCTGACCTGATCCGTCGGCCCCGTCTGCAACCCATCCACAGCCCTCTACCCCATCAGGAGTTTTGCCATGCTTCAACCTCGCCTTGCACGTTCGGCGGTCACCGCCCTTGCAATGGTTTCGCTGCTTCCCCTTGCTGCCTGTAGTGACACCGCCCCGATGGACCCGGTTGGTCCGAAGGCCCCCACGACGTCAGCGGCCGCCAGCGGTTCCCCGTCGGGGAACAATTCTGGTTCTTCGTGCAGCCTGGATGATCCTTCCTGGACGTCATTGGCGGACGCGGTGAGCCCGTCGGTGGTGTCGGTGGGTGTCTCCAGCGGCGGCCGTCCGGTGGGTGAGGGCTCGGGGGTGGTCATTGATGACCACCACATCGTCACCAATGCCCACGTGGTGGGTGATGCCACCGACAGTGACGTGTCGGTGACCCTGTCCGACAACACCGTCAAGCCGGTCACCATCGCCGGTCGTGACCCGATCACCGATCTGGCGGTGCTCACGGTCAAGGACGCCAAGCTCACCCCGATCCGGATTGCCACCTCCGCGAAGGTGCGCACCGGGCAGCCCGTGATGGCCGTGGGCAATCCCCTGGGCCTGGAGGGGACCGTGACCACCGGCATCGTCAGTGCCCTCAACCGTCCGGTGGCTGCCTCCGAACAAGGCGCCGGACCGAGCGTCGCGACGGTGACCAATGCCATCCAGACCTCGGCACCGATCAATCCGGGCAATTCGGGTGGGGCCCTGGTCAATGGCTGTGGCGAGCTGATCGGCATCAACTCCTCCATCGCCACGCTGGGCCCGGGCAGCGGCAGCATCGGCATCGGGTTCGCGATCCCGTCCGACCAGGTGTCGATGGTGGCCCAACAGCTCATTCGTGATGGCCGGGCCCGGCACTCGCAACTGGGGATCTCCGTGGCTGACGGCATCGCGGCACGCGGCACGCAAAAGGTGCGCAGCGCGGTGGTCGTCTCGGTGGCTGCCGACAGTCCGGCTCAGCGGGCCGGGGTGAAGGCCGGCGATCACATCCTCAGCATCGACGGTGCTGCCACCACCTCTGCGCTGTCCCTGGTGGGGCATGTGCGGGGACTTCCCGTCGGCAAGCAGGTGAACCTGCTGGTGGTGCGTGACGGCAAGGAACTCACGCTGTCCGCGACGCTGGCCAGCGACTGACACGCCCCGACGCGTCAGACATGACAGATGCCCTCGGCATCCCGTGCGGGATGCCGAGGGCATCTGACGTGGTGAGGCGGGTCAGGCCTGGTGGGTGGGGGTGCTCTCGCTGCGCACGACCATCACCGGCGCCAGGCTCCGACCGGCGATGCGTCGGCTGGTCGAGCCCAGCAGCAGACCGATGAAGCCGCCCCGGCCACGGCTGCCGACCACCACGAGGCTGGCGCCGCGGGAACGCTTGACCAGGGCGTCGACGGGCTTGCCGTCGACCAGGATGGCGTCCACAGTGAGGTCAGGATGCTGCTCGATCACCGGCTCCAGCAGATCTTCGAGACGTTCCATGGCGTTGGCTGCCATCAGTTCCGGCATGCGGTCGTCGAATGCCGTGGTCCACGAGGGGTCGAAGTGGACGACGGTGACGGGCTGCAGCGTGGTGTGGTGGCTGCTGGCGATCTGTGCCGCCAGGTGCAGGGCCTGGCAGGAACCCTGGTCGTCGACCCCCACGACCACGGGGCCGTCGGGGCGCCAGTCACCCTGCATGGGCACGACGACGACTGGCTGCTTGCTGTGGGACAGGACGGCGTCAGTGGTGCTGCCGAGCAGGTGTTCCACGATGCCGTCGCGGCCCTGGCGCCCGACCACGAGGATGTCGCTCGGCCCGGTGGCAGCGATGAGGCCGTGGGCGGGGGCACCGAGCTGCACCTCGGTGGTGATGTCGACCTGGGGGAATCGAGCCCGGTTCAGCTCAGCCAGCTGGTTGACCTGCGCGCGCATCGCGTCGAGGTAGTCCTCGACCAGCTGCGGGGTGTACCAGTGGGAGATCGGGCCGGCGAAGGTGTCGGTGCTGGGAGGCACGGGCATGGACACCATCATCAGCAGCCGCACCGACAGGTCGTGCCGGTCGGCGAACTGACAGGCCCACGCGGCAGCACGGTCGGCGGCTGGGGAGCCGTCGACGCCGACGACCAGAGCGGTGAAATCCTTCAACTCCATGAGGTTGCCTTTCTGTGAGGAACAGCTTCGCTGTTCGTGGTGGCTCCACTCTCGACGCGCACCGGCAGCCCGGCCAAGCGTTCTGGCCCGGGGGTGGGGATCGCCCCGGCCACTTTGGGTGTCGCCACCCATCGACCGGAGCCGCGCCCTGGGCGACAGTGGATGACGTGGAAGCGCACCGTTCATGCAGCGCTTCTGGACCATCGTTCGCAGTTCGCACCACACAGGAGGAGAACACCATGGCACGTTCCGTCGGCATCGATCTGGGCACCACCAACTCCGTCGTCGCAGTTCTTGAGGGTGGCGATCCCACTGTCATTCCGAACGCCGAAGGCGCTCGCACCACCCCGTCGGTAGTGGCATTCAGCAAGACCGGTGAGGTCCTGGTGGGCGAGGTCGCCAAGCGCCAGGCCGTCACCAACGTCGACCGCACCATTCGCTCCGTCAAGCGCCACATGGGCACCGACTGGAGCATCAAGATCGACGGCAAGGTCTACACGCCCCAGCAGATCAGCGCGGTCGTGTTGCAGAAGCTGAAGCGCGACGCCGAGGCCTACCTGGGTGAGCCCGTCACCAATGCGGTCATCACCGTCCCGGCCTACTTCTCCGACGCGGAGCGTCAGGCCACCAAGGAGGCCGGTGAGATCGCGGGTCTGACCGTGGACCGCATCATCAATGAGCCCACAGCGGCCGCCCTGGCCTACGGCCTGGACAAGGGTGGCGAGGAGCAGACGGTCCTGGTCTTCGACCTGGGTGGTGGCACCTTCGACGTGTCCCTGCTGGACATCTCCGAGGGCGTCTTCGAGGTGAAGGCCACCAAGGGTGACAACCGCCTGGGTGGCGACGACTGGGACCAGCGCATCGTCGACTGGCTGGTCACGCAGTTCAAGAACAAGAACGGCATTGACCTGAGCAAGGACAAGATGGCTTCCCAGCGTCTGCAGGAGGCTGCCGAGCGCGCCAAGATCGAGCTGTCCTCCTCCCAGGAGACCAGCATCAACCTGCCCTACATCACGGCCAGCGCCGAGGGCCCGCTGCACCTGGACGAGAAGCTCACCCGCGCCGAGTTCCAGCGCATGACCCAGGACCTGCTGGACCGCTGCAAGGCGCCCTTCCACGCCGTGATCAAGGATGCCAACACCTCGGTGGACAAGATCGACCAGGTCCTCCTGGTGGGTGGCTCCACCCGCATGCCCGCCGTCGCGGACCTGGTGAAGGAGCTGTCCGGCAAGGAGCCGCACAAGGGTGTCAACCCCGACGAGGTCGTCGCGCTGGGTGCCGCTCTGCAGGCCGGTGTGCTGAAGGGTGAGGTCAAGGACGTACTGCTGCTTGACGTGACCCCGCTGAGCCTGGGCCTGGAGACCAAGGGTGGTGTGATGACCAAGATCATCGAGCGCAACACGACGATCCCGACGAAGCGCTCGGAGATCTTCACCACCGCCGAGGACAACCAGCCGTCGGTGATGGTGCAGGTCTACCAGGGTGAGCGCGAGTTCGCCCGCGACAACAAGTCGCTCGGCAACTTCGAGCTCACCGGCCTGATGCCCGCCCCGCGTGGCGTGCCGCAGATCGAGGTCACCTTCGACATCGACGCCAACGGCATCGTCCACGTCTCGGCCAAGGACAAGGCGACCGGCAAGGAGCAGTCGATGACCGTCACCGGTGGTTCGGCGCTGGGCAAGGAGGACATCGACCGGATGGTCCGTGACGCTGAGGCGCACGCCGAGGAGGACCGCAAGCGCCGTGAGGCCGTCGAGATGCGCAACGAGGCCGATGCCCTGGCCTTCCGCACCGAGAAGCTGCTGGCCGACGCCGACAGCATCGGTGACGAGGTCAAGGCCCCGGTCGTCGAGGCCCTGGAGAAGCTGAAGGAGGCCCTGAAGGGCACCGACAACGACTCCGAGGTCAAGGCCGCGATGGAGGACCTGAACACCAAGGCCGCCGCCATGGGCCAGGCCGTCTATGCGGCCAGTCAGGCGCAGGCCCAGGAGCAGGCCTCCCCGGCCGATGCCGGTGGTTCGGACGACGACGTGGTCGACGCGGAGATCGTCGACGACAAGTGATCCGCCGGGTGGGGTCGCCTCGCGGCCCCACCCGTCCCGGGCGGTGGCCACGCGATCGGCCCGCAGCACCCCCCCTGCGGGCGCTTCGCGGCGCCATGGGCCATTCGCAGCAGTGCCTACCCGCCAGGTGCTGCCACCCACCAGACATGAGGAAAACAGATGAGCGCAGACGACGTGACCACCACGACCGGTCAGCAGAGCACGACCGCTGAGGAGCTCGACGCTGCCGCGCAGGTCGAGGCGCTGCGCGCGCAGGTGGCCGAGCTGAAAGATCGCCTGGCCGAGCGCACCGAGGACTTGCAGCGGCTGCAGGCCGAGTATGTCAACTACAAGAAGCGCGTCGACCGCGACCGCGACCTGGCGCGGCGGGGCGGTGTCGAGAAGGTGCTCGGTGAGCTGCTGCCGGTGCTCGACGCTATCCGCTTGGCCGACGAGCACGGCCAGCTGGACGGACCGGTGAAGGTGCTGGCCGACCAGGTGCTGGCCCTCACCACCCGTCACGGCATGACCAGCTTCGGTGAGGTCGGTGACGCCTTCGACCCGGCCCTGCACGAGGCGCTGATGCAGCAGCCCTTGCCCGGCGCCACCCAGACCTGTGTCTCGCAGGTCATGCAGCCCGGCCACCGCATCGATGACAAGGTGCTGCGCCCCGCCCGGGTCGCGGTCAGTGACCCCGATCCCGAGGCCACCACCCACGATGACCTGACGGGACAGGAGGACCGCTGATGAGCGCCCAGGACTGGGTCGACAAGGACTTCTACAAGGTGCTCGGGGTCTCCAAGGACGCTTCTGACAAGGACATCAAGAAGGCCTTCCGCAAGCTGGCCCGCGAGAACCACCCCGACCAGCACCCCGGTGACGCTGCGGCGGAGGCCCGCTTCAAGGAGGTCTCCGAGGCCAACTCGGTGCTGTCCAACCCCGACTCGCGCCGCGAGTACGACGAGATCCGCGAGATGGTCGCCAACGGCGGTTTCGGCTACGGATCCGGCGCCGGCCAGTACGGTGCGGGTTTCCCGGGTGCCGGAGGCCAGTACGGCCAGGGCGGTGGTGGGCCCTTCACCTACAGCTACTCCACGGGTGGCTCGGCCGAGCACCTGTTCGGCCAGGGTGGCGGCTACGAGGACATCCTGGGTGGCCTGTTCGGCCAGGGCGGTGTCTTCGGTGGGCGTCGCCCGCAAGGCACGCGCCGAGGTGCCGACATCGAGGGTGAGGTGACCATCGGCTTCGAGGAGGCCGTGGCCGGCACGACGGTGTCGATGCAGCTGGTCTCGCAGGTGCCGTGCACGGCCTGTGGCGGGGCCGGCATCACCTCGGGCAACCCGCCGCAGGTGTGCGGCTCGTGCGGTGGCACCGCCCGGGTGCCGCAGTCGCGGACGATGAAGGTACGCATCCCGGCCGGCGTCGAAGACGGGCAGACCATCCGGATCAAGGGCAAGGGCTCGACCGGCGTCAACGGCGGACCTGCCGGCGACCTGCTGGTGCGCGTCCACGTCACCCCGCACCGGCTGTTCGGCCGCAAGGGCCGTGACCTGACCCTCGACGTGCCGGTCACCGTCGACGAGCTGATCCTGGGCGCCGACATCGAGGTGCCCACCCTCGACGGTGGACGGGTGACGGTGCGCGTGGCCGAGTGCACGCCCAACGGCCGCACGCTGCGGGTGCGCGGCAAGGGCGTGAAGACCAAGGCCGGCACCGGTGACCTGCTTGTGACCCTGCAGGTGCAGATGCCGAGCAGCGTGAATGACCAGGCCAAGCAGGCCATCCGGGACTTCGCCCGCGCGATGGGTGAGACCAACCCGCGCGCCTCGATTCTGGGGAGGGAATGACCATGACCAGCAACAACCACGAGCGGCATGACAACGTCGTGTTCACCACCATCCAGGTGGTGCACCTGACCGGGATCCACCCGCGCACCCTGGATGCCTTCGCCCGGGCCGGGATCGTGCGTCCCGGCCCGGACGTGGCCGGCCAGCCCGTCTACGGCCGGGCCGACGTGGCCCGGCTGCGCCAGGCGCTCAACATGGTGCAGCACGCCGGGATGCCCGTCGCGCAGGTGGCCTCGATCTTCGCGCTGCGCGACCAGATCGACCAGACGCGACGTGAGCTCGACCACCTGGTCGGCCAGTTGTGGGCCGAGCTGGACAGCGCGATGCCCACGCCCAGTGGCCGCGTGTTCACCACGGGCGCCGACGGCCGGGTCTGGGTCGGGCGTCACCGCCCGGGTGCCCGGCGTCGTCTGGGCCGCTGAGCCCGCCCGGCCACCCCTTGACATCCTCCGGAAAGAAAGTCCCATGGACATCGTGATCATCGGCGGCGTCGCCGCCGGCATGTCGGCCGCCGCCCGCCTGCGGCGTTTCGACGAGCAGGCCTCCATGACCGTCGTGGCGAAGTCGGGCCACATCTCCTCCGCTCGCCGACTGCGGTCTTCCCTACTACGTGGGTGGTGTGATCACCGACCGTGATGCCCTGCTGCTGCAGACGCCCGAGGCCATCAAGGCCCGCTTCAACATCGACGTACTGGTCAACACCCGCGCCGAGGCCATCGACCGCACAGCTCACACCGTCACCGACCTGGCCCCTGGCGCCGCCCGGCGTCTGCACTACGACCGGCTGGTGCTGGCGCCCGGTGCCACACCGGTGCGTCCGTCGATCCCCGGCATCGAGTGGGCACTGACCCTGCGCAATGTCGAGGACGCCGATGCGCTCGCTGCCGCCGCCCAGCAGGCCCGCACCGACGCGGTGACCGGCGGCGGTTTCATTCGGTCTCGAGGTCGCCGAGAACCTCGTTCGCAAGGGCCTGCGGGTGGCGCTGGTGGAGGCCACCGACCAAGTCCTGGCACCGCTCGACCCCGAGATGGCCACACCTGCGCGACGCGCTGCGCTCGGCCGGGGTCGACCTGCACCTGGGGTGCGCGGTCACCGCCATCGGTGACCACGACGTGACCCTCGCCGACCAGTCGATCCTGGATGCCGACCTGGTGGTGGCCGCCATCGGGGTGCGCCCTGACTCGCAGCTCGCCCGTGATGCGGGCCTGGAGTGCGCACCCAATGGCGGGATCGTCGTCGACCGGAACCTCACCACGCGCAATCCGCACATCTACGCGGCCGGTGACGCCGTGGCCAAGCATGACGCCGTCGATGGGTGCTTGGTCTTGGTGCCGCTGGCCCAGACGGCGAACCTGCAGGGACATCGGATCGCCGACCGCATCATGGGCCGCGAGATCGGCGACCGTCCGGTGCTCGGCACCGCAATCGTGGACCTGTTCGGTCTGCAGGCGGCCACCGTCGGCTGGAATGAGAAGCGCCTGCGTGCCGCAGGCGCCCCTACCGCGCGATCCACACCCATCCGACCGAGACCATGCCGGCTACTACCCCGGCGCCACACAGATGGCGCTGAAGCTGCTCGTCGACCCCTACACCGACGCGATCATCGGACCCCAGGGCGTGGGCCCCAAGGGTGTTGACAAGCGGATCAATGTCATTGCCACGGCAATGACCGGCCATGTGATGGCCAGTGATCTGGCGCAACTGGAACTGGCCTATGCGCCGCCCTTCGGCAGCGCCAAGGATCCGGTGAACATGCTCGGCTTCGCCGACGAGAACCTGCACACCGCCACCTCGCTGACCCACCAGTGGCACCAGCTCGCCCAGGCCCAGGACAGTGTCGCCGTCCTCCTCGACGTCCATAGCCCCGCAGAGTTCGCGGCCGGAGCCATCCCCGGAGCCATCAACATGCCCGTCGACGAGCTGCGCCAGCGCATCGACGAGGTCCGGGAGCTGGCCCCGGGCCACGAGTTGTCGTGCACTGAGCTGTCGGTGTGCGCGGCCATGTGGCGTGCCGGATCCTGGCCGGGCACGACATCCCTGCCCGCAACTTGGACGGGGGCTACAAGACCTGGATCGCCGGAACCCGCGCCTGGACGAAAGCGCTTCCACCACGCACGTGACAGGAAGAGCGCGGGGGTGGCCACCAGCGATGCTGGTGGCCACCCCCGGGGCATTGGTGGTTCAGATGGCAATGGACAAGTGGGACACGGCGGCCGCGTCGTCGGTCTCGGCCTCGGCTGCCGCAATCTGCGCAACCCGGTCGGCGTAGGCCCGGCGTTCGCGGTCGATGTCGGCGGCGTCCCACCCCAGCAGTGGGGCCATGATGACGAGGATCTCGTCGCTCGCAGACAGTCCTCGATCTCGTCGTTCGATGTCCAGTCGCACACGTCGCAGAAGCACATCATCAAGGTGGGTGGCACCCTCATGGGTGACTGCCCAGGCGACTTCTGCCCGCAGGAAGTCCGGTGCACCGGTCAGCGGCTGGCCCCAGGCCAGCTCCCGCGATCCCACGGCCAGCGCCGCGTCGTGCTCGTCAGCGACAGCCAGCAGAGCAGGCGTCTCCGACCCATAGCGATCCAAGAGGTGTGTGACCCGTGTCAGGGGCCAGCCGCGGGTGCTGGCAAGTTCCTCGGCGTGCCCGGCCAGTTCCCGGTAGCCGTTGGCGCCAACCAGCGGCAGGGTCGTGGTGCGGGTGGGACGGGCTGTCGCGAGTTCATCGCCAAGTGCGTGGTCGACGGCGTCCTGGGCCATGACCCGGTAGGTGGTGAGTTTGCCGCCGGCGATCGCCGTCAGGCCGGGGGCAACCCGCGTCACTGTGTGTTCCCGCGAGATCTTGGTACTTGCCGTGTCGGAGCCTGACTTGAGTTGGGGCTGCAGGAGCGGCCGCAGCCCGGCGTAGGTGCCAATGATGTCGTCGCGTGTCAGGGGGCGACTCAGCGCTGCGTTCGCATGCTGGAGGATGTAGTCGATGTCAGCGCTGGTGGCAACAGGCTTGGAGACGTCGTGCTGCCATGGTGTGTCGGTGGTTCCAATGACCCAATAGCGGGGCCACGGGATGATGAACAGGACCGACTTCTCCGTGCGGAGGAAGATCCCTGTCTTGGCGTCGATCGCTTCCTTCGGCACGACGATGTGAATGCCCTTGGATGCCAGGACCTTGAGCCCACCTTCATGGGCGGCGAGGTTCTGTGTCTGCTCGGTCCACACGCCGGTGGCATTGATGGTGCGGGTGGCGCGGATGTCGTGTTCCCTGCCAGTCTCACGGTCGATCACGCGAGCCCCGGTAACGGTTCCGGCACCATCGGTGAGGTACTTGGTGACCTGGGTGCGGCTGGCGGCGAAGGCACCGAGACCGACCGCGGAGCGCACGAGGTCGATCACGAGGCGTGCGTCGTCGACCCGCGCGTCATGGAAGCGGATGGCTCCCACCAACTGCGACGTGTCCAGCGCCGGTGCCAGCTCCTGCGTCCCCCTGCGTCCCAGGTGCTTCTGGAGCGGAACCGTGCACCGCCCGCGGGCACCGGCCACGGCGAGGGCGTCATACAGGCCGACGCCGACGGCGGAGTACACACGCTCGTAGTGGTGCTTCAACGGCCACAGGAATGGCTGCGGCTTCACCAGGTGAGGGGCGGTGGTCGTCAGCAGACGGCCCCGTTCTGTGAGGGCCTCATGTACCAGGGGGAAGTCGAGTTGGTACAGGTATCGCAGGCCGCCATGGACGAGTTTCGAGGACCAGGACGAAGTGCCCGAGGCCCAGTCACCCATCTCGACGATGCCGGTACGCAAACCCCGGCTGGCGGCATCGAGCGCAATACCAGCTCCCGTGACACCGCCACCTACCACGAGGAGGTCCATGGGCTCGCCAGAGGTCAGTTCCGTCAGGGAAAGGGTACGTTGTTCCGCATTGAGCGCAGATCCATCCCCCTCGAGGATCGGGACTTCGCGAGAGGTCGGGACGTGAGGGGGTCTGTGTTCAGGTGACATGGTCGATGCTCCTCCAGCAGTCGTATGGCGTGCCATTGGACCCCCTTCCGGACAACGCCCGGTGGCCTGTGCCTCGCCTGACGCTGGCCTGCCGCACAGACGCCGGAGACCTTGCCGGTGAGGACCATGGCAACCTGGTTCGGTTCAGATGGTTGAGGGGTGCGTGCCCCATCTGTTAACGACGGTCGAAAAGGGGACCGTTTCCGGCGGTTGAAAGGGGAGCCACTGGTTTGTGGTGTCTAGTCTGCCTGTTGCTCGAGGCGGGCGGAAGGCAGGGTGGTCATGGTGGTGTTCCTCAGCCGGTAGGACGTGCCCTTCAGTGTGATGACTTCGGCGTGGTGGACGATGCGGTCGATCATGGCGGACGCGACGGCCTGGTCTCCGAAGACCTCGCCCCAACGACTGAAGGGCAGGTTGCTGGTGAGGATGATCGAGCTGTTCTCGTAGCGTGATGCGACGAGCTGGAAGAACAGGTTCGCGGCGTCGGCGTCGAAGGGCAGGTAGCCGACCTCGTCGATGACCAGCAGCTGCAGCCGGGCCAGTTTGCGTAGCTCCGCATCGAGTCGGCCGGTGCGGTGAGCGGTCTGCAGTCGGGTGACCCAACCGGCGGCGGTGTCGAACCCGACACGAATCTGTTGGTGGCAGGCGGCGACGGCCAGGGCGGTGGCGAGGTGAGTCTTGCCGGTGCCGGGTGGTCCGAGCAGCACGACATTGCCGGCCTCGGTCAGGTAGCCGCCGGCCGCCAGGCGGTGGAGCTGGGCCCTGTCAGCGGCGGGTTGGTGGTCGAAGTTGAACTCCTCCAACGTCTTGACCGCGGGGAAGCCTGCCGCGCGCAGGCGTAGTTTCGCGCCGGAGGCCTCGCGGGCAGCGACCTCGGCCTCGAGGACGGCCTGCAAGTACTGGGGGCCGGTCCAGGCTTGGGCAGCGGCCTGGTCAGCCAACCGCCGGGCCGACTCGCGGATGCGGGGTGCTTTCATCACCCGGGCGAGGTAGTCGATGCGGGTGAACGTTTCGTCAGCGGCGGTGGGCATCAGGCAACCTGCCCGTCGAAATCAGCTGCTGCGAGGCCGAAGGCCTGGTCATAGACCGCAAGGTCCCGAACCAGGCCCTCCTCGAGGACCGTGACGGGCGGGTGTTGGAAGTCTCGGCGCAGTCGGGCGGCGGTCTCGACATGGGCCGGGTCGGTGAGGGTGTGGCCCGAACCCCAGGCCCGGTCATGCCGGGCGACCGGGAGGCCTTGGTAGGTCACCGTCACCTCGTCCAAGCTCACGTTCACGGTGACGAGACGCTCGATCATGGCCGGGTCAACGGAGTAGTCGTTGCCGGCGGCGCGGACGTAGTAGTCGCGGCCCAGTCGGATCGTGAACCGTTCACCCACCGTCGGCGGGCTGGGCGGCAGGGCCGTCATGGCAGCCAGGTCCGCGGCGAACACCTCCGCGGGGCGGGCCCCCAGGGCCCTCACCTGGCGCTGGTTGCCGACCTCGTCGAGCCAACCCTTCAGCTGGGTGTTGAAGTCCTGCGGGTTGGTGAAGCGGCGGCCGGGCAGGAAGGAGGTCTCCAGGTACTGGTTGGACCGCTCCACGATGCCTTTGGTCTCCGGGTCATACGGCTTGGCCTGCACGAGTTTCGTGCCCAAGGTGCCGCAGAAGCCGCTGACCCCGTCAGCGAGGCGTCCACGGCGTCCGATACCGGCCTCGTTGTCCCACAGCAGCCGTTTCGGGACGCCACCGAAACGCTGCAACAACAACCACATCCCCGCCAACAGATCACCGGTACGACGGCTGGGGACCATCACCGCCTCGATCCGGCGGGAATGCGCCGCGACCATCACCAACACCGGCACCCGACCCCGCAACCTGGGCCCGAGACCAACGTCCACGGGCGGGAACCACAAGTCGCACTGGACCTGCTCCCCCGGGCGGTGGACGAGCCGATCCGCCGGATCAACCCTGCGGACCCGCCGACGTGTCTCCGCGACGTTCTCACGGAACCAGGTGATCGACCCGTCCCAACCGACCCGCTCAGCCAACACCGTCGCCGGCATGTCCGGGAACTCACTCAGCAACACTCGCACTGCCGGTTCGACCCGGGCCCAGGCTGACTCGACCGGCGGGCGAGCCTTGTAAACAGGCGGACCATCCGAGGCCAACGCCTTCGCGACCGTCTTGCGAGCCACCCCCAACCGCTTCGCGATCGCCCTACCCGACAAGCCCTCACTAGCATGCAGATACCGAATCTCGGCCCACACATCCACGCTGATCATCCCTCCATCGTGATCGCATGGCCCCCTTTTCAACCGTCGTTACTGGCTCCCTTTTCGACCGTCGTCGACACCGTGAGGAGCGCTCTACCAAGGTGATCACTGCCGAGGTGTTGCCCGACCCCATGATGAGGTCGCCTTCCCAGTTGCCGCACTCGCGTCGGTCCAGGACACTGGCGGGCCGCTGGTCGATCGAGGT
>RRZT010189465.1_pt1 | contig 21058 bp, 19 predicted proteins | sample 2165551 | NCBI WGS metagenome assembly RRZT01 (sample SAMN10456910, study PRJNA506462) | wastewater metagenome | biome: wastewater; feature: sludge; material: wastewater sludge; isolation source: wastewater sludge with Escherichia coli K12::gfp cells carrying plasmid... | place: USA: Moscow, Idaho... | reverse complement strand
CGCCGCCCTGTCACGGCGGAGGTCGCGGGTTCGAGTCCCGTCGGGGTCGCTGCCGAGAGGCAATGGCCAGGTAGCTCAGTTGGTACGAGCGTCCGCCTGAAAAGTGGAAGGTCACCGGTTCGACCCCGGTCCTGGCCACCCAGAGTTCGCTTTTTCGCCGTCGAGAGTGACGGCCTCGAACCACGTCCTTATCTTCTGATCGCGCCCCTGGCGCGTGCCTCTGCTGCGCCTGCGGGATCACGCCCCCTGGCCGAGAAGCGCCCCCAGTTGCCTTCCGGCGGCGGCGAGGTCACATCGGCCCAGGATCGCCTGCTCAGCGAGCACCCCGAATGCCACATGCTGGATCACCTCAGCGGCCTCCTCGACACTCAGCGGGGTATCGATCACGCGTTCGGCCATCCACCGCTGCACGAGCCCGACAAGCTCCGTCCGTATCGCCTTGTAGTTGTCATCCAAGAGCGCAGCGAGGTGAGGATCTCGCGTCCGTTCAGCCCACACGCTCACCGCCAGCCGTGCCGAAAAGTCGAAGAGTGCCGGATCCTCCGGCTCACCCACGCAACCGTCGGAAACGTCAGGATCACTCCCCGTTCCGCCAATCCCCGAAGGAGCCCCCACGCCCTGCAGAACACCGACAAAGGCGTCCCCCAGGCTCGGCGGACGCCGTTCTTGCGCCAGCCCTCGGAGCCGGTCGAGCAGTGGACGGATGCGAGCCGAGGAGACGGCATGGATCAGCGCCTGCTTCCCTGCGGGAAAGTAGCGGTACACCGTGCTGGACGACATCCCCGCTTCGGCGATGATCTGATCCATCGAGGTGGCGTGAAACCCGCCCTCCGCGAAGCAGCGCTGCGCCGCGTCGACGATGCGGCTGGCCTGTTGATCTCGGAACTCTTGCGTCACCTTCGGCACGGCCCCAGGCTACCCCAAACAGAAACGTTCGCTTTGACTTGATCGTTCCCGAGGGGTAGCTTCCGATCTAGTCGAAACGTTCGTTTCGACTAGACGTCACCGAAGAGGGGCCTCAGGCATGAGCGCACGCTGGACAACACAGGACTTTCCCGTCGGCTTCTTGTCCCTGCATCCCGATCGGGGCATCAACTTCCAGCTGAACAGGCTGTACAACTTCTCCAACGACCCCGTCCTGCTGGCGGCGCTCAGGGACTGCGCCAGCGCGATCGGTGACTACGACGATTTCGCCCGATCCCTGGAGGATCTCGGCCGTAGCGCCCTCGCCGAGGGGCACACGCTTCGAGCGGCGCTGTGCTTTCGTGGCGCAGAGTTCGCGCTCCCCGCCGGTAACGCGCAGCGTTCCGGGCTGCGGCACGAGTTCATCGCGCTCTCCAACGCCTACTACGGGATCGACGACACGGCACACCACACCATCCCCTTCCTCGACACGACCCTGTCCGCCTACCGTTTCGGGGCGCAGAACCCGAAGGGCACCATCGTCTTCCTCAACGGTTTCGACGGCTACATCGAGGAACTCACCCGGGTGTTCCTGGTGTTCCGCGACGCGGGCTACGACGTCATTGCCTTCGATGGCCCCGGACAAGGCGCCGTACTCGAGGAAACCGGCACCCCGATGACTCCCACCTGGGAAAAGCCCGCCGGCGCCGTCTTGGACCACTTCGGGCTCCAGGACGTCACCGTGGTGGGTTGTTCCCTGGGCGGCTGCCTGGCTCTTCGGGCTTCAGCATTCGAACCACGCATCTCCCGCACGATCTGCTTCGACATCCTCCCCAGCCTGTTCGAGTCCGTCCTCCACGTCGCCCCCGCGAGCCTGAAGCGACTCCTCTCCTCGGCGCTTCCCCGCAACATCGGGCGCGGGATCATCAACCGGCTCCTCACCCGAGCCGCCCGCCAGAACCTGACCGTCCAGTGGGGCCTTCGCCAAGGCATGCATGTAATGGGGGTTGCCACGCCGTACGACTTCCTTCGGGCGTCGCTCCAGTTCGATACCGCATCCTGGAGTCCCTCGATCCGGCAAGACGTCCTCCTCCTGGCGGGGGCAGAGGACCACTACGTTCCTCAGGGGCAACTCGCCGTGCAGATCGACGGCTTGACCCGGACGCGTTCGCTCACCGCACGGCTGTTCACGGCCGAGGAACAGGCCAGCAATCACTGCCAACTTGGGAACATCGGCCTGGCACTCGACACGATGCTCGACTGGATGAATCGCCTCGACGCTTCACAGGAGCGACTCTCCCTCGCCTTGGCGCCTTAGGAAGTCTGAGGCGACCTTGCAGCCCGTCAGTGCACCGTCGGCGGGACGTACGCGCCCAGCCAGACGCTGACGGCGTCGAACCAGCGTTGCCGAGGTTCGGCCTGCGACAGCGACAGATCGTGCATGCCACCCTCGATGCGGCTGATGGTCACCTGGTCGCCCAGGCGCCACGCGGCGGCGGCAATCCGGTCGACGTCCAGCACGGTGTCGACGCTCTTGGCTTGGGCAGAGTACTTGCGCAGGAAGCTGGTTTTGGTGGAGGTGGTCACCAGGACGGGACAGTCGATGCCCAGGCCACGCGCCACGCGGGCGTGCCCGTTCAAGATGGCGCGCACCCAGCCCAGCCGGACCACCTCCGACCCCGGGGACTTCAGTTCCAGCGAGTAATCCCACTCCCCGCCCATGTCGGCGTGGGTGGCCATCGCGTAGATGGGCTCCTCCATGTCGGGTAGCCGCAGGGGCGACGTGGGGTTGTGACGACCGAGCGGCCCGAAGATGGGACGCATCGCCCCGGCGATCCCGGCAGGGCCCCACATGTCGAGCCAAGGGGAGTTGAGCACCAGCCCGGAGAGACGCCCCGGGCGCTCGGACGCCCACAGTGCGGCCGTCAGACCACCGGTGGAATGCCCTGTGAGGACGACGCTGGGGTGCTCGCGACGCAGCGCCGAGACGGCCGCGTCGATCTCTTCGTGGTAGTCCCGAAGGTCCCCGATGTAGCCGCGAAATTGCCCCTCGCGCAGGCTGCGACCGTAGCGTCGCAGATCGAGCGCATAGAAGGCGTATCCGAGCCCCTCATAGAACTCCGCCACATGCGGATGGAAGAAATAGTCGTTCCATCCGTGGACGTGTAAGACGGCTCGCTCCCCCGCCCTCAGCGTCGGGTCAGAGCGACGCACCAACGTACCGACGAGCGGGGTTACCGGTTCGCCGGACAGTGGTTGCGCTGTGAGTGGCAGATCGCGGTTCTCAAACCCGTCGAGGAGGGGATCCCGCCGCCACTGATGAAGGTCGAGGCTCTTAGTATGCGCTGCGCCCCGCAGAGTCATCGTCGTCTTCTTCGTCGTCTTCGGCGTAAGGATCGTCGTATTCGTCAGCCTCGTCCGTTTCGACCTCCACTGGGGTGCCGTAGGGCGATTGGCCGCCCCTCAGCTCCCGTTCCAGGGAGGAGAAATCCGTATCGAAGGTACGGTACTTAAGATCGCGAGCGACCTTGGTCTGCTTCGCCTTTGCACGGCCGCGCCCCATGTCCGGGTCGACCCCCTTAGCATTCTTGGCGGTCTAGCCGCGTGAGGTTGATCTGTTCGTGACGCCGATGCTACCCGAGTTCAAGGCGTGGACAAAGCTGACCACGGCACATGGACCGGCGGGTGGGAAACAGCGCTTCGTCAGCGGTGCTGTCCCACCAGTTCGACCACGGCGGGGGCCTCAGCGGCCTCCTGCGCAGTGATCTCACCGAGCAGCCATGGCGACAGCCCGCGCGCCGTCGCCTCGGTCATCAGCGCGTCCACGGACGCCGCAGGAACGACCAAAGCCATGCCGACGCCCATGTTCAGCGTCGCCTCGATGTCGGCCTGGGAGACCCCACCCAGGCCCTGCACGAGGGAGAAGATCGGCGCAGGCGTCCAGGACGCGCGACGCAGCGTCGCCCGCACACCCGCGGGCAGCACACGCACCAGGTTGTTGGCGAGCCCGCCGCCGGTGATGTGGCTGATGGAGTGCACCGGGGCCGCCTCAATCAGGGCGAGGATGTCGCGCGCATACACCCGCGTGGGCGTGAGTAGCGTCTCGCCCAGCGTTGCCCCCAGTTCGGGAACGTCGCGATCCAGTGACCAGCCAGCCTGGTCGAGCAGCACGTGCCGGACGAGGGAGTAGCCGTTGGAATGCAGCCCCGAGGAAGCCAAGCCGATGACCACGTCGCCAGGACGGACACGTTCCGGGCCCAGGATCGCCGCGCGCTCGACGACGCCCGTCGTGGCGCCCGCAATGTCGTACTCGTCCGGTTCGAGGAGACCGGCGTGTTCGGCCGTCTCGCCGCCCAGCAGGGCCGCGCCCGCGACCTCGCACGCGGCAGCGATGCCGGAGACGATGGCGGCGATGCGTTCGGGGACCACTTTCCCCGTCGCGATGTAGTCGGTGACGAACAGCGGCTCGGCCCCGACAACCACCAGATCATCGACCAGCATGCCGATGAGGTCGAACCCGATGGTGTCGTGACGATCCATCGCTTGGGCGATCGCAACCTTCGTGCCGACTCCATCGGTCGAGGTGGCCAGGACCGGATGCTCGAAGCGGGTGAAGGCGGACGCGTCGAAGAAGCCCGCGAACCCGCCGAGCCCGCCGAGCACCTCCGGACGCCGCGTGCGGGCCACGTGGGCCTTCATCAACTCGACGGCCCGATCACCCGCCTCAATGTCGACACCGGCTGCGGCGTAGGCGTTGGTGGGCTCACTCATCGGTTTCCTCCTGCACGGTGAGGCGCATCTGCTCGGCGATCCGGGCGGGCACCGGGACCGGGTACTGACCGTCGAAACACGCCCGGCACAGCCGGCGCTTCGGCACGCCGGTGGAGGCGACGAGCCCCTCCAGGCTGATGTAGGCCAACGAATCGGCGCCGATCGAGCGGCAGATCTCGTCGGTCGTCATGCCGGGCGCGATCAACTCGGCGCGCGTGGCGAAGTCGATGCCGTAGAAGCACGGCCACTCCACTGGCGGGGAACTGATGCGGACATGGACCTCGGCCGCCCCCGCCTCTCGCAGCATCTTCACCAGGGCGCGCTGGGTGTTGCCGCGAACGATCGAATCGTCCACCACCACGAGGCGCTTGCCCTCGATGACGTCGCGGATCGGGTTGAGCTTGAGGCGGATGCCGAGCTGACGGATCGTCTGCGAGGGCTCGATGAACGTGCGTCCGACGTAGGAGTTCTTCACCAAACCCAGCCCATAGGGGATGCCCGACGCCTCCGCGTAGCCGATGGCACTGGGGATGCCCGACTCGGGCGTGGGGATCACCAGGTCGGCGTCCACCGGCGATTCCAGCGCCAGGGTGCGGCCGATCTCGACACGCACCGAATGGACGCGGCGGTCGGCGATGATCGTGTCGGGGCGAGCCAAGTACACGTACTCGAACAGGCAGCCTTTGGGGTTGGCTTCGGCGAAGCGCACCGACCGCAGGCCGCCGGAGTCGACGGCGATGAGTTCGCCGGGTTCGACCTCGCGAATGAACGTGGCGCCCACGATGTCGAGGGCTGCGGTCTCCGACGCGACGACCCAGCCGCGTTCCAGGCGTCCGAGCACCAGGGGGCGGATGCCTTGCGGGTCACGGGCGGCGTACAGCGCCGAGGCGTCCATGAACGTGAAGCAGAAGGCCCCCTGCAAGCGGGGCAGGACCTGCAGTGCCGCGTCCCACGTGCTGCCCGAGAAGGTCGAGAGCAGGGCCGTCACCAGGGAGGTGTCGTTGGTGGAGTCCATCGAGTCTTTGGTGACGATCTTGGCGCGCTCGTCGCGTGAGCGGAGCCAGGCCTCCAACTCCTCGGTGTTGGTGAGGTTGCCGTTGTGCGCCAGGGCGAGGCCACCGTTCTCGGTGGGCCGGTACGTCGGCTGGGCGTTCTTCCACACCGAGGCCCCGGTCGTGGAGTACCGGTCGTGCCCGATCGCGAGGTGTCCCGTCAGGGAGTTCAGCGTCGGCTCGTCGAAAACCTGGGACACCAGACCCATGTCTTTGAAGACCATGATCCGGTCGCCGTTGCTGACGGCCATGCCAGCGGATTCCTGGCCACGATGCTGGAGCGCGAACAGCCCGTAATAGGTGAGTTTGGCGACCTCCTCGCCGGGGGCCCAGACTCCGAACACCCCACATTCTTCACGGGGTGCGGGGTCACCGACGGGATCGAGGCGCGAGGCGTCCGTACAGGTCACAAGCGGATTCTACCTTCTAGGCCGACGCGGGCCGTGCGGTGGCCATTCAGACGCTCCGACCAGGACACCATGGCGTCTTGCTGGGGCGTCGCTCAGCGCACCAACCGGAGGGATCCGGGGTAGCGCACGAGACGTCCGCGCGCGGCTCGCGCCGTAGCCACGATGCGGGCCAGGAACCAGATCGCGCCTGTCAGGCCCATGATGACCGCGCCCACCCCCCAGGGGAGCGTGGCGGCACCGACCAGGAGCGCCAAGGCCACGGTGATCTCGAAGTTGAGGGAGGCACACGCATGGGCACGGACGCGGGGGTCGCGCTCCCCCACCGTCAGCAGGATGGCCACGGGGCCAACCCAGGTGGTCACCAGCCCCAGCCCGTGACTCGCGGGCACCCAGAAGCGCTGCGACGGGCTGAGCGGCACCCCCTTCCAGGGGTCGCGGGAATCCCCTTGCCTCAGCGCCCCGGGGACGGGCGTCGGCGCCTCAGCGAACAGATGCGGCGGCAGGACGAGGGTCGGTTCGGGCGTGTTCGCCTCGAACGGCCCCGCGCCTGCGGCCTCGACGCCGCCCTCCCGCGATGGGGGGCCAAACCAGGGGCGCTCCGCGGTGACGCGAGGCTCCTGGGGAGGCTGGAATCCGGGCGCGCTCATAGGGGCCATTGTGCCCCGGAAGGAGAGGATTCCCCTCCGGGGGCGCGGGGCTCTGGTCAGCCGGCCATGGCTGCCGGAATGGGGGCAGCCCAGCGTTCGCGGATCTCGGGCAGGGTCAACGAGAACTGGCCGTGCACTTCGAGGACGCCCTCACCGGTGACTTCACCGAGCCGTGTGAGCGGTACGTTCTTGTCGGCGCACAGTTGCGCGAAGGCGCTGTAATGCTCCCCCGACAACGACACCAGCGCACGGGCTGGGGATTCGGAGAACAGCCACATCGTCGGATCGCCCTCGGGAAGGGTGAGGGACACGCCCAGGTCGTTGCGCAACGACGCCTCCACGAGGCCTTGAGCCAGGCCACCGTCGGACAGGTCGTGCGCCGAGGAAAGCAGCCCTCGCTGAGCGGCCTCGATCATGACCTCGGCCAGCGCCTTCTCGGCGGCGAAGTCGGGCATCGGCGGCAACCCACCCAGATGATGGTGGATCGCGTCGGCCCACGAAGAACCGGACAATTCGTCGCGGGTCTCCCCCAGCAGCATCACGGCGTCACCGGGGAAGGCGAAGCCCATGCGCGTCCGGGTAGCAACATCGTCGATGACCCCCAGCATGCCGATCACCGGCGTCGGGTGAATGTTCACTCCGTCGGTCTGGTTGTAGAAGCTGACGTTGCCGCCGGTCACCGGGGTGCCCAGTTCGCGGCAGCCGTCCACCAGGCCCATGATCGCCTCGATGAACTGCCACATGACATCGGGATCCTCGGGGGAACCGAAGTTGAGGCAGTCCGTGATCGCGACCGGCTGGGCGCCCGAAGTGGCCACGTTGCGGTAAGACTCCAGCAGCGCCAACTGCGCCCCCAGGTACGGGTTGAGCAGGCAGAAACGCGGGTTGTTGTCGGTCGCCAAAGCGATACCCAGGCCGGTCTCTTCGTCGATGCGGAGCATGCCGGAGTCTTCAGGCTGGGCCAAGACGCTGTTGCCGCGCACGTAGCGGTCGTACTGGTCGGTGATCCAGCTCTTGTCGGCCTGGTTCGGGGAACTCACCAGCGTGAGGAGTTGATCGGCCAACTCGCCCCCGGAGCCCGCACGGGGCAGATCTTCGGCCTTGTCGGCGTTCAGAGCGTCGATCCAGGTGGGCCGCGCGGCCGGGCGGTCATAGACCGGGCCATCGTGGGCGACCGTGCGGGGGTCGACGTCGACGACGCGCTCACCGTGGTAATCGATCAGCAGCCGATCGCCCTCGATGACCTCACCGACGACGGTGGCCAGCACGTCCCACTTGGCGCAGATCGTCATGAACGTGTCCACATCCTCGGGACGCACGACAGCCATCATTCGTTCCTGGCTCTCGCTCATGAGGATTTCCTCGGGCGAGAGCGTCGGGTCGCGCAGCACGACCGTGTCGAGGTCGACGTGCATGCCGCCGTCGCCCGCGCTGGCCAGTTCGGAGGTGGCACACGAGATACCGGCAGCACCGAAATCCTGAATGCCAGTGATGATGCCCGCCGCGAACAACTCCAGCGTGCACTCGATCAGCAGCTTCTCCATGAACGGGTCGCCGACCTGCACGCTGGGACGCTTGGCGGGACCGTCGGCGTCGAACGTCTCCGACGCCAGGATGGAGGCCCCACCGATACCGTCGCCACCGGTGGCAGCGCCGTACATGATCACCTTGTTGCCCAGGCCGGACGCCTTGGCGAGCTTGAGGTCGTCGTGCTTGAGGACGCCGACGCACAGCGCGTTGACCAGCGGGTTGCCCGCGTAGGTGGCGTCGAACATGACTTCGCCGCCCAGGTTCGGCAGGCCCAGGCAGTTGCCGTAGCCGCCCACTCCGGCGACGATGCCTGGCAGGACGCGGGCCGTGTCGGGGGCGTTCAGCGGGCCGAAACGCAGCGGATCCATCACGCCGATCGGCCGGGCACCCATCGCGAGAATGTCGCGCACGATGCCACCGACGCCGGTCGCCGCACCCTGGTAGGGCTCCACGTAGGAGGGGTGGTTGTGGGATTCGATCTTGAAGGTGACCGCCCAGTCGCCACCGATGTCGACCACGCCCGCCTGCTCACCGATCCCGGCCAGCAGCGGCCCGCGGGGAGTGTCGTTGCCGAGCACCCCGAACCGGGCCAGATGCTTCTTCGAGGACTTGTAGGAGCAGTGCTCCGACCACATCACCGAGTACATCGCGAGCTCGCACCCCGTCGGACGCCGCCCGAGGATCTCCTTGATGCGCGCGTACTCGTCGGCCTTCAGCCCGAGTTCAGCCCAGGGCTGCTCTGTATCGGGGGTTGCCCAAGCGTTCTCTACCGTGTCAACCACACGGTCAATCTATCGTGCCGCATCACCGGTTCGCGTCCGCGCCCACCCGCGTCCGCCTGTGTGCCGTACCGCGGCAGCATCCCCGGAGGTAGCGTGGTCTCCAGGGCGCGACGCCGAGGTCGCGACCTCAACGAGGAGGGTCACCATGGGGTATCCGAACATCTCCTTGGCCGTGGACGCCGGCCAATCCTCCACCCGCGTGCGCGCGGTCGGGAGCGACGTCCCCGACCTTTCCCTGCCGGGGGTGAACACCGCGGCGCCGCTGCCCCCACAATGGGCGACGCTGCTCCGATCGGCGTTGGCTAGGACCGGTCCCGCTTCCACCGTCGCGCTGGGGTCGAGCGGGCTGGGCGCCGAGACCGCGCAAGAATTGCTGGACCTGCTGGAGGACACCCCCGTACAGCGGCTCATCCTCGCCCACGACTCGGTCACCAGCTACCTGGGAGCCCTCGGCGACGGTGAAGGCTGTGTCATCGCGGCGGGCACCGGCACGATCTGCCTCGCCGTCGGCCCGCACGAAACAGCGCGGGTGGACGGGTGGGGCAACCTGATCGGTGACGCCGGTTCGGCCTACTGGATCGGCCGCACCGCCATGGAAGCCGCCCTGCGTGGCTACGACGGCCGCCGTCAGATGACCGCGCTCACCGGACTGATGCAGCACGAGTTCCCCGACCTGGAGAGCGCCTACCTCACTCTGCAGTCCGACCCCGACAAGGTCGCGCGTATCGCCGCGTTCTCGTCGCAGGTCAATGAGGTGGCGGCGTCCGACCGCGTGGCGGGCACCATCTTGGACAAAGCGGCAGCCCACCTGTCGGAGTCGGTGCAGGCAGCGTTGCGGCGAGTGCGGCTCGGCGGCCCCAGCGTCCCGCGCGTCGCAGCCATCGGCGGAGTGTTCCGCAGCGAACGCGTCCTGCGACGGTTCACCGACTACCTGACGTTGCAGTGGCCGACGTTCGCGCTCGCCTCCACGACAGGCGAGGGCATCGATGGCGCGCAAGCCTTGCTGACGCTGGCTGCCACGCACCCCTTGTCCGCACGGCTGTCGATCGCCGAACGCTGAGTCAGCTGAGGCCGCGCCGACGCGGCCTTATCCGCGTCAGACGCGCGCGGACAGGAAGGACGCCAGGCTCTCGAAGAACAGTCGACCATCCAGCGAAGGGCCGGTGAGTTCCTCGACGTTGTGCTCGGGATGCGGCATCAGGCCCACCACGTTGCCGCGGCGGTTCGTGACACCGGCGATGTCGTTGACCGAGCCGTTCGGGTTGAGCCCGGAGTACCGGAACACGATCTGGTTCTCGCCCTCAAGGCGGGCCAGCGTTTCCTCGTCGGCGATGTAGCGACCCTCGCCGTTCTTCAAGACGATGTCGATCTCTTGTCCCTCGCCCATCGCGCACGTCCACACGGTGTCGCGGGAGACCACCTCAAGGCGTTGGTCGCGGCACACGAAGGTGCGCCGGTCATTGCGGATGAGGGCGCCGGGCAGCAGGTGCGACTCGCACAACACCTGGAAGCCGTTGCAGATTCCCAGGACGGGCAGGCCCTGGTTCGCAGCGTCGATGATCTCGGACATGATCGGGCTGAACCGCGCGATGGCACCGCAGCGCAAGTAATCGCCGTAGGAGAACCCGCCGGGCAAGATCACCGCGTCGACCCCCTCCAGATCATGGGCGGCGTGCCACAGCGGGACGGCCTCCAGGCCCATCACCGTGACGGCGCGGGCGGCGTCCTGATCGTCGAGGGATCCCGGGAACGTCACGACCCCGACGCGGGTCATGCGTTCTCCACCCGCACGTCGAAGGCCTCGATCACCGTGTTGGCCAGGAGCTTCTCCGCGGCATCGCGCACCTCGTCCAGACGATCGGGGGTCACCTCATCGCCCTCGACGGTGATCTCGAACCGCTTGCCCTGCCGGACAGTCAGCCCCTCGAATCCGAGACGCTTCAGCGCCCCGGTCACCGCCTTGCCCTGGGGATCCAGGATCTCGGGCTTCGGCATCACGTCAACGATCACTCGCGCCATGGCCGCGATCCTATCGGAATCGACACGCCTCACCGCCGCAGGTCACGATGGTGGGCGCCGACCGCCCTCAGGCGGTAAACGGACGCCCGGTGAGCCGGGTGTAGGCCTCCAGGTAGCGATCCCGGGTGGCGGCCACCACGGACGCCGGAAGCGCAGGCGGCGGGACGTCGGAGTTCTTGTTCCAGCCCGAATGCTCGGCCAGGTAGTCCCGGACGAACTGCTTATCAAAGCTCGGTTGTGCACCGCCGGGGAACCAGCGCTCCGCATCCCAGAACCGCGAGGAATCCGGGGTGAGTACTTCGTCGGCCAACACGATCGTGCCGTCAAGGCGGCGCCCGAACTCGAACTTGGTGTCGGCCAAGATCACGCCGCGCTCGCGCGCGATCTTCTCGGCGCGGGCATAGATCGCCAGTGAGAGGCGGCGCAGTTCCTCCGCCGTCTCCTGGCCATGGAGTTCGACGATCGTCTCGAACGGCACATTCTCGTCGTGCTCCCCCAGTTCAGCCTTGATCGCCGGGGTGAAGATCGGCTCGGGCAGGCGGTCACCGTCGCGCAGACCCTCGGGCAGGCGGATGCCGGTCACCGTCCCGGTCTTGCGGTACTCGGCCCACCCCGAACCCGTGAGGTATCCGCGCACCACACATTCGACGGGGATCATGGCGAGCCGCTCCGTCACCAGCGCACGCCCGGCGACCGCGGGCGGAACGTCAGCAGACACCACATGGTTGGGGACCAGGTCGGCCAACTGGTCGAACCACCACAAGCTCAGCTTGGTCAAGACGGCACCCTTATCGGTGATGACGCTGCTGAGGACATGGTCGAACGCCGAGATGGAGTCGGTGGCAACCATCAAGAACCGTCCGGGCCCTCTGCCGTCGACCGCCTCAACATCGGGCAGCGCATACATGCGTCGCACTTTGCCCGCATACACGAGCGGGAGATCGAGGCCGTAGTAGTCGTCCGTCACACTGCGATGGTAAGGCGGAACGGCGCCGCCTACAGGCGGTGTCCGGGGTGCAGTACCCGCACCCCGGAACTCTCGCCAGCGGCTAGGACGCCCCCAGCACCTCGCTCTCCAACCGGGCGTAGGAGGCCTCCATGCCGTCGGTCATGCCCGTGGCCAAGATCATGTCGCGCGTGGCGGCGTCCGGGTAGGTGACGACCAGCGACAGCAGCGTCCCACCCTGGCTGGGGGTGAGGGTCAACTCGTTGCGCGTCTGCGGGCCGTCCGTCCCGATCATCTGCTCGGTGGTGACTTCCCGGTGCGGGGACGCGGACTCGATCAGCGTCCCGGTGAACCCGAAGCGCTGCGAGCCGTCGTCGCTTTCCCACTCCTGGATGTAGGTGTCGCCCACCTTCTCCGCGACGACGCACACCGGCATCGTCCAGCCGTCGGGGCCCAGCAGCCAGCGCTTCATGAGATCGGGATCGTGATGGGCGCGCCACACCTGGGCGACGGAACCATGGATGACGCGAGTGATGCGGACCTGGGTGTCGCTCAGGATCTGCTTCTCGGTGCCCGCGCCGGCGGCGAACGAGGCCAGGACGGCGTCGATTTGGCTCATCGACTCCTGCAGGCCTTCCTCCATGCCCATCGCCACCACCTGTTCTAGCTGCTCTGCGCTGGCGAACGTCGACGTGACGGTGAGCCGAGACCCGGTGGGGGTTTCGTCGAAAGCGAACTCGGCGCGCATGACCGGCATGGACTCGACCGGGTTGCCCTCCAGGTCAGCGAAGCCGTCGGTGACGACGAACTGGCGCGGCACGTCCACGCTCTCCCACACCCAATACCCACCGTGCTGGTCGCCCTCGGGGCCGGTCATGGCGTAGTGGCTCCGCCCTCCGGCGAAGGCGTCGTGGCGGGTGAAGGTCGACGGATAGGTCGGCGGTCCCCAGAACTTCTCGATCTGCCGAGCATCCACGTAGGCGTCCCACAAGCGCTGCCGCGAGACGGCAAAGTCCGCAACGACGGTCAGCGTGAGCGCCTCGGCGTCACGGGTGAGGGAAGTGACAGGCATGGCGGTTCCTTTCGGTCATCCAACGCGGCGGTGCCGCTCAGGTGGCGGGGTGATGGCTGGGGAGCAACACTGGTTCACAGCAGCGAGGGCGCCCACCCCTCGGGGGCGGTGAGGTTCACCATCCATTCGATCCCAAACGCGTCCTTCACGTCCCCGTAGAACGAACCCCAGCCCTGCATGGCCAGCGGCACGCCAACGCTGCCCCCGACAGCCAGCGCCGCAAACCAGCCGACGACCGTGTCGGCGTCCTCAGCACCCTCGGCCATAAAGGCGAGGTAGACCCGCGTCCCGCCCCAGGTGTCCTCAGCGCCAGGCTGGGCGTCGGACGCCATGAGCGTGAAGCTGTCGCTGACCAGGCGCGCATGCATGATGCCGTCGGCGGGCATATCGGGTACGCCCGTGTCACCGAAGGTGAGGTGGTTCACCTCGCCGCCGAAGATGCTGCGGTAGTGCTCGAACGCGGCACGAGTGCCACCGGAGGGGAAGTTCAGGTAGGGAACGAGACTGATGGACATGATTCCTCCGCTGAGGTGATGGGGACGCGTGGGCCGCGTCGCCGGTCACTCCAGGAGTTCCCACCGACACCTCACCAGGGCCCACGGTGCCGCAGGAACGCGACCACTGTCGGACGCGGACGCCGGGATCGCTAGCCTGGTCTGGTGACCAGACGAGGCTCCGAATACACGGCGACGGTCCTGTCGCGCACCCTGATCGATCCGCAGCTGGCACGCCTGGAGCTAGGCGGGGAGGGCCTAGCAGAGTTCGCGTCCACGAACATCCCCGACGAATGGGTCGGCTTGGTGGTCCCAGGCCAGTTCCAGTCGCGCTACTACACGGTGCGTTCGTGGGACGGCGTCCGCCTGGTGCTGGACGTGGTGTTGCACGCCAGCGGCCTGGTCACGCAGTGGGCTGCCGGGGATTGCGTCGGGGACGAGGTCACCCTGCAGCAGCCACAAGGCTCCTTCTCCGCGCCTGCGGACGCCGCCTGGGTCTGGCTCGTGGGCGACCTGACCGCGCTGCCCGCCATGGCCCGCATCGCCGCAACACTCGACCCGCAGATCGACCTGCGGGTGTGGGCCGAGGCCCCCGCCCCGATTCCGGGTTACTTCCCCGACGCGCTCACCGATACCGGACGGCTGACCTGGCTGGCGTCCGAGCCCGGCGGCAGCCGCCTCGCATCCGTGGTGGACGCGTTCGACTGGCCCCCCGGCGCGGGCCACTTCTGGATGGCTGGCGAGTCCGCCCAGATGCGCGCCATCCGTCGTCACCTCATGCGCGACCTCGCCGACGCGTCCTTCACCCACGACGTCATGGGGTATTGGCGCGACGCCGCCCGCGCCCCTCGCCGCGCCGCGGACCCGGGCCCGATCTATCGGGCAGGCAAAGCCGCGGGCAAGAGCGACGCCGAAATCTGGGCCGACTACGACGCCCAGCGCAGTTGAGCGCGCCTTCTGGCCGATGGCCTCTGTCCCAGCCAGCGGTCCGTTGTTGAGGAGGTGGAGCCTCAGCGAGTGACCTGCACGACGCCGTGAGCGCCACGTTCGGCGTCCACCATGATGTGGGAGACCACCGAATAGTGGCCCTCCTCGGGGAAGCTCAGCTCTACAAAACCGCCCTGGGCGGGCTGCAGCGGGAGCACTTGGGCACCGCCGTCAGAGCCGCCGAGAGCGGCCTTGCCGTGACGGAGCGTGTAGGTCCCTTCGGTCCACACGGTGTCGAATTGGCCGCCCACGATATGGAAGGCGCTCGCCCGGTTGGGGCCAGCGTCCAGAACCCAGAACCGGACACGCTCCCCCACCTTCGCGGCGAAGGGGGTGAGGTCGTACTGGTTGGCGATGCCGTTGAACACCACCCGGTCGGGACGCTCGGCGACGATCTTGTCCGAGTCCACTTCGCGGGCTTGCTGAGGGTCGGTCGCCGCGTTGGCCAGGTACACCTCACTTTGCACCAGCACATAGCTGCGATCGACTGGCTCCAGTCCGTCCGGCTCGATGACGACCGCCCCCGTCATGCCTGCGGCGATGTGCGTGCTCATCGGCATGGTCGAGCAGTGGTACATCCAGATACCTGCCCGCTGCGCGGTGAACCGGTAGGAGAGGGTCTCGCCGGGCGCGATGGTGCGCATGGGCCGATCGGGTGCCAGGGCGCCCGCATGGAAATCGATCGAGTGGCCCATCGTGCCGTCGTTGACCAAGGTGATGTCGAAGACGTCGCCGACGCGTCCGTGCAAGGTCGGCCCCACTCCCGAGCCGTTGAAGGTCCAGCGCGTCTGCCACAACCCGGGTGCCACCTCGAGAGGGACCTCGGTGACGCGCAACGTGAGGGTGTGGACCCGCTCATCGGTCAGCGGCGCCAGCACCGGATCGATGGGGGCGCCCACGGCTCCCGCCGGGTTCGGGGGGATCGGCTGCCCGTCCCCGCCGGAATGCCCGCCGGTGGTGTGCTCGGAAGCCACGGGAGGGTTGCCGCCCTCCACGACCACCTGAAGCGTCATGCCCATCTGACGATGCCCCGGCACCGAGCAATACCCCTCCACGGAGGCGCCCATCACCCCGGCGTCCAGTTCGGCGCTTTGCCCGGGCGGGATCCGCGCGGTGCGGGTGTCACCGATGACGAGGTCGTGGGCGGTCGTCGGATCCTCGTTGTGCACGACGACGACGAGCCGGTCCCCGGGCGGGACGACGACCCGGTTGGGGGTGAACGTCATCCCGCGGGCGGTCACCTCGACGCGGGTCGTGTTGCCGGTGGGTGCCACGGCGACGCTGGACGCGGGGGTCGACGGCGCGACACCGGCGGACGCGGGATCGACGGCCACCCCGACGGTCACCGCGAGCACGAGCACGGCGACGCCCGCGACGGCCTGGTTCATGGACCATGGTGTGCGCTCGGGTACCTCTGGGGGTTCTTCGTGTGCCAGGAGCGCGCGCCGCATGCGTGCGGACGCCTTCGCGCCGCCCAGGAGCAGCGGAATGAACGACGCCAGTGCCACCAAGACGACCAGCGACGTGGTGACTTTCACCCAGGACGCGACGGGCATCAAGAAGAGCAGAAGCCCGGCGTTGATCACGATCAGCCGGACGCCCGCGAACCGGTCGAACCAGGCGGCGCCCGCTCGGACGACCGACGGCCCTCCCCCCATCACGGACGGGATGAGGTAGGACAGCGCGCCCGACAGTAGTTGGGCTGCGAACCCGACGGCGAAGACTCCCGCAACCGTGGGGATCGTGTCGGCCAGGTCCGCCCAGGTGGGTGTGGTGGCGAGGAGCCAGCCCGTCCACACCAGGCCGACGGCCGCCCAGATCAGGGCCGCGAGGACCGAGGCGGGGGCGAACTCGCGTAACCCGTGGGCGCGCAGCGGACGCACCAGGGCTCGCCCCCACCAGACCAGTCCGGCCGTGTAGCCGACCAACCCGGCCAAGGCCAGCGGCGTCCATCCCAGCAGCGCCCCGGCAACCAGGACGGTGAGGCCACCTAGTTGGATCGGCAGCGCTTGTCGCGCGAGCATTTCGGCGCGGTCGTCCATGCGGGTGCGCAGCATGGTGGGCCAGAACGTGACGAGTGTTCCGGTGACGGTGAGGCCGACCCAGCCAAGCAGGTTGGCGCCCATGTGGGCGATGAGGAGGCGTCCCTTCCACTCCTCCGGCAGCCCGAACGCGAGCGCGGCCCCGAACCCCGCCCCCACGGGCAGGCAGAGGGCCGCAGCCACGTACGTCCGGGTCACGATGCGGAACCGGCTGGGCAGCGCCGCACGCAGCACAGCGACCAGGTGCACGGCATGCCACACCACGGCTCCAGCCACGGCGGTGGCCCCCACGACCACGAGCGGCCAGGCCGTCAGCGGAACCCCGAGGAACACCAGCACCGACCCGACGGCCAGCAACGCGACCCGCGCGTCTTGACGTCGGCGGCCTGCGTCGTCGGGGACGGTGTGCAGCAGCGTGTGCGCGAAGTGCTCGCTCCACACGAGCGCCGAATGGGTCAGCGCCCCCAACAGCACGAGGTGGATCATCAGCCAGGTGGCGCTCGGAACCCAGCGGTGCACGAGGGAGACCGCGACGGCGGCCAGGAGCCAGCCGACGGCGATCTGGTCGCGGAGGCGACGCGAGCGCGGGCGCGATGGCGTGCCGGATGCTGCCCTCATGCCCGGACCGCGCTGAGGAACGCCGTCACGACGAAGGTAAGCAAAGACAGCACGGTGATCACTGATCCGATCTGCCAGGCAAGTCCCCGGCCCAGGGCGTCCCCGAGGACGCGCACCAACAGTCCCATATGCAGCAGGGCTAGTGGCAGCCACATCGCGGGGCGGTAAGGAAGTGGCCGTCCGAGGACGGCAGGAAAGATGAGGGGGGCGTGCGCCATGATCATGGAGACGCCGAATCCGAGGAACACGGCGTGGATCGCCACGTCGTAGACGGCATCGTTGAGGGGAACGCCGCCGATGAGCCAGACAAGACCTGCGACGCCAAGCCAGCCGTACCCCGCCAGCAGGGCGGCGCCGTTGTATCGGCGCAGGCCGTGGGTGCGCACCATGCGGCGGGCCACGTCGTCGCGCATCAGCCACGCTGCGGTGGCCAGCACCGCCAGACCGAAGATGCGGCTTCCCACCGCGGGCCACAGCAGCGTCGCGGCTGCGCCTCCCACGAGCGCGGACGCTAACCCGACCAGCCGGGGCACGGCCCGGGAGCCGAGGGAAAGCTGGGCCAATTCGGCGCGTTCGGCTGCAATGGTCACGACGAGGAACGCCTCCAGCAGCGTCAAGATGGAGAAGACATCGACACTCAGCCACAGGAACGCCGCCACCAGGGCAGGCACGGTGGAGAGCACCTGGACGGCGACGAGCGGGAGTGGTGCGCGTCGCCACAACGCGAGGTAGACCAGCGCGAAGGCGAGGCAGCCCTCGATCAGGAGGAGTTGTCCCAGCAGGTGCGCTCCGGCGGCGAGGGCGATCCCTCCGCAACCGAGCAGCGCGGGGGCGAGGTAGGCCCAGCTTTGACGCAGCGCCTGGGCACGCTCCAAGGAGATGAGGGTGCCCATGAAACCGAGCGTCATCACCATGCCGTGCACCTGGGGCAGGTGAGCCGCGGGGACGGGGGCCCAGACGCCGACCGCTACGAGGGCGGCGTCCAGACCCGCCAGGAGGCAAACCCCTCCCAGGGCAAGCAACGCGACGCGAGGCAGCGGTGTGGTCACGGCGCGTGGCGTGGACTGCGGTGGAGCGGGGACTAGACGCGCGTGAAGGTGAGCGTCCACGCCTCGGGTCCGCGTTCGCGGTAGCCGATTTCGATGGCGTCGCCGTAGGCCTCGCGGATCTGAGCCAGCAGCGGCAGCGGGTCGTGGGGGGCGATCAGGGCCATGGCGCGTCCGGGCGTCAGGGAGGCGAGGGAACCCAGGATGGCGGCGTGACGGATCGCGTGGGGGATCGTCCGGGCGTCCAGGACGGGAAGGTCCTCATCGTGGTGTCCGCAACCGCAGGTGGGGCGTTCGACGAGGGGCAGGTCGCTCATGGGTCATCTCTTTTCTCGATAGGCGAGTGTGGTCGGCCCCGGTGAGTCCAGGCGGGGCCGACCCGCCCCACCATTGTTACATAGTCATATGTATTTAATCTACTAGAGTGGGTCCCATGACGACCCCCCGCCTCGGCCCGGCGCGCACCCACGCCTCACCGCTCCCCCCTGCCCGCGCCCGGGTGGCTGCGGCGGTGGCTGACCTTGGCCCTGGCGTCCCGCTCAGCGGGCTGGTCGACCGCCTTGGCGGGCATCCGAACGCGACGCGCGCCCACCTGGAGGCGCTGCAGGTGGCGGGCTTCGCCACGGCGACCCCCTTACCGAGCGAAGGCCGCGGACGCCCCGCCCTGGGCTACACGCTCACCGCGTCCGGCCAGGCGGCGCTGCGCGGGGATCCCACGGTGACCGCCTACGCCGAACTGGTGGGCGCTCTGGCTGCTCACCTGACCCACGAGCCGGACGCCGCCGCCCAGGCGCGCGCGATCGGCCAGACGTGGGGGCACGCCAAAACCCGCCACGCCACCCCTGATGACGCCATACGTCTGCTGAGCGATCTCGGATTCTCCCCCGCCGTCGAGGGGCGCACCGTCTGGCTGCGCACCTGCCCGCTCCTGGACGCCGCCCAAGAGCACCCCGACGTGGTCTGCGCCGTTCACGCGGGCCTGGTGCAGGCGACCTCGGGGGACGCCGACGCCGAACTAGCCCCGTTCGCCGTCCCAGGCGCTTGCAGGATCCGCTTCACGCACTGACCCCGGCTCGGCGCCGGTGGCTCTCACGGGCCACGCCACCAGCGCAACCGCCGACAGCAGCAGCCCCGCACCGAGGACTCCAGCCGCCCCGAGCCGCTCCCCCAACACGAGCGCCGCGAGGATCGCGCCGGTGACCGGCTCCAGCAAGGCGACCAGGACACCCGTGGTGGAGCTTTGGGAGCCCAGCCCCACGAAGAAGGCTGCGTAGGCCAGCGCGGAGGGGATCAACCCGAGCAGTAGCACCCAGGCGATGGCCTCGGGGGTGGGGGCGAAGACGACCGGGCCACCCAGGAGCCCGGCCACCGCCAGCACGGCGCTCCCGCCGAGCAGGAACGACCCTGCGGTGCCGGTGATGGTGTCAAAGTCGGGCTCAGGCCGCGCCCCCAGCAAGCTGATGATGGCGAAGGCGGCACCTGCGATGACGGCCAGGCCACAGCCCAGCAGTGCGTCAGCGGGAGCGATCCCGGCGGGCGGCGTCCCCATGAACAGCACGAGCCCCACCGCCGTGCAGCCCAGGGCGGCCAGCAGCCTGGGACGCAGCCGCTGGCGCCCGGTAGCCAGGTCGGCACCGAGCACGAACACCGGGGAGGAGCCGATCGCGACCAGCGTGGCGACCGAGACCCCCACCGTCCCTACGGCGCTGAAGAAGGCCCACTGGTAGACCGCGGACGCCGCCCCCACGGCGATCAGGCGGGTCCACCCGGGTCGCGTCTGGGGTGGGCGGAATCGGCGCAGCACGCACGCGAGCACGCCCAGCAGGACACCACCCACGAGGATCCGGTAGCCCGCCACCGACAGGAACGGCAGCCCGGTGGCGGCGACGAGCAGCGTCCCGAGCGTCCCGGAGGTGCCCCAGGCCACCCCGGCGACGATCAGGGCGATCATGCCCCCAGCGGGGGTGCGCCGCGCGTCCAACGTCGCGCTTACAGCACGTCGCCGGGGGCGTAGGCGGCACCCTCGGGATGGGCGGCGGCCAGTTCGGCGACCCGGGCGGCCAGGGCGTCCACCTGGGCGGCGGCCGATCCGGTGAGTTCGAAGGGGTTCGCGACGGCGGCGTCCAGCACCTCGCGGGAGACGCCCAGGCGCGGGTCGGCGGCGAGCCGGTCGAACAGGTCGTTGTCCTTGCGGCCGGTGCGGCGCATCTCCAAGGCGACGGCGACGGCGTGCTCCTTGATGGCCTCGTGGGCTTCCTCGCGTCCCACGCCGTGCTGGACGGCGGCCATGAGCACCTTGGTGGTGGTCAGGAACGGCAGGTAGCGCTGCAGTTCGGCCTCGATGACAGCCGGAAACGCCCCGAACTCGCCCAGCACGGTCAGGAAGGTCTCGAACAGCCCGTCCAGGGCGAAGAAGGCGTCGGGCAGGGCGACGCGGCGCACCACCGAGCAGGACACGTCACCTTCGTTCCACTGGTCCCCGGCGAGTTCGCCGACCATGGACAGGTAGCCGCGCAGCACCACCGACAGGCCGTTGACGCGCTCACACGAGCGGGTGTTCATCTTGTGCGGCATCGCCGAGGAGCCGACCTGGCCCTCCTTGAACCCTTCGGTGACCAGTTCGGCTCCGGCCATGAGCCGGATCGAGGTGGCGACGTTGGAGGGGGCGGCGGCGGTCTGCACGAGGGCGGCCAGCACGTCGAAGTCCAGCGAGCGCGGGTACACCTGGCCGGTGGACGT
>RRZT011131758.1_pt1 | contig 21068 bp, 19 predicted proteins | sample 2165551 | NCBI WGS metagenome assembly RRZT01 (sample SAMN10456910, study PRJNA506462) | wastewater metagenome | biome: wastewater; feature: sludge; material: wastewater sludge; isolation source: wastewater sludge with Escherichia coli K12::gfp cells carrying plasmid... | place: USA: Moscow, Idaho... | reverse complement strand
CTTGTTCACCGACGTGTTGGCGTCCTTGATGACCGCGTTGAACGGGCTGCGCAGGCGATCCAGGAGATCCTGGGTCATGCGCTGGAACTCGGCGCGGGTCAGCTTCTCGTCCAGGTGCAGCGGGCCCTCGGCGCTGGCCGTGATGTAGGGCAGGTTGATCTGCGTCTCCTGAGCGGCGCTCAGTTCGATCTTGGCGCGCTCGGCGGCCTCCAGCAGGCGCTGGCGGGCCATCTTGTCCTTGGACAGGTCGACGCCGTGGGCGTCCTTGAACTTCTTGACCAGCCAGTCGACGATGCGCTGATCCCAGTCGTCGCCACCGAGGCGGTTGTCGCCCTTGGTGGCCTTGACCTCGAACACGCCATCGGCGATGTCCAGCAGCGACACGTCGAAGGTGCCACCGCCGAGGTCGAAGACCAGCACGGTCTGCTCGGCGTCGCCCTTGTCGAGGCCGTAGGCCAGCGCGGCGGCGGTGGGCTCGTTGATGATGCGGTCCACGGTCAGGCCAGCGATCTCGCCGGCCTCCTTGGTGGCCTGGCGCTCGGCGTCACCGAAGTACGCCGGAACGGTGATGACGGCGTTGGTGACCGTCTCACCCAGGTAGGCCTCAGCGTCGCGCTTGAGCTTTTGCAGGACGCGGGCGCTGATCTCTTGGGCGTTGTACTTCTTGCCGTCGATGTCGATGCTCCAGTCGGTGCCCATGTGGCGCTTGACGGAGCGGATCGTGCGATCGACGTTCGTGACGGCCTGACGCTTGGCGACCTCGCCGACCAGGACCTCGCCATTCTTGGAGAACGCGACGACGGACGGGGTGGTGCGCGAGCCTTCTGCGTTGGGGATGACCGTCGGCTCGCCGCCCTCCATGGCGGCAACGACGGAGTTGGTGGTGCCGAGGTCGATACCGACTGCACGGGCCATGGTGAAAACCTCCAGGTATGTGGGTTGCTCGTGGTTGAGCCTAACAGACTCAACCCCAGAAGTTGAGTTCACATGACTCAACCCCGGGATCGATGGGGTTATTCCCTGAGCCGTGGGCGGATTGATGGGGCGTCGGACGCCGCAGAACATGGCCGCGCCCAGCAGCGCGGCGTCCCTTGCCCGGCACGGGGGGCACGCGTAACGTGAGAGTCAACCCACGAAAGGAACGCTCCCATGCTCACCTTCGTCGCCCGTACGTGGCCGTGGATCCTGGCCCGGGGCATCATCGCCGCCATAGCTGGCTTGGCCACCATCGTGTGGCCTGGGCCCACCTTGATCGTCATCGCCACGTTCATCGGCTTTTGGCTGATCTTCGACGGGGTCGGCCTAGCCATCAACGCCTTCACCGTGCATGACGTCACCCCCGGCGAGCGTGCGCTCTTCGGCGTGTTTGGTCTCATCAGCCTCGTCGTCGGCGTCATCGCCGTCACCAACGTGTTCGCCACCTTGCAAGCGCTGGCCCTCCTGTTGGCCATCTGGTTCTTCGCCTCGGGTATCGCCCAGATTGCGACTGCCGTGCGCATCCGCCGGTTCGTGAGCGGGGAGTGGATGCTGATCCTGGTCGGCATCATCGGCATCCTGTGCGGCTTCTTGACGCTGTTCGCGCCGGTGGCGGTGCTCGCGGCCACCGCCATCCTGTTCGGGGTCACCGCATTGGTGTACGGGGTCGCCGCCATCGTCGCGAGCCTGCGCCTGCGTTCCCTGGTCAAGAACGCGACCGTCCGCGTCTGAGGCAACCGCCGATCGTCAGCCGTGCTCTCGCAAGAACTGCAGATGACGGCGCACCGCGGGCCACTCGGCGTCGGTGATCGCATACTGGGCAGAATCGGTCACCAGGCCCTCCCGGGTGACGCGATCGTTGCGGATCCGGCCCTCGAAACTCGCGCCGATCCGCTCAATCGCTGCCCGTGAGGCGCGGTTCCACCAGGTAGCCCGGAACGTCACCCGGCGGCATCCCCACACGTCGAAGGCATGCGTGAGCAGCAAGGATTTGGCCACCGTATTGACGCCGGTGCGGCGCGCGGCGGGGCCCAGCCAGGTAGCCCCGATCTCCACCGAGGGGATCTCCGCCTGGGGGTGCAGGAAGGACGTACTCCCCACCGGGACCGCGTCCTGGAGCACGACGAACGGCAGCCACTGGCCCTGCTCGGCAGCCGCGAGCTTGGTCGCGATGTCGGCGGCCAGGTCCGCAGGCTCGGGGGTGCGCGCGAACCACAGGTCGGCGGGGCGATCGTCCCCCATGGCCTCAGCGAGGGGCCCTGCGTGCTGGAGGGTCAACGGCTCCAGACGGACGGGCCCAGCTTCCAACGTCGCGGGATCGAGAAACGCCATGCGCGGCACCCTAGCCACGCGGCGCGATGCCGCCTCCGACCGCTCGCGGCTCGAGCCGCACCTTCTGGCTTGTCCGAGGCGTGTCAGCATGGCCAGGTGACCACTCCACCCGACGCCGTCCTGGGCACCCTCAGCGCCGTCCCCGCCTTGAGCCGCACCGACCTACTGGCCGAACCGGTGGCGGCGGCACTCGCCTCCGATGCCCTGGAGGCGTTCGTGGCGCCGATTGATCCCGGCCTCGCCGACACTGACGCCTTCTGCGCCCACTACGGGGTTCCCCTGGACGCCTCCGCGAACGCCGTCGTCGTCCGCGGCGTCCGCGGGGACACTGAGCGGTTCGCGGTGTGCATGACGCTGGCCACCCGGCGCCTCGACGTCAACGGCGCAATCCGCAAGCGCCTCGACGCCCGCAAGGCTTCCTTCGCGCCCTTGGAGGAAGCGGTCACGCGCACGGGGATGGAGTACGGCGGCATCACGCCGATCGGGCGCCCCGCCGACTGGCCGATCTGGATCGATGCCGCCGTGGCCAAGCGACCGTGGCTCTGCATCGGCTCGGGCATCCGTGGTTCGAAGCTCTTCGTTCCCACCGCAACGCTCCTCAGGGTCCCCGGCGCCGAACGCGTCGACGGCCTGGCGCGCGAGATCGCGCACGAGGCCGTCGAGAACTAGGGCTGCCGCTGCGGCGGCAGACCACCCGCATCAGTCGTTGCGGACGTCCCCCTTGCCTTCACCGGGGTACTCCTCCGCAGCTGCATCGGCGGCGGGCGCAGGGATGACGGGCTCCTCGGGAGCGACCGCGGAGGCGGCATCCGAGGTGGCCTCGGCGGCGTCCCTCAGATCGAAGGCCCCTGTCTTCTCGTCTGCGGCAGCACGCTGTTCGCGCTGCTGGTCCTCCCACTGCTTCCACGCCGACTGCACCTGATCTTGGAAGTCGCTCATCGTGCTGCGGCCACGCTCGGACAGGTCGTGGAAGGCCTTGGTGGCGTCGTCCATGAAGGTCTTGAACTGGTCGGGCATGGAGTCCACGAACTGGCGGAAATTCGGGTCCACCCCCTCGGGGGTGTTCTCGGCGATCTGCTTACGTTGCGTGTCGTAGAACTCCTTGGCCTTCTCCGCGACCACGTTGGCCAGGCCCGCCGCCGCGTAGACGGTCTCCGTGGCGAACTTGATCGCAGCATCGCCCAGCTTCTCCGGGGTGAACTTCTCCCCTTGGGCCAGCGCCGGCTCATGCTCGGGCCCTGCACCGCCGTCGTTGCCCGGCGTCGAAGCGTCCGCGACCGGTGGGGTCACGGCGTCCTCGTCGCGGCGATCGTGCTCATGCTGCTGTTCGGTCATCCTCACTCCTCCATCCGGGCCGGGAGCGCGTCCGCGCTGACCGACCGAAGCGTCTGTTGAGCAGGTGCAACGCGTCCACGAAGCCTCCCGCCTGATAAATCCAGTGTCCCTGCCCCCGTGGGACGCGACAACCCCGCCACCCCGCTCGCAACCCTGACCTCTCCCGTAGCCCTCCCGGCGTGCGACGAAGCCTGTCCCGGCGTCCGAGGCGGGCCCCCTTGACCTTGACGCTACGGCAACCCCCACCGTGAGGGCATGGATCAGCACGAGAACTCCGAGGATCGTCGCGCCGCGCTCATGGCCGCGCTCCGGGGCGCCACCCCGTCTGGCCGCCTGCAGGCGGCCTTGCTCGCAGGAACCGAACCAGACCCAGGCCTGCTCGCCACCCTCATCGAGCGGTGCGGCGTCGAGCCTGACTTCTTCGTCCGCGAGACCCTGACCTGGGCGCTCATTCAACTGCCCCGCACCCTGGTCGTCCCCGCCCTCCGCAGGCAGTTGGACGCCCCGCTCCCGCAGGCTCGCAGCCAGGCGCTGCACACCTTGTCCAAGCTCGTCGTCCCGCAAGCATGGGCGTGGGTGTTCCCCTCTTTGGTGAACGACCCGGACGACGAGGTCGCGCGCACGGCCTGGCGGGTGGCCGTCGGGGTGGTTCCGCGCGGGGAGGAAGCCCACCTCACGGGCACCTTGCTGCGGCACTTGGGGCGTGGGGACGCCGACGTCAAGAAGAGCCTGTCGCGCGCGCTCATCGAGCTGGCACTACTCGACGAGAGCCTGGAGCCTGCCCTGATCCGCGCCCGCGACACCCTGCTGGCCGAACAGCGCGCCCATGCGGGCGCCACCCTCACGCTCCTCGCTGACCCGGGCGCCAGTTTCGACGGGGCGTACGCCGATGCCCGACGCAAGGCCGGTCTGGCACCGCTGCCCGGTGGGGCGTCGCCCACGTCCAGGTAGCCTCAAGGCATGTTCGGTTTCCGTTCGCCTTCCCGGCCCACCGACGCGTCGAGCGCCCTGCCCGGCCGCGCCCACGAGATTCTCCCCGCAGGGGTGACGCACGACGTGTTCGGCACCGATCTTCGCGACGTCCCCGCAGGGGCCGACGTCGCCTACTTCGCCCTGGGCTGCTTTTGGGGCGCTGAAAAACTGTTCTGGTCGACACCGGGGGTGGTGAATACCGCGGTGGGCTATCAGGGCGGGTTCACCCCGCATCCCACCTACGAGGAGGCCTGCTCGGGAATGACCGGGCACGCCGAGACGGTCAAGGTGGTCTTCGACCCCACCCAGGTGAGCTACGCCGACCTCGTCCGCGTCTTCTTGGAGAACCATGACCCGACCCAGGGCATGCGCCAAGGCAACGACGTCGGGAGCCAGTACCGCTCGGCGCTCTTCACCACCAATGCGGAACAGCGGGCCACCGCTGAGGCGCTGATCGCCGAGTACCAGCCCGCCCTCACGGCGGCCGGATACGGCCCCATCACGACCGAGGTCGAGGACGCCCCGCCGTTCTTCTACGCGGAGGCGTACCACCAGCAGTACCTCGCCAAGAACCCGGGCGGCTACTGCCCGATCCACGCGACCGGCGTTTCCTGCCCGGTGGGCGTCCTGCGCCAAGACCAGTACCCCAGCCAGACGTCGGTTCTGCCACCGGAATGAGCCTCAGCCGCGGACGGGCGGAGCCCTCGGCGCGGCAGAACGGCCGCTAGGCTGCCAGGAACCGAACCGCCCAGCACCGGATGGTTCGCGCCGCGACACCATCACCACCAGGGAGAAATCATGGAGGCCCAGGCCACAGCGGTGCGCGTCCCTCGCGTCCTGCTGCCCCGACCCACGATCGATATCGCGCGCTGGGCCGTCATCGCCTGCGATCAGTTCACGGCTGAGCCCGAGTACTGGGCGGACGTCGAGCGCATCGTCGGTGATGCCCCCTCCACGTTGCGGATGATCTTGCCCGAGTTGTACCTGCACGCACCCGACGTGTCCCAGCGGGTGGCCGCCTGCCAAGACACCATGCGCCGCTACGAGTCCGAGGGGCTCCTTGAGCCGCACGACGCTTTCGTCTATGTGGAACGCCAGGTGAGCCGCGGCGTCCAGCGCGGCCTGCTCGTCGAGATCGACCTGGATTCCTATGACTTCCAGCCGCACGCCCGCACGCCCATCCGCGCCACCGAGGGCACCGTAATCGACCGGCTCCCCCCTCGCGTCGCTGTGCGGCGTGACGCCGACCTGGAACTCCCCCACGTCCTCGTCTTGTACGACGATCCCGATGGCACCGTGCTGGCCGCGGTGGAAGCGGCGCGCCCCTCGCTGAGCCCCGCCTATGACGCTGATCTCATGGCCGGCTCGGGGCATGTGCGCGGCTTCCTGATCGAAGACCCCGCAGTACAGGCGGCCACCGTGGCGGCACTCACCGCCCTCGTCACCCCCGAGGCATACGCCCGACGCTACGGCCTGCCCGCCGACGCCCCGCTGCTGCTGGCGGTCGGCGACGGCAACCACTCCCTCGCCGCAGCCGCCACCATCTGGGCCGAACACAAGGCCGCCGGAGCCGGCCCCGACCATCCCGCCCGCTACGCGCTCGTCGAGTTGGTCAACCTGCACGATCCGTCGTTGCATTTCGAGCCTATCCACCGACTGGTGACCCACGCGAGGGGCCTCGGGGACGACCTGATCGCCGCCGTCGGCGGCGTGCTCACCCCGGCGCAGGACGCCTCGAGCGCCTTGGACGCCGTCGCGCAGTCGTCCGGACAGGCGTTCGCGCTGATCCGCGAGGAGGGCATCGTCGTGGTCGAGGCCACGATACCGACCCATCAACTCGCCGTGGGCACAGTCCAGGCCTTCCTGGACGGCTGGTTGTCCGCGCATCCCGACGCCGAGGCCGACTACATTCACGAAGCAGACGTGCTGGAGCGTCTGGCGCGCGAGCCCGAAGCTCTCGGGATCGTGCTCCCGGCTATCGCCAAGGACGACTTCTTCGCCTCTGTGGCCGTCGACGGCCCTTTCCCCCGCAAGACCTTCTCCATGGGGCACGGCCAGGACAAGCGCTTCTATCTGGAGTGCCGTCGCATTCGCCCGTAAACGCGACCCGGCGACGGGCAGCGCAGCCCCGCACTCAGCGCAACCATTCGACCAATGGCGCGCATGCGACAGCGCACCCGGACTAGGCTCGCAGGCAGAAGTCCACAACTCCGGGAGGTCCCACCGATGGCGTATGAGATCACCGACAACCCCTTGCGGGGCGTCGAAGCCAAGCAAGGCACCAACGGGCACTACGGCGTCTTCGATCAGGGAGCCCAGGTCTGGTCCTGGCAACCTGACGGAGCCGAGCCGGTCATCTGGATGAGCGCGAAGTCCTGGTTCGCCGAAGGCCAGCCCATCCGCGGCGGCGTCCCGATCTGCTTCCCGTGGTTCGGCCCTGGGCGCAACGGCGACCTGTACCCGATGCACGGCTTCGCCCGCCTGCAGAATTGGCACATGTCCGACGTGAAGGACACCCTCGATCGTGACGGCCGCTTCATCGTCGAGTACACGCTGAACGAGTCCATGACCGGCGATCAGGCGCAGTGGCCCTACCCCTACAAGGCGTCCTTCCAGGCCAAGTTCACCCCCGAGTATCTGGGGCTGGAACTGCGCGTGGAGAATGTCGGCACCGAAGAGATCGTCTTTGACGAGGCGCTCCACACTTATCTTCATGTCGGCGATGTCTCCCGCGTGAGTATCTCGGGGCTCGAGGGGGCCACCTATCTCGACAAGGTGAGCGGAGCCGAAGCAGAGGTGCAGTCAGGCGACCTGACGATCACGGCGGAGACGGATCGCGTGTACGCCAGCACGGGCGAGGTCGTCATCCATGACCCGGCCCTGGGGCGCGACCTGATCGTCTCCAAGTCCGGTTCGGCGCAGACCGTCGTGTGGAATCCCTGGGTCGACAAGGCAGCCGCCATGCCCGACTTCGGCGACGACGAATGGCACCAGATGCTGTGCGTCGAAGCGGCGAACGCGCTTGATGAGCCCGTCGTCTTGCGTCCGGGTGAAGTTCACTGCCTCAAGCAGCGCATCACGCTCGCCTGATCCCTGCCAGCACGCGAGTGGGGCCCGGACGCGATTGTCCGGGCCCCACTCATGCAGGCCCACCTCTGCAGGCTCTGCTCACGCAACGGATCAGATCGGACCCGGGGGCCACGCCTTCGCGATCACCTTGCCCGTGATGCGCTCTGCCGGCACCAGCATCGCGCATTCACTGCGCCGATTCCCGCGACATTGCGCCGCCGAGTCGGCGGAGTTGGAGCGATGGTCACCCAAGACGAAGTAGTGGTCACGCGGGACCGTGATCGGCCCAAAGCACCGGGGCGAGGCGGGTGTGGTCGAACAATCCAGGTGACCCACCTCGAAGGGCAGATCCTCATAGATGTAGGGCTCGACCATGGCCATGCCATTGACGACCACGCGTCCGTTGGCGTCACAACACGACACCTGATCTCCCGGTTGGCCCAGGACCCGTTTCACCGTGAACACCTTGCTGGAGGTCCCAATCCCGGTGATGTCGCCGAAGAGCCGGGCGGCTGCCTCCCACGGGTCCGAGGTGGGCGGGAGCGCGGCATCGTTCCAGGTCAGCCCGTGACCAAAAATGATGACATCCCCCAACTGTGGCGAAGAAGACAGGTAGGGCAGGTCTGAGGAGAGCACCCGGTCACTGACCCCGAGTGTCTGCTCCATCGACCCGGACGCCACGTTGTGCACCCTGACCAGGAAGGCCTGCACCAGCGAGACGATGATCAAGGCGACCACGAGGTTCCCCAGCACCGCGAGTGCGAGGGGGACTTGACGGCGTCGTCGAGGGGAATGAGGGGGCGCGTCGGCGGAACCGCCGTCCTCGACAGGCTCGTGCGTCGCGTCGGCCTGCGGAGTGGGCTGCGCGGAGTGGTCTGACGTCACACGGACCCCCTTTCCCCTTCAGGATAGGTGCCCTCCCCCAGGCCTTCTCACCGCGACCAAGCGTCGGGTGGAGCGAGCCCATTCGTTCTGGGCGTGTCCCAGGGTGCACCCCGCTAGGCTGGCGCCAAGAGCGCCATCATTCAGGGAGGAAGTACATGTCGCGAATTGGCTACGACTTGGCCCGTGCCAGGCTCATGTCTGCGGAGGAAGCCGCGCAGAAGATCCAGGACGGTGACCGCGTCGGGTTCTCAGGCTTCACCGGTGCGGGGTACCCCAAGGCCGTCCCGGGCGCTCTCGCCGAGCAGATGCGGGCGGCGCACGAGGCGGGCAAACCGTTCACCATCGCGTCGTACACCGGCGCCTCCACCGCACCCGAGCATGACGGCGCGCTCGCCGCTGTCGACGGCATCTCGATACGCATGCCCTACCAGTCCGACCCCGTCATGCGCGGCAAGATCAACGCTGGCGTTTCCGAGTACAGCGACGTGCACCTGTCGCACTCCGGCCCGCAGGTGCGTCACGGCTTCTGGGGCAACTTGGACGCCGCCGTCATCGAGGTCGCCCGGGTCAACAGCGACGGCACCGTCCTGCCCTCCTCCTCGATTGGTAACAACAACGTCTACCTGGAGAAGGCCGACAAGATCATCCTCGAGGTGAACTCGTGGCAGTCCGAGGATCTCGAGGGCATGCACGACGTCTACTCGATGAAGACGCCTCCCCACAACGTTCCGATTCCGATCACCAGCGCCGGTGACCGCATCGGGTCGAAGTACTTCGACATCGACTGGGATCGGGTCGTCGCCGTCGTCGAGACGGACGCCCCCGACCGCAACTCCCCGTTCAAGCCTCTGGATCAGGACTCCAAGACGATCGCGGAGCATCTCCTCGACTTCCTGGGCAACGAGGTCAAGCAGGGCCGCCTCCCCAAGGACCTGCTTCCGATGCAGTCCGGCGTGGGCAACATCGCCAACGCGGTGCTCGTCGGCCTCAACGAAGGCCCGTTCGAACGCCTCACCTCCTACACCGAGGTGATCCAGGACGGCATGGTCGACATGATCGACTCCGGCAAGCTGCTCGTCGCCTCGGCGACGGCGTTCTCGCTGTCCCCGGACGCCGCCCACATGATGAACGAAAAGGCGAGCTTCTACCGCAACCACATCGTGCTGCGGCCGCAGGAGATCTCGAACAACCCCGAGGTCATCCGCCGACTCGGGGTGATCGCCTGCAACGGCATGATCGAGGCCGACATCTACGGCAACGTGAACTCCACCCACATCATGGGTTCCAAGATGCAAAACGGCATCGGCGGCTCGGGCGACTTCACGCGCAATGCCTACATCTCGGTGTTCGTGTCTCCTTCGCTGGCCAAGAACGGCGACATCTCCGCGATCGTGCCGATGGTCAGCCATCACGACCACACCGAGCACGACGTCCAGGTCATCATCACCGAGCAGGGTCTGGCCGATCTGCGGGGGCTCTCCCCCAAGCAGCGCGCCAAGGTGGTCATCGAGAACTGCGCCCACCCGGACTTCCGCGATCAGCTGTGGGAGTACGTCACCCGCGCCGAGGCTGTCGCGAACTCCGAGCACACGCCTCATGACCTGAGCCAGGCTCACTCGTGGCACCGCCGGTTCCTCGAGACGGGATCCATGAAGCAGTCCTGAGCACCGTCCGCGCCGCCATCGACTCGTTCGATGGCGGCGCGTGCGCGTCCAGCCGCTTGTCTCCTGCAGCCTGACCGCGCACCATATTTCTACACATCCTCACCCCCACGACCGGACGAAAGGAGCCGGTATGACTGCCCCGACGCGGCCCCGTGGACGCCGCCCGGGTCGAAGCGACACGGCAGGCACGATCCGCGCCGCAGCAAGCGCCCTGTTTCTCCGCGACGGCTACGAGAAGGTCAGCCTGCGCGCGGTCGCACGCGAGGCCGAGGTTGATCCCGCGCTGGTGCATCACTACTTCACGTCGAAGGCTGCCCTGTTCCTGTTGGCCCTGACCGGCGTCGCCTGGGAGGTCGAACGCGACATTGCCACCGTCGTGGATGGCCCCACCGACGGTGTGGGGCATCGCGCCGTCCAGTTGTTGCTCGAACGTCGAGACGCCTCCGTTTCGGCGCCGCTGGCAGCGCTGGTGGACGGCCCTCAAGGGGAGGTTGCGGCGCGCGCACGCGCAGCAATCGAGATGGTGGCACGCGAGGTGCTCGTCCCTGTGGCCGCCCACTTTGGGCACGCCGACGCGACCTTGAGGGCCCAACTTGCCGCCAGCGCGCTCGTCGGGGTGCAGGTGGGTCATGTTCCTTCGCGCCCCCTTCCCAGCCGGGCCTTCCTTTCGCCTCTGGCGCGGACCCTGCAGTACTACCTCGTCGACACCTGGTGACGTGGTGGGCGTGCGGCCCCTCGGGTCCACGGGCGTAGGCCCCTAGACTGGCTCCATGTCGACCGAGCTCGCCGCCTCGCCGCCGCATCCGGCGCCGGAGGCAGACATTCCCAGCGTGCAGACGCCCCCCGCGCCCGACGTGCGCGTGCACCCTGTCACCGGCGAGCCCCGGCGTCCCTGGTCGATATGGGCCAGCGTCAGCCTGGCCTATCTCGCCGTCGCGGTCGTGACCTGGGGGATGCTGGTGGCGTTTTGGCAGAGCAAGACGGTCCAGACGTTTGCCCAGGCCACCTGGCTGAACGGCGTCGTGGAGACCGAACCCGGCTCCTTGGTACGCATCGCCATGGTGACCGCGCTCTTCGCCGTCAGCTTGGCAGTCGGCGCGGGCGCGATCATCGTCGGCTACTACGGCTGGAAGGGGTACGGCTGGGCGCGAGTCGCCGGATTCGTGGCCCTCGGCGTCGGCCTGCTGACCCTGATCGGCAACGGGTGGATGATCGCGAGCCTGTTCCCCCTGGCTCTCGCGGTCGCCGCCTTGTGGCTACCCGTGTCGCGCGCCTACTGCGACGCATGGCACGTCCGACGCCACCCCGTCGTTGTGGCCCTTCCTGACCAGGGCCCGATCCACTACGGTCCGCTCCCCCGCTTTCTCGCATGAGCAACACGTTGCTGTCGGCGTTGGGGCGCATCCTCGGCGATACGCTGCGTGCCGGCCTGGATTCCTGGGCACGCGGCGCGGGGAAGTCCCCCACTCGGCGACGTCGCCCAACATCACGCGCACCGCGACCGCAGGCCCCCGGCACGCCGCAGCCGACCGGCGGGTCCAGCGACTACCCCGGCGACTACCGGGGGATCCCTCAGGTCAGCTATGCGCCGGTGCCGGGCAAAGACCCCGATCCGGGGGAAGTGGTGTGGACGTGGGTGCCCTACGAAGAGGATCACAGCCGCGGCAAGGACCGGCCCGTCCTGCTGATCGGGCGCGACGGCTCCTGGCTGCTGGCCTTGCAGTTGACCAGCGTCGATCATGACCGCGACGCCGCCCAGGAGGCCCGCGCGGGTCGCTTCTGGATCGACATCGGTTCGGGTGCCTGGGATCCGCAGGGCCGCCCCAGCGAGGTCCGCGTCAACCGCGTGCTGCGCGTCGATCCTGATCGGGTGCGCCGGGTTTCCGTCTCTGTCGACAAGAAGACGTTTGACCGCGTCGTCTCGGAGATGCGTCGGCGCTTGTCGTGAGCGGGCTGCTCAGAGCGCGGCTTTGCCCTGTCGCCAGTACCCGGTGAAGACGATCCGCTCTTTGGGCACGCCGGCCCCCACCAGATGTCGGCGCGCTTGCGTGGGGAGCGCCTGTTCCCCCGCGATGTAGGCCGCCAGCGTGGCTGGCGTCTCGATCGCCAGTTCTTCCAGGGCGCGGAGCGCGGCAGCACCGGGCCGGGCACCCTCCTCGCGCACGATCCAGCGCAGATCGATGCCCTCGGGGGCGTCGCAGGGCTGGGCATCCGCGGCGTCGATGACCTCCAGCAGGGCGATGCCACGCGCGTCGCGGGGGAGATCGCGCAGGATTCCCACGATCGCCGGGAGCGCCGACTCGTCACCCGCCAAGAGATAGGCGCTGGCGTCGGGCTGCGGATCGAAGCCTCGCCCCTGATCCAGCAGCATGACCGTCTCACCTGGCTGGGCACGCCGGGCCCAGGGGCCCGCTTCGCCCAGGTCGCCGTGGGAGACGAAATCGATGTCCACCTCGCCGGATTCGGGACGGAACTCCCGGGCGGTGTAGCTGCGCACGATCGGACGCGTCGCTGCAGGCGCGGTGAGGAGGAATTTCACGTAGCCGGTGAGCCCGAACTGGTCGGGGACGGCGGAAAAGTCCGTCGCACCAGACGCCTGCGGCAGGAACAATCGGAACCACTGGTCGTAGCCGTGATGCGGGAGCCGGGTCAGGTCGTCCCCGCCGACGGTGACGCGCACCATGTGGGGGGTCACGCGCTCGGTGCGCAGCACCTCCGCCCGATACAGACCCCGTTCGCGCCGCGCGTCTTTGAACGCCATCCCGACCTCCTCGGATTGGACAAGATAAGCCTAACCTAAATCATGTGGCCGAGGGTTGGTAGGGGACCTGGGCGGCACTCGGTGCGGTAAAGTCGCCGCCATGACTGTGCCTCGTGGACTCCTTATCGGGCTGCGCTGATCTTCAGCGGATGCGCCCCGCCACCGTGCAGGGCTGCGTCGCATCAGCGTGGCCGCCCCGGCAGCCCGAACGTTCGGGCGCGCGACAGGAACCGTGGACGTCACATCGAGCCGCACGAGCCGTGCGAGCAGACAAGGAACAAGATCAATGAGCAACTCTGACGCGTCCGCCGCCGCACCCCAGGCCACGAGCGAAGTACCGGCCCAGCGTTATACCGCTGAACTGGCCGAGAAGATCGAGACCGCCTGGCAGCAGCGGTGGGCCGAGGAGGGCACCTTCCGCACCCCGGACCCAGAGCCAGGCGTCGACCCCGCGTCGGCCAAGAAGTTCTACCTGCTGGACATGTTCCCCTACCCCTCCGGGAAGGGGCTGCACGTCGGGCATCCGCTGGGATACATCGCCACGGACGCCGTCGGCAGATTCAAGCGCATGACCGGGCATCACGTCCTGCACGCCCTGTCCTACGACGCGTTCGGCCTGCCTGCCGAGCAGTATGCGGTGCAGACCGGGCAGCACCCGCGCATCACCACCGACGAGAACATTGCCACCATGCGCCGCCAGTTGCGCCGCATGGGCCTGGCCCACGATGAGCAGCGTTCCTTCGCGACCACCGATGCGGGCTTCGTCCGGTGGACGCAGTGGATCTTCCTGCAGATCTTCAACTCCTGGTTCGACCCCGAGGCGACCGCCCCCGATGGCTCGATCGGCGCCGCGCGCCCGATCGACACGCTGGTGGCACAGTTCGCCGACGGTTCGCGTCCGCTGCCCGAGCCGTTCACCGGCCGGGCGTGGGGCGAACTGAGCCCCGCCGAGGTCGAGCGGGTCTTGGGTGAGTTCCGCCTGGCTTTCGTCGCGGACGTCCCCGTCAACTGGGCTCCCGGGCTGGGCACCGTGCTGGCCAACGAAGAGGTCACCGCCGATGGGCGTTCCGAACGCGGCAACAAACCTGTGTTCAAGCGGAACCTGCGTCAGTGGATGATGCGGATCACCGCCTACGCCGACCGCCTGGTCGCCGACCTGGACCGCCTGGATTGGCCGGACAAGGTCAAGAGCATGCAGCGCAACTGGATCGGTCGTTCCGAGGGCGCCCACGTCGACTTCCGCGTCGACGGCTCCCCGGAGACACTGACCGTCTTCACCACGCGCCCTGACACGCTGTTCGGCGCCACCTACATGGTGGTGGCACCCGAGCACGCGATCGTGGACGAACTGGTCGCCGCGACTCCCGCGTGGGAGGCGGGCGTCCCGCAGGTGTGGACGGGCGGCGCAGCAACCCCGGCGGAGGCCGTCGCTCACTATCGGGCCACGGCCGCGGCGAAGACCGCCGAGGAGCGCCAGGCCGATGCGGGCGCTAAGACGGGTGTGTTCACCGGCGGCTACGCCATTAACCCCGTCAACGGGGATCGCCTGCCGATCTTCATCGCCGACTATGTCCTGATGGGGTACGGCACCGGCGCGATCATGGCCGTTCCGTCGGGCGACCAGCGCGACTTCGACTTCGCCACCGCCTACGAACTGCCGGTGGTAGCCACCGTGGAGGCGCCCGAGGGGCACGAGGGCGCGTACGCGGGCGACGGCGTCGTCATCAATTCCGCCAACGACGAGATCAGCCTGAATGGGCTGGGTATCGCCGAGGCGAAGGCCGCCATCTCCACCTGGCTGGAGGCCAAGGGCGCGGGCAAGGCCACCACCACCTATCGGCTGCGCGACTGGCTGTTCTCCCGGCAGCGGTACTGGGGCGAGCCGTTCCCCGTCGTCTACGACACGACCGATGGCCGCGTCATCCCCATTCCGGACGCCATGCTGCCGGTGGAACTGCCGCCGGTGGCCAACTTCGAGCCCAAGGTGTACGCCGACGACGACGCCGAATCCAACCCCGAGTCGCCGCTGTCGCGGGCCGAGGACTGGGTGGAGGTCACGCTGGATCTGGGCGAAGGCCCCAAGACGTACCGACGCGACACGAACACGATGCCCAACTGGGCGGGATCGTGCTGGTACGAACTGCGCTACCTGGATCCCGATGACGCCGCGCACGCCGTCGATCCGGCCATCGAGCGCTACTGGATGGGCCCGCGCACGCAGGCCGATGGCACCGTCACCACCGGTGGGGCGGACCTGTACGTGGGTGGCGTCGAGCATGCGGTCTTGCACCTGCTGTACTCCCGGTTCTGGCACAAGGTGCTGTTCGACCTGGGGCACGTGTCCTCGGTGGAGCCGTTCCACAAGCTGTTCAACCAGGGCTACGTCCAGGCCTACGCCTACACCGACGCGCGGGGCGTGTACGTCTCGGCCGAAGAGGTCGTCGAGGAGATCGGCGAGGACGGAGAACCGTTCTGGACGTGGCAGGGCCAACGCGTCAACCGCGAGTACGGGAAGATGGGCAAGTCGCTGAAGAACATGGTGACGCCCGACGAGATGTATGCCCACTACGGCGCCGATACGTTCCGGGTGTACGAGATGAGCATGGGCCCGCTGGATTTGTCGCGTCCGTGGGACACGCGTGCCGTGGTGGGTTCTCAGCGCTTCCTGCAGCGTCTGTGGCGCAACATCGTCGATGAGCACACCGGTGAGGTCATCGTCACCGACGACGCCCCCGACTTGGCGACCGCACGCCTGCTGGCACGCACCATCGTCGACGTCACGGCCGAGATGGAGCAGATGCGGCTGAACACGGCCATCGCGAAGCTGATCATGCTGAACAACCACCTGACCGGTTTGGACGCAGTCCCCCGCGAGGCAGCCGAGGCGCTGGTCTTGATGATCGCCCCAGTCGCCCCGCACATCGCCGAGGAACTGTGGTCGCGGCTGGGCCACCCCGAGTCGGTGACCTACGCGCCCTTCCCGCAGGTCAGCGACACCTCGCTGCTGGTCGAGGACACTGTCACCTGCGTCGTGCAGGTCGCAGGCAAGGTCCGCGACCGTCTGGAGGTCTCCCCCACCATTTCGGACGCCGACCTGGAAGCTGCCGCCTTGGCTGCTCCCGGTGTCGAGCGGACGCTGGAGGGCCGCGGCGTCCGCAAGGTGATCGTCCGGGCACCCAGGTTGGTCAATATCGTTCCGGCCTAAAGCCGCCGGCTATCAGCCGAGCCTTTCCCCACGCACCCCGTGCCTCACTCTCAACAGGCGCGGGGCGCGTGCTTGTCGGGGACGCGTCAGTGCCGCTACCACGCGGCCAGCGGAGGGCGTCACGGTGGCTGGGGACGCGCCGGTGGCACGCGGCACGGCGCCGCGCCGATGCGATCAGGGAAGGTAAGAAGGAACGGAGCGGGCGACGGGAATCGAACCCGCGTGTCCAGCTTGGGAAGCTGGCGCTCTACCATTGAGCTACGCCCGCGCGCTGCCGAGGCAACCCCCACATCATAGCGTTGAAGGGTCGGCGTCCGCGAACTGAGCGCGGCGCGCCCGGGGTGTGTTGCCGCCTCCCGGTAGGCTTTCCGCGTGAGTTCCTCCGCCCGCAGGCCTGCGCGTGCCGTTCCTGCCCGCCCCGGGCGCGTACGGCACTTCTTCCGCGAGCTTGTGGGTCTGCTAGGTGAGGCGCTGGTCACCCTGGGCGCTTTCTGCCTCCTGTTCGCCGCCTGGCAGTTGTGGTGGACGGACGTCGTGGCCGATCAAGACTCCGCCCAGGTGATCTCGACTATGGAGACCTCCGGCAACGGATGGGTTCAACCCAATGCCGTCGAGTTGGGGGACGCCTTCGCGATCGTGCGGATTCCCCGCTTCGGCGAGGACTACGCCCGCCCGATCTACGAGGGCACCACCCGGGACATCCTCAAACGAGGCGTCGGGCACTACGAACAGTCGGTGATGCCAGGCCAGGTCGGGAACTTCTCCTTGGCCGGCCACCGCGTGACCTACGGCAAGCCGTTCAACCGGATCGCCGAACTGGTCCCGGGCGACAAGGTCATCATCGAGACCGTCGACACGTACTACGTCTACACGATCGTCTCGTCCGAGATCGTCTTGCCGACCGATGTCCGCGTCGTCTTGCCGGTACCCAATCAGCCTGGCGCGAAACCCACCCAGGCCATGCTGACGATGACCAGTTGCCACCCCGAGTTCAGTTCGCGTGAACGTTACGTCCAGCACGCCGTGCTGGATCAGACGCTGCCCCGTGCGGGCGGCCTACCCCCGGAGGTGCTGGCGGTGAGCAATCCATGAGGCTCTCATTCTATGGCGCGCTGTGGCGTCTCCTGCCCGGCCCCGTGGCCGTGAAGGTCCTCCTCGCGGTGATCCTGTTCCTCGGCGTCGTGTGGGCGCTGCTCACGTGGGTGTTTCCCGCTATCGCGCCCCTCATGCCCTTTAACGACGTCACCGTCGAGGGCCCCTAACCGCCAGCGGTCCCAGGAGCCGACGCGAGCGGGCCTGCCGTGCGCGGGAGGTCAGGCGTCGGCTGGCTCCGGGGCGGCCTCGCGGCGCGGCCGGGGGCGCGTGGCACGCCACAGGTAGACCCCGACGACGGCGGTACCACCGGCCAGGATCACCGCCCACCAAGGGAACGTCCACGGCGCCGGTGCCGTCGATCCCGCCACCTCGTCGTTGGTGGGAGTGGGCTCGACTCGCGTCCCGGTGACCAAGATGCGCTGGGAGTTGATCCCCAGCGGAGTGCACGTGACGAGGGTCACCAGATCACGCCCGGGCACCTGGCGCAGGGTTTCGGTCTCGGAAGGGTCCACCACTTTGATGTCGAACACCTGATAGGTGAGCACCTGGTCGAAGACGGTGATGGTGAACGTGTCCCCGATGCTGACAAGGTTCAGATCGGTGAACATCTTCGCTGAGGCGAGCCCACGATGCGCCGTCAGGACGCTGTGCGTGTCCTCGCCACCCACGGGCAGGGAGGTGCCTTCGAGGTGACCGACGCCTTCCAGCAGCACCGCGTCGGACGTGCCGTGGTAGATGGGCAGGTCGACGTCCGCCGTGGGAACACGCAGCCGCCCCATCACCCCGGACGGGTCAGCACGCAGCAGTTCCTCGTAGCGGGGCCCCGAGTTGGCAGACGACGTCCCCTCCCCTTGAGGGAGGCGCTCGTTCGGCGCCAGGAGGGCCCCCGAGCTCAATTCCGCGTTGTAGGCACGAGCGAGCCGGATCTGTTCGGCCGCGCTCGGCTCCAGACCGACCTCGGAGTGCTGCATGTACGACCCGATCACCAAGGACTGGTTATAGGCGGAGAACCAGGCGGCGATGCTCGGGTAGAGCACGAGGAGCATGCCGAGCCAGGCGGCTACGCCCACGATGAGGGGCAACAGCCACCGGTGGAGGCGTCCTCGATCGACGCGGGTGCCCGCCGAAGGAGACCTCACCATGCTGCTTCGCTGCCCCCGAAGATGCCGCAGGGCGGCGAGAGACTCACCTCTCGCCGCCCTGCGTAACGCGGATCAGTCACTCGGCCGTGCCGCGGTGACGACGACGCACCAAGATCGCCCCGACGCCAGCCAGCAGCAGCAGACCGCCACCGACCGAGATCATCAGCACCTGGCTGCCCGCACCCGTGAACGGGAGCTGCGGGACGCCCTGCTGCGTGTTCGTCACGGTCACGTCGGCGGCGGTGCTCTGGCCCGCCGTCACGCGGACCGCAGTGAACGCCGCGGCGTCGGCGGGGAGAACGTAGCCAGCGGGGGCCGCGACCTCCTTGATGACGTAGCAGCGGTAGGCGGAGTTGATGGGCGCGTTCACCGAGTCCGACACGAACAGACCGGGAATCGTCACGTTGCCGCTCGCGGCAGAGGTGAACGTGGTCGCACCGGACACGCTGATCGGGGTCGCCCCCGTGTCCACGGTCGCCGAGCACGTCGCGGCGTAGGGCTGAGCAGCCGGGTACACCTCGAAGGTCGCCCCCTGGAGCGGACGGGCTTGCGCGTCATGCTTCGTGATAGCCAGGTCGCCCCAGTGCGTGGTGACCGCATCCGAGGTCGTGCCCGGCGTCTCCGCGGCGCGCGTGTTGGCGTACAAGGTCGCGGTGTTGCTGATCGTGCCGTTCGCCGGGAGCGTCGAGACGACACCGGTGAAGGTCGTGACGATCTTCTTGCCGCCCTGCGTCTTCAGCCACGCCAAGCCGGTGGACGTGAACTCGACCTTGGCCGTCTGACCGTTCACCGAGACGGTGTAGTAGGTCGACGGGACCGTCGTGATCGTGCCGCCATCGTTCAACGCGACGCTCGCGACGGCCGGGCTGGTGAGCTCGGTGGCCATCGGGTCAGTCACGCGGTAGTAGGCGAAGTTGTTGGACGGATCGATCTTGGCGATGTCGCTGGTCACCGGGAAGGTGACCGTCGAGCCAAGCCCCAGGCCCGTCTGCGCCGTGATTGACTTCGTGACCGTCGCCAAGCCGTTCTTGGGGTAGACGTTGACGTTGTACAGCCAGTCGTTCTGGTACGGGTACGGGATCGTCACCACGAAGGGGAGCGCCTTGTCCACGACGGTGGAGGGGGCGGACGTCTCGCAGACCAGGTAGGCAGCCACCTGGCGACCCGACAGCGTGGTCAGGCCGTTCGCGTCGGTGGGAGCACTCGCGATGCCGGTGCCCAACGTCTGTCCGGCCAGCGAAGGAACATCACACGCGGTGGAGGGAACCGTGAGGCTCGCCAAGGTGTTCCAGCTCGCGGCGACGCTCAGGTCAAGCGACGTGATCGGGTAGGCGGTGAAAACCACGCCCGGAACGGCATTGGCCGTGGGGGCCTGGCTACCGTTCGGCGTGCCCGTGCCCGTGCCACCCTGCTCGCTCTTGTGGATGATGATGCTGCCAGTGCGACCAAAGTCGATGTTCCCCGTGGGGTCTGCAGCCTGAGCTGTCGGGACGAGGGTGAGTGCGCTGAGTGCGACGACCCCCAGCGTCGCGGCGAGCCGCGCGGCCCACCCTCGGCTTGTCGAGTTCATGCTCGGTTCTTTCCTTTCCTACGCGACGCACCACTTCGGCGTGCCACTGACGTTTCGCCCCGCCTCATCGGCGGTGGGGGTGACGATGTGAGCGATGCAGGACGGCGGCGCCCACGGCGACGACGAACAGCAACATTCCGGCGATCCAGTATCTTAAAGCACCCTCACCGCCGGTGAGCGGGAGCTTTACGCCCGGGCTAGGCTGGTTCACAATGGCGCCGACGCCAACCGTGGTCTGATCCGCTGAGATCGTGATCGACTTCGGCGTGCCGTTGACAACGTAACCCACGGGGGCGGCGACCTCCACCAAGGAGTAGTCTCCCCAAGAGAGCCCTGTGACCGCGAACTGACCTGCGACCGGGTCGGTATCCCGCCCCGTATAACCGGCCTGTCCGGTGTTATCGCTGATGTCGATCGCGGCACCGGACGGGTTGGTCGGCGTCAGACGCCAGCGCGAACCCGCCAGGAGCCCGCTGGTCGGGCCCACCTTGGACCACGTCACCGTCCCTGGCACCCGCTTGTTGCTGATGGCGCCCAAATCCACGGTTCGGTTCGCCGCCGTGACGGTGAAGGGGCGTGGCGTCGTATCGACCACGTAGCCCGCAGGTGCGGAAACCTCAACGAGGGAGTAGTCACCCAGGCCGACGGGCACGCGGAACCGTCCGGGGAGCGGATCCTGGTCGACGCCAGAATAGCCCGCTTGACCCACATTGTCCGTGACGGGAATGACTGTGTCTTGCGGCCCATTGAGCCGCCACGTCGTTGCGCCGAGCGGCTGCCCATTCGTCGCGTCGGTTTTCGCCCACGTCACCATTCCTGCTGAGTTCACGAAGGTACACACAATGTGTGTGCGTCGCGTCGTGGGGACGATCAGGCTATAGGAGGCCCCCGAACCGCTGACCGTCACCGCTGCATTGTTGTTCGCGGTATCCACGCAGGAGAACGAGGTGGAATAGGCGCTGAGGGGATTGGCCGATCCGGACGCCATCGCCTCGGACAACTGGTATTGCTTGCCTCGCTGAGCAACAACCGGGCCCGCGGACGCCGTCGTCTGGGTGCCCTG
>RRZT010468059.1_pt1 | contig 21069 bp, 21 predicted proteins | sample 2165551 | NCBI WGS metagenome assembly RRZT01 (sample SAMN10456910, study PRJNA506462) | wastewater metagenome | biome: wastewater; feature: sludge; material: wastewater sludge; isolation source: wastewater sludge with Escherichia coli K12::gfp cells carrying plasmid... | place: USA: Moscow, Idaho... | reverse complement strand
TTTGCCACAATTGATAGGAAAAGGACGTGCGATGGAAATGATTATGACGGCAGGAATGGCAAACGCCCAAGATGCTCATAGAATAGGACTAGTAAATCATGTGGTGCCACAAGCCGAATTGTTACGTTTTTGTAATGAAATTGCGCAAAAGATCATGAAAAACTCCCCTTATGCTATTGGTAAAGCCATTGAAGCTATAAATGCTACTTTTAAAGAAGGGGAAAATGGCTATAAAACCGAAATAAAAGCCTTTGGAAAATGTTTTGGAACCGAAGATTTTAAAGAAGGAACAACGGCTTTCTTAGAGAAAAGAAAAGCAGTGTTTACTGGAAAATAATAACAAAAGAGAGCCGCATTGGTTCTCTTTTTAGTTTAAAAGTAACTATCCTTGAAAATAATCTTTGCGCAAAAATAGATTGTTTAATTTTCAACACTTAATTTTGCACACCCGTTTCGGAATTTAACTCACATCAAAAATCAAACTTATGTCCTTCCAACCTGTATTTGTACTTTTCTGGGAAAAGGTAAAAGAAAGCATCCAAAATGGAACTTACGCCAAATTAACACTTGCTAAAACCATAGGTGATACGGAACTAAAAAACATCTATGTGCGTCCCGTTTTATTGGAAAATGACCTATTTAGTCTTTCGGTTACGGCGCGTTACAAAACAGAAGAAATAGAGAGTTTTCATACGCTTGATGAAGCTTTCATGATTTTAGCTCCTTTCATGAACAACCCGTTTTTAACCGCATTGCTCTTTACAACGGAGAATGACATTACCTTTAAACTCAATAAAAAAAGAGTAGGAACCATTATTGAGCAAGCGCCCACTTTTAAAAACGCCTCGGATGTGATTTTGGAAATGAAAGTAAAAGGAATTACAATTTAAGATTCATAAATAACGATTGTTGATTTATGATTTAAAATCAGCAATCGAAAATCTTACTTATCCCCTTCCCATTCCGCATAAAACTGCGCTAGAAACCCTTCCATATAACGGTGCCTTTCTTTTGCAATTTTTTTACCAGTATCGGTATTCATCTTGTCTTTCAAAAGCAATAACTTTTCGTAAAAATGATTCAGCGTTGGCGCATCATTTTTCTTGTATTCTTCCTTGCTCATTCTAGAATTTGGAGCAATTTTAGGATCGTAGAGCGCTCTATTTTTAAATCCGCCATAATTGAACGCTCGGGCAATTCCAATCGCGCCAATCGCATCTAATCGGTCAGCATCCTGAACCACATCTAATTCAAGAGAAGAGAATTTCTTTTCGAAATTGCCTCCTTTGTACGAGATGTTTTTGATGATATGCACCACATGGGTGATAATTTCTTCATCTACATTTTCTGATTCTAAAAAATCGCGCGCTATTTTAGGGCCAACGCTTTCATCACCCTCATGAAACTTACTATCAGCAATATCGTGCAGTAAAGCGCCAAGTTTGACAACAGTCACATCACAATCTTCGTTTTTTGCAATCAGAACAGCATTTTTGAACACTCTTTCAATATGAAACCAGTCGTGTCCACCTTCGGCATTTTCTAGTTTTGCTTTTACAAAAGAAATCGTTTTGTTTATTAATTCAGGGTATGTCATTGTTTATTTGCACTTAAAAAAAATGTTGAACTTTAAAGTTACTACTTCAAAACTCAACATTTTGTATCTATTTAGAACTCTAAAATTTATCGTATTACAGCGGGCTCCACCCATTTGAAAATATGGGATTCTTGAGGAATCACTAATCTTTCTGAAATTTTTGCCATTCGTCCTGGTAATTTCATCAAGTAGTCACGGGCTTTCTCCGCTTCTTCTGTCAAACTAGAAATTTTGTCAATTTCCCATTTGTCTATTAATTTTTGCATAATATCAACATAATCAGCTGCAGTGTAAACCCCAATTCGTTGTGCTGAATCAGAAAACTGTTCAAACGCAGTGCCAATTTTTTCGCCAGATTCTCTCAAGAAATGGGCAGGCATAACAATTTTAGCTTTCATCATATATTGAAAGGCAAGCATCATTTCGCTTGGATCAACTTGAAAAATACGGTTTACAAATTCGCTGTAGGCATGATGATGACGCATTTCGTCACCAGCAATCATTTTGCACATTTTAGACAATTTGTTATCCCCATATTTCTTAGCCATTTGTGCCACTCTATTGTGCGAAACATAGGTTGCTAGTTCTTGAAAACTAGTGTATACAAAGTTTTTGTATGGATCTCTTCCAGTTCCAATATCAAAACCGTCGTTAATAAGATGTTGCGTAGTCATTTCTACCTCGCGCATATTAACTCTTCCAGACAAATACAAATACTTATTAAGTAAGTCCCCATGACGATTTTCTTCTCCGGTCCATTGTCTGATCCATTTAGACCAACCATTTCCGCCGTTTTCTACTTGGTCAATACCCTCAACATCCATTAACCAAGACTCGTAAGTGGGCAAAGCTTCTTCAGTAATGGTGTCACCTACTAAAGTTACCCAAAAATCGTATGGCAATTCTTTTGCAATTTCACGCAATTCTTTGACCTCATCAAAAAAAGTTTCATTTTGAGAATTTGGCAAAAAATCAGTTGGTTGCCATATCTTTTCTACAGGAATTAGATACTGATCGACAAAACTGTCAACGTTTTTTTCTAAAAACTGCATTACTTCTAATCGAATGTTTTTTGTTGACATTGTATATAAATTAAATTTTTATTCCTTGAACTACTGCTGTTTCTGTTTTCTCCATGAGCTCAACAAAGTCATACTCTTTGACTGCTAAAGGTTTATGAACTGTAAAGGTAAGGCGATTTCCTAAACCTAACGGAAAAAATCCGTATTTTACCATTTTCCAAGAATTGTTTATTGTCACTGGAACGACATAGGCCGAAGGTGCATATTTGCACAAAATTTTAAAACCGCTTTGCGCAAATTCTTTTGGCTTTCCAGTTTTACTTCGTGTTCCTTCCGGAAAAATAACTGCTGAACGGCTATTTTTTTCTATATATTCAGCCAATCCTTTGATGGCTGGAATGGCTTGTTTAGAATCTTTACGATCAATAAGAACAGAACCTCCATGACGTAAATTAAACGAAACACTTGGAATCCCTTTCCCCAATTCCTTCTTACTTACAAATTTACAATGAAAACGACGAAAAAACCAAATCATCGCAACAATATCGTACATGCTTTGATGGTTGGACACAAAAATCAGCGGCACATTTTTAGGAATGCTTTCTATATTTTCAAATTTGTAAGTGGTCCCCAAAAGATTTGTGCATCTCACTAAGAAAAAATTCAAATAATCGACACTTTTTTTATTTTCTTTATAGCCAAAAACATGGAAGCAAATCCACTGAATAGGATGAAAAACAACCAAAGTAAGACCAAAACATAAATAATAAACGATGGAAATGGGATACGAAATTAATTTTTGCATGCTTTAAAAATTTGTCGCAAAAGTAAGGAATATTTTTTTAGTGGTATTTAAATATGAAACAATATACATGCTCAACGTTTAATCGTAACTTTGCCCATCAAAACCCATGTCTTTTTTCTATTAAAATGAACTTCACTTACCCAAAAAACGAAAAGCTAAAAAGTAAAATCACCATTGGATTATTGTTTACCGAAGGGAAATCAGTGTCTAAATACCCGTTGCGATTGGTATACAAATCAGGCACTTTTGGCGAAGGCGAAAAAATTAAAATGGGCGTTTCAGTCTCCAAAAAAAACTTTAAGAAAGCGGTAGACCGCAATTATTTCAAACGGGTACTCCGCGAAACGTATCGCCTTAACAAGCATCTATTGATAGATAATCTGGACCAACCGTATTCTTTTATGTTTTTTTATCAAACTAAAGACCGATTGACCTACCACGAAATTAACACCAAAACCGTTCAATTGTTTGAGAAATTTTTACTTCAAATAAAAAAAGAGGACTAGCATTTCTATTTTTTGTATTTTTAGCATTCAAATTTCCTGTTTATGAAGTCACTAGCCTTGTCTTTGATTGTATTAGTTTGTTTTTCCAGTTGTAAAAAAGCGGATGAATTAGGCAACAACTCCGATTTAATAAAACTTCCTCAGAAAGAAGTTTCCGCAGCAGATGCAGCTTATGAAACTACCGATAACAAATCACCTGCAAAAGAATCCGAAAAAAACATTGAACAAAAAATCATCAAAGAAGGCAATCTTCGTTTTGAAAGCAATGACTTAAATGCTACCTATACTCAAATACAAAATGCAGCAAAAAGTTATAAAGCTACCATACAAAATGATACGGAAGGCAAAGATTACACCTCCATTTTTAGAAGACTTATTATAAGGGTTCCAAGCAAAGATTTCGATTTGTTTTTAAAAGATATTTCAAAAGGAGTGGCGTATTTTGACAATAAAGAAATTTCCTCACAAGATGTAACTGCAGAATATATTGACATTGACGCACGATTAAAAGCCAAAAAAGTACTAGAAAACCGTTATCTAGAACTTTTGAAGAAAGCGAATAAAGTGTCTGAAATATTAGAAATTGAACAACAACTGTCCGCCATTCGTGAAGAAATTGAAGCCAAAGAAGGCCAATTGAATTACCTGCAAAACCGTGTTTCTTTTAGCACTATTACTATCGAATTTTACAAATCTGTTGCCAATGAAAGCGGCATAACGGTCTCTTATGGTATGAAAATCTGGACCGCAATCAAATCAGGGTTTAATTCTATTTCGAGTTTATTTATAAATTTACTCAGCATTTGGCCATTTATCATTATCCTATTTTCAATCGTTTATTTTATCAGAAAAAAAATTAAGTCCAAAAAAACATAAAAACAATGTATTCTTTCTTTAAAAAAAAATTCATAATTCCTGTTGTTGCATCCGCATTTCTATTTATTGGAACCAGTTTCAAAGATGATTTTTTTGAAATCGCCAAGCAAATTGAAATATTCACCACTCTTTTTAAGGAATTGAATAAAAATTACGTTGATGAAACAAATCCTGGTGACTTAATGGATAAAGCCATCAAAGGCATGTTGACCAGCTTAGATCCATACACGGTGTACTTCAACGAGCAGGATGTGGTGCGATTTAAGATAAACAACACTGGAGAATATACCGGAATAGGTGCTTTATTGACTCGGAAAGAAGACAAGTTAATCGTCAAGGAACCCTACAAAAACTACCCTGCTGACAAAGCCGGTTTGAAAGCCGGTGACGAAATTATACAAATAGGTGACGTACTTTTATCTGATTTTAAAGAGGAGGCTTCCCAGCTTTTCAAAGGCACTAAGAACACTAAGATTGACATAAAATACATCCGACAGGGAAAAGTAAATAGTACCCAAATTATTCTTGACGAAGTCGAAATAAAATCAGTTCCTTTTTTTGCAAAAATAGACGAGAAAACCGGCTATATTGTATTGTCTCATTTTAACAAAAAAGCATCCTTGGAGACCAAAGAAGCTTTGGAACAACTCAAAAAAGATGGTGCTCAACGCATTATATTGGATGTAAGAGATAATCCCGGCGGACTTTTGAATGAAGCCGTGAATATTTGTAATTTATTTGTTCCAAAAAACGAGATTATTGTTACTACAAAATCAAAAATCGACAAACACAACAGCACCTATAAAACAAGCAAAGACCCTGTAGATACTGAAATCCCTTTGGTTATCCTTGTCAATGGTCGCAGTGCTTCTGCATCAGAAATTGTGGCTGGCGCCTTGCAGGATTTAGATCGCGCTGTAGTGGTAGGAAGCCGTAGTTTTGGAAAGGGATTAGTGCAAAGACCCGTGGATTTGACCTATGGAACGCAACTAAAAGTAACCATTTCACGTTATTACACGCCTTCTGGAAGATGCATTCAAGCACTGGATTATTCTCGCAAAGATAAAAATGGAATGGCCATAAAAACGGAAGAACAAAACTACCACGCCTTTAAAACCCGAAAAGGAAGAACAGTTTATGACGGTGGAGGAATCCAGCCTGATGTAGAACTGGAAGAAGCTAAATCGAGTCCAATAACCAACGCTTTATTGCGAAACGACGGAATTTTCAACTATGCTACCCGTTATTATTATAAAAATCCAGATTTAGGAAACAAAGTTCCAGTGATTTCTGATGCTGATTATTTAGATTTCAAACAGTTTTTGAAAACACAAAAATTCTCCTTTGATACTGAAACAGAATTGGCATTGAAAAACACTTTGGCTGTAGCCAAAAAGGAAAAACTAGAGGAATCTATCTTGGTTGAATACCAACAATTACTGAGCGCACTTCAAAAAAGTGAAAATGCATTATTGGATAAAAATCAAAAAGAAATAAAAAATCTAATGATAGATGAAATCATTAAACGCTACCAATATCAAGAAGGATTGTATCAATATTACATCAAAAACAACTCTGAAATTAAGAAATCAGTAAGTATTTTGAACAATGCGGATTACAAAACGATTTTGAAAATGTAAATTACTCCCTTATCATCTCAATATGCGGAATATCGTCTTCCAGATACATTTGGCTTGTTTGCACGAAGCCATGACTTTCATAGAATTTTTTCAAATACAACTGTGCGCCAATGGTAATTTTATCTTCGCCAAAATGGCTTAAAACACCAGCAATGGCTTCCCGCATTAGGTCATGTCCCCATTTTCTGTTGCGGTACTTTGCAGCGACCGTTACTCTGCCAATAGAGGCGTTATCAAAAGTGATTCCTGCTTTGAAAAGTCGGGCATGCGCCACTATTTTGCCTTCAAATTCTCCAATAAGATGCAAAGCCACAACATCTTTTCCATCCAAATCAAGGTAAACACAATTTTGCTCCACTACGAAAATTTCGCTTCTTAACCGAAGTAAATCATACAGTTCGTAAACAGAAAGTGCGTCAAACGCCCTTATTTTCCATTGTAGTGCCATGTTTTTAGTATTTTTTATAGAATACAAATAAAGGAAAATAAAAACTATCTTTTTGAGATAACAACTGATTTTATTATCGCTTCCAGTTCATGCATTAAGTCCCGTTTGTCTTTTGAGGGCGCATAACAAAAACCCTCTAAAACTAGGATTCGATTATAATCGGCATCGATAATGGCATAATTGATAAAAGGTCCCGACATAAAATCATTGTTTAACTGCCAGGTTCCCTTCGTTTCAAAGGTTTCTTTTCCGTCCAGATTAATCTTAAAAAGATATGGTGCATAAGCCTCTTCCGTAATCATATTTGTATTGGGTTCCTTTCCGCTGATGTATAAGTTCCCAATAGAATCCCGCATTTTAACGATACAGCTAATTAAATCTCCTCGTTTCTTAATGGTATTTAAGGGCACTTGATAAATTAAAAGACTGGTATTCCCTCCTATGATTTCTTTTTTTAGCCACAAAAAATTGCTTTTTTGAAGGACATAAGCATAGCCCGAAGGAACTTGTATTGAAAGGTGAAATTTGTTCTCGATTACTTTTGGGTCAATCAATGACTGGCTGTTGATTTTTTGACTTTCAGCTAGTTCACAATTTTTGATTGTCTCAATCATTTTAGGCGTATTCTTTTCGATACAGGCTATAATGTCAGCGGCAGTCTTGCCTGAAATATGAAATACATTTTGAGGTGATGCGTATTGATTTTTCTTGATTTCGAATTTGTTTTCCTCTGCTTTTTTCACCACTATAATCGCTCGGGTATCCGTCATGAAACCTTCTAAAAGCCGAACTGGATACTGATTGATGTTGAACAAAGGTTCTTCTTGTGGCAATCCAATTACTGGAGAAGCAAATTTGTTTCGAATGCTGTCGCCAATCTCGCCATTCCAAAACTGGTCATCAATTATAACTGAAATCGTATTGATTTTACCCGTCGTTTTACGAGGTTGGTGCTCATTTTCCTTTTTACAGGAAAACAATAGCAGAGAAACAAAAAGAAATATAAAATGGGTTTTATTCATTGCTATTCTATTGTGAAACAAAACCCAAATTTATAGAAGTTTATTGTATTATCCGTTAATTTTCAATTTCATTCCAGGTTTAATATCTTCACTGCTAATACCGTTCCATTTTTTTAAATCTGAAATACTTACACCTGGATATTTTTTGGCAATGCTAAATAGAGAGTCTCCTTTTTTTACATAATAGTCTGCCGAAGTTTTTTTAGCTGCCGAAGTTGCATTTGATTTGCTCTTAAAGGAATTAACAGTTGCTTTCTCAGTCACAATTACAATTTCATCTTTGGCAACAATCAAGCTTTTCCCAATAGCAATAGTGTTATTTGGCAATTTATTCCACAGTTTTAAATCTGACAAGGAACTCCCAAATTTACTGGCGATATCACCTAAATTATCTCCTTTTTGAACTACATATTCAATATCTTTTCGTTCAGGACCTGTAACTAATTCCTCTTTGCTTTCTAGCGCTTTTTTTACAACTTGCAATGAAGCTCCTAATTGTATTGTATTATTTGAAAGCCCATTCCATTCTAAAATTTCAGCAACAGTCACGTCGTATTTCTTAGCAATGCTTCCTAAATTATCTCCTTTTTGAACCACATAAAGTGATGCATCCTCATTTGCTAATGATGCAGAATTAACTTTTGTTTTTTCTTCTTTATTTATTTTTGATTCAACAGCAGCAGCTCTTTGATTACCTATAATTGTTGTCGAAGAAGACGAATTGTTCACAATTTTCAAACTTTTACCGTAAGCAATCGAATTGCCTTTCAGTTTGTTCCATTTTTTTATGTCAGCAACTTCAACATCGTATTTAGCGGCTATCACACCCAGATTATCTCCTCGTTTTACCTTATAATAGCTTGTTTTGGCTCCTGCGGTTTTTAGAACGGAACTAGTAGTATCCTTCGCGGCTATCGTCTTTTGTGAGTGAAACGGTCTTTCGCGTTTGTCTGATTCATATTGGGCATAGGCATAAATCTGGTCTTCATTTGAAGCAAAAACAGCTACTTTATCTTGCGGAAGCCTCAAGAAATGATATTGATCTTTATAAAACGGAATCACATTGAGTTTATATGATGGATTTAAAAGTTGCAGTTGCGACAGGGGAACATCAAGCAAATCTCCTATTTGTTTGAACGACATTTGCTTCTTAATCATTATAGTATCTGTGGCAAAGTGTTGCACTGTTGCTCTTTTTGGAACAATTCCGTGTTCCTTGTGGTATTCATAAAGATACATTGTTGCTAAGAAAGCTGGCACATAACCCTGCGTTTCTTTAGGAAGATTTTTTCTAATATTCCAATAATTTTTTTGTCCACCAGAACGCCTAATGGCTTTAGAAACATTACCTGGACCTGAATTGTAAGACGCTAGCACTAAATCCCAATCACCAAATATTTTATACATATTAGTCATATATTGGGCGGCGGCTTCGCTAGATTTCAAAGGATCACTGCGTTCATCCACATAAGAATCGATTTTCAACCCGTATTGTTTTCCTGTATGATACATAAATTGCCATAATCCGGTAGCCCCCATTTTAGAAACAGCCCTTGGATTCAAAGCCGATTCCACAACAGCCAAATATTTGATCTCCAAAGGGACATTCTTTTTGGCTAAAGCCTCTTCAAACAGTGGGAAATAATATTCTGAAACACCCATTAATCGTTCGAAAGAACTTTTTCGGTTCTTTAAAAATGATTTGATGATGTTTTCTAATCCTTGGTTGTACTCAATATTGAAAGGTGATTTGGCGTCCATCGCTGCTAATCTCTCTTTGAGAAGTTCAGTTGACAATTCGTGTTCAATTTCTTCATCAATATTAATATTCTTAATATCATCAGAAATGGTATTGTACAAATCTAAGTTGACGAGTTCATTCATCCATAAACTATCTACGCGAGCGGCTAAATCATTGTTTACGAAAGATTTCTTGATGGAGTCTAAATAAGATAATTTAGTTTCAAATTTATTACTGCTATTATTTTCAAAGCTTTCCTGCGAAAATAATTGTACGGATACTAATAGCAAAAGGGACAGAGTGGTGTTTTTTATATTCATATTTTTACGATCAAGGACCTATATTTCAAATGATTACAAAGCTTAATATTTTACAAACATAATAGCTTCAAACTAAAATTTTGTTTAAATATTGTTAAAAATGCAATATTTGAACTAATTATGCGGAATTTTCTACTGTTTAACTATCAATAATGCGTTTTGAAACACAATTCGATACTATTTGAAACTAAAAAAACCTTAGCGATACAATGTATCGCTAAGGTTTTGAAAATTATGCATTGTAGTAGGTATACTAAATGTGAGTTCTACTTCAAATCCAAACCATATTTTAGTCTAAAATAGCTGCAATTCCAGGCAGCACTTTTCCTTCCAGCATTTCCAGCATGGCACCGCCACCAGTTGAAACATAGCTTACCTTATCTTCTAACCCAAATTGTTTTACAGCCGCAACTGAATCGCCTCCACCCACAAGTGAAAACGCTCCGTTTGCCGTGGATTCGGCAATAAAGTTTCCTAAGGTAATGGTCCCGTTTGCAAAATTTTCCATTTCAAAAACGCCTAACGGCCCATTCCAAAGAATAGTTTTAGAATCCATTATTACTTTTTTGAAGTTTTCCAATGATTTTGGTCCTGCATCAAGTCCTTGCCAACCCTCCGGAATTTTATTTACATCTACTATTTGTGTATCGGCGTCATTCGAAAAAGCATTTGCAGCCACAACATCAACCGGAATATGAATCTGAACGCCTTTTTCTTTAGCCAAACGAAGGATTTCCAATGCCAATTCTTGTTTGTCATCTTCACAAATAGAATCACCTATCTCACCTCCTAATGCTTTTACAAAAGTAAATGTCATTCCACCACCTATAATCATGTGGTCTACTTTATCTAGAATATTTTCGATAACGGTAATTTTAGAAGACACTTTTGAACCTCCAAGAACTGCTGTTACCGGTTTTACACTATTTTTCAAAACTTTATTCAAGCTCTCAATTTCTTTGGCCAATAATAAACCAAAGCATTTTTCTGTTGGAAAAAACTGTGCAATAATCGTAGTTGAAGCATGTGCTCTGTGCGCTGTACCAAAAGCATCGTTTACATAAATATTGCCAAGTGACGCTAGTTTTTTTGCAAAAGAAACATCTCCAGCCTCTTCCTCCGCATGAAAACGAAGATTTTCTAACAATAAAACTTCCCCAGATTTTAAATTTGCAGCCGCTTTCGTTGCTTCTTCACCAATGCAGTTTGAAGCAAATTGAACGGGCACTCCAAGAATTTCAGAACAAGTTGACAGAATGTGTTGCAACGAATACTTTTCTTCGACTCCTTTTGGTCTGCCTAAATGCGACATCAAAATTACGCTTCCACCTTGTGCAATAATGGCGTCAATGGTGGGTTTTGCTGCTTCAATACGTGTAGCATCTGTCACGTTGAAATTTTCATCCAAAGGCACGTTGAAATCTACTCGTATTATGGCTTTTTTATTGTTGAAATCGAAATCATTTAAAGTTTTCATCGGTCTATTTTTTTAGTTTAATTTTCTTAGAAAGAACAACAAATATAGAACTTTTAAATTGTTAATAAATTAAAGCAAAGCACGTGAAATAAGTTTTAAGCAACGAAATCGATGTAAATATATAAATAATGCTCCTTTTTAATCATTTATCCGTTTAATATTATAAAATAGGGGTCATTTTATTTTCTGAAACACAGCTGCTATTTTTTACTTTTTCGAATCTTAACCAATGCAAACGCAGCTGTTCTTAACATACATTTATTACGAATTGATTTTTAAGTTTTTTAAAACTTTCGTAGCAATAATTGATTTCTAAATAACACATGTATTTACAATTCGTAAATTCTGCGTCTAGGTTGAAACTTTGCCTCTTAAAATTTTAGGCTAACCCATTTTCTTCTATCTTTGCTTTATGCAATTTTCAGAAATTTTAGGGCAAGAACACATTAAAAGTCATTTGACAAAAAGTGCTAATTTGGGAAGGATTCCACATGCGCAGCTATTTGTTGGTCCTGAAGGAAGTGGCACTCTACCTATGGCAATTGCTTATGCACAATACCTTATTTGCAGCAATCAAAACGGGGAAAACTCCGGTTCAAACGAAGCTTGTAATTTAAAATTCCAAAAAAATTCACATCCGGATTTGCATTTTATTTATCCGACTGTTAGCACCGAAGAGGTAAAAACAAAGCCAAAAAGCATCGATTTCATAACCGAATGGCGTCAGTTTTTAGAACAAAACAAGTACGGCAGCCTCTTTGACTGGTATCAAATTCTAGGGGTGAAAAACAAGCAAGGAGAAATTAGGGTTGATGATGCCCAGGAAATCTTGAAATTATTAGCGTTGAAATCTTTCGAAGGCGGATACAAAGTAATGATTATCTGGATGGCTGATAAATTGAATATCGCCGCTTCTAATAAATTATTAAAATTACTAGAAGAACCCACTGACAGAACGGTTTTTATTTTGATTTCAGAGAATGAAGAAGACATCATACAAACGATTCGTTCCCGTTGTCAGGTGCTACATTTTAATGGTTTGCCCGAAAAAGTTATCGCTGATGCTTTAATTTCAAATCAAAACATGGAGCCTAAAGCTGCTTTAAAAATAGCGCATCAGGCACAAGGAAATTACAATAAAGCACTGCAATTATTACAAACAGACAACGAATCTACTTTTTTTGAAAAATGGTTTGTCGATTGGGTTCGTGCCGCTTTTAGAGCCAAAGGAAACGCAGCCGCCATTCAGGATTTAATTCAATGGAGCGAACAAATTGCTGGTTTGGGACGAGAAACCCAGAAAAAATTTCTAGAGTTCTGCATTGAGATGTTTCGTCAAGCGCTCCTATTAAATTATCAAGCTCCAAACTTGGTGTACATGGAACCGAAGGTGGAAAAATTCAAGCTGGAAAATTTTGCGCCTTTTGTAAATGGCAACAATATAAATGACATTTTCAAAGAACTATCGGATGCCATGTATCACATTGAACGCAACGGAAATGCTAAAATTATTCTCACCGATTTATCTATAAAACTTACCCGTTTAATTCACAAAAAATAACAAAATGAACAACATTACTTCAATATTGATTTTAATTTTTCTGGCTATGACTTTTTTGCAATCGGGCTATGACAAGCTTTTTTATTGGAAAGATAATGTCGATTGGTTAAAAGGTCATTTTTCGCAAACACCATTAAGAAACAAAGTGCCTTTAGCACTAGCAAATATTCTGGTATTAGAATTAATTTCTGGTGTTTTGTGCATCGTAGGTTGTATTGAACTTTTGATAAACAACGGACGACTTTTTGGGTTTTACGGTGCCGTTTTTTCTTGTATAACTTTACTAATGTTGCTTTTTGGACAACGTTTAGCTAAAGATTATGATGGCGCAAGAACAATTGTTATCTATTTCATACCGGCTATATTGGCCGTATATTGGCTAAACTAAAAACAAGATTTAAAAATTAACAAATAAAATGACTCCAAAACACCCTTCAGAATCGCTGACAATATTAACTGATTTGGTTTTACCAAGTGAGACTAATCCTTTGAATAATCTTTTTGGTGGGGAACTATTGGCTCGTATGGATCGTGCAGCAAGCATCTCGGCAGGAAGGCACTCCAGAAGAATTGGCGTAACAGCATCAGTAAATCACGTGGCTTTCAACAAAGCCATCCCTCTAGGAAGTGTAGTTATTGTAGAGGCCAAAGTTTCTCGCTCATTTAGAACTTCAATGGAAATATTTATTGACGTTTGGGTTGAAGACAGACAATCCGGAAATCGCACTAAAGCTAACGAGGCCATTTATACTTTTGTAGCCGTTGATGATACCGGAAAACCGGTAGAAGTGCCGCAAATAATTCCGGAAACAGAGCTTGAAAAACAACGTTTTGATGCCGCATTAAGACGCAAACAACTCAGTTTAGTTTTAGCAGGAAAGTTAAATCCTCACGAAGCTACTGTATTGAAAGCATTGTTTCAATAATCAGGTAGAATCAACTTATTATTTGCTTGGAGTTTAGATTTAAAATATTCTTGAAAGAGAAAATTTACATTAAAAAAAGAAGTATTTTTACGAAAACAAATATTCGCACATAAATGGAATTATCAGGATAATTAATCACCCTGTCAGTTTCTTAGAGTTATAAAATAATACAAATCGATGAAAGAAAAGGTAAAAGAGAAGATGAGCACAGAAAAAGAATCTAAATTAAAAGCGTTACAGCTTACGCTTGACAAACTAGACAAAACCTACGGAAAAGGTACGGTGATGAAAATGGGGGATAAAGCCATTGAGGAAGTAGAAACTATTTCTTCAGGATCTTTAGGAATCGATTTAGCCTTAGGAGTTGGCGGCTATCCAAGAGGACGAATCATTGAAATATATGGTCCGGAATCTTCTGGAAAAACAACCTTGACGCTTCATGCTATTGCTGAGGCGCAAAAAGCGGGTGGAATAGCTGCTTTTATCGATGCGGAACACGCTTTTGATAGAAATTATGCCGAAAAATTAGGTGTAGATATTGAAAACTTAATCATATCGCAACCAGATAATGGGGAACAAGCTTTAGAAATTGCGGAGAACTTAATTCGTTCTGGCGCCATTGATATTGTTGTTATTGACTCGGTTGCTGCTCTGACTCCAAAAAGCGAGATTGAAGGCGAAATGGGAGATTCTAAAATGGGTCTTCATGCTCGTTTGATGTCTCAAGCATTGCGTAAATTGACAGGAACCATCAGCAAAACACATTGTACTGTTTTCTTTATTAACCAATTAAGAGAGAAAATTGGAGTAATGTTTGGTAATCCAGAAACAACAACCGGAGGAAATGCTTTGAAATTTTATGCATCAGTACGTTTAGATATTCGTCGTTCTACACAAATTAAAGATGGTGACAACGTCCTTGGAAACAGAACCAAAGTAAAAGTGGTGAAAAACAAAGTGGCTCCGCCATTTAAAGTGGCTGAATTTGACATCATGTATGGTGAAGGAATTTCAAAAACAGGAGAGATTTTAGATCTTGCTGTTGAGTTTGAAATAATAAAAAAAGCAGGATCTTGGTTCAGTTACGGTGAAACTAAATTAGGACAAGGTCGTGATGCAGTTAAGTCTTTAATCAAAGACAATCCTGAATTAGCGGATGAACTGGAAGAAAAAATTAAAGCTAGAATAAAAGAATTAGCAGAAGCTTAAATTCATTTTATACTACCCATTAATACAATGCTCGGAAATTTTCCGAGCATTTTTTTTGCGTCAAATAAAAAAATTTCTATATTTAAAAACACTAGTTAGGTTGTATGCCCAATCCAGCCCTTTGGTTTCCCTTAGGAGACGCTTACTGCGATTCATTTGAACGTTTGAACTATTGAAAAAGAGTACTTGACTGTCTTCAGCCTGCCAAAATCAAATCTATTCTGTTCTGGTAGATTTAATAATCGAACGGTATAATTTCAATTGATTTATCTATTTTTAGAGAAACATTCCTTTTTCAAAGCAACCTTTTTCATTGTAACGACTCTTATATAAAGTGTTCCCTAAATTATTAACATTAAAATGAAAAAAAAATGAAAAAATTCGCACTACTTTTAGTACTATTAACCACACTGACAGCTTGTAGTCTCGATAATGACGAAAGAGAAAACTATACGTACAGTGTACTTCCGATAGAAAGTTATACCGTTCCCGAAAGTTTTAAATTAGGAGAAACGTATGTTATCAAATTAAAATATCAAAAACCTACTTCGTGCCATATTTACCAAGGCATATATTACACCAAGGATTTGAATAAAAGAACAATTGCAATTCAATCAGCCGTAAAGGATAACCAAATTTGCAGCACGGAAGTTCCACCAGTATCCGAAGTTTCATTTAATTTTATGGTAACAGCTACAGGTTCCTATATTTTTAAATTTTATAAAGGAAAAGATGCAAACGACAAAAACCTGTTTGAAGACGTTGAAATACAAGTAGTTCCCTAATAAAAAACGCTTTGACATTAGAACAAATAATTACGGATTGTAAAAAGAACAAGCCAAAAGCTCAGGAGCAGTTGTACCAATTGTTTTCCAAGAAGTTTTATGGGGTTTGCTTGAAGTATTCCAGTAATTATGCGGATGCTCAAGACAATCTACAAGACGGTTTTTTGATAATCTTTAGAAAAATAGATCAATTTAGTGGCAAAGGTCACTTTGAAGGTTGGGCCAAAAGAATAATGATCAATAATGCATTGCAAAAGCTCAAGGGGATTCGGTATCTAGAGGTGATAAATGATAATATACCCGAAAATGATGTTGAAATTGATGATGAAAATGTACCCTTAGACTATTTAATGAAAATCATCCAAGAGTTACCAGATCAATACCGACTCGTTTTTAGCCTATATGTCCTAGATGGGTATTCCCACAAAGAAATTGCTGAGATGCTAAAAATAACGACAGGAACCACAAAATCAAATCTATCAAGGGCAAGACTCATTTTAAAAGAAAAGATTGAAGCGTATACTAAAACTGAACTAAAGTCATTGGTAAAATGAACGATAAAAAAAACATAGACCGCTTGTTTCAAGAAAAATTCAAAGATTTTGAAGCAGTGCCTGATGCGCAGGTTTGGCTGAACATCGAAACGGCATTAAAAGAAAAAAAACGAAAGGCAATTCCTTTTTGGCTGCGATTATCAGGCATTGCTGCGGCCTTGTTATTAGGGTTTTACACCTTGAATATGATGTTCAATTCTACGACAAAAACTAAAAATACCATTGTTTTAGATCCAAAAAATGAATCCCAAAACAAAGATTCAATTTCGAACAGAAAACAAAATAAAAACATTGCCTTACCAATCAAAAACAAACAAGAACTTGTCATAACTAACCCCAAAACCATTAGAAATCATGAAAAAGAAAATAGCTCTACAATTCAAACCGTTACTGAACAAGCGAAAAATAAAACTAATACTCCGGTATATAAATCAAAAAATAATTCATCGATAAAAACGGATACTACGCCTAATTTCAACATAAAATCAGAGACTATTGTTGTTGAAAAAAAGCAATTACAAAAAGCCAATTCAAGTTTCGTATCTTTTGATTTAAAAAGCGAAAAAGAAAGTGTTGCAAAAATACCCGATACTAAAATAGCAGCAACCGACACTAAAAATGAGGATAAAGCAGTTGGGGAAAACAAAAACGAACTAGAGGAAATCCTAAAAATGAAAGAGAAAAAAACAACTGCTGCACTGAAAAACAAGAACAGATGGCAAATTGTCCCTAATGTAGCCCCTGTTTATTTGAACTCCAATTCAGCTGGTTCCGCTATAGACCCGCAGTTCTCTGATAACACAAAAACAACCGATAACAACTTTAGTTATGGTGTAGGAGTAAATTATGCTGTTTCTAAAAAGCTAACGGTACGAACAGGTGTAAATAAACTTTCGTTGGCCTATAATACGAATAATGTGACCTATTCTACCAGTTTGGTCACCAATAATCTTGAAAATATCACCTATAGTTCAAATGAATCCATTGAAATCAAAAATGCGATTGCAGTTACTTCACAAGGAAATTTAGAAAAGGCCATTCAAAATATAGATTCAGGTGTAATCAATCAAAAAATGGGTTACTACGAAGTGCCTTTGGAACTGTCCTATGTCTTAATAAAAAAGAAATTTGGTGTCAGTGTGATTGGCGGAATTAGCACCTTGTTTTTAAATCAAAATAAAATATCCTTACGCTCAAACAGTACCGATTTGACATTGGGGGAAGCCAATAATTTAAACGCGATTCATTTTAGCACCAATCTAGGAATGGGTTTCAAATACCAATTTGTAAAATCCTTTCAGATTACTATTGAACCTATGGTCAAATACCAATTGAATACGTTTACAAATAATTCCAGTACCTACAAGCCCGTTTTTATTGGGTTATATTCTGGGGTAATTTATTCTTTTTAGCAGCTTCAAAACTCATTAATTGCGTATAGATTACCTCTCGAACCTGCTCCCGAATTTCTTTTCGGTCAACGCCATTTTTACCAAAGGTTTCAATGTGGGCATGCATTTTTACCCGCATAATACCGGGGCTTCCGCTAAAAAAAGTAAAGGAAAACCTCTTTTTATTGTCGGCAAGAGTAATGGGAACAATGGGAAGTTCGTGTTCTATCGCCAAGCGGAATGCACCATCTTTGAACGTATCTAATAGTATCGATTCATCATCCGGAACGCCGCCTTCGGGAAAAATACAGATACTCAAGCCTTGATTAATTCTTTTTTGAGCACGATTAAAGACTTCCATTCTGCTTTTTGAAGAACTACGGTCGACCAAAATACAGGTTCTTTTATAAAAAAAACCGAACAGCGGAATTTTTGATAATTCTTTTTTACCCACAAAAACAAACGGATTTCGAGTCAGGGCGAGCATTAGCATAATATCGGTCATGGAGGTATGATTGGCAACAATCATATAACTTTTTTGGTATTCCATTTCTTGGGTTTTATCAATTTTATAATAAAATCCCATTCCGAAAAGAACAAATTTCGCCCAAATACGCGCCATCTTAAAAAAATAGGGATAGCCGCTTTCGGTCAAAATAGACACTACTAGAAAGGGAAACATCAGCACTATAGGAATGATCATCAAAATGTAAAACCAGATGCGCCACAAAACCCAAAAAACAATTTTTAATCCCTTCATAGGTTCAAAAGTAGATAAAAATCTGTAAGTTTGAATGGGTCTAACCACAAAGTACACAAAGTTTTTCGCAAAGTAAAAAAGAAAAGATGACTGAAAATGAAATTTCTAAAATCATTATAGGTTTAGCAATACAAGTTCACAGAAGTCTTGGGCCTGGTTTATTGGAAAGTGATTATAAAGAATGTGTGTTCTACAAAATAAATCAAGATGGACTTTTTGTTGAAAAAGAAAAAGTTTTACCATTAGTATTTGAAGAAGTGAAATTAGATTGTGGGTATCGCGTTGATTTACTCGTAGAAAATAAGTTAATAATTGAACTTAAACGTGTAGAGTTGCTTTGTGACATTCATTTAGCTCAAACTCTAACATACTTAAAACTGGGAAGCTATAAACTTGGACTTTTAATAAACTTTAACGGGTACTACTTAAAAATGGAATTAAGAAGAGTAGTTAACAATTGGTAAATAAACTAAAATTTAGAAAATTTTAGGTGCAAAAAACTTAAAATGAGCGCCAACTTTTTAAAAAACTTTACAACCTTTGCAATAGAAAAACAAACTTGGCGAACTTTGCGAAAAACTTGGCAAACTTGGCGGTTAATTAAAATTACAATGGCAAAAATACTTACAGGTGTTCAAAGCACTGGAACACCACATTTAGGAAATTTACTTGGCGCAATCATTCCCGCAATAGCTTTATCAAATAAGCCTGAAAATGAATCCTTTCTTTTCATTGCTGATTTGCACTCGATAACACAAATAAAAAACGGAAAAACATTAAGAGAAAACACCTATAGCGTTGCGGTAGCGTGGCTTGCTTTTGGATTAGATGTAAATAAAGTGGTTTTCTACAGACAATCTGATGTGCCTCAAACGGCTGAGTTATCTTGGTATTTGAGTTGTTTTTTCCCTTTTCAACGCTTGACATTGGCACATTCGTTCAAAGACAAAGCCGACCGATTAGACGATGTGAATGCAGGTTTGTTTTCGTACCCGATGTTGATGGCCGCAGATATTTTATTGTATGATGCTGAGTTTGTTCCTGTAGGAAAAGACCAATTGCAACATGTTGAAATCACAAGAGATGTAGCGTCTCGTTTCAACCATCAAATGGGAGAAACATTTGTACTTCCGGAAGCTAAAATTCAAGATGACAGCATGTTGATTCCTGGAACTAATGGCGGAAAAATGAGTAAATCAGCTAATAATATTATTAATATCTTTCTGGACGACAAAAGCTTGCGCAAACAAGTGATGAGCATTGAAACCGACAGCACGCCACTGGAAGACCCTAAAAATCCCGATACCTGCAATGCTTTTGCTATTTATTCGTTGTTAGCCAATGACGAACAAATTGCGGCGATGAAGGCCAATTACCTTGGCGGAAATTATGGCTATGGTCACGCCAAACAAGCATTGTTTGAATTAATCTGCGAGAAATTTAAAACCGAAAGAAAGCAATACAGTTATTACATGAACAACCTTACTGAAGTAGATGCTCTATTAAAAATTGGCGCCCAAAAAGCTTCGGTTGTTGCCAATGGCGTTCTGGCTAGAGTGAGAGAAAAACTGGGATTTGAGGTGTAAAAATCTATTTTTAACATATAAATCCAGTAAGTTCTTACTTTAATGCAAAACTATTCCACAAATACTTACAGGATTTATATGTTGCAACAATTCCGGTTACTAATCGTGCACCGGACTTTGGGTACAAGGGCAATTACTAATTCCTTGTAAGAAATCAAATCCTATCGTGACTACATGGGTGCCAGAGTTGTAAGCTGACAGCTCATTAAGTGAAACTTGATAAGAATATCCAAAATAAAATCCGGACTTCTTAAAACCAGCCATTGGACCTACATTTAAAGGTTTGCCAATTTGATCGTTCAAGAAACGATACGAGAGTCCTGCCCAGTAATAATCGTCGTATCTATCGTACTTGCGGTACTTGATATTAAAATCAGTACTGGATCTGCCGTCATTTGCAAAGTATTGATAATAAACAGAAGGTTCAATCTCTGATCTATTGGCTTTATTATGCATCACGTAACCCGAATACAACTGAAAATTCAACAGCAAATTAGGCTCGTAAATACCGTATTTATCAATGTTTTTCTCTAATATGTTATTCGCATTCAAACTGGTGTAAAACCCTTTTTTCCTGTACAATATTCCCACATCAAAGTTTTTATTAGTAATGGCTCTATTATCAGTGATACTTGGGTCAAAAGTGCCTGGTTGTAAATTGTGTACATCGATACTAAAATTATTAATATTGAAGGACAAACCAAAAGACAAATACTGTTTGGAATAATAATCTAAAACGAGGTGGTGCGCAAAGGAAAACTTAGCTCCTTTTTGATTGGTATTTCCGTTTTTGTCATTAAACACTGAAACTCCAACACCGGAACGGTCAGCAATCCTAAAATC
>RRZT011387605.1_pt1 | contig 21075 bp, 15 predicted proteins | sample 2165551 | NCBI WGS metagenome assembly RRZT01 (sample SAMN10456910, study PRJNA506462) | wastewater metagenome | biome: wastewater; feature: sludge; material: wastewater sludge; isolation source: wastewater sludge with Escherichia coli K12::gfp cells carrying plasmid... | place: USA: Moscow, Idaho... | reverse complement strand
GGTTTTCGCGACCGTGCCATAGCGTTCGGTGCGTTCGGGATCGCCCAGGGCGTTGTACAGCGCGATCCGTGTCGCGACCCGGCCGTACTTCACGGCAAGGGCGTCGGCCAGCCCGTCCCAGGTTGATTCGGTGGCGAAGGTGGCAATGTGGTCGTCGGTGATCTGGGCGGCCATGCCCGCGAAATCGCCGGCCTTCTGCTTCTCCCGGATTCTCGCGGTGGTTCCGTCGAAGCCGGCCTGATCCCAGATGAACCCGTAGTTGGGGGTGCTGCCGTAGAAGCTCATGCTCGCCCGCACGAGTTCGCGCTCGTGGTGCCGTTCCTCGTCGGTGTCGCCGACGATCGTCATGACCGGGACGATCAGCGCGACATCTGCCAGCGAGCGTCCCGACTTCGCCGCTCCCTCGGCCACGTTCGGGATGACATGCCGGGCGATGTAGCCGGGCTCGCCGAGGGGGTGGACGTGCACACCGTCGGCGACCTCGCCGGCCATCCGGAGCATCCACGGATTGACCGCGGCGACATCGAGTTTCGGATCGGGTGCGTCGATGGGCCCGGCGCTCCACTGTGGCGTGATGAAGTCGAGGTCGTAGAAATCGCCATGATGATCCAGCGTGCCGGAGCGAAACGCCGCGAAACAGGCCTTGACCGCCTTGACGTAATCACGTAGACGCGGGCCGGGCGATTCGAAGGCGGTGCCGTAGCGGCGCACGACGTGGGTCCGCACCTGCGTGCCGAGGCCGAGGCGAAAGCGACCACCGGTGGCCTCCTGCAGTTCCCAGGCGCAGGCGGCGGTGACGAACGGGCTGCGCGGAAAGGCGACCGCGACGCCGGTCGACAGGTCCAGGCCGGGTGCGGCCTGGGAGGCCACGGCGGCGTTCAGGTAGGCGGTGCGCCCGGTCTCGGTGAACAGCAGGCCGGAGAAGCCGGCGTTCTGGACCTGCCGGGCCAGGCCGCTGATCTTCGCCAGCGATTGCGGGACCGTCATCACGTCGACGTACACGCGGGTGCCTTACGTGGTGAACCGGATGGCCACGTAGCGCTCGCGCTCGATAGCGTCGGTGAACTCCTGCAGGGTCGGGATCCGGTTATCGCGGAATTTCAGGCCCATCATCGTCTGCGCCCGTTTTTCGCCGTAGGTCTGGGCGCACCGCAGTGAGAGCTCGGCAACGACGCCTGGGTCGGTGATGATCTCGCCGTGCATGCTGGCCGTTGTGCCGTTATGGAGTACTTGCGCGGTGGCACCGTCGCGGAAGTTGTTCTTCCACGCGGCGGTGGTCATCGCGTAGAGGGTGCCGTCGACGACGTGGGCGCTCAACGGAATGGTGTACCGCCGGCCGGACTTGCGTCCGGTGACCGTCACGACCATCATCTGCGTGCGCATCGGGCCGGCCAACGGGGTGCGCAGCAGCACCGCCAGCAGCGGGTTCACGATGCGCAGGAGCGCTGCGGGCGGATGCGACAGCGATACCGCGGGGGACTGATCAGTCATTTCTCCACGGTATGGCGTCGATCCCGCTACGTCGAGAGTGGTGGCGAGCGGGTTACTTCGTGGATCGGTCGCGCTGTGGGCCGCCGGCATACAGCGCGGCGGCGATCAGGACCGGCTGGAAGAACAAGCGGATCAGCCGGGCCTGATCGCTGTTGAGGCCGAATGCGTCGGTGTGCTCGACGTACTGCGCGATGTTGCCCGGAAAGATCACGACATAGAACGCGGCGAGCAACCGGCTGATGAGTCTGCGGTGTTTCGGCAGCGCCAGAAACGAAGCGCCGAGCGCGATTTCGGCCGCACCGGAGGCCAGCACGGTGACGTCGGTGTCGATGGGGAACCAATTGGGCACCTGCGCGGTGAATTCTTGGCGGGCGAAGGTCAGGTGCGATATGCCGGCGAAGGTCATGAATCCGCCCAGGGCGATGCGGGTCAGCGTGCGCAGAGAGGTCATGAGCCAAGCCTAGAACGGTTCGCGACCGTGGCGCCCGGTCAGCGCGCCGCGGATGCCGAGAGCACGTGTTCGGGTTGATAATTCCGGGATCGCCAGAACCGGAATGTCGGTGTGCGCCAGCACTGCACCGACCACACTGCCATCCAGCTGGCCCAGCAGCCGGGAACGGCGATGCGGGCCGAGCACGATCACGCTCGCGCCATGCCGGTCGGCCGTTTCGACGATGCCCTGCCAGGTCGGTGCCGCCTCGACAGCGAGGCTGCAGGCGTGGAAACCGGCGTCCTCGGCCAGGGTGGCACCGTGGGCGGCGAATACCAGGCGGGGGAGTCGCCGTCGAGGAACTCGTCGAATTCCGGGGTCTGCGGTCGGGCGCCGCTCAGCGCGTAGACGACCACCCCGAAGATCGCCCCGGCGACGGTCCTGACCGCCAACCTGTTCGTGCAGCACTTCAGTCCGGTCCATGGGTTGGCTGGGTGGTGGTCCGGTGGGCTGGGGCCATGCTCTGGGGCCGACTGGGGCACGGAGGTGTTTGTTCCCGGTGGGCGTGGGCTCACGCTGAGGGGCATGTCGCCGGCCGCGGAGCCCGTACCGTTGCACCGTGAATTCGATCGATCCCGACAAGCTCGCGATCCGCCTGGAGGTGCTGACCGATGTTCGGTCACGGCCCCCCGAGCACCCCGACGCCGTGGCCGTGCGCCGCGCCACCGCCGGTGTCTACAAGGCGGTGAAGCTGGCCCGCCGGCACGCCAAGCGTGATGCGGTGGCCGCCGCTGACCGGGCCGTCATCGCCGCCACTGCCACCGGTGCACCCGGCCGGATCGACGACGAGACCCAGGGCCTGCCCCTGGTGTCGACCGCGGCCGGTGCGTCGGCGGGCACGCTCCTGCGCTCGCGGGCCTGCTACATCTGCAAGAACCATTACGTCGTGGTCGACGCGTTCTACCACCAACTCTGTCCGGACTGCGCCGCGTTGAACCGGGCCAAACGCGATGCCCGGACCGACCTCACCGGCCGCACCGCTCTGCTCACCGGCGGGCGGGCGAAGATCGGCATGTATGTCGCGCTACGGCTACTGCGCGATGGTGCGCACACCACCATCACCACCCGATTCCCCAACGACGCCGTGCGCCGCTTCGGGGCGATGGACGACAGCGCCGACTGGCTGCACCGGTTGCGAGTGGTCGGCATCGATCTACGTGACCCGGCACAGGTGGTGGCGCTGGCCGACGAGGTCGCCGCGCAGGGACCGCTGGACATTCTCATCAACAACGCCGCGCAGACGGTGCGGCGACCGCCGGGTTCGTACGCGGCGCTGGTCGAAGCCGAGCGCACGCCGCCCCGGGAGCTGGTCGACCGGGTCGACGTGATCACGTTCGATCACGTCAGCGACGCCCACCCTGCGGCGTTGGCGGGCAGCCTCGCCGAGCACCAAACACCGCATGCAGTAACGGAATTGGCCCTGTTGGCCCGCAGTGCGTCACCGGAGCGAATCGCCGCGGGCACCGCGATCGACGCAGGTGGCCTGCTGCCGGACACCAGTGCGATCAACAGTTGGACCCAGCGCGTGCATGAGGTCGATGCGATGGAACTGCTGGAAGTGCAGCTGTGCAACCAGACGGCGCCGTTCATCCTGGTGAGTCGGCTGCGCCCGGCGATGGCTTCGTCCCGAGCCCGTCGTAAGTACGTCGTGAATGTGTCGGCGATGGAAGGTCAGTTCAGTCGGCAGTACAAGGGTCCGGGCCATCCGCACACCAATATGGCCAAAGCCGCGCTGAACATGCTGACCCGCACCAGCGCGGGAGAGATGCTCGAGCAGGACGGAATCCTGATGACCGCGGTGGACACCGGGTGGATCACCGATGAGCGGCCCCATCCGACAAAACTTCGATTAGCAGATGAAGGATTCCACGCCCCACTGGATCTGGTCGACGGTGCCGCCAGGGTGTACGACCCGATCGTGCGCGGCGAGGACGGTGAGGATCTGTATGGCTGCTTCCTGAAGGACTATTCGCGGAGCAACTGGTAGGAGCACGGCCGGCGCCGGGCCGAAGATCATTGCCCCACCTCGATGGCGGCAACGCTGTCATCGGCGCCCCAGGCGCGGCCGTCAGCGCATCGCGATTCTCCACTCGGGCGAACCGAACTGCCAGGTGCCCAGACCGATCCGGCTGACCTGGCCGAGTCAGTCAACATCGAGGAATTCATGAGTTCCACCGTACGGATCGGGGTCGCTCCCACCATCTGGCTGAGCAGCGCTACGTACCCTGCTACGGTCCAATCGCAACCGGCCAGAGGGGCAAACACCATGGACATCGTCAACGGAATTCGCCAGAAGCTGACGCAGGTCGTCGAGAACGGTCACGCGGTCACGCGTCTGGTCGCCCGCGGGTTCATCGAACCCCTGGATCTCGGCTCGACGGTCCAGACCGCCAAGTTGGCGGCCACCTACGGCCCGCAGGCCACCATGGCCATCCAGGGCGGCAGGCGGTTCCCCGATCTGCCGGCCGTCGTCGACGAGCGTGGCGCGCTGACCTACAAGCAGGTCGACGACATGTCCTGGGCGCTGGCGCACGCCCTGCAGCGCTTCGACGTCAAGGAGGGCTCCGTCGTCGGGCTGCTGTGCCGCGACCATCGCGGCCTCATCATCGCGATGGCCGGCTGTGGCAAGCTGGGCGCCCGACTGGTGCTGATGAACACCGGCTTCGCCAAACCGCAGTTCGCCGAGGTCTGCGCCCGCGAGGGCGTCAAGGTCGTGATGCACGACAGCGAGTTCCTCGGCCTGCTGGACGCCCTGCCGCCCGAGCTGCCCCGCATCATCACCTGGGTCGACGAGGGCGCCGAACTGCCCGACGGCGCGCAGACCCTCGAGGACATGGTCGCCGCCAACTCGACCGAGCCGCTGCCGCCGCCGAGCAAGCCCGGCGGGTCGGTCATCCTCACCAGTGGCACCACCGGCCTGCCCAAGGGCGCCCCCCGCGACACCGTGTCGCCGTTCGCGTCGGCGCAACTCGCTGATCGGGTTCCGTTCCCGCGCAAGGGAACAATGGTGATCGTTTCGCCCATCTTCCACAGCACCGGCTGGGCCACCTACCTGGCGGGTGCCGCGCTGGGCAACAAGGTGGTCACCGGCCGGCGGTTCAACGCCGAGAAGACGTTGAAGATGATCGCCGACCACAAGGCCGACATGCTGGTCGCGGTGCCGACGATGCTGCACCGCATGGTCGAACTCGGCCCCGATATCCACGCGAAGTACGACACGTCGTCGCTGAAGGTCATTCTGGTTGCCGGATCGGCGCTCAGCCCAGAGTTGTCCAACAAGGCGCAGGACGCCTTCGGTGACGTGCTCTACAACATGTACGGATCCACCGAGTGCGCCATCGCCACCATCGCGACGCCCGCCGAATTGCGCAAGGCGCCAGGGACTGCCGGCCGTGCGCCGGTCACCTGCGAGGTCGTCCTCTACGACGACAACGACCAGCGGGTCAAGGGCCGCAACAAGCGCGGCCGTATCTTCGTGCGCAACGGCGCGCCGTTCGCCGGCTACACCGACGGCCGCACCAAGCAGATCATCGACGGCTACATGTCCAGCGGCGACATGGGCCACTTCGACGACGACGGCCTGCTGTTCGTCGACGGCCGCGATGACGACATGATCGTCTCCGGCGGCGAGAACGTCTTTCCGCAGGAGGTCGAGAACCTGCTCGAGGAACGCGACGACATCGCCGAGGTGGCCGTCGTCGGCGTCGACGACGTGGAGTGGGGAAAGCGGTTGCGCGCCTTCGTCGTTCCCGAGTCCGGCGCCAGCCCGGACGGCGACGAGATCAAGCTCTACGTCAAGGAGAACCTGGCTCGGCACAAGGTGCCGCGTGACGTGGTCTTCATCGATGAGCTCCCGCGCAACGCGACCGGAAAGTTGTTGCGCCGGGTCCTCGTCGAGATGGACGTCGACAAGTAGGGTCGGCTCTGGCCCGTCACGCTGCATGTCACACCCCTGAGCGACACTGAGATCAACGTCGAAGGAGGGGACCGTATGGAGACGATGAAGCCGAGGTTGGGCAGTAAGTTCGGCGAGGCCTTGGCCTATGCCGCCGCCTTGCATCGAACGCAGATCCGAAAAGGTGGCGACACTCCCTACATCGGGCACCTGATGTCGGTGTCGGCGTTGGTGATCGAGGCCGGTGGTACCGAAACTCAGGCGATCGCAGGGTTGTTGCACGACGCCGTCGAGGATCAGGGCGGACCGCCGACCCTGGCCGAGATCAGATCTCGCTTCGGCGACGCGGTCGCGACGATCGTGTCCGAGTGCAGCGATACCGACGAAGTGCCGAAGCCGCCGTGGCGCGCACGCAAGGAGCGGTACATCGACCATTTGTCGAGCGCGTCGCAAGACACCCTTCTGGTGTCATTGGCCGACAAGGTCGACAACGCCCGAGCAATCCTGCGCGACGTTCAGTTGTGCGGTGCTGCACTCTGGACGCGGTTCAGCGTGAGTGATCCAAATGAGCACCTGTGGTACTACCGAAGTCTCTTGCAGGTGTTCGAGGAACAAAGCGACAGCTGGCTGGTCGACGAACTCCGGCGCACTCTCGACGAGATCGCGTCATTGGTGGACGCCTGATCTCGGAGTTCGACCACCGCCGAACCGGACGCGCTACCCTTCGGCCGCGACCAGGCTCCGCAGGGTGATCGACGGGTTGTCCCGCTGGAAGCCCTCGAGGCGCCACGGTGTGGAGAACAGCACCAGCATCACGCCGTCGGTGCGGGCCAGGACTTCCGCGGACACCTGCCGGTTGACGAACTCGGCGTCCTCGGGGTCGACGATCCGCGCCACCTGATAGGGCAGTGACTCCAGCGCGATCGCTGCGCCGATCTCGGCCGCCATCCGGTGGGTGGCCACCTCGAACTGCATGGGCCCGACAGCCGCCAGCACCGGGGCCTGCTCGCCGCGCTTGTCCGAGCGCAGTACCTGCACCACGCCTTCCTGGTCCAGCTGTTCGATTCCCTTGCGGAACTGCTTGTGCTTGCTGGGATCAACGTTGCGGGCCACCGCGAAATGCTCGGGGGAGAAGCTCGGGATCGGCGGAAACGCAACGGGCACATCGCGATACAGCGTGTCGCCCGGCCGCAGCGCGGCGGCGTTGGCCAGGCCGATCACGTCACCGGGCCAGGCGTCGTCCAGGGTGGAACGCTGCTGACCGAACACCGACTGGGCGTACTTGGTGACGAACGGTTTGCCGGTGGCCGAGTGGGTGAGCACATCGCCGCGCTCGAAGGTGCCGGACACCACCCGGGCGTACGCGATCCGATCCCGGTGCGACGAGTCCATCCCGGCCTGGACCTTGAAAACGAAAGCGCTGAACGGAGATTCGACCGCACGTCGGGAGCCGTCAACGTCGACCGCACCGCCGGGCGGCGGCGCCAACGACACCAGCACGTCGAGCAACTGGTTCACCCCGAAATTGAGGGCGGCCGAGGTGAAGAGCACCGGCGAGCTCTCCCCGGACAGGAAGGAGTCACGGTCGTAGTCGGAGCCGTCAGCGCTGAGCAGTTCGGATTCCTCGACCGCGGTCTCCCAGTCGACCCCGGCCGCTGCCACCGCGTCGGCGGCGGCGATGTGTTCCTCGGGAGCCGCCGTCGCCCCGCCCGCGGTGCGGGTGAACCGGATGAACTCGCCGGAGCGGCGGTCCAGCACACCCTTGAAGTCGCCGGCGATGCCGACCGGCCAGGTCAGGGGAGTGGTGCGCAACCCGATCCGCTCGTGGATCTCGTCCATCAACTCCAGGGCGTGCCGGCCCGGCCGATCCCACTTGTTGATCACGGTGATGATCGGAATCCCGCGGTGCTTGCACACCTGGAACAGCTTCAGCGTCTGTGGCTCGAGACCCTTGGCGGCATCGATCAGCATGACGGCGCAGTCCACGGCCGTTAGCACCCGGTAGGTGTCCTCGGAGAAATCGGCGTGGCCGGGAGTGTCGAGCAGATTGATGACACAGTCGCGGTAGGGGAACTGCAGCGCGGTCGAGGTGATCGAGATGCCGCGCGCCTTTTCCATCTCCATCCAGTCCGACACGGTGGACCGCCGGCCGGCCTTGCCGTGGATCGCCCCGGCTTCGGTGATGGCGCGGGCGTGCAGCGCCAGTGCCTCGGTCAGTGTCGATTTACCGGCGTCGGGGTGGCTGATGACGGCGAAGGTGCGGCGGCGCTGTGCCTCGGCCGTGAGAAGCGTGCTGTCAGACATGTCGATGGAGATGGTATTGGCGCGGATGGGCAAATCGATAATCGGCGACCACACGAATCTGTTCTACGGCCGTCCGGGTGTGACGTAGCCCGCAAACGAATTCGAATCGTCATCAAAGTCTTGGCCTGCTCGAGCCAACTTCTCAGCAACCGCTCAGCCGTCCCCGGCATTCTCTAGGGGACATCGCTGACCCAAACAGGAGACAACGCAGATCATGACGGATCGGTTCGGACATCCGCCGCAGCACGACGACCAGTGGTCGGCCCGCAATTACCAATCAGGACAACAGTATCCGCAGTACTGGTATCCCCAGCAGTCCTATCAACAGACTGTCCAGATGCCTGTGGTGGAGCCAAATCAGCCGCCGCGCAAGCGTTCTCGCACCGCGCCGCTGATCGCCGGCGTGGCTGTCGTCGCCACCACCGCTGGTGTCGTCGGCACCCTGGCGCTGACCCACAATTCCGCGCCTGCGCCCACGCGCACCGCGGCCAATGCACCGGTGGCCGCGCCGCAACAGCAGCAGACGCCGGTGGCCGCTCCGGTGGTTCCCAAGGCCGCCGCGCCGGCCGGCAGCGTCGCGCAGGTGTCGGCCAAGGTGCTGCCCAGCGTCGTGAAGATCCAGATCAAGCAGGGTCAACAGGGCGAAGAGGGCTCGGGCATCGTGCTGAGCGCCGACGGCCTGATTCTGACCAACAACCACGTCGTCGCGGCCGCCAACGCGTCCCCCGGCAGCCAGGGCTCCGACGACCAGAGTGGTCCGTTCGGCGGCCTGATCCCCGGTGGACGGGCGCCCAGCGGATTCGGGCAGAACGATGCCGCCCCGACGGCCACGGTGACGTTCTCCGACGGCAAGACCGTGCCGTTCGAGGTCGTTGGTGCCGACCCGGCCGATGACATCGCCGTCATCCGCGCACAAGGGGTGTCGGACCTGACGCCCATCGAGATCGGATCGTCCAAGGACCTCCAGGTCGGCGAGAACGTCGTCGCCATCGGATCGCCCCTGGGCCTGCAGGGCACCGTCACCACGGGCATCATCAGCTCGCTGAACCGCCCGGTGACCACCGGCGACGAGTCCACCGGACAGCACTCGGTGATGAACGCCATCCAGACCGACGCCGCCATCAACCCGGGTAACTCCGGTGGCGCGCTGGTCGACATGGACGGCAAGCTCATCGGCGTGAACTCGGCCATCGCCTCGCTGGGCGGCGGCGACGGTTCGGGCGGCGGGCAGGCCGGCTCGATCGGTCTGGGCTTCGCGATCCCGGTCGATCAGGCCAAGAAGATTGCCGACCAGTTGGTGTCCACCGGCACGGTGCAGCACGCCTCGCTGGGTGTGAAGCTCAGCAACGATCAGAGCGGCACCGGCGCCACCATCGCTGGGGTGGCCGACGGCGGCCCCGCCGCGTCGGCGGGTCTGCCCAGCGGCGCGACCATCACCAAGATCGACGACCTGGTGATCGACGGTCCGGAGGCCCTGGTTGCCGCCGTGCGGTCCAAGTCGCCCGGTGACAACGTCGCGGTGACCTACCAGGATGCTTCGGGCAACTCGCAGACCGTGCAGGTCACGCTGGGGCAGATGCAGTCCTGACGCTCGAGTGAGATCGACCGCAGGGTCGTGGATTCATTCCGGTCACCGGAAATCCACGACCCTGCGGTGTTTTTCGGCGAGCTCGACATCAGGGTTGCCGTGTCGCAGATTTCGCCGAGGGCCGCCCTCATGGCCGGCGCGATGTCGTGACCGATGTCGCTGACCCGAAGCCAGATCACCCTCCGGGCAGCCCTGATGACAACTTGGGCGCTATCGACGTCAAGGGATGTGGTCCGCAGCCTGTGACCGAGATCGACACCACGGACGCGGTATTCGCAGTGTTGCGGAGGAACCGCTGCCGTGGTGTCGAAGTCGCTCGAGGCGTCCGAACAGAGTGTCGGCCGGACCGCGAGGACCGTGGCGCCCGCCATCCGGACGGAGGTTCAGGCGTTCGACCGGCGCCTCACTTGCGGCGGCGCGTCACGAGCAGTCGGGTTCCCCGGGCGGCATAGATCCCGGTGACCACCGCGGCGACGATCAGGAGAGGCGGCCGACTGCAGGCGCCGGTGCTTCGCGTCGGCGGCCACCAGGCCGTCGACTCGATCGATAATGCTGGCGCGCAACGCTTCTCGCCGTTCGACCTAGTCCTCCGGCAGGAGTTCGAGCAACTCGAGGTCGTTCTTGATGCCGCCGCGGAAATTCAGGCCGCCCACGAGCTGACCGCCGGCCATCGCCAGCAGCGCACCGCCGAAGACGGGCGCGGCGCCCGTCGCCAATCCCGACCACGCTCATCACGCCACCCACCCGATTCGTCCATCGGCCGGCACCGCCGGATATTCCTGAGATTTCCCCCGTTATGGGGGATGGCCCGGGGTTCGGGCCTTCGTAATGTCTTGCTGTGACGATCCGTCCCGCGTTGACCGCCGGTGTTGCCGCGCTGTGTGCGAGCGCGCTGACCTTCACCGCCACCACCGCGCCGCAGGCCGCCAGTGTGCTGACGCACCCCGAACGGATCGTCTCCACCCAGGTCGATCTACGGGCCGGCACCGAACTGGTGATGCCGCCCAAGCTGGTCGCCGCCGTCTCCGCGCTGACCGAGGAGCAGGTGCTCGCGGTCGCCGACGCGTTGAACCCCACACCCAGTACCCCGGTGGACGGCCTGGCCGACACGATCGACAACCTCTACAACGCTGTCGAACCGTGGGTGCGCTACGGATTTCAGGTCGCGGCCTCGGTGGTCGCTTGGATCCCGTGGGTCGGGATCTTCTCCAACCAGATCATGGTGGTCTACAACTTCGTCGAGTCGCTGATCAACAGCGGCGTGTTCAACACCACCGACTGGATGCGCGGCGACGGCAGCGCCCTGAAGAACGTCGCCGACTGGGTCGTCGACGCCGGCCTGGCCCTGGTCTGGCTCGGGATCGACGAGGTCGGCGCCTGGATCCCGTTGCCGCCGGTGCCCATTCCCATCCCACGTCCGCCATGGGCCGACCTGCCCGAGGGTGGTCTCGGCAACATCGTGGCCGGGGCGTCTCAACTCGTGGCCGATGTGTCGAACGGGATCTGGAACATCTGGGAACCGATCAAGGGCGGCATCGGCACCGGCGTCGACGCGGTGGGCAACGCCCTGAACGCGATCTCGTTCATCCCGTTCGTCCCGGTGGTCAACTTCCAGATCCAGGAGGGCTGGAAGCTCATCGCCGGCGAGGGCGATGCGCTCACCGGGTTCGCCCACGACATGATCAACGCTGGCAACCAGTGGGTTTTCGACACCGTCGACGTCGGCATCCTCAACGCCACCGTCAACGCCGCCGTCACCACCTGGAACTCGATCGGCGGGCGCATCGGCCAGGCCGTGCAGGCATTGCTGGACTGGGGTGCCGCGCAGCTCGAGAACCTGTTCGGGATCGGGTACACCAAGCCCAGCACGCTGACCGTGGACGTCACCGCAGCCGCTCCCGAGAAGAAATCCGTGGCAGCGGAAGCACTTTCGGTCGACACATCGGCGGCCAAGCCGCCAGCCGGCGATGCGCCGGTGTCGACGGGTGACAAGTCCGCAGTGCCCGAGCCGGAGCCCGCTGCCACCGATCCCGTCGACGACCCGGTAACCGGACCCACGACCGCGCCGGCGCCGGAACCGACGGTCACACCCGCCGTCGTCGAGCCCGAGGCGCCGGAGGTGACACCCAACAACGTCAAGGGTGCGACGACGGACGCCACGAATGAGGTGAACGGTTCCGAGACGGAGTCCGGGACCACCGACACCCCGTCGACGGACGAATCGACGGGCGAATCGACCGGCGAATCGGACGTGAAACCGACCACCAAGCCGGACCCCACTCTGGACGTGAAGACGGATCCCACGTCCGCGCCGAAGGCCGACACCGCTCCGGATACGAAGCCCGATGCCGAGCCGGATACCAAGCCGGTCGGCCGGGCCCCGGCGGCGACCCACACCGACACCGGGGCCGGTGCCGGTGTGGCCGCCGCCTAACCCTCGGGGTTGACCGCGATCAGATGCTGGGACACCGGCGGCCCATCGATGTAGCGCTCCACGGACTGCTCGATGATCAGGTCCTGTCCGGTCAACCGGGTGTGATGCTGGTGCAGGTGCTCGCCCCAGGACCGCACGACGAACGCCTCGACGAACGTGTTGTCCTTCTCGATATTGCGGAACAACCGCCACTGCGACGCGCCCGAGCGCTGCCGGGACCGGCCCAGCCGTGCCATCGCTGCGAAGAACTCATCCTCGTTGTGCGGCTCCACCCGGTAACGGGTCAGTACCAGCACCGGGCCGTCCGGCGGCTCGGGCTCGAACACCAGCGCCGGTTCGGGCCAGTGCGCCGATGGCGTCAGATCCAGGTCGGCGGTCCGTGCGTGTAGCGGCCACCACCACGCCGACAGCGCGCAGAACACCAGCAGTCCCGCACTGACCAGCAGGGCGGTGACGCTGCTGGTCGCGCCGGCCAGCAGCCCCCACACCAGCGAGCCGATGGCCTGCCCGCCCATGAACACCAACTGGTACACCGACAGCCCGCGGGCGCGCACCCACGCCGGCAGGCTCAGCTGCATCGAGGCATTCATCGTTGCCAGCGTCGCCAACCACGCCATGCCACCGACCACCAGCGCCACGAGTACGGCGGCCACCTGGTTAACCAACGCCAATACCGTTGTCGCCGAGGCGAACCCGAGCGCCGCCACGATCAATAGCCCGTTCTGGCCGAACGCCCGGCGCAGCGGGTCGAGCACCACCGCGCCCAGGACCGCCCCGGCGCCGAGTGCACCCAGCATCAGGCCGTAACCGGACGAGGATTGTCCCAGTTGGTCTTTCGCGATCACGGCGAGCAGACCCCACAGCGCGCTGCCCGGCGCGATGAACAGCACCGCGCGCAACAGGATCCGGCGAATGACTGGCGCACTGCGGATGAACCGGCCCCCGGCGCTCAGAGCGGCCAGCGGCCGCTCGGCGGGAAGCTGGCGTTCGACAGCGGGACGCCGCCACATGATCAGCACCACGACGATTCCGACGAACGACACCGCGTTCAGCGCGAACACCAGCGTCGGCCCCGACAGCGACACCAGCGCTCCGGCGATCGCCGGGCCGATGGCCCGCGCGCCGTTCATGCTGATGCTCCCGAGCGCCGCGGCGGCCGGAATCTGTTCGCGGGGAATGAGTTCCGGCTGGATCGCCTGCCACGCCGGACCTGTCAGCGCCTGCCCGCAGCCGATCAGGAACAGCAACGTCAACAGCACCGCCGGGGTGGCCAGCCCGGCTCCGGTCAGCGACGCCAGCACACCGACCCCGGCGGCCATGGCGGCCTGGGTGGCGATCAACAGGCGGCGCCGGTCGACCAGATCAGCCAGCACCCCCGACGGCAACGCCAGCAGCATCACCGGCAGCGTCGTCGCCGTCTGCACCAACGGGACCAGTACGGCCGCGCGCGGATCGCCCACCAGCATCCACTGGGCGCCGACGGTCTGCATCCACGTGCCCAGGTTGGAGACCAGCTGGGCGATCCAGAGTGCGCGGTAGATCGGCGAGCGCAGGGGCGCCCACGTCGAGCCGGCCTCGGTCACCTGCCCAATGTAGCCACCCGGGTAAGCCCCGACTGCTACACAGGACCCATGGCATGGGATTTCAGCACCGAACCGGCGTTCCAGGAAAAGCTGGACTGGGTCAAGCAATTCTGCGAGGAGAAGATCGAACCGCTGGACCACATCTTCCCGCACGCGGTGCGCTCGCCGATCCCGGCGGTGAAAGCCTATGTCCGAGAACTGCAGCAGGAGGTCAAGGATCAGGGCCTGTGGGCCATCTTCCTCGACGCCGAACTCGGCGGGCCCGGCTTCGGGCAGCTCGGGCTGGGCCTGCTCAACGAGATCATCGGCCGTTACGCGGGGGCCCCGCACATGTTCGGCGCGTCGGCGCCCGACACCGGCAACATGGAGATGCTGGCGGCCTACGGCACCGAGGAGCAGAAGCAGCGCTGGCTGATACCGCTGCTCAACCAGGACATGTTCTCGGCCTACTCGATGACCGAGCCGCAGGGCGGCAGCGATCCCAGCCTGTTCAAGACCCACGCCGTGCGCGACGGCGCCGACTGGATCATCAACGGCGAGAAGTGGTTCACCTCGGCCGGCCGGGTGGCCGACATCCTGTTCGTCATGTGCACCAACGGCATGTTCGTGGTGCCGCGGACGACACCGGGAGTCGAGATCATGCCCGAACCGCGCAACCACAACCACATCGTCTACCGGGACGTCCGGGTGCCCGACGACCACCTGCTCGGTCCGGAGGACGGGGCAAAGGTGTTGGCGCAGAGGCGACTTGGCGGCGGCCGCATCCACCATGCGATGCGCACCATCGCGCAGTGCAACCTGGCCCTGGACATGATGTGCGAACGCGCACTGAGCCGCCATTCGCACGGCAAGGTGATCAGCGAGCACCAGATGGTGCAGGAGAAGATCGCCGAGTCCTACGCGAAGATCAAGATGCTGCGGCTGTTCGTGCTCGAGACCGCATGGAAGATCGACAACACCTCCACCCAGGAGGCCCGCACCGAGATAGCCGCCGTCAAGTTCACCATGGCCCGGGTGCTGCGCGAGGTGTCGTTCGACGCGCTGCACGTTCTCGGCTCGCTGGGCACCACCGACCTGACCCCGATCCAGGCGATGTACGCCGCGGCGCCCACCATGGGGATCGCCGACGGGGTCGACGAGGTGCACATCGCCACCGTCGCGCGCCGGGTGCTGCGCGACTACCGGCCGCATCCCGGCGACTTCCCGACCGAATTCCTCCCCTACAAGCGTGAACAGGCCGCCACCAGGATGGCGGCGGTGCTCGACGCACGGCCCGAACTGGCGGCCGCCGCCGAGACCTACCGGGAGCACTTCGCGCGAAGGCGGTAGGCAGACGCCCGTCATTTGCCACAATCGATATATGTCTGCCCGAAACCGGATCCGCGCCGCGTCCCTCCTCTGCGCGGCCGGCGTCTTCGTCAGCTCTGCTGCAACCGCCCACGCCGACGCGGCCCCCTCGCTGCCGGTGTTCACGCCGCACCCCTCCGACTGGAGTCCGGACTACGTCACCTTCCCGTACAACCTGTGGCAGACCCGGGTGACACCCGAGCAGATCGTTGCTCAGCGGGACTCCTGCCAGTGGTTCAACGCGCAGTACGACACGTTGATCAACCAAGCCAAAGGCTTCCGTGACGCGCTGGACGCCGCGCACGACGTGTGGAGCGCGCCAGGCGTGCAGGCGGCCGCCGATGTCCTGGCCGCCAACCTCGACCAGTCGGCGGCGTTCCTGGATCCCCGCGCGCACACGCTGTACATCACCAACTACCCGGACCAGAGCGAGTACTCACCCCTCTACAACGGCGACTCGATCTTCCATCTCTGGTATCAGCTGACCCAGATCAGCGACAAGGTCAAGCACAAGCTGCCGGCCGGCCAGATCCACGCCAACATCGTGACGGCCGAGGTGTACGGCAACGTCATCCGGTACTCCGGGGTGTGCAACGGCGCCTGACGCGCGTAGCGATATGGCACGCGAAACCGCTCTCTGCGTGCCATAGGTCGACGGTCGTCCCGCGAACGACGGAAAAGGTGGCCCCCGAAGCCCACCCTCGGGGGCCACCTTCCTGCAATGGCTGGCCTTGCATGTCAAAGATCGCTGAACAGCATGACCCGGGGAAAGTGGCTTTGGTCCCTTTCCTCGGGGTACGGCGTCTACACCGGCGGCGGCGGGGGCGGCGGCAGGCCAGGATCGGCCGGCGGTAGCACGACTGGCTCCGGCGGCGGAGGGAGCGGTTCCGGCGCGGGTGGGAGCGGCGGCTCCGGGGCGGGCGGCGGAGGTGGCGGCGGCGGCCCGAACGGCAGGGTGATCGGCGGCAGGCCGGGGATCATGATCACATTCGCCGGTGGCGGTGGCGGGAGCGCGTCCGGCGGCGGGGGTGCGGCCGGCGCCGGGTTGGACGGCTGCCACGTCGACACCGGCGGCACGTACACCGGCGCGGGGGCGACGCCGTTGCTGGTGTTGATCGTGATGATGGACCCCGGAATCGTCTTACCCTTGGGTGTGGTGCCCACCACCGCACCCACGGCCGAGTAGCTGTTGACCGGCGTCGGCTGGCCGGCCACCCGGAACCCGGCGTCCTGGATGCGCTTGCGCGCGGCGTCCAGTCCGAGGCCCACCACGCTGGGTACCTCGCCGCCCGGGCCGCCGTTGACATAACGCGGATCGGTGGGCGGCAACGACACCGGCCCGAAATCGTTCGCGATCGGCTTCATCGCCTGGAACCACGTCTGCGCGGGTTCCTTGCCGCCGTAAAGATTTCCGTAGCTGCACTTGCGCAGCGGATACGAGCACAACCCCGTCGGCGTGGGCGAATCGTCGAAAACGTAGTTCGCCGCGGCATATTGGTTGGTGAAGCCCAGGAAGCCCGAGGACCGGTGCGATTCGGTGGTACCCGTCTTGCCCGACATCGGCAGGCCCCAGCCCACCGACCCCGCCGCGGCTGCCGCGGTGCCGCTGACCGCATCCTTCGACAGCGCGTTGGCCAGCGTGTTGGCCAACCCGACCGGTACCGCCTGTTCGCACGCGGGGGTCTGCAGGGCCACCTCGCGGCCGGTGCGGTCGATGATCTTGTCGATCGGCGACGGCGGGCACCACATGCCGCCAGAGGCCAACGTGGCTGCGACATTGGACAATTCGAGTGCGTTGATCTCGATGGGGCCCAGGGTGAAGGAACCGAGGTTCTGCCGCTCGAGGTAGTCGGCCAGGCTCTCGTTGGACTTCGGGTCGTAGGCGCGTGCGGTTCCCGGCTCGGCGTAGGACCGCAGGCCCAGCCGGACCGCCATGTCGACCGCACGCGGAACGCCCACCTGGGCAATCAGATTGGCGAACGCGGTGTTCGGCGACTGCGCCAGCGCGTCGGTGACGTTCATCGGGCTGCGGTAGTTGCCCGCGTTCTTCACGCACCAGGTTTCCGGCGGGCAGCCCGGCGTGTTGCTGCTGCCCAGACCCTTGCCCCGGTACACCGGGGGCACGTCGAGTTGCGCGTTGATCCCCAGGCCCATGTCGAGGGCCGCCGCGGTGGTGAAGATCTTGAAGATCGACCCCGCGCCGTCGCCTGCCAGCGAGTACGGCTGCGGCTGCACGGTCTGGCCCGCCGCCAGATTCAGCCCGTACGTCCGATTGCTCGCCATCGCCATCACCCGGTGGGCGTCGCGGCCCGGCCGGATCACGCTCATCACGCTGGCGACGCCGTCGGCGGTGGGTGAGGCCACGTTGTCGACGGCCTTCTTCACGCTGTCCTGCACGTGCGGATCCAGGTTGGTGCGGATCAGATAGCCATTGCGCATGACATCGTCCTTGGAGATGCCGGCGCGGGCCAGGTATTGCAGGGCGTACTCACAGAAGAAGGCGCGGTCCCGTGCGGCGATACAGCCCTGCGGCAGTCCGTCGGGCTGCGGCAGCACGCCCAGCGGCGTGGTCCGGGCGGCCTCGAGCTCGGCGGCCCTATCGGGCACGTTCTGGATCATGGTGTCCAGCACGAGGTTTCGTCGCGCCAGTGCGCCCTTGGGGTTGGTGTAGGGATCCAGCGCGCTGGTGGACTGGACCATGCCGGCCAGCAGCGCGGCCTGCTGCCAGTTCAGGTCGGCGGCGTTGACGCCGAAGTAGGTCCGGGCGGCATCCTGGACGCCGTACGCGCCGTTGCCGAACGGCACCAGATTCAGGTAGCGGGTCAGGATGTCCGGCTTGGTCAGGATCTTGTCCAGGGCGACGGCCATCCGCATCTCGCGCATCTTGCGGGCCGGGGTGGTGGCGATGGCCGCCCGGCGTTCGGCGTCGGTCTGCGCCTTGACCAGCAGGTTGTAGTTCTTGACGTACTGCTGCTCGATGGTGGAGCCGCCGCGGGTGTCCTCGCTGGCCTGCAGATAGCCGAACAGTCCGGTCAGCGTGCCCTGCACGTCGACCCCGTTGTGTTCGGCGAACCGGCGGTCCTCGATGGACACGATCGCCAGCTTCATGGTGTCGGCGATGCGATGGGTGGGCACGATCCAGCGGCGCTGCGTGTAGAGCCACGCGATCGGCGTCCCCGCCGAGTCGACCATGGTCGAGACGATCGGGATCTCGCCCTGCACGATGTGGGTGGTGTCCTCGTCCACCGAGTCGGAGACCCGCATCGCGACCAGGCCGATGCCCCCGGCGACCGGAAAGAGCAGACCCGCCGTCAGCAAACCGGCCAGCAGACAACACAGGGCCCAGCGGGCGATCATCGCCCGGAGCCCCCGGCCCTCGCGCATACCTCACAGCCTAGAGGTGGGGAAAGCCGTGGGGTGGGTGATCCGAATGTGAAATGCCCGGCGCGTTGCCGTCGGAGCGCTCCCGCTGTGTCAATACTCTATTGCCATGCACCTGGCGACGCTGTTTGGCCGCAGGTTCTGGATCTGGCCCGCAATGGTCGCTGGCGGCGCAGCGCTTTGTTGTGGTTCATTCCCGCCGTGTTGCGGGCGAACCGGCCGGCCCCGGTGCACACCGAACTGGTGGTGCCCGGTCCGTGCGCCCAAGATGTGTCGACGGGCCCGAATTACGCTGCCCGTGAACCGATCAGTTATTGCCAACGCTCAGATACTCGGGCCCGACACCGGGCCGGCCGGTCAGACCCGTCGCCGCCGGGTCGTCGGGATGCGGTGCCAACTCGGCGACCTCGGCCACCCGGATCTGCCGGGGCAGGCCCGCGAGCACCTTGTCCAGCAACCCGCGGTTCGCGGCGGTGAACAGTCCGATGACCCGCTCGTCGCCGTGCGCGTGCCACAGCCGCCGCAGCTGACCCCGGGTGCCGTCGCGGTCGACCTCGACCTCCTGTGCATCCAGGGCCGTCAGGGTGACCAGGAACTCCATGGGGTGCCTCCGGGCGGCGCTGCGCGATATTCCATCGTGGGCCGGTCAGGATGTAGATGCCGAGAAAGGCGGTGATCGGATGGCCCAGGCCCAACAGCGGTGGAACTGGACGGGTACGTCGGAGTTGCGCCTGATCGTCGCCACCGTCGCCGGTGTCCTCGCCGCGATCGTCACCTGGCGGTCCCTGCCGGACGCCACCAGCGTCGGTGACCGTGCCGGCCTGGCGCTGCTCGGCGGCTGGGATCTGCTCGGGCTGGTCTTCATGGTCCTGACGTGGGGCGAGTTGTGGCGGATGACTCCGGCCGAGACGCGGGACGACGCCGAACGGGAAGAGCCGCCCGTCGACGTCGTGATGATGCTGGTGATCGCGGGCGCGCTGGCCAGCCTGGTCGTGGTCGGATTCCTGATGAGCCAGAGGCTGGCCATCTGGATCGGCATCGCCACCGTGGCGATCTCCTGGCTGGCCGTGCACACGCTCTACGCGCTGACCTACGCCCGGATCTACTACTGGCAAGAGCCCTACGGCGGAATCGATTTCAACCAGCAGGAGTACCTGCCGCAGTACAGCGACTTCGCGTACGTCGCCTACACGGTCGGCATGAGCTTCGCGATCTCCGACACCAACCTCACGTCGGCCCGGATGCGCCGAACGGCCCTGGGCCACGGACTGCTGTCGTTCGTGTTCGGCTCGGTGATCGTGGCGTCCGTCGTCAACGTCCTGGGCTCGTGATGGCCGTGGTGCGAACCCGGGCGCCGTTCCTGTTGCTGTCGATCCGCGCCGAGGACGAGGCGGCCGACGACGAATACCGTTCGGTGGCGCGCTTCGGCGGGCTGGGCCAGGACTCGCTGCACAGCATCCGTCTGACCCGGGAACCGTTGGGCCACATCGATATCGGTGACTGGTCGGGCATCATCCTGGGCGGCGGGCCGTTCAACGTCAGCGATCCAGCCGAGTCGAAATCCGCGGTCCAGGTGCGGGCCGAGGGGGAGCTTCTCGACCTGGTGGCCCGCGTCGTCGACGCCGACGTCCCCTTCCTCGGCTGCTGTTACGGCGTCGGCACACTGGGCACGGTGATCGGTGCGATCATCGACCGCAATCACAGCGAACCCGTCGGCGCCGTGACCGTCACGTTGACACCCGACGGCCACGCCGATCCGCTGTTCGCCGGGCTACCCGATACGTTCGACGCGTACGGTGGCCACAAGGAAGCGGCTGCGGTGTTACCCTCCACCGCAACGCATCTGGCCTCGTCTGCGGACTGTCCGGTGCAAGCCTTCCGGGTGGGCGCCAACGTCTACGCCACCCAGTTCCATCCCGAACTCGACTTCGACGGCCTGTGCACCCGGATCGACGTGTACCAGAACTACGGCTACTTCCCGCCCGAGACCGCCGGCGAACTCAAGGCCGCCGCCCGGCGGCGCGACGCCGGGTCCGCGCCGGAGATCCTGCGCCGGTTCGTCGCGCGCTATGCACGCCTGCCGGGATGACCCACGACGACCGCCGGCGCTGGGATGCCCGGCATGCCGCACGGTCGCTGCCCGACCACCTCACGCTCCCAGATGAATTCGCACCGTTCGTCGAGGCGTTCCCGACGACCGGACGCGGGCTGGATCTGGGCTGCGGGCCGGGGGCGTTCAGTGTCTGGCTGGCGCAGCGGGGCGTCACGATGCGGGGTCTGGACGTCTCGCCCGTCGCGGTGGCACGGGCGCGGGATCTCGCGCGGTCCAACGGGGTCGCCGACCGGTGCCACTTCGAGGTCCTCGACCTGGACGACGGCCTGCCGCCCGGAGAGCCCGCGAATGTGATTGTGTGCTACAGATTTTGGGATCCAGGGCTGGCGGACGCGATCACCGCACGGTTGGCGGTCAGCGGGCTGCTGGCGATCTGCGCACTCAGCGCGGGACGCTACGGGGTTTCCTGCGACCAACTGCTCGCGACCTTCCCCGGTACGACGGTCATC
>RRZT010561631.1_pt1 | contig 21079 bp, 17 predicted proteins | sample 2165551 | NCBI WGS metagenome assembly RRZT01 (sample SAMN10456910, study PRJNA506462) | wastewater metagenome | biome: wastewater; feature: sludge; material: wastewater sludge; isolation source: wastewater sludge with Escherichia coli K12::gfp cells carrying plasmid... | place: USA: Moscow, Idaho... | reverse complement strand
GCCGATCTCCCGCTGGCAGCGTGACCTGACCGACTCGACAGTGCTGCGTAACCTCGGCGTCGGCTTTGCCCACAGCGTCATCGCCTACGAAGCCAGCCTCAAGGGTATCGGCAAGCTCGAACTAAACGCCGCACGCATCGCCGAAGACCTCGACGCCTGCTGGGAAGTGCTGGCTGAGCCGGTGCAGACCGTGATGCGCCGTTACGGCATCGAAAACCCCTACGAGAAGCTCAAGGAGCTGACTCGCGGCAAAGGCATTTCCGCCGCCGCGCTGCAGAGCTTCATCGACAGCCTCGACATGCCGGAAGCCGCCAAGGCCGAACTGCGGCAGATGACCCCGGCCAGCTACATCGGCAATGCCGTTGCGCAAGCCAAGCGCGTCTGACAGACGCCTCCATATTGCACGCCCGGCTGTGCCGGGCGTTTTTATTTCAAAGGTTTAACTATGAATCCTGACACTCCACTGCAATTGCTGGGCGGCCTGACTGCGCGTGAATTTCTGCGCGATTACTGGCAGAAAAAGCCGCTACTGATCCGTCAGGCCATTCCTGATTTTGTCAGCCCGCTGACGCCGGATGAACTGGCCGGCCTGTCGCTGGAAGAAGAAATCGAGTCGCGCCTGGTGCTCGAGCATGGCGAGCATCCCTGGGAGCTGCGTCGCGGCCCGTTTGCCGACGATACCTACAGTCAACTCCCGGAGCGCGACTGGACCCTGCTGGTGCAAGCGGTCGATCAATTCGTTCCCGAGGTGGCCGAGCTGCTGGAGCAGTTCCGTTTTCTGCCCAGCTGGCGCATCGATGACGTGATGATCAGCTACGCCGCGCCCGGTGGCGGTGTTGGTCCGCACTTTGATAATTACGATGTTTTCCTTCTTCAGGGGCATGGTCAGCGCCGCTGGCAGATCGGTCAGATGTGCAGCAGCGACAGCCCGCTGCTGGCGCATGCCGACCTGCGCATCCTGGCCGAGTTCGCTGGTACCGATGAATGGGTACTGGAGCCCGGCGATATGCTCTATCTGCCCCCGCGCCTGGCGCATTTCGGCACTGCCGTGGACGACTGCATGACCTATTCGATTGGCTTTCGCACGCCGAGCGCGGCGGAAGTACTGACCCACTTCACGGATTTCCTCGCGCAGTTTCTCAGTGACGAGGAGCGTTACAGCGATGCCGACATCCAGCCTGTGGGCAGTGATCCGGCACAGATTCAGCGCGACGCTCTGGAGCGCCTCAAGGGCCTGCTCAATGAACACATGAGCGATGAGCGCCTGCTGCTGACCTGGTTTGGCCAGTTCATGACCGAGCCGCGCTACCCCGAGCTGGTGGCCGGAGAGGACCTGGAGGAGGACGACCTGCTGACAGCCCTCGAGCAGGGCGCGGTGATCATCCGCAATCCCAGTGCGCGCCTGGCCTGGAGCGAAGTCGATGATGATCTACTGCTGTTTGCCAGTGGCCAGAGCCGGTTGCTGCCGGGCAGCCTGCGCGAGCTGCTGAAGCTGGTCTGCAGCGCCGATGCCCTGCATGTCGAGAATCTTGGCCAATGGCTGGAAGATGAAGACGGGCGTAAACTTGTCAACGAACTGATCAAGCAAGGAAGTCTGGGGTTCGCCGATGAATAGCATTAGCGTACGCGTTGCCGACTGGCAGAAAGACAATGCCGATCTGCGCCGCATCCGCGAGAAAGTCTTTATTGCCGAGCAGGCTGTGCCGCCGGAACTGGAGTGGGACACCGAAGACCCCCAGGCAGTGCACTTCCTGGCCTACGAAGGCGACTATGCGATTGGCACTGCTCGCCTGCTGCCGGATGGCCAGATTGGCCGCGTTTCAGTGCTGAAGGACTGGCGCGGTCTGAATGTGGGTGATGCCTTGCTTGCCGCGGTGATTGCCGAGGCCGAGCGGCGCGGCCTGCATGAACAGCGTCTGTCGGCACAGGTACAGGCTACGCCGTTCTATGAGCGCCATGGCTTTCGCATCCTCAGTGAGGAATACCTGGATGCCGGCATCCCTCACGTAGACATGCTGCGCCAACAATCGAGCTGAGCCATTATGAGCGAACGCCCGGAAGACGAGATTCCCGCCACAGACCTTGAGCTGCCGGCCATAGAATTCGACTCTCCCGGGCGTTTTGCCATTCACAATCCTGCTGCCGAGACGACTCTTTCTACCAGGCCAGAGCCTGCACCGTACCTGCTGGGCAAGCACCAGGTATTGGAGCGCTTTGCCTCGGCGGATCTTGCTCGCGCTCACGCCCTGGCACTGCTGCAACAGGCCCGGCGGCGCATCTGCATCTACAGTGGCGATCTGGAGCCCTGGCTGTATAACCACAGCAGCGTGCAAGATGCCTGCACCCAGTTGCTGCTGGCCAGCCCGCGCAACCAGCTGCGCATCCTGGTTCAGGACGTGCGACGCGCCGTGCAGGACGGCCACCGCCTGATCAACCTGAGTCGCCGTCTGTCGAGCAACTGCAGCATTCGCCGCGTCAATCCGGAACACCCCGCCAGTGAAGGCAGCTTTCTGCTGGTTGACGACTGTGCATTGTGGATACGGCCTGAGCCCGCCCAATATGCTGGCTATGTCTACTACAGCAATCCGGGGCGCCTGCGGCAGCAGTTGCAGCTGTTTGAGCAGGCCTGGAGCTACAGCCTGAGCGATCCCGACCTGAGGAGTTTTCTGTTATGACCCTGCGCCACTGGCTTGCCCTTTCGTTGTTGGTTGTGACGGCGCCGGTCATGGCGGCTACCGAACTGATCCAGCTCAACTACCGTACCGCTGACGAGGTTCTCGGCGTGGTGCAGTCCATGCTGGCCGGCGAAGGCCGGGTCAGCAGTTACGGCAACCAACTGGTGATCAATGCCGAACCCGCCAAGATCGAGGAAGTCCGCCAGCTGGTAGCGCAACTGGACACCGCTCCGCGCCGACTGCTGATCAGCGTCGATACCAGTGAGTCTGCCGCTGGCGATACCGAAGGCTATCATGTCGATGGCTCGGCAAGTGCCGGCAATGTCGAGATTGAAGCAGGTCGCGGCGAAGTCCAAGGGCGTGATCAGGTCCGCATTATTCGCCGCAGTACCGACAGCCGCCGCGGCGGCGTGCAGCAGATCCAGGCCAGTGAAGGCTATCCGGCGCTGATTCAGGTCGGTCAGAGCGTACCGCTGACCAGCACCAGTGTTGGCCCCTATGGCCAGGTTTACAGCAATACCGAATACCGCAATGTCACCCAGGGCTTTTACGTCACGGCATCGGTGACTGGGCAAATGGTGCATTTAAGCATCAGCAGCAACAACGATCGCCTCAGCCAGCATCAACCTGGCGTGATCGATGTGCAGAGCGCCGACACCCGGGTCAGCGGCCGCCTCGGCGAGTGGATTCAGCTGGGGGGCGTCAGTGAGCAGAGCCAGGGAGACAGTCACGGCTTTCTGCAAAGGCGCTCAACGCAGGGCTACAGCGACACCAGCATGCGCATCAAGGTCGAGGCGCTTGACTGAGCGGTCGCAAAATGTAGTGCCCGATAATCGGCACTACAAATTGATTGACGCCCGCGCCAGCTAGGCGCATCATTGCCGCGCTCCCGCTAGCCAGAGGCTTTGAAAGCCTCCAGATCATCGCGAAGAACTTCAACATGATCTGTGTCTTACCAGCCCACAAGGCCGTTCGACGAGGTTGCGACTGGAACGAGGTTGTCCTGAGGGACGGGGAAGCGTAACGATCAACTGCTGTGTCGCCCCATCGGAGTTCTTCGATAGGTGATGCTGCCAGTCCAGAGCCCCCTCCTCACTAGTGTCAATCCGTGTCAGTCAGCATCTTCGGCGTTCTGCGGCGTGTAGCCGGATGGGAACCAGGTGCTTAACCAAACACATACTTTGAAGGATTGACCATGTCAGCTTATCAAAACGACATCAAAGCCGTTGCCGCACTGAAAGAAGCTGCCGGCAGCAGCTGGAGCGCTATCAACCCGGAATCGGTTGCCCGCATGCGCGCGCAGAACCGCTTCAAGACCGGTCTGGAAATCGCTCAGTACACCGCCGACATCATGCGCAAGGACATGGCCGAGTACGATGCCAACCCCGCCCTGTACACCCAGTCGCTGGGTTGCTGGCATGGCTTCATCGGTCAGCAGAAGCTGATCTCCATCAAGAAGCACCTGAAGACCACCAACAAGCGTTACCTCTACCTGTCCGGCTGGATGGTCGCCGCCCTGCGTTCCGAGTTCGGCCCGCTGCCGGACCAGTCGATGCACGAGAAGACTGCCGTTTCCTCGCTGATCGAAGAGCTGTACACCTTCCTGCGCCAGGCCGACTCCCGCGAACTGGACCTGCTGTTCACCGCGCTGGACGCCGCCCGCGAAGCCGGCGACCAGGCCAAGGCCGCTGAAATCCAGGCGCAGATCGACAACTTCGAAACCCACGTTGTCCCGATCATCGCCGACATCGACGCCGGCTTCGGCAACCCGGAGGCCACCTACCTGCTGGCCAAGAAGATGATCGAAGCCGGTGCCTGCTGCATCCAGATCGAGAACCAGGTTTCCGACGAGAAGCAGTGTGGCCACCAGGACGGCAAAGTGACCGTTCCGCACGTCGACTTCCTCGCCAAGATCGCTGCCGTTCGCTACGCCTTCCTCGAACTGGGCGTTGACGATGGCGTGATCGTTGCCCGTACCGACTCCCTGGGTGCCGGCCTGACCAAGCAGATCGCCGTGACCAAAGAGCCGGGCGACCTGGGCGACCAGTACAACTCCTTCCTGGATTGCGAAGAAATCTCCGAAGCCGAACTGGGCAACGGCGACGTCGTGATCAAGCGCGAAGGCAAGCTGCTGCGTCCGAAGCGTCTGCCGTCCAACCTGTTCCAGTTCCGTGCCGGCACCGGCGAAGCACGTTGCGTGCTGGACTGCATCACCTCGCTGCAGAACGGCGCCGACCTGCTGTGGATCGAAACCGAGAAGCCGCACGTTGGCCAGATCAAGGCCATGGTTGACGAAATCCGCAAGGTCATCCCGAACGCCAAGCTGGTGTACAACAACAGCCCGTCGTTCAACTGGACCCTGAACTTCCGTCAGCAGGTGTTCGATGCCATGGTCGCCGAAGGCAAGGACGTGTCCGCCTACGACCGTACCAAGCTGATGAGCGTCGAGTACGACAACACCGAACTGGCCCAGATCGCCGACGAGAAGATCCGTACCTTCCAGCGCGACGGTTCCGCTCAGGCTGGCATCTTCCACCACCTGATCACCCTGCCGACCTACCACACCGCCGCACTGTCCACCGACAACCTGGCCAAGGGCTACTTCGCCGACCAGGGCATGCTGGCCTACGTGAAGGGCGTGCAGCGCGAAGAGATCCGTCAGGGCATCGCCTGCGTCAAGCACCAGAACATGGCTGGCTCCGACATCGGCGACAACCACAAGGAATACTTCGCTGGTGAAGCCGCTCTGAAGGCCTCCGGCAAAGACAACACCATGAACCAGTTCCACTAAGGAACCGGCTCACTCACCGCAACGGTGAGCGCTCCCTGAAAACCCCGGCCCTTGGGCCGGGGTTTTCTTTTGTCCGGCGCAGACTGGCATCATGCCCGCCCCGAAGCCCGGAGCCGTCCCATGTTTCTCGAACTCTCCCTGGAGCCGACCACCCTGGCCGCGCTCGCCGCCGTGGCCTTCCTCGCCGGCTTCGTCGACGCCATCGCCGGCGGCGGCGGCCTGCTGACCATCCCCGCCCTGCTGACCGCCGGCCTGCCGCCGCATCTGGTGCTGGGCACCAACAAGCTGTGCGCCACCTTCGGCTCGGCCACCGCCGCCTGGACCTTCTACCGGCGTCGCCTGTTCGAGCCGCGTGCCTGGCGCCGCGCCCTGCTGGCGACCGCCTGCGGTGCCGGCCTCGGCGCCTGGGGCGCGCACCTGCTGCCGGGCAGCTGGCTCAACCAGATGCTGCCGGTGGTGGTCTTCGCCTGCGGGCTGTACATGCTGATCAACCCCAAGCCCGCTCAGCGCACCGCAGCGAGCACTCCGTGCAGCGGCCGGCAATGGCCGCAGGGGCTGGCGCTGGGCTTCTACGACGGCATCGCCGGCCCCGGCACCGGAGCCTTCTGGACGGTCAGCAGCCTGCTGCTCTATCCGCTCGACCTGCTGCGCGCCAGCGCGGTGGCGCGCAGCATGAACTTCGTCAGCAACGCCATGGCGCTGGCGGTCGTCGTCGCCGCAGGTCAGGTGGCCTGGGCGCTGGGCATCGGCATGGGGCTGGCATTGATGCTGGGCGCCTTCTTCGGCGCACGCACCGCCATCGGCGGCGGCGCGCGGCTGATCCGTCCGGTATTCATCCTGGTGGTGCTGGCGCTGACCCTGCGTCTAGCCTGGCAGCACTGGATCGGCGCGGCCTGAGCGGCGCGCCAGGTACAGCTCGATCAGATAGCGGGAGATCGCCCCCTGCGGCGGCAGGGCCGGCAGGCGGTCGAGAGGGAACCAGCGGGCGTCCTCGATCTCCTCCGCCTGCGGGACGATCTCGCCGCCCAGGTAGTCGGCATGGAAGCCGAGCATCAGCGAATGGGGAAACGGCCAGCTCTGGCTGGCGATGTAGCGCAGGTTGCCGATCCGCACCGCGACCTCCTCGGCCACCTCGCGATGCACGCAGGCCTCGATCGACTCGCCCGGTTCGACGAAGCCGGCCAGGGTGCTGTAGACCCCGGCGGCGAAGCGCGGCGAGCGCGCCAGCAACAGCTCGTCGCCGCGCCCGATCAGCACGATGATGCTCGGCGACAGCTGCGGATAGCAGCGCATCGCGCAGTCCGGGCAGTGCATCGCCCGCTCGCCGGGCAGCACCTGCAGCGGCGTGCCACAGCTGCCGCAGAAGCGGTGCTGGCGCGCCCAGGTGCCGATCTGCGCGGCATAGCCGAGCATCTGGAAGGTCTGCCGCTCGCCCTCCAGCATGAACTGGCGCAGCCCCTTCCAGGCATGGCCGGGCCACAGTCCGTCGTACGCTGCGGGCAGTTCCAGGACGAACACCGGCTGGCCGTCCAGATAGCCGATGCCATGCTCGGCGATCACCGCCGGCAGCCGGCGGCGCAGGCCTTCGCGCGGCAGCAGCGGCCCCTGCGGGCCGCACAGGAAACGCTGCTGGCAGTGCAGCAGCGCCCAGCCGCCGGAGCGGCCCGGGTCGACCAGCGCGGCCTGCCAGGCCATCAGCAGGCCACCTCCAGGCCCAGCGCGCGCACGCTGTCGGCAGCCAGGTCGAGTACCCCGCGCCGGCCGTCGTCGTGCAGGCCCTCGCCGCCTTCGAGGAAGAACTCCAGACTGCTCAGCGCATCGGCCAGGGTTTCCAGCATGGCCTCCGGCGGCATCTGCGCCGAGCCCAGCATGCCGTCCTCCACGTAGTCGGCGCAGGAGGCGACCAGCGCGCCGGCCCGTTCCAGACCGAGGAACCACAGTCCGCCGCGCACGCTGCGCAGGCTGTCGGGCACCGCCAGCAACGGGCGGGTGTCGCCCCGACCGTCCAGATAGGCGGCGATGGCCTGCTTGGCCTGAGCCAGGGCGTTGCGTGCTTCGAAGATCACCACCCGGCGCGCCTCGGCGAACTGCCGGGCGGACGCTTCGCTGCTGTCGTCGCTGCGCACGCTCTGCGCGCCGAGGCACGGCTTGAGCGGCTCGCCGTGCGCCAGGCCGGCGACCATGCTCTCCACCGTCAGCAACACGTCGGCCAGCCCGGCCAGCGCCGGACCTGGCGCCGCCGCCAGCCGCGGCAGCTGCTCGTGCAGCAGGGCCGCGCCGGCGCCGAGGCCGACCATGCCCAGGGTCTTGGCCAGGCGCTCCAGCTGCAGGCGCAGGCGCTCGCCGCCCTCCGTCTGCTGGCTGCCGCGCGCGCACAGATCGAGCAGTTCCTTGAGTTCGCCCAGCTCCTCGCTCATCGCCTGGGCCAGCGAGCGCATCACCGCCTGCCCCGGGCCGGCCAGGCGCTGCGCGGCCTCGGCCAGCAGGGCGTCGCTGAACGGCAGCGGCGCCAGGGCAAACACCCGGCGCACCTCGCGGCTGCGCGGGCCGGCGCCGTTGCCGAGCGCCACCAGATAGAGCAGCTCCTTGAGCAGGCTGCGCGGCGCCTCGCTGGACGGCGCGTCGAGCAGCTGGCGCAGCTGGCGGTCGATGCGCGCGAGCAGGCGCAGGCGCCACGGATAGAGGCGCAGCGGCGCCTCGCGCAGACTTTCCAGGGCGGCGGCGGCGATCCAGCACAGCCGCGTCGCGCAACCGGCATCCAGGCGGCCCAGGGCGCGCTCCATCAGGCGCAGCCCGGCCTCCACGCCCTCGCCGCGCAGCACGCCGAGCAGGCCGACCTGATACATCTGCCGCAGGCGGCGCCCGCTGTCGCTCGTCAGGGGCCGCAGCGCGCGCGGCGGACGCGGCGCGTCGAGGCGCACGCTGAAGAAGAAACTCTCCGGCAGGGCCGGCTGCCCCAGCGACTCGCGCACTTCGTTGACGCTCGGCAGCAGCAGCTCGGGGATTTCCTGGCGGTGGCTGTCGATGCTTTCCAGATAGCGGCGCAACACGAACAGGCCGCGACCCAGCGCGGCCAGCTGGCCGTCGCGCGCCGCGCCGGCCCCGGTGGGGATGTCGGTGGCCAGCTGCCACATCTCCCGCGCCAGCAGCTCGGCGCCCGCCAGTTGCAACAGCTTGAGCGTGCCGCCGAGCTGTTGCAGGCCCTCGACCATCTGCTGCAGGGCGGCGGCGTCGCCGCGCTCGGCGATGAAGCGCTCCAGGCTCTGCTCGACCTGCTCGATGGTGACGAACAGGTCGTTGCGTACCAGGCCGAGCGATGTAGCCCCCATGACCATAATGTGTTTGCGCCTCCTGCGACGATCGTGGAAATCCGCGTCCGCGCGGAGCGGCGCTACGCCATGCAGGGCATGGCGGGCAATGGCCCGAGCGTCACTCGCGGATGCAGTCGACAGTATACAGATCCTCGCCCGTCGCACCGTGGCGCTGCAGGCCGTGCACCTCGGCGGCGAAGCCGGGAAACTCGCCCTCGAAGCGGCAGCTGAAGCGCAGGTAGTCGATGATCGGGCGGCTCGCCTCGGTGAAGCGCTCGCCAGGCATGATCAGCGGGATGCCCGGCGGATAGGGCACCAGCATCACCGCGGCGAGGCGCCCCTCCAGAGCCTCCAGCGGCACCGCCTCGACCTCGCCGCGCACCAGCCGGTCGTAGGCTACCGACGGCTTGAGGGCCAGCTCCGGGCGCTGCGCATAGACCTGGCGCAGGGCGCGCGCCACGCGGTTGTCGCGGTAGCAGGCATGCAGCTGCAGGCACAGGTCGCGCAGCCCCAGGCCGGCATAGCGCCGCCCGCCGGCACGAGCCACCGAGGGCAGCGCCTGCTCCAGCGGCGCGTTGCCGTCGTGCAGGCGCTTGAACTCCAGCAGCTCGGTGGCCAGGGTGCTCCACTTGCCCTTGGTGATGCCCATGGAGAACAGCACCAGCAGCGAGTACAGGCCGGTCTTCTCCACCACCACGCCGCGCTCCCAGAGGAAGCGGCCGAGCACCAGCGCCGGAATGCCCTCCTCGTCCAGCCGCCCGCCGGCGGTCAGCCCCGGCATCACCAGGGTGACCTTGAGCGGATCGAGCAGCACGTAGTCCGCCGCCAGCTCGCCGAAGCCATGCCAGTCGGCACCGGGCGCCAGCACCCAGTCGGCGGCGCAGGAGACGCCGCGGGCCTCGATGCCCGGCGGCTGCCAGATGTCGAACCACCAGTCGCCCTCCGGCAGGTTGCGGCGCAGGTTGGCCAGCGCGCGGCGGAAGGCCAGCGCCTCGTCGAAGGTTTCCTGGATCAGCGAGCGACCGGCGGCGCCCTCCATCATCGCCGAAGCCACATCCAGCGAGGCGAGGATGCCGTACTGCGGCGAGGTCGAGGTGTGCATCATGAACGCCTCGTTGAAGCGCGGCACGTCGAGGCGGCGCTGGCCGCCGTCCTGCACGTGGATCATCGAGGCCTGGCTGAAGGCGGCGAGCATCTTGTGGCTGGAATGGGTGCTGAACAGCAGCGGGGCGTCGGCCTCGCTGCGCGTGGTGCCCATCGCGTAGCGACCGGCGTAGAACTCGTGGAAGGCGGCGTAGGCGAACCAGGCCTCGTCGAAGTGCAGCACCTCGACGCTGTCGCCCAGCTCGCGCTTGATCAGCTCGGCGCTGTAGCACAGCCCGTCGTAGGTGGAGTTGGTCACCACAGCCAGCCTGACCCGCGCCTCGCGCCCGGTCGCCAGCGGGCAGGCGGCGATCTTCGCGGCGATGGCCGGGCGGCTGAACTCCTCCAGCGGGATCGGCCCGATGATCCCCAGCTCGTTGCGGGTCGGGTTGAGGTAGAGCGGGATCGCCCCGGTCATCACCAGCGCGTGCACCACCGACTTGTGGCAGTTGCGGTCGACCAGCACCAGGTCGTCGCGGCCGACCATGGCGTGCCAGACGATCTTGTTGGCCGTCGAGGTGCCGTTGATGACGAAGAAGGTATGGTCGGCGCCGAAGTTGCGCGCCGCGCGCTGCTCGGCCTCGGCCAGCGGCCCGGTGTGGTCGAGCAGCGAGCCCAGTTCGGGCACCGACACCGACAGGTCCGAACGCAGGGTGGTCTCGCCGAAGAACTGGTGGAAGGCCTGGCCCACCGGGCTCTTGCGGTGCGCCACGCCGCCGCCGTGCCCCGGCGTGTGCCAGGAGTAATGGGCGTCGGCAGTGTGCTGCACCAGGGCGCGGAAGAACGGCGGCAGCAGGCTGTCCAGATAGCCGCGCGCCGCGCGGGCCACCTGGCGGGCGAGGAAGGGCACGGTGTCCTCGAACAGGTAGAGGATGCCGCGCAGCTGGTTGAGCTCGGCCATCGCCTCGGGCGGCGCGTTCTCGATGGTGATCTGCTCGCCGAGGGCGAAGATCGGCAGCTGCGGGGCGCGCAGCCGGGCGGCGCGGATCAGCTCCACCACGTCCTGCAGCAGCCGCGGGTTGTCGCCGGCGCCCTCGGCGGCGACCAGCACGCAGGCCAGGCCGTGCTGCGAGGAGGCGACGATGCGCCCCTCGCGAACGCTGGCGGTACACAAGGTGGCGAAGCCGTCCTGCTCCAGCTCGCGGACGATGCCGCGCACCCGCTCGCCGGCCACGCTGTCGGCCTGCACGTCGCGGTGGACGATGAGTACGGGAAACTTCAGGTCCTTGTACATGCTCCCTCCGGCACGCGCACAGGCACAGCCTGTCGATGCCTTCAGGGTAGCCGCCGCCCGCGCGGCGCGGAACCCGGCCGCGCTCAGTGCCGGGTCGGCGCCTCGTCGGCGTCGGGCTCCAGCTGCTGCCAGAGCGCCGGTCCGCCGCAGGCCTTGGCCACTGCGGCCAGGCGCGCGGCGTGCAGCGCCAGCTCCTCGGCGGAGGCGCGCAGTACCGGGGTGCGCGGCCGGTCGGCGGGCAGACGACGGATCTCGGCGGCCGTCGCGCCGGGGCCGCCGTCCTCGCCGCTCTGCCCGGCCAGCGACAGGCTGGTCTGCCCGCCGGTCATCGCCAAGTAGACGTCGGCGAGGATCTCGGCATCGAGCAGCGCGCCGTGCAGGTCGCGCCCGGAGTTGTCGACGCCGTAGCGCTTGCACAGCGCGTCGAGGTTGTTGCGCTGCCCCGGATGGCGCTCGCGGGCCATCAGCAGGGTGTCGAGCACCGTGCAGTGATCGCGGACCTCGCCCAGGTCGCTGCGGCCCTTGAGCAGGGCGAACTCGTGGTTGATGAAGCCGATGTCGAACGCCGCGTTGTGGATGATCAGCTCGGCGCCCTTGATGAACTCGAAGAACTCGTCGACCACCTCGGCGAAGCGCGGCTTGTCGGCGAGGAACTCGTCGGTGATGCCGTGCACCGCCATCGCCCCCTCGTCGACCTCGCGCTCGGGGTTGATATAGACGTGGAAGTGCCGGCCGGTCAGACGCCGGCCGATCAGCTCGACGCAGCCGATCTCGATGATCCGGTGCCCTTCGCGGGGTTCAAGGCCGGTGGTCTCGGTGTCCAGCACCACGTAACGCATAGTCGATACCTGTCTACTGCCAAGGAGGGAAAGGCTCAGCGGCCGTTCAGTTCGCTGACACCGCGGTTGGCCAGCTGGTCGGCGCGCTCGTTGCCCGGATGGCCGTTGTGCCCGCGCACCCACTGCCAGTGGACCTCGTGGCGGCCGACCTGCTCGTCGAGCACCTGCCAGAGATCGGCGTTCTTCACCGGCTGGCGGCTGGCGGTCTTCCAGCCGCGCTTCTTCCAGTTCGGCAGCCACTCCTTGATGCCTTTCATCACGTACTCGGAGTCGGTGGTCAGCTGCACCCGGCAATGCCGGTTGAGGGTCTGCAGCGCACGGATCGCCGCGGTCAGCTCCATGCGGTTGTTGGTGGTCTCGGCCTCGCCGCCCCACAGCTCGCGCTCGACGCCCTTGTAGACCAGCAGGGCGCCCCAGCCGCCGGGGCCGGGATTGCCCTTGCAGGCGCCATCGGTATAGATCTCGACACTGTCGCTCATGACTCTTTCCTGCCTGGATGACGGCCGACCTTGGCCACGGGCACCGCGCGCAGCGGTGCCAGCGTGGCACGACGCGGCTGTGGCAGCGGACGCAGGCCGGCGACCAGCTTGCGCGCCACCAGCAGATAGAAGCCGCCGCCCGGTAGCTGCCAGCGGTCGGCCCAGGGTTCGATAACGCCCAGCCGCGCCTGCCAGCACGGCGAACGAAGCGGCGGACGATAACACCCGAACCGGCGTTTCTCCAGCGCGAAGCCCAGCAGGTGCAGCCAGTCGGCGATCCGCGCCGGAGCGATGCAGCGCGCCTGGGCCAGGGCGTCGGTGGCCAGCCAGTGGCGCAGCCCCCACAGGCTCCAGGGGTGGATGCCGGCGATCAGCAGATGCCCGCCGGGACGCACGCAGCGCGCCGCCTCGCGCAGCAGGCGGTGGGGCGACACGGCGAAGTCCAGGGCATGCTGCAGCAGCACCAGGTCGGCGCCATGTTCCAGGACCGGCCAGGCATCCTCGGCGCAGACCATCTCCACGCCCGGCAAGGCCGGGCCGAGGCGCACCGCATGGGTGATATGGCGCAGCGGCGGCGGCGCGCCGACGCAGCTGTAATGCAGCAGGAAGCTGCCGAAATGGCCGTCGAGCTGCTCGGCCAGCAGCGCCTGCTGGCTCTCCAGCAGCAGGCGGCCCAGCGGCCCGGCGAACCACGCCTGCGCCGCCTCCTGAAGCCGTTGCTGGTCGATGGCCGCACCGCTCAGGGGATGCTCGCTCATGCTACCTCCCGTCTGGCATGTCGCCGGTCAGATGCCTACTATGCCGGACCGATTCAGCATAACGACTCCACCGCCCATGATACAGATCACCCCGCTGCCCGCCTTCGACGACAACTATATCTGGCTGTTGCAGGACGCCGCGCTCGGCCACTGCGCGGTGGTCGACCCCGGCGACGCCGCGCCGGTGCTGGCCTGGCTGGCCGAGCACCCGCGCTGCCGGCTGGTCGACATCCTGATCACCCACCATCACGGCGACCACACCGGCGGCATCCAGGCCCTCAAGGCGGCGACCGGCGCGCGGGTCTGCGGCCCGGCGCTGGAGAACATCCCCGGCCGCGACCTGGCGCTGCAGGACGGCCAGACGCTGCGCGTACTGGAGCGCGACTGGCAGGTGCTGCAGGTGCCGGGGCATACCGCCGGGCACATCGCCCTGTTCGGCGGCAACGCCGAGCAGCCGCTGCTGTTCTGCGGCGACACCCTGTTCAGCGCCGGCTGCGGCCGGCTGTTCGAGGGCAGCGCCGAGCAGATGCACGCCTCGCTGCAGCGCCTCGCCGCCCTGCCGGCGCAGACCCGCGTCTGCTGCACCCACGAGTACACCCTGAGCAACCTGCGCTTCGCCCTGGCGGTGGAGCCGGACAATCCCGCCCTGCAAGAGTACCAGCAGCGCGCCGCGGCACAGCGCGCCGCCGGCCAGCCGACCCTGCCGTCCAGCCTGGCGCTGGAGCTGGCCATCAACCCGTTCCTGCGCACCGGCGAAACGGCAATCCGACGAAATGCCGAGGTCCGCGCCGGACGCCCGCTGGAGACGCATGCCGAGGTGTTTGCCGCGCTGCGGGCCTGGAAGGACGTCTTCTGAACGGCGGCGAAACCTTGACCCTCCCCGGGGCGGTTCCTAGAATCCCCCGACTTTTGATCAGGGAAATCGCCCGCCGATGCCACCGCCAACGCACCCGAGCAGCGCCCCGTCCTCCCTGTACAGGCTGAGCCGGCTGCTGCTCGTCGCGTTGCTGCTGGTGCTGGCCGGCTGCCAGAGCCGCGGCGGCGACGCCGGTCGCGACACCGACCGCGCCGTTGCCGTCGAGCCGCCGGTGGAGTGGGACAACCGCCTGCAGCGGCCCCGCGAGGCCCGCGACATCTGGGAGCGGATCCGCGCCGGCTACCGCCTGCAGGACCAGATCGGCACCCACCCGCGCATCGAGCGCCAGCGCTTCGGCCTGGCCAGCCGCCCGGCCTCGATCCAGCAGATCGCCGAGCGCAGCGGCCCCTACATCCACTACATCGTCGAGCGCCTCGAAGAGAACGACATGCCGCTGGAGCTGGCGCTGCTGCCGATGATCGAAAGCTCCTACAACCCGCTGGCCTACTCGCCGGCCCAGGCCGCCGGCCTCTGGCAGTTCATCCCCTCCACCGGCCGCCACTTCAACCTGCGCCAGACCAACTGGTACGACGGCCGCCGCGACATCACCGCCTCGACCAATGCGGCGATCAGCTACCTCAAGCGCCTGCACGACATGTTCAACGGCGACTGGCTGCTGGCGCTGGCCGCCTACAACGCCGGCGAAGGCACGGTCAGCCGCGCCATTGAGCGCAACGCCCGCCAGGGCCTGCCCACCGACTACTGGAACCTGCCGCTGCCGCGGGAAACCCAGGACTACGTGCCCAAGCTGCTCGCCGTGTCGCAGATCATCCAGGCGCCGGCCAGCTATGGCGTGCGCCTGGCGCCGATCGCCAACGAACCCTATTTCGAGAAGGTCGCCATCGCCCACCAGCTCGACCTGTCGCGCATCGCCGACCTGGCCGACATGGACGAGGACGAGCTGTTCCAGCTCAATCCGGCCTTCAAGCAGCGCATCACCCTCGACGGGCCCAAGCACCTGCTGGTGCCGGTGGACAAGGCCGAGGAACTGAGCGCCAGCCTGGCCAACCTGCCGCCGAGCAGCCAGGTGCAGTGGCGCAACTACCGGGTGCGCGGCGGCGACAGCCTGCACGACATCGCCAACCGCCACCATGTCACGGTCGCCACCCTGCGCGACATCAACCGCCTCAACGGCAACCGTCTGCGGGTCGGCCAGTCGCTGCTGATCCCCCAGGCGCCCGGCACGCCGCAGACACCCCTGTACGCCCGCGAGCAGCGCGCGCCGGCCAAGCCGGTCGCCGCCCCCCGGCCGAGCCATTACCGGGTGCGCAGCGGCGACAACCTGTGGGACATCGCCAAGCGCCACAACGTGGCGGTCGCCGACCTGCAGCGCTGGAACCGCCTCAAGGGCCACAGCCTGCGCGCCGGCCAGACCCTCGCGCTGCAGGGCGGCCGCGCCGCCACCGGCCAGGCGGCCGGCAAGTCCTCGGCCACCTACTACAAGGTACGCAGCGGCGACTCGCTGTACGCCATCGCCCAGCGCTTCTCGGTCGACATGCAGCACCTCAAGCGCTGGAACCCCAGACTCGGCTCGCGGATCAAACCCGGGCAGGTGCTGACCCTCTACCTGCAGCGCCGCTGAAGGCCGCGGGGCGCGCCCCGGAGCCGCCCTTTTTCCTGCCGATACAAGCTGTTACTGTAGCTCGCCCCTTTTTCAAGAATGCCACGGACCGGACCTCACCCGATGAGTCGTCTCCTCGCCCTGCTGCTCGGTCTGGCTGCCTGCCTGCCGGTTGCTGCCGCCATCACGGAAAGCCACGGCTACGCCCAGTTCGGCGCGCTGAAGTATCCGGCCAGCTTCCGCCACTTCGACTGGGTCAACCCCGACGCCCCCAAGGGCGGCAGCATCCGCATCATGGGCGCCGGCACCTTCGACACCCTCAACCCCTACACCCTCAAGGGCACCAGCCCGAGCGCCACGGGCAACTTCGTCCAGTACGGCATCAGCGAGCTGAACGCGCCGCTGATGGTCGGCACGGGCTTCTACGACCCCTCCGGCGACGAGCCGACCTCCAGCTACGGGCTGGTTGCCACCTCGGTGGAGTACAGCGAGGACCGCAGCTGGGCGGTGTTCAACCTGCGCCCCGAGGCGCGCTTCCACGACGGCAAACCGATCACCGCCTACGACGTGGCCTTCTCCTACCGCCTGCTGCGCCGCGAGGGACACCCGCAGTACCGCACCGCCCTGCAGGAAGTGCAGCGGGTCGACATCCTCAACCGCCAGCGGGTGCGTTTCGTGTTCAAGCGCAGCGGCAACCCGCTGCTGATCCTGCGCCTCGGCGAGCTGCCGGTGCTGCCTCAGCACTACTGGAGCGGCCGCGACTTCAAGGCCACCACCTTCGAGCCGCCGCTGGGCAGCGGTCCCTACCGGATCGCCCAGGTGGTGCCGGGACGACGCCTGGTGTTCGAGCGGGTCAGGGACTGGTGGGGCGCCTCGTTGCCGGTCAATCGCGGCAAGTACAACTTCGACCGCGTCGAGGTGGAGTTCTACCGCGACAACCATGTCGCCTTCGAGGCGTTCAAGGCCGGCGAATTCGACTTCTACATCGAGAACCAGGCGAAGAACTGGGCCAACGGCTACGACTTCCCGGCCCTGCAGCGCGGAGAGGTGCTGCGCGCGGAAATCCCCCACCGGATTCCCACCCAGACCCAGGCGCTGTTCATGAACACCCGCCGCCCGGCCTTCGCCGACGTGCGGGTGCGCGAGGCGCTGGGCCTGCTGTTCGACTTCGAGTGGAGCAACCGCACGCTGTTCAACGGCGCCTACAGCCGCGCCACCAGCTACTACCCCAACAGCGAGTTCGCCGCCCGGGACATTCCCCAGGGCGAGGAATGGCTGCTGCTGTCGCCGTACCGCAAGCAGTTGCCGGCCGGGCTGTTCACCGCGGCGCCGCAGATGCCCAGGACCGACGGACACGGCATCCCGCGCGAAACCCTGCGTCGCGCCCTCGACCTGCTCGCCGCCGCCGGCTGGAAATCCTCCGCCGCCGGCCTGGTCAACGGCCGCGGCCAGCCGCTGAGCTTCGAGATCCTGCTGGTCAACCCGAGCCTGGAGCGCATCCTCCAGCCCTACCGCGACAACCTCGCGCGCCTCGGCATCCGCGCCAGCCTGCGCACCGTCGACCGTGCCCAGTACAAGCAGCGCATCGACGGCTTCGACTACGACATGATCCTGATGACCCTGCCGCAGACCCTCAGCCCCGGGCTGGAGCAGTGGCAGTACTTCCACTCCAGCCAGCTCGCCGTGCGCGGCAGCCGCAACTATGCTGGCGTGAACCATCCGGTGGTCGACGCCCTGCTCGACAGGCTGCTCGCCGCGCAGAGCCGCGAGCAACAGGTGGCAGCCGCCCGCGCCCTCGACCGGGTGCTGCTCAGCCAGCACTACAGCATCCCCAACTGGTACAGCGACCACCACCGCCTGGCCTGGCGCAACCGCTTCGCCCACGTCACCACGCCGCCCTATACCCTCGGCCTGCGGGCATGGTGGCTCAAGACTCCGGAGACTGCCCGATGAGCGCCTTCCTGCGCGGCATCCGCCGCATCGCCGCCGGCAGCGTCCTGCTGCTCGCCGGCGTCCTCGACGCCAGCGCCGCCGGCCGCCACGCCCTGACCCTCTACGACGAGGCGCCCAAGTACCCCGCCGGCTTCGCCCACTTCGACTATGTGAACCCCGACGCCCCCAAGGGCGGCACCCTGCGTCAGGCCGGCTTCGGCGGCTTCGACAGCCTCAACCCGTTCATCAACAAGGGCGTGGCCGCCGACGAGATCGGTCTGGTCTACGACACCCTGACCAAGCGTAGCCTCGACGAACCGTTCACCGAATACGGCCTGCTCGCCGAGCGCATCGAGAAGGCCGCGGACAACCGCTGGGTGCGCTTTCGCCTGCGCCCGGAAGCGCGTTTCCACGACGGCGCGCCGGTGACCGCCGCCGACGTGGTGTTCAGCTTCGACACCCTGATGAAGGACGGCGCGCCGCAGTACAAGGCCTACTACGCCGACGTCGAGAAGGCGGTGGCCGAGGACCGCCATACCGTGCGCTTCGACTTCCGCCAGGCCGGCAACCGCGAGCTGCCGCTGATCGTCGGCCAGCTGCCGGTGCTGCCGCAACACGCTTGGGAAGGCCGCGAGTTCGCCCGCACCAGCCTGGAGCCGCCGCTGGGCAGCGGCCCCTACCGGGTCGCCGAGGTACAGGCCGGGCGCAGCATCCGCTACACGCGGGTCGCGGACTGGTGGGGCAAGGACCTGCCGGTCAACCGCGGCCAGTACAACTTCGACAGCCTGGTGATCGACTACTACCGCGACAACACCGTAGCCCTGGAGGCGCTCAAGGCCGGGCAGTTCGACTTCTGGATCGAGACCAGCGCGAAGAACTGGGCCACCGCCTACGATACCCCGGCGGTGCGCGACGGCCGCCTGATCAGGGAAGAGATCGCCAACCACAACCCGACCGGCATGCAGGGCTTCATCTTCAACCTGCGCCGCCCCCTGTTCCAGGACGCGCGGGTACGCGAGGCCCTCGGCCTGCTGTTCGACTTCGAGTGGACCAACCGCCAGCTGTTCCACGGCGCCTACATCCGCACCCACAGCTATTTCGAGAACTCCGAACTGGCCGCCCGTGGCCTGCCCGGCGCGGACGAGCTGAAGCTGCTGGAACCCTGGCGCGGGCAACTGCCGGCGCAGGTCTTCGAAGCCGAGTACCGCCCGCCGCAGAGCGACGGCAGCGGGGTGATCCGCGAGCAGCGCCGACGGGCCTTCGAGCTGCTGCAAGAGGCCGGCTGGCGCCTGGAAAAGGACCGCATGCTCGACGCCACGGGCCAGCCGGTGAGCATCGAGTTCCTCCTCGCCCAGGTCGAGTTCGAGCGCGTGCTGCTGCCCTACAAGCGCAACCTGGCCAGCCTCGGCATCGAGCTGCAGATCCGCCGCGCCGACGTGTCCCAGTACATCAACCGCCTGCGCTCGCGGGACTTCGACATGGTGGTCGGCAGCTTCGGCCAGTCCAGCTCGCCGGGCAACGAGCAGCGCGAGTACTGGCATTCGAGCAGCGCCGACAATCCCGGCAGCCGCAACCTGATCGGCCTCAAGGACCCGGCCATCGACGCGCTGGTGGAAGGCCTGATCGCCGCCGACAGCCGCGTCAGCCTGATCGCCCACACCCGCGCGCTGGATCGCGTGCTGCTCTGGGGCCACTACGTGGTGCCCAACTGGCACATCAAGACCTGGCGGGTGGCACGCTGGGACCATTTCGCCCATCCGGCCGTCACCCCGCTGTACGACATCGGTCTGCACACCTGGTGGCAGCGCGACACCGCCTCCGCGCCGGCCACCGCCGGCGCCCGGGAGTAACCGCGCATGCTGGCCTACATCTTCCGTCGCCTGCTGCTGATCGTGCCGACCCTGTTCGGCATCCTGCTGATCAACTTCATCATCATCCAGGCCGCCCCGGGCGGGCCGGTGGAACAGATGATCGCCAAGCTGGAAGGCTTCGACGCCGCTGCCGGTGGCGCCACCGGGCGCATCGCTGGTGGCGGCGCCGAGGTGGCGGCGGCCGGCTCCGCCTACCGCGGCGCCCAGGGTCTGGATCCCGAACTGGTCAAGGAAATCGAGCGCATGTACGGCTTCGACAAGTCGGCCAGCGAGCGCTTCTGGATCATGATCCAGAACTACCTGAAGCTGGACTTCGGGCAGAGCTTCTTCCGCGACGCCACGGTCACCGAGCTGATCGTCGAGAAGATGCCGGTGTCGATCTCCTTGGGGCTGTGGAGCACGCTGATCATGTACCTGGTGTCGATCCCGCTGGGGATCGCCAAGGCCATGCGTCACGGCAGCGCCTTCGACGTCTGGACCAGCACGGCGATCATCGTCGGCTATGCCATTCCGGCCTTCCTGTTCGCCATCCTCTTGATCGTGCTGTTCGCCGGCGGCAGCTACTTCGACTGGTTCCCGCTGCGCGGACTGACCTCGAACAACTTCGACGAGTTGAGCCTGTGGGGCAAGATCGCCGACTACTTCTGGCACCTGGCGCTGCCGGTAACCGCGCTGGTGATCGGCAACTTCGCCACCCTGACCCTGCTGACCAAGAACAGCTTCCTCGACGAGATCGGCAAGCAGTACGTGATCACCGCCCGCGCCAAGGGCCTTTCCGAGCGCCGCGTGCTCTATGGCCACGTGTTCCGCAACGCCATGCTGATCGTCATCGCCGGCTTCCCCTCGGCGTTCATCGGCATCTTCTTCACCGGCTCCTTGCTGATCGAGGTGATCTTCAGCCTCGACGGCCTGGGGCTTATGAGTTTCGAAGCGGCCATCAACCGCGACTACCCGGTGGTCTTCGGCACCCTGTTCATCTTCACCCTGCTGGGGCTGGTGGTGAAACTGATCGGCGACCTGACCTACACCCTGGTCGATCCACGCATCGACTTCGCGAGCCGGGAGCACTGACATGGCCTTGTCCCCCCTCAACCGCCGGCGCTTCGAGCGCTTCAAGGCCAACCGCCGTGGCTGGTGGTCGCTGTGGCTGTTCCTGATCCTGTTCGGCCTGAGCCTGGGCGCTGAGCTGATCGCCAATGACAAGCCCGTTGCCGTGCGTTACGACGGCGAATGGTACTTCCCGGCGTTCAAGCGCTACCCGGAAACCACCTTCGGTGGCGAATTCCCGCTGGAGGCCAACTACAAGAGCCCGTACATCCGCGAACTGCTGGCCGCCAAGGACAGCTGGGTACTCTGGGCGCCCATTCCTTTCAGCTACCAGAGCATCAACTATGACCTGAAAGTCCCCGCCCCCGCGCCACCCTCGGCACAGAACTGGCTGGGCACCGACGACCAAGGGCGCGATGTGCTGGCGCGGGTAATCTATGGCTTTCGGATCTCGGTGCTGTTCGCACTGACCCTGACAATCCTGAGCTCGATCATCGGCGTGATCAGCGGCGCCCTGCAGGG
>RRZT010160937.1_pt1 | contig 21084 bp, 24 predicted proteins | sample 2165551 | NCBI WGS metagenome assembly RRZT01 (sample SAMN10456910, study PRJNA506462) | wastewater metagenome | biome: wastewater; feature: sludge; material: wastewater sludge; isolation source: wastewater sludge with Escherichia coli K12::gfp cells carrying plasmid... | place: USA: Moscow, Idaho... | reverse complement strand
GAGAGCGCCAGTTCGTGCAGACTGTCCTGACGCACGAGGTTGGCGCGCAAACGCGAAAGATCGCCTTCTGGCAGTTCCGGGAAACGATCGTACAGTTGCCGGGCGATGACCCCGTTCAGGATCGAGTCACCCAGAAACTCAAGCCGCTCGTTATGCGGCGAACTGTGGCTACGGTGCGTCAGTGCGGTTCGCAGCAGCGCGGCATCGGAAAAGGAGTGGCCGATCGCCTGCTCAAGTCGACTGGACATGCGGACTATTCTTGCCCCGATGAAGAGCCTTCGAACTCGATCACGAGACTGACGTTGGCAAACAACGGGATACGCTTTTCGTAAGCGAAAGTGATCACGACCTCGCCTCCCTCTTTCGAGATGTCGAGATCAGCGGGAGACACGGTCTGAGTGTGATCGACCTCGGCGTACCTGCCGTACATCGCTCGAATCTCGGCCACGGTTTTCCCGTTGGCGTTGGCAGCAGTCGCGGTAACGCCCTTCTTGATCTTGTAGTAGTCGATGACTTCCGGCGCGACCTTGATTCCGAGCAGAGCCACGATCGCGATAATCACGCCCCAGATCAACAACCCCGAGAGGGCCACACCACGCTGTTTGTCCATTGAACTTCCTCTACCGAAACGAACCGATCCGTTTCAGGTCGCTGAAATTGAACCAGATGAAAAACGCCTTGCCGACGATGTTTTCCTCGGGGACGAAACCCCAATAACGGCTGTCGCGACTGTTGTCCCGGTTATCGCCCATCATGAAATAGTGGCCGGACGGCACGGTACAGATCACACCCGCATTATTGTAGAGGCAATTTTCGCGATGAGGAAACTGCGAGGCATCTGAGATGAATCCGGGCGCATCGTCGTCGTTCAGCGTTCGATGCTCGAAACCGTCAGCTTTTTCGACGAACTGCTTCGAGTAGTAGAGCCGCTCCGGATGAAGGTAATCGTCGACACGCGTCGTCTCGATCGGCTGGCCATTAACCGTCAACCGCTTGTTCTGATAGGCCACCTTGTCGCCGGGCGTGCCAATCACCCGCTTGATGTAGTCAAGCGACGGATCTTCAGGGTAACGAAACACCATGACGTCGCCCTTCTTCGGGTCATTGATATCGATGATCTTCTTGTTGAGCACCGGCAGGCGAATGCCGTAGGTGAACTTGTTGACCAGGATGAAATCGCCAACCTGCAGCGTCGGGATCATCGAGCCCGAGGGGATCTTGAACGGCTCAACGACAAAGGACCGCAAAGCGAACACCAGCAGGATCACGGGAAAGAAGCTCGCCCCGTATTCAACCCACCACGGATCCTTGGCGTCCGGACCCCGGCGTTTGGCAAAAACGAAGACGTCCGCCGCCCAGATCGCGCCGCTAACGAGCAACAGACAAAACAGGATCAATGCAAAATTCAAGGCGCAGCTCCCTTATTTTCCGACGCGCAAGACGGCGAGAAACGCCTCCTGCGGAATTTCGACGGTACCGACCTGCTTCATCCGCTTCTTACCGGCCTTCTGCTTTTCGAGCAGTTTCCTCTTCCGCGTGATGTCTCCACCGTAGCACTTCGCCAGCACGTCCTTGCGCATGGCCTTGACGTTCTCGCGCGCGATGATGTTGGCACCGATCGCCGCCTGAATCGCCACGTCGTACATCTGGCGCGGAATCAGCTGGCGCATCTTGGTAGCAAGTTCCCTTCCGCGGTAGATCGAGTTGGCGCGGTGTACGATCATCGACAAGGCATCGACCTTGTCGCCGTTGATCAGAACATCCAGCTTGACGACGTCTGCCGCCCGGAACTCTTTGAACTCGTAGTCGAGCGACGCGTAGCCGCGGGACACCGACTTCAGTTTGTCAAAGAAGTCCATGACGACTTCGGCCATCGGCATTTCATACACCAATTGAACCTGGCGCCCGTGATAGGTCATGTCGACCTGATTGCCGCGCTTCTGATTGCACAACGTAATTACGTTGCCAAGATAGTCCTGCGGCACGAACACGGTGATCGTAATGATCGGCTCGCGGATTTCCTCGACCTTCGTCTGCTCGGGCAGCTTTGCCGGATTTTCGACTTGGACGACCGATCCATCGCGCATCAGAACTTCGTAGACGACGGTCGGCGCAGTCGTGATCAGATCCTGGTCAAACTCACGCTCCAGCCGTTCCTGCACGATCTCCATGTGCAAGAGCCCGAGGAAACCACAGCGGAAGCCGAAGCCCAAGGCCTGCGAAACTTCCGGCTCGTAATGCAGGGAGGCGTCATTCAGTTTTAGCTTCTCAAGCGACTCGCGCAACGAGTCATACTGGTTGGACTCGACCGGATAGAGTCCGGCGAACACCTGCGACTTGATTTCCTTGAAACCGGGCAATGCTTCCGAAGCCGGATTGTCAGCCAGGGTAACCGTATCGCCGACCTTCGCCGCCTGCAGTTCCTTGATCCCCGAAATGATGTAGCCGACTTGTCCGGCCTGCAAGGAATCCCGTTGCATCGCCTTGGGCGTAAAAACGCCGACCTGCTCGCACAGATAGGTCGTGTCAGTCGCCATCAACCTGATCTTGTCCTTCGGGCGCAAGGTTCCGTCAACCACCCGCACGAGCATGACAACGCCTACGTAGTTGTCGAACCACGAGTCGATCAACAGCGCCTTGAGCGGCGCTTCGGGGTCGCCCTTGGGCGCAGGAATGCGCTCAATAATGGCCTCAAGAATGTCCTGGACGCCCAAACCCGTCTTGGCCGATGCGAGAATCGCATGCGAAGCGTCGATGCCGATCACCTCTTCGATCTCTGCGCGCGCGTTGTCAGGCATCGCCGACGGCAGATCGATCTTGTTCAGCACCGGCATAACCTCGACGCCCAGATCGATCGCCGTATAGCAATTCGCCACCGTTTGCGCTTCGACCCCCTGCGATGCGTCGACGACCAGCAACGCCCCCTCGCACGCGGAAAGCGAACGCGAAACTTCATACGAGAAATCGACGTGCCCCGGGGTATCGATCAGATTGAGATTGTAGGTCTCGCCGTTCTTTGCCGTGTATTTCAGCGCAGCAGTCTGGGCCTTGATCGTAATGCCGCGCTCGCGCTCGATGTCCATGGAATCAAGCACCTGAGCTTCCATTTCCCGGTCCGACAATCCACCGCACAGGTGGATGATCCGATCCGCCAAGGTGGACTTCCCATGATCGATGTGAGCAATGATTGAAAAATTACGTGTGTGTTGCAGCATGACCGTGCCTGAAAAAAAGGGTGCCGGCGGGCACCCTCGTTTGTTTTGCCAGAAGGCGCGGATTCTATAGGATTTTCCTCAAATAATCACGGACTCCGGCGACATCGAGGAAGTGATGGCAAAGCTCCGTTCCTTCGTGAAGCAGCACCGGCACGAGCTCGTTATATTTCGCCTCAAGTGCCGTATCGGCATCGACATCGACCACGCGAACCGAGAAACCGAACTCGGTAGCGAGCGGCGCCAACGCCACCTCCATCGCGTGACAGAGATGACAATAGTCACGCGACACCAGCGTCAGTTGCCTCACTTGCGAGAAACTCCGACATCGATATAGGGCTGAAATTCACTGCTCGCCGCACTTCCGGATTGAACAAGACGCACTGCCGGGAAAGCGACAACCAAGCCACCCAGCGCACCGACAATTGCTCCCGGATCACCAGCAACCCCCACTCCCACAAACGCCCCGATCAGGAGCATCAGCAACGGCAAACCATAGGCAAGGAACGCCCCCTTACGCACAGCCCCCTCCGGAATCACGATATTCACAGCCTGACCAACATCACCTTGCCGCGGATTCAGGACGCGAAAGACTTGCGGCTCATTGCAAAGCATCTTGCCGATATTCACCCCGCCGCAACCACCGGGCTCGTGACATCGCCCGCAACCGGCATCGGCGATGCGAACGAGCGCGTAGTCCCCGTCAAGTGCAGTAATCGTGCCTTTGGTTTCATTCATTCGACGCGCCGCCCTCAACACACCAACGACAAGTCACCAGCGGTGATCGGGGGCCGTATCGAGCATCGGCCGCAACTTCTCGGCAACGGCTTCACGCGCACGGAAGATGCGCGACCGCACCGTTCCGATCGGGCAATTCATTTCCTCGGCAATCTCTTCATAACTCAAGCCTTCAATCTCGCGCAGCACGATCGCGTTGCGCAACTCTTCCGGCAAGGCTTCCATGGCTGCGTTGACCGTCTGCCCGATCTGCTTTGATTGCAGGAGACGCTCCGGGGTATTGATGTCGTGCAGCTGCCCGGCATCTTCAAACGATTCAGCCTCGTCGGCATCAAAATCCGTAGATGTCGGGGCACGACGCCCCCTCGCGACGAGGTAATTCTTCGCTGTGTTGATGCCAATGCGATACAGCCACGTATAGAAAGCGCTTTCCCCGCGAAACGACGGCAAGGCACGGTAGGCCTTGATAAAGGCCTCTTGCGCAACGTCTTCAACTTCGGCGTGATCGCGGATAAAGCGCGATAACAGCCTTCCGAGCTTGCGCTGATATTTTTCAACCAGCCGCTCAAAAGCTTGCTTGTCGCCTGCCTGTGCGCGCTCGACCAATTCCTGGTCAATTTCGCGTTCGTTCATGCTATTTGGGTTCCCTGTCGGACTCAATCTAGTACTCTTCTACAGGAGTATAGCGCAACAAAAGTCAGGGCACCGTGAGCGTCTCAATATTTTCACCGAGCGAGAACTTTCCATTGCACCTGCGCCCGGGATGGCCAGAATTCGCCCAAAAGCACGTGATATAGTACCGCATCCCCCGAAGAGGAACGTACCGTGGTGCATCATTTCGATATTCTCGTGATTGGCAGCGGACTGGCCGGCCAATCGGCGGCTTTGCGCCTTGCGAACACACACAAAGTCGGCTTGATCAGCAAGCGCGGACTTGAAGACAGTGCTTCGGGCTGGGCACAAGGCGGAATTGCCGCCGTGCTGGATAGTCAGGATTCGATCGAAGCCCACATTCAGGACACTATCACAGCCGGCGCCTACCTTAACGACCCGGTCGCCACCCGGTTCGTTATCGAAAACGGTCGTCGGGCAATTGGATGGTTGATCGACCAGGGCGTCCCCTTCACGCGTGACACCTCTGGCTACCACCTGACGCGAGAGGGCGGACACAGCGCACGACGCGTAATCCATGTGGCAGATATGACTGGCTTGGCAGTACAGAACACATTGACCAAGAAAGTCCGCGAAAACCCGAACATCACCGTCCTCGAACAACACATCGCCATCGACTTAATCACCGGCGAGAAGCTCGGTCTTACCGACAACCGCTGTTACGGAGCATACGCACTCGATAGCGAGAGTGGCGACGTCATGACGATTGGCGCGCAACATACGTTGATTGCTACCGGCGGTGCGGGCAAGGTTTATCTCTATACGACGAACCCCGACACCTCAACCGGTGATGGAATTGCAATGGCGTGGCGCGCAGGATGCCGGATTTCGAACATGGAGTTCATCCAGTTCCATCCGACGTGCCTATACCATCCACAAGCCAAGTCCTTTTTGATCTCGGAAGCGGTCAGAGGCGAAGGTGGATTACTTTGTCTTCCTGACGGAACTCGTTTCATGCCCGATCATGACTCGCGCGGTGAACTCGCACCGCGGGACGTCGTGGCCAGAGCAATCGACTTTGAGATGAAGAAGCGCGGACTGGATTGCGTCTACCTTGATATCTCGCACAAACCAGCGAACTTCCTCCACGAACATTTCCCCAATATCCTGGCGCGGTGCCTTGAATTGGGCATCGACATTGCGCGCGAGCCCATCCCAGTCGTTCCGGCTGCCCACTACACATGCGGCGGAATCGTCACCGATCTTCATGCGCGCACGAATATACCGGGGCTCTATGCAGCCGGAGAGGCATCATGTACCGGTCTCCACGGCGCCAACCGACTCGCCAGCAACTCACTGCTTGAGTGCATCGTCTTTTCCGAAGCAGCATGTAATGACATCGCTACGCAACCCCGGATTAACATTCCGCCACTCCCCGAGTGGGACGAAAGCCGGGTGTCTGATCCAGACGAAGAAATCGTCATCTCTCACAACTGGGATGAGCTAAGGCGCTTCATGTGGGACTACGTTGGGATCGTGCGAACGACAAAGCGCCTCCAAAGAGCTCAACACCGCATCCGGCTTTTGGAACGGGAAATCAACGAGTTCTACTCGAACTTCCGAGTCAGTCACGACCTGATCGAACTAAGAAATCTCGTCCTTACGGCCGACCTGATCGTCCAGTGCGCACTGAAACGGCGTGAAAGCCGTGGCCTTCATTTCAGTCGAGATTATCCGGAACTGCTTGAAGTAGCGAGAAATAGCCGCCTCAGGAAACGGAGCCCCCTGCGCCGTTTGTGACGTCGACGGGCACCTGGGCACGCAACCACAAGCGCAGTTGCCGAAACCGCGCTTCCGGCATCTGATCGGAAAACAAGACAAGGCTCGTCACCTTGCTCTCATTCCCAATCCAGATTCGCAACAAAACCATGTGTCGATATACGGTGCTTTGCTGACAAACCCGCAACTTGACATGAGTCTCGCCCTTCAAGACACCGTCAAGTCGATCGCTCCCAAGAATTCTCAACCCTGCGACCGTAGGCGAGCTAAACGCCTTCCACCCAGAACAGATAACCAGCAGCACCAAAAACAAGCGCAGTAGCCAAGGACAAGGCACTGCGCACGCTGCGATAAACGCGACTGAATGGAACGCAATATTGACCAGAGCAAATCGAACGGAACGGCGCAACTCGATGATGATCGGAAATCGCACGCCGTTCGTTCTGGTTACTGCTAGATCCGTTTCATTACCACTGTAGCATTCGTACCGCCGAAGCCAAACGAGTTCGAAATCGCCACGTCGATCTTCATTTTCCGCGCTTCATTCGCACAATAATCGAGGTCGCACAACTCGTCCTGATTAAAGATATTGATGGTCGGCGGTGAAACCTGGTTATAAATCGCCAAGGCCGAGAAGACTGCCTCAATACCGCCGGCAGCGCCAAGCAGATGCCCTGTCATTGACTTGGTGGAATTTACAACCAGTTTCTTCGCACGTTCGCCAAAAGCGCGTTTGACTGCGATGGTTTCCGCCTTGTCACCGAGTGGGGTCGACGTCCCGTGGGCATTGAGATAATCCACTTCATCGACATTGATATTCGCATTCTTCAACGCGTTGAGCATGCATCGCGCTGCGCCTTCTCCGTCTTCGCAGGGAGCGGTCATGTGATTCGCGTCCGCGCTCATGCCAAAACCGGCGAGTTCCGCATAAATACGCGCGCCGCGGGCTTTGGCGTGCTCATACTCTTCAAGCACCATGACCCCCGCGCCTTCACCCAGAACAAAGCCATCACGATCCTTATCCCACGGGCGGCTAGCCGTCTTCGGATCATCGTTACGTGTCGAAAGTGCGCGCGCCGCGCAGAATCCGCCAAGCCCGAGCGGTGAAACGGTGCATTCGGCGCCACCCGCGATCATGATGTCCGCATCGCCATATTCGATCAAACGCCCGGCATCACCGATGCTGTGCGTACCTGTCGAACATGCGCTGACCAATGCAATATTGGGTCCCTTGTAGCCATACATGATCGAAAGATTGCCCGAGATCATGTTGATAATCGAACCGGGCACGAAAAACGGAGAAATCTTTCGAACTCCCGCGGCGACGAATTCGTCCCGCGTCGTTTCGATAAGCGGCAAACCGCCGATACCGGAACCGATCGAAACACCAATTCGATCGGCGTTGGCAGGATTCGCCTCGAGGCCCGCATCTTTGATAGCTTGAATACCTGCCGCCATTCCGTAATGGATAAACGTATCCATACGGCGAGCATCTTTCGACGGTATGTATTGGCTAACATCGAAATTCCGGACTTCGCCGGCAATTTGTACAGGAAATGCGGACGCATCGAAACGAGTAATCCGGTCGATACCGGATCGCCCGGCAAGAATATTTCCCCAAGCTTCGTCAATGGAATTGCCGACGGGCGAAATAATTCCAAGGCCGGTGATGACGACTCTGCGACGTGCCATTTCTTCTCCGGAAGAACAGAAAACTACTTGATGAACTTCAAACCAAAGGGAACAAGACGCCGACACTCAGCCATGCCGGCAGACTTGTTCCTCGGAAGAATTACTTCTTATGGTTTACGACGTAATCAATGGCCTGCTGCACATTGGTGATCTTTTCCGCCTCGTCGTCCGGAATCTCGCACTCGAATTCCTCTTCGAGCGCCATCACAAGTTCCACCGTATCCAACGAATCCGCGCCGAGGTCGTCAACGAACGAGGATTCGTTCTTGATGTCAGCTTCATTGACGCCCAGTTGCTCAGCAACGATTTTTCTGACGCGTTGTTCGATATTTTCCATCAGGATGCTCCTTTAAAGGTTCACGTGTGAAACAAAACCGCTCTATTTTACCAAATCGACCGACGCTTACCAAACCAGCAAAGAACGAGCCTCTGCCGCTCGGCACCCGTCAATCCATATACATTCCACCGTTGACGTGGATGGTCGTTCCCGTGACATAGGCCGCAGCGGGCGATGCCAAGAAGCCAACTGCCGCAGCCACTTCTTCCGGCAAGCCAAGGCGCCCAAGCGGGATATTCGACGCCAACGCATCACGCTGCTTGTCATCAAGAACCTTGGTCATGTCGGTATCGATCAACCCGGGCGCAACGCAATTCACCGTGACATTGCGACTCCCAAGCTCGCGGGCGAGCGATTTGGTCATCCCCGTGACACCAGACTTCGCGGCGCAATAGTTCGCCTGGCCGGGGTTGCCCGAGTGGCCGACAACGGAGGTCACATTCACAATACGCCCTTGGCGCGCCTTCATCATGCCGCGCATGACGGCTTTGGAGAGACGAAACACCGCCTTCAGGTTGGTATCAAGCACGGCATCCCATTCATCGTCCTTCATGCGAATGGAGAGGTTATCCCGAGTGATACCCGCATTGTTGACAAGGATCGAGATGACGCCAAAGTCCTTCTCGATGTCCGAAACAAGACCATCAACCTGGGATTGTTCGCGAACCTCAAGCACCCGGCCCGCCCCTTTGATACTGGCGACCTTCAGGTACTCGATAATGCCGTCCGCGCCGCTCTGAGTCGTCGCAGTACCAATTACAGTTGCCCCCAGCCTGCCCAACTCGAGTGCAATGGCGCGCCCGATGCCTCTAGACGCTCCCGTCACAAGCGCTATTTTCTGATCAAGCATTGCCTTTACTCCAGCGATGCGAGTGCCGCCTCGATCGAGGCCAGATCGGCGAAAGCGACCCCGTTCAAGGAATCGGAACAGCGCTTGGTCAAACCAGACAGCACTTTTCCGGGGCCGCATTCAGCCACAGTCGTGACATCCAGCGAAGCGATCTTCTGCACAGTCTCAACCCAGCGCACAGGAGAGAATGCCTGACGGATCAACGCGTCCTTGATCTTCGCCGGATCGCTTTCGATTGCGACATCAACATTGTTGATCACAGGAATCGTCGGAACGGAGAACTCCAACTCGGCAAGACGCGCGCCCAGCTTTTCTGCCGCCGGACGAATCAGCGACGAATGGAACGGCGCAGATACGGGAAGCAGCACGGCACGCTTCGCCCCTCTCACCTTGCAACCTTCGCACGCACGCTCGACGGCCGCCTTATTACCGGCAATGACCGTCTGACCGGGTCCATTGAAGTTAACCGGCTCCACCACCTCACCATTTCCAACTTCGGCAGCCGCCTCAATGCACGCCTCTCGAATCTTCTCGTCATCGAGATTCAGAATCGCGGCCATTGCCCCCGTTCCAACGGGTACCGCTTCCTGCATGGCAGAAGCGCGCAACCGAACAAGAGGCACAGCGTCCTTGAAAGCAATAACACCTGCTGCGACTAGCGCCGAGTACTCACCCAAGCTGTGACCAGCGACAACGGCCGGAAGTTTGCCGCCCTTCTCAAGCCACAAGCGATACGTGGCGATACCCGCCGTCAACATCAGCGGCTGCGTATTGACCGTCTGTGCCAACAACTCAACGGGACCTTCGGCGACCAGTTGCCAAAGATCCTGCCCAAGAGTCGCAGAGGCCTCATCGAACGTACTGCGGACTACGGAAGAATCGCCATAGGCATTCATCATGCCGACCGACTGGGATCCCTGACCAGGGAAGACGAAAGCGAAAGCCATATCTTTTTATCCTCTATTTAGAACTCGAGCAGTACAGCGCCCCAGGTGAAGCCGCCTCCGACGCCTTCGAGCATGATTTTCTGACCGCGCTGGATACGCCCATCGCGCACCGCTGCGTCCAGAGCTAGCGGAATGGATGCCGCTGAGGTATTGCCATGCTGATCAACCGTGACAACGACCTTGTCAGCCGGCAAACCGAGCTTTTTCGATGTCGATTCGATGATCCGGATGTTGGCCTGGTGCGGAATCAACCAGTCAAGCTCGGACGACGCAATAGCAGCCGCCGTGCAGCACTCTTTGGCCACATCGGCCAAAACACGGACGGCAAATTTGAATACCGCCTGACCATCCATCCGAAGGAACGGGTCTCCGGTTACTTTGCCGCCACATACGCTTCCGGGCACCGAAAGAATCCCGTGATGCGAGCCATCGGCATGTGCCGCCGTAGCCAGTATCCCGGGCTTATCCGAGGCTTCCAGGACGACCGCGCCCGCGCCGTCGCCAAACAATACGCACGTAGCCCGATCGTCCCAGTCAAGGATGCGCGAAAACACCTCGGCACCGACAATCAAGGCTTTCTTGTGGCTACCCGAGCGAATGAATTTTTCTGCGACAGTCAGCGCGTAGACGAATCCACTGCAAACGGCCTGAATATCAAAGGCCATTGCGCCGACATTTCCGAGCCTCTCCTGCAAGAGACAGGCTGTGCTCGGGAAGATGAAATCCGGCGTCGAAGTAGCAACGATGATCAGGTCAATTTCTTCCGCACCCGCATTTGCTGCGGCCAACGCATTGCGACTGGCTTCATAGGCGAGCGAACTGGAGGTAACCCCCACACCGGCTAGATGCCGGGACTTGATTCCCGTTCGACTGACAATCCAGTCGTCACTTGTATCGATTCCGCGAGCGATGAGATCGACATTACTTACAGGCTGACCTGGCAGATAACTTCCAACGCCTGCGATACGGGCAAACATGCTATTTCGCCTCCTGAATCGGTTGTTGCTGAGCCACACGCTCGGAAATGCGAGTCAAGACACCGCCCCTCACGATATCAGCGGCCCGCTCAAGTGCATTACGGAAAGAGAAGGCATCGGCCGAGCCGTGGCTCTTGACGACAATCCCCTTCAATCCAAGCAAACTGGCGCCATTGTATCTGCGATGATCGACTCGTCGCTTGAAGTGCCGTAGTACGGGAATCGCCAGTATCGCAATCAGTTTGGTCAGAATGTTGCGCCCAAACTCCTGGCGCAAAAACGTAGCCAGCATCTGGGCCAAACCCTCGGAAGCCTTGAGTGCCACGTTGCCGACGAAACCATCGCAAACGATGACTTCTGCCTCGCCTTTGTACAGGCCGTCGCCTTCGACGTTGCCGACGAAATTCAGCCCCGAATCCTTCAATAATTCAGCAGCGCGCTTGACGACATCGTTGCCCTTGATGTCTTCCTCGCCAATATTGAGGATTCCGACGGAAGGACGATCCTTGTGCTCGATCGCACCGACGAGCGACGCACCCATGATCCCGAACTGGAGCAGATGCTCCGGCGAACAATCGACATTGGCGCCCAAGTCGAGAACATGCACATGCCCATTGACCGTCGGCAACACGCCACAAATCGCAGGACGATCGATACCCGGGAGCATCTTGAGCACAAAACGCGAGATCGCCATCAACGCGCCGGTATTGCCGGCAGACACGCACGCATCCGCCTCGCCGCTCTTCACGAGATCAATGGCGACGCGCATTGACGAGTCCTTTTTGTTGCGAATCGCCAAAGCAGGCGATTCGTCCATCTCGACAATCTCGCTTGCATGACGGAACGAGACACGTGGATTCGACACGCCTTCGAGAAGGGGACACAATCTACTCTCAATCCCGACCAGGAGAACATGCACATCGTCATGCATTTTCACGAAGTCGAGCGCAGCTTGCACGGTCACGTCGGGACCATGATCCCCGCCCATGCAATCGATAGCGACAGTAACAGTCATTATTGAAGACAAAAGAAAAGGCAGACACTTCCCCGAAACGGGGAAAGTGTCTGCCTGATCCCAAATTCTTACTCGCCTGATCCCTTTGTAACCTTCTTGCCCTTATAGAAGCCGGTTGGGCTCACATGATGGCGCAAATGCACTTCACCCGTAGTCGGCTCAACAGCAAGCGGCGGATTGGTCAGAAAATCATGGGAACGGTGCATACCACGCTTGGACGGGGACTTTTTGTTCTGTTGGACGGCCATAGTTAACTCCAGATATCAAATTCACTGAGCCTTGCGTTTCAGCCCTTGAAGCACCGAGAACGGTGAAACCTTTCCAGCACCAAGATCCGCATCAGGCAAAGCACAACTTTCGTGACGAGGCGCAGAGGGCAAACCGAGAATTATCTCGTCTTCGATCAAGGCAACCACATCAAGTTCTTTTTGCGCAACAAGGAAATCTTTCGAATCGTCTTCGATATCCTCTTGCGTCAAATCATTCTCGTCATCAACAAACTCCAGCAAGCTGCGAATCTCGAGCGGATAAGCGATAGCGTTCAGACACCGCTGACAACGCAGCGAAAGATCACCACCTACCCACAACTTGATCTGCGGCTTGTTGCGTGGATCCAGCAAGCCTTCCACACGATATTGCAAGCTACCGCCCGAATCGACCAGCAAATCCAGCACCCGACCCAAGCTTTCTACCGGCAATTCCCCTTGAAGCAAACTCGCATCGCGGGCAAACACCTTGCTGTCAATAACAATCCGTTGAGACATAAGCGGCGCATGATATTATTTTTGGCTTTCAAAGTCAAAGCCGCTGACGCGAACTCGACATTCACTGGGCGACCTTCCAGCTCTCAGCTGAAACAGTGGCTCAGATGCGCCTCCTGACCATTCATGACCACACCATTTTCAAGAATCGTTCTCGCGTCAACATCTCCTTTTCGCAGGGAACTCCTGTCGCGCTTTGGGCTGCCTTTTGAAACAGCGAACCCGAAAACCGACGAGACCGCGCTGCCGGATGAATCGCCGGAAGACACCGCGCTGCGCCTCTCTGAAGCAAAGGCGCGTGCTGTCGTCGAGAACTATCCGGACGCACTCATAATCGGCAGCGACCAGGTCGCGAGCCTTGACGGGCGCACCTACGGCAAACCCGGGACACATGAAAATGCCGTCCTCCAACTGCGCGCCATGAGGGGGCAAACGGTCAACTTCTTTACCGGGCTCTGCCTCTTGAACGCACGAACCGGGAAAGCCCATGTTCGCGGCATACCAACCTTCGTCACCTTTCGCGACCTGACCGACGGCGACATCGAGAGCTATCTGCGCCGTGAAAAGCCGTACAACTGTGCCGGCAGCGCCAAATCCGAGGGATTGGGAATCGCAATCGTCGAGAAGATGTGCGGCGACGACCCCAACGCCCTGATCGGCCTGCCGCTGATCGCTCTCTGCGATCTGTTGCGTCTCGAAAACATCAACGTGCTGCAGACGATGGTCGGTGTTAGCGAATGAGCAAAGGGAAGCTGCTCCTGATCCCCGTAACTTTGGGAAAGTCGAAGAACTCGTCGGTTCTGCCCGATGGCGTAATAGATTGCGCAAGGCAGCTCACGTACTTCATCGCTGAGAATGCCAAATCGGCGCGAGCGTTTCTCAAATCGCTTCCATCGTCCATCCCGTTGCAACAACTCCATATCTGCGAACTGAACGAGCACACCGGACCGGAAGAGCTCTCCGGATTCCTGACTCCGCTTCTGTCAGGAACTGATGTCGGCCTGATTTCGGAAGCTGGCTGCCCGGCCGTGGCCGACCCCGGTGCAAACCTGGTGGCACTCGCGCATGAGCTTGGGATTACCGTTGTGCCACTGGTTGGACCGTCGTCCATCCTTCTCGCGCTGATGGCGTCCGGGCTATCGGGGCAGAACTTCTCCTTTCACGGTTACTTGCCGGCCAAGACTGATCAGCGGGAAAAGAAGATCCGGGAGCTCGAGAAAAATTCCCGCCTCGAGAAGAGAACGCAGATTTTCATCGAAACTCCTTATCGTAATCGGCAGATGCTCGAGAGCCTCACGAAATCGTGTTTGGCGACGACGAGAATCTGCATCGCTACCGATCTGACGTTGGAGAGCGAGCACATTGTCACGAACACTTGCGGCGAGTGGAAAAAACTGCCAGTGCCGGAAATCGATCGACGCCCAACGGTGTTTTTGCTCCAGGCTTGAGCCGCGCGCTCCAGGCCAGATATCCTCAGCCAAGAACACTCAACGGCGGCTCTTCCATTTGCGCAATCTGCTCGCGTAATTCGAGGATGCGGTCCTGCCAATAGCGCTGGGTATTGAACCAGGGAAACGCGGCCGGGAAAGCGGGATCTTCCCAGCGTTTTGCCAGCCATCCGGCGTAATGCACAAGGCGCAGCGTGCGCAGAGCTTCGACAAGATACAGTTCGCGCCGATCAAAGGCGAAGAACTCCTCGTAACCGGAAAGAACCGTCGATAGCTGCCGCTCCTGATCCCGACGTTCGCCCGAGAGCAGCATCCAGAGATCCTGCACGGCCGGCCCCGTGCGTGCATCGTCAAAGTCAACAAAGCAGGGGCCGTCCTGCCAGAGTACGTTACCGACGTGGCAATCACCGTGCAGGCGCAGTGCCGTCACTTGTCCGGCACGCTCAAAGCAATCCTCAACCGCGTCGAGCGCCTGGTCGACAACACCGAAGTAGACGTCTTCCAGATCCGCAGGCAAAAAGCCGTTATCGAGCAGGAAATCCCGTGGTTCGTCGCCGAAGGTCGCGACATTGATTTCAGGACGCACCGCAAAGGGTTTGAGCGCACCGACCGCATGGATCCGGCCGATGAAACGCCCCATCCACTCAAGAACCTGCCCGCGATCGAACTCGGGCGCACGTCCGGCACGGCGCGAAAAGAGGGCGAAACGCAGATCTCCATGAAAATGCAGCGTCCCCCCGCCAATCCGCAAAGGCGCAACTACAGGCAACTCACGTTCGGCCAGTTCGGCGGAGAACTCATGCTCTTCCAGAATCGCGGCATCGGACCACCGGCCGGCTCGATAGAACTTCGCGATCAGTGGCGCGCCCTCTTCCATCGATACCTGATAGACGCGGTTTTCGTAGCTATTCAGGGCCAGCAGACGTCCATCCGGTCTGAGCCTCAGGCTCTCCAAAGCATCCAGAATTGAATCGGGGGTCAGCGTCGAAAATGGTGTCGCGCTCGAATCGGTGATCATCACACACAAACTCCTGTCGCATAAATCGCTCTCTTGTTCGAGCCGTGCACGATACACCGCGAGACAACCCAAATCCGCGCACGAGTTTCATCAGCCGCAGCGACCAGCTAAGATTCGCCCTTTAGCGCCAGAAGGAAGCCAAAAACACGATGTCGAGTACGCTTATTGAAGTCAGCGAGGAAGCCGGCGTCCGTTACCTGCATTTCAGCGCCGACTGGGTTCAGGGCGCGATGCGCATCCAACGTCCCAATTCGCTTGAGTTGGCCTACACGCGAGAGATGATGGCCGGACTGTTGCTACGCGAACCGCCCTGGCCGAAGAACGCCCTGCTGATCGGGCTCGGCGCGGGATCGCTGGTCAAGTACATCTATCACAAGTTGCCGGCCACACGCATGACCGTGGTGGAGATCGATCCGCAAGTAGAGATCATCGCGCGCCTCCATTTCAAGCTACCGGACGATCCGATGAGGCTGAATGTCGTCATTGGTGACGGCGCCCAATACATGCTCGAAGATGGCAAGAAGTTCGACTGCATCCTGGTCGATGGATTCGACAAGAGCGGACGCGCCGGTGTGCTCGACACGCTGCCGTTCTATCAGGCTTGCCGCAACCGCTTATCGGATACCGGCTTGCTGGTCACCAACCTGCTCGGTCACAGTCGCGGCTTTCAGGCCAGACAGGCCCGTATCGCCAAAGCGTTCGATGGACGCTCGCTTGTTTTTCCTTCGTGCGATAGCGGCAACACCATCGCGTTTGCCACGGCCGGCGACGAAATCGATGTCGAGCTCGGAGAACTGATCGCCCGCGCACAACGACTGCACAAGGAGACCGGGCTCAACCTCAAACCGACGATCCCGAGGCTTCAGGTGGCAGGCAAGTTGACCGAAGGACATCTGCGCATCTAGGGCTGCCGAGTCAGGCGGCGGACAAGCCCAGCACATGGGCGGCCATCGCCTGCACCACGCTTTCGGCCTCGCCAACCGGGCCGGACATTTCGAATGCGACACGCGGAAAACGAGCGCGCAACTCGTCAATGATCGCCGGGAGATCGTTCTTGAGGTGCCCGCCTTGCGCGATGAACATCGGGACGACGATGATGCGATCGAACCCTTCCGAGATCATTATGGCCGCACATTCCTGCAAGGTCGGAGGGAGAAACTCGAGGAAAGCGAGTTCGACTCTAAGATCGAGCGAACTGGTGAGGATCGCTGAGCGAACGCGCCGCAGCGGAGAAGGCCACTCGGGATCGCGCGAACCGTGAGCAAAAAGGATCAAGGCGGTCTTGGGCATGTTGGTTCCCGGCTAGTCAGTCATGTCAGGCGGACAAGGATAAAGGAAAAGGCCTGCGCCGGGAGTACCGGACAGGCCTTCTGTTCAGTTGCTTCCCGATCGCAGGCGACGAAGCGCCCACAACCGGCACAGCGATCAGTACTTCAATAGCGCGAATCCGGGAACACCTGCGGCCTGCAGGCGACCCGAGCCGCCGAGCGCGGGCAAGTCGATGACCGCAGCCGCCTCGACGATACGTGCACCGAGGCGATGCATCAGTTTGGCTGCGGCAAGAATCGTCCCGCCAGTAGCGATGAGATCGTCGATCACCAACACGTGATCACCAGCCGCCGCCGCATCGGTATGGACCTCGACCGTTGCCTCGCCGTACTCGAGCGAATAGGACTCGCACATGGTGTCAAACGGCAACTTGCCGGCCTTGCGCACCGGAATGAAGCCGCAACCCAGCCGATAAGCTAACGCGGCGCCGATGATGAAACCGCGCGCGTCGATTCCGGCGATGGCATCGATATGAGCGTCACCGTAACGTTCGGAAAAAGCATCGATCAGCGCACGAAACGCCGCTCCATCACGCAACAGCGGCGTGATGTCGCGAAACTGGACACCAGGCTCCGGCCAGTCGGCAATCGTACGGATATGGCTCTCAAAGAAGCGGGTATCCACGATGCGATCTCACAGAAAGGCGAACTTCAGGACGAACAGGACGGCAATCGCCACGACCATGGGTGACAGTTCTTTTGCACGACCCGCGAGGAGCTTGGCCGAGGCATAGGTGATGAAGCCGAACGCGATGCCGTGCGCGATCGAGAAGGTAAACGGCATGCTGATCGCGGTCACCACCGCTGGTGCCGACTCGGTCAGATCATCCCACTCGATCTCGGCGAGACCGCGGACCATCAACACCGCGACGTAGCAAAGCGCTGGCGCCGTTGCGAATGCCGGGACCGTTCCCGCGAGAGGCGCAATGACCAAAGCTGCGAGGAACAGCAGCGCCACGACGACGGCCGTCAGACCGGTGCGCCCGCCAACCGAGGTGCCGGCCGCGGATTCGATGTAGGCCGTCGTAGACGAGGTGCCGAGCATCGCACCGGCGGCGATCGCGCCCGAATCAGCAAGCAATGCGCGCTTCAGGCGCGGCAGTTTGCCATCCGCGTCGAGCAAGCCGGCACGATGGCAAACGCCGATCAACGTTCCCGAGGCATCGAAGAGTTCGACCATGAAGAAGGTCAACACCACGGTCAGCAGACCGGCATTGAGCGCACCGGCAATATCCATCTGCAGGAAGGTCGGTGCAATCGACGGCGGCATGGCGACAACCCCGCGGAAGGGTGTCAAGCCCAGAGCAACCGAAGCGACAGTCACAAGAAGGATGCTGATGATGATCGCACCGGGTACCTTCCTCTGTTCCAACGCAACGATCAGGATGAAACCGACGACGGCGAGCAACGCATCCGGCTTGTGCAAATCGCCGAGCGTCAGAAGGGTTGCGGGGTGGCCGGCAATGATGCCTGCATTGTGTAGCCCGATGATGGCGAGAAACAGCCCGATACCCGCCGAAATGGCAAACTTGAGCGACCGCGGAATCGAATTGACGATCGCCTCGCGGATACGAAACAGGCTGACGAAGATGAACAGCAAGCCCGAAATGAACACGGCACCGAGCGCAGCCTGCCAGGTAAAGCCCATACCTTTGACCACGGCAAACGCGAAATAGGCGTTGAGTCCCATGCCGGGCGCCAGTGCAATCGGGTAGTTGGCGTAGAGGCCCATGATCGCGGAACCGATCGCCGCCGCGACACAGGTGGCAACAAAAACGGATTCCTTGGGCATACCGGCAGCCGATAGGATGTCCGGATTGACAAAGATGATGTAGGCCATGGTCAGGAATGTTGTAATCCCTGCCATCACCTCGGTGCGCACATTGGTACCGTGCGCGGAAAGTTGAAAATAGCGCTCCAGCATGACCTGTCGCCCTCCAAAATTCCGCGATTTTATCTCAGGAGGCTCCCATGAGGTGGAAGAAAGTCAGGCTACGGCGCTTTCGTCGCCCTCCCCAGCCTCCATCAGTCGCGTGAGCAACATCTTGTCTACGCGGTTCTTGTCCATATCGACCACTTCGAAGCGATAACCGGCCGCTTCGAACTGATCGGTCACGGCCGGAATCCGACCCAGGACATACATGACCAGCCCGCCCAGTGTATTGAAGGCGTTTTCATCTTCACCCGGCAGATCGTCTTCGATCTTCAGGACCTGCTTGAGGCGCTCGATCGCAATACCGCCATCCACCAGCCAGGAGCCGTCCGCCCGCTCGACGACATCCAGTTCTTCCGCTGTATCCGACGATGGCAACTCGCCAACGATCGACGTCAGCACGTCGGTCAGTGTCACCAACCCCTGTAGCTCACCGTACTCGTCGACGATCAGCGCACACTGCTGGCGCGCCTTGCGGAAACTCTCGAGAAGGTGCGTCGTGCTCACGCCTTCCGGCACGTACAGCGCGGGACGCAGAAAACGTTCGATGTCGAGTTTCTCGCCGGCCAGGGCGAGTTTGAGCAGATCGGCCGTGCGCAGGATGCCGATGATGTGATCAAGGCCATCGCGACAAACGACGATACGCGTGAATGGACTTTCGGCGAGACTGACGCGGATGACTTCTTCCGGTTCGTCGAGATCGAGCACGTAGATGTCGTTGCGGTGCGTCATGATCGCCGCGATGCGTTGCTCGTCGAGTCGCAACACGTTGGAGACGATGGCCTGCTCGCTTTCGTGGAAAACACCGGCTTCCGCACCCTGCTCCATCAAGACGTTGATCTCGTCGTCAGTCACCGGCGGGTCGCCGCGATGGCGCGCACCGACCAGTTGCAGCAGCAACGATGAGGACGACGAGAGCAACCAGACGAGCGGCCGGGTCGCGCGTGCGAGCACATTCATCGGTGTAGCGATGAGAGCGGCAATCGCCTCGGGCGCAAGCAAACCGAGTCGCTTCGGGACCAACTCGCCGACGACGACCGAAAAATACGTCAGACCGACGACGACCAGTGTCAGCGAAAAACCGCGTGCATAGGGCTCAAGCACCGAAAAGCTCGATAGCCAGTGAGTCAGAGGCTCGGCGAGTGCGTTCTCGCCGATCGCACCGCTCAGAATTCCAACCGTCGTGATCCCGACCTGAACGGTTGAAAGGAATCCGGAAGGTTCGTTGCTCAGTTCCAGCGCAGATTTCGCGCCAGGGCTGCCGTCATCTGCAAGTTTTTGCAGGCGCGATTTTCTCGACGAAACGACGGCGATTTCCGACATCGCGAGAACACCGTTCAAGAGAATCAGCAGCAGGAGAAGGAATATGTCCATTCACGTGGTGATGAAGTTGATCGAAGCGGGTTCTCAATCTCTTTGTGGCGTGCCGTAGGGCTCATGGAGATGAACCGGTGCCCCGCGGTTCTTCCTCAGACGCAGATTAAGCATTTCGACGCCGAACGAAAAGGCCATCGCGAAATAAATGTAGCCCTTCGGCACGTGATGACCAAAGCTCTCGGCCACCAGCGTTACGCCCACCACCAACAGGAAGGAAAGCGCCAGCATCTTGATGCTCGGGTGATCGGAGACAAATCCGCCAATCGATCGCGCAAAAATCATCATCAGACCGACCGAAGTGATCACCGCGGCGATCATCACCGCCACGTTGCTGACCATGCCGACTGCGGTGATGATCGAATCGAGCGAAAACACGAGGTCGATGACGATGATCTGCAGGATGATGGCCGAAAACGTCGCCTTCACCGTCTTCGCCTCACCGCCCTCCTCGCCCTCCAGCAACTGATGGATCTCCTGTGTACTCTTCCACAGCAGGAACACGCCTCCGCCCATGAGAATCAGGTCGCGCGGCGAAATCGGGTGCCCGAGGAGCGTAAACAACGGCTCGGTGGCACCGACGATCCACGACAAAAGCAGCAGGAGCCCAACGCGCATGAACATGGCGAGAAACAGGCCCAGTTTCCGAGCGCGCTCACGGGTAGCGGGCGGCAAACGATCGACAAGAATGGAGATAAAAATGATGTTATCGATGCCAAGCACCAGTTCAAGTGCCGTCAGTGTAAAAAACGCGATCCACAACTCGGGATTACTCAAGATGGCCAAGATTTCCATTTAGCTCCAGTGCGCCAGAAATACGCGAAACAACTGCGTCGGGTGCGGGAATTATACCGGGTGGCCGATTCTGCTGATTCCCGATTGCATTCCGGGTATTTCCCGCACAGTTCAGGCGGGGTGCTGACCCAATCCTCGTGACTTAGCACTTTTGCATATCTGGCGAACACTGCGACAAAAGGGCGGTACCGGGTTACAATAGGATCTCGTAACCGATTGATATTTATAGGTTAAATATGACGGCCTAAATATGTCAACGTACTTTCTC
>RRZT010100646.1_pt1 | contig 21091 bp, 18 predicted proteins | sample 2165551 | NCBI WGS metagenome assembly RRZT01 (sample SAMN10456910, study PRJNA506462) | wastewater metagenome | biome: wastewater; feature: sludge; material: wastewater sludge; isolation source: wastewater sludge with Escherichia coli K12::gfp cells carrying plasmid... | place: USA: Moscow, Idaho... | reverse complement strand
ATCGTTCTGCTGCCGGCGGTCCCGGTGCTGCCACTGGCCTTGATCAAGATGCCGGCCATCCCCTCGCTGTCTGCCGGCGCCGTCCCCAGGGGCTGGGTCGCGCTCTTCGTCCAGGGCGTGGGCCTGCATGAGGTATTCACCTTCATGCACAGCGGTTTCAAGCTCGACTCCGGCATCACCGAGATCGACAAGCTGCTCAACCGCGGCGGCATCGAGTCGATGACCTGGGTGATCACCTTGGTGCTGATCGCGCTCGGCTTCGGCGGCCTGCTCGAGCACACGCGCTGCCTGGAAGTGATCGTGGAGGCCTTGCTCAAGCGCACGCGCAGCTTCGGCTCGATGCAGGCGGCGGCCACCGGCACCGCCATCGCCACCAACCTGGTGGCCGGCGACCCCTACCTGTCGATCGCGCTGCCGGGCCGCATGTTCGCACCGACCTATCGCGGCAAGGGCTACTCGACCCTGAACCTGTCGCGCGCGGTGGAAGAAGGCGGCACCCTGATCTCCCCGCTGGTGCCTTGGAACGCGGGTGGCGCCATCGTCATCACCGCGCTGGGATTGGGCGTATCCGACGGCAACTTCGAGAACCTGCTCTACATCCCGCTTTCCTTCGCCTGCTGGATGTCTCCGGTGATCGGCATCGTCTATGCTTACCTGGGTTGGTTCTCTCCCAAGGCGAGCGCAGCGGAGCGGCAACGCTGGCACGATCTGGGCGAGGCGATCCAGACCATCGAACCCTCTTCCGACGCCAGGCTCAAGGTGAGCTACGCGTCCAGTTGATCCGCCGTTCCGCGGCCGGGGGGCATTGCGCCCCGCGGCTGCGGGGTCGCGGTCCGAAGCACAAGGCGCGGCATGAGTAACGGCGAAAAACCCAGGCTCTACCCCATGAGCAGCCCTTCCGGGCAGCGGGGTTTCAACAGCCGCCTGCGCCACAGTAACCAGGCCTATCTGCGCGGTCGCCAGAGCGACAGCGACCACCCTCCGATCAGCAGACGCATCGCCTTCGTGCTGCTCGAGCACTTCTCGATGATGGCGTTCACCGGCGCGGTTGACACCATCGTCACCGCCAACCTGTTGAGCCGCACGCCGCTATACCGCTTCCAGGCCGTCAGCCTGGAAGGTGGCTCGGTGCTCAGCGATCTCGGCATCAGCATCGCCGCCGACTGCGAACTGAAGACGCTCGACACCACCGATCTCGACCTCCTGATCGTCTGCGGCGGCTATCGGTCCGACCTGAATCCCCCGCGTGCGGTCCTCGACCGACTGCGCGCCGTTGCGCGCACTGGGACGACGATGGGCGCGTTGTGGAACGGCAGTTCCGTGCTGGCGTTGGCCGGCCTGCTCGATGGGTATTCGTGTACCGTTCACCCGGAGAGCCGAGCCGGCCTTGAGGAGAGTTGCCCACGCGTCAAGCTGCTGCCGACCCCATTCGTCATCGACCGCGACCGCATTTCCTCGGCTGGTGCCAATAGTGCGCTTGGCATGATGTTGGCGGTGGTCCGCCACCAGCACGGCGACGATGTCGTGCGCGGCATCGAGGAAATCCTCGCCTGCGACCGTGGCCCCGAGGACATCCCCGACCGACCGATGCCCATGCTCGAAGCCAGCACCGCGCTACCCGACGCCCTGCGCGCGATCCTCAAGCTCATGGAAAGCAACATCGAGGAGCCGCTCCCGATAGACGACCTGGCGCACTACGCACAGGTCTCGCGGCGGCAAATCGACCGGCTCTTCCATCGCTACATGAAGACGACGCCGTCGCGCTACTACCTCGAGTTGCGCGTGACGCGCGCGCGTCGCCTGCTGCTGCAGACCAGCGCACCCATCACCAGCATCGCCATCGCCTGCGGCTTCACCGGCGCCCCGCACTTCAGCCGCTGCTACCGCGACTTCTTCGGCGTGTCGCCCTCCCAGGCGCGCGCGGCACAGCGCCTGTAAGCCCTCGCTGCGGCGCGCATCACGCCGGCCGCATGGAGGCGGCGTAATCGCGCGCGGCGGCCAGATCGGCCTCGAACCGGCGCTCGAACGCCTCGAGCAGGCTGCGGCAAGCAGCCAGGTCGTCGTCTGATGCCATCCTTTCGAGTTCGCGCAGCCCGCGCCCGCATTCATCCAGGCCGAGCAGCTCGCAGCTACCGGCAAGCTTGTGCGCGAGCGCCTCGGCCTCGTACAGATCCTCGCGTTGCAGCGCCTCGTGCAGTTGCGCCCTGCAGCTCTCGGCCTGCGCCGCCAGTTGCCCCAGCAAGGCCAGCAGACGCTGAGCGCCGAACACCGCAGCGTGCGTCGACAGCAGGCGCGGATCCAGCCCGCGGCCCTGCGCCGGGCTGGGCGCGGGCGCCGCGCCCGGCCGCGAATGCAGCACGGCGTGCAAGGTCTCGCGCAGCTTGTCAAGCCGGATCGGCTTGGCGACCACCGCGTCCATGCCGCTGTCCAGGTAGTGGCGGATGTCCTCCGGCGCCACGCTCGCGGTCAGCGCCACGATCGGCGTGCTCACGTTCAAGTTGTCGGCTTCGGCGCGAATGCAGCGGCTGAGCTCGGCGCCGCTCATGCCGGGCAGGTGCATGTCCATGAGGATGGCGTCGAAGCCTTGCTGGCGGCACATCTCCATCGCCTGCACGGCATCTTCGGCGCTGAACACCAGGTTACCGGCGTTTTCCAGCAGCCCGACCAGCACCTGACGGTTGATGGCGACGTCCTCCACCAGCAGCAGGCTCAGGCTGGGCCAGTCAGCAGCGACCGCTGCATCCGCGACCACGACGCCGGCCGGATCATCGCTGGCCGTGCGTCCGCTCGGCGCGCGCTGCAAGGGCACATCGAACCAGAACCGGCTGCCGCCCCCCGCGACACTCGACACCTCGAGCGTGCCGCCCATGCCTTCGACCAGCTTGTGGCAGATCGCCAGCCCCAGCCCGGTCCCGCCGAAGCGGCGCGTGATGCTCTCGTCGGCCTGGGTGAAGCGGTCGAAGATGCGCTCGATCTGCGCCGCCTCGATACCGATGCCGTGGTCCTCGACCTCGAAGCGCAGCCGCCCGGGCGCGCCTGACGCCGGCTGCACGCGCAGGCTGATCTGCCCGGCTGCGGTGAACTTGATCGCATTCGACAGCAGGTTGGCGATCACCTGCTGCAAGCCGCCGACGTTGCCGCACCAGTCATCGGGCACTGCGTCGGCCACCTCGCCAACCAGCACCAGCCCCTTCTGCCGCGCGCCGGCATCGACCAGCCGCAGCTGGCCGTCGACCAGCGCCCGCAGCGAGAACGTGACCGACTCGGGCAGATAGGCGCCCTCCTCCAGGCGCGCGTAATCGAGCACGTGGTTCAGGGTGCCGAGCAAGGACTCGCCGGCCTGGTGCAGCACCTCCAGTTCGGCGGCGACCGGCGCGGGCAGCGGGCGCTGACGCAGGAGCTGGATCATGCCGAGCATGCCGTTCATCGGCGTGCGGATCTCGTGGCTCATGGTGGCGAGGAACTGCGACTTGGCGCGGTTGGCCGCCTCGGCCGCCTCCTTGGCCGCGCGCAGGCTGCGGGTGCGCTTTTCCACCCGGTCCTTGAGCTGGTCGCGGCTCGAGGCAAGCTGTTCGTGGGCGCGCTGGCGGCGGCCGATCTCCTGGCCAATCGCCAGCCGCATGTCGTTGAGCGCGGCGACCACCGCGTCGAGCTCGTCCGGCGTCTTCGCGGGCGTGCGCGCCAGCGTCAGCGGCGCATCGAGCCGGCCCTCGCCGAGCTGGCGGGCGTAACGCGCCATGCTCTCGAGGTGGCGGGTCACCAGCCACTGGAAGATCACCACGAGCACGCCGGCGATCATCAACAGGGTCAGGGTCTGGCTGAGAAAGATGGTGACCCCGCTCCATGCGAGGCGCCCGAGCACCGCATCGAGGTCGATCTGCACCACCAGTCGGCCGAGCTCGCGCATGCCCTCGGGCGCGGCGTGGCTGAGGACGAAGACGTGCTCGCGCGTCGACACCCGCGCACCGCGGTCGGGCAGGCGCATCTCGGTCACGCCGGCCGCCTCCGTGCGCTCCAGGCGCAGCGCGCTCACATCGGGAAAGTACAGGATGCCCTGCATCTGCAGCCGCAGCTGCTCGTCGTCCACGTCCCACAGGCTGCGCGCCAGGCTCGCCACGTACCCGCTGCGGATGAGCTCGAGGCGCTGCTCGATCAGGCGCATCTCGCGCCGGTATTCGATACCCAGCTGCAGCGCGGTCGACAGCAGGGCAAAGCCCAGGCTGCAGAACAGTACGTACATCGTCAGCCGGTGGGCGAGCGGGTGTTCCTGGCGGTAACCCGGCAACCGGCGCCGGGCGCGCTCAATCCAGCTTTTCATCGCCCGCGTCCGCTTCCGGGGGTTCGGCCAGATAACGCTCGGCATGCGCCTGCAGCGCGCGCGCGATGCCGCCGTCCGCATGCAGCGCGGTCAGGCGCAGGTCGATCTCGGGCAGCAGCGCCTCGAGCTCGGAGCCCTTGCGCACGGCCACGTGGTAGTACTCGGTGACGAGCGGCTGCGGCAAGGCCTCCACCACGTCTTCGTAGCCGAGCTGGCGGCGCTGCAGGCGGCCGCTTTCGCGCCCGATGGGCATGAAGTCGATCCGCCCGAGCACGAGCTTGCGCATGTTCTGGCGGCCGGTGGACACGCGCTCGACCCGCAGCGCGGTCTCGGCGAAGCGGTCGAAGCGTTCGCCGAAGCTGTCGCCCAGCAGCAGGCCGACGCTACGCCCGCGCAGGTCTTCCCAGTCGTCGAACACGAAGCGGCGGTCGCGGCGCACGAACAGCACGATCGGATCGACGACGAGGTGATGCGCGGAAAAGGCGAAATGCCGCTCGCGCTCGCGGTTGCGGTACGCGGCGACGACGATGTCGGCGCGGCCCTCGCGTACCTCCTGCAGGCAGCGCTTCCAGTTGCCGAAGGCTTCGAGACGCACGGTCAGGCCGAGCTCCGCGAACAGCTCGCGCACCAGGGTCGGCGCCAGCCCACGCAGCTCGCCGCCCGCAACCCAGGACACCGGCGGGTAGGCGGGGTGGCCACAGGCGATCAGCTCACGCGCATGGGCCTGCAGCGCACAGACGGCGAGCAGGAGCGGCACCAGCAGGCGCTTCATGCGCGCGCAGGCGCGGCGGGACTGAAGCGGTAACCAGCCCCGTGCACGGTGAGGATGATCCGGGGGCTGGCCGCATCGTCGCGCAGCTTGCGCCGCAGGCGACCGACGAGCACGTCCACGGTGCGGTCGCTGGGTACCCATTCGCGGTTGCGGATCTGGTCCATCAGCGCGTCGCGGCTCATCGTCAGCCCGGGGTGGGCCAGGAACGCGCGCAGTAGCTGGAACTCGCCCTCGGTAAGCGCCGTCAGCGCACCATCGGCATGGCCAAGCTGGCGACCGTCCTCATGCAGCACACAGCCCTCGTAGACAGACAGCGCTGCGCGTTCGGTCACCGGGACCAGGGCCGTGGCATGGCGCACGCGGCGGATGAGGTTCTTGGCGCGCGCCAGAATCTCGCGCGGATTGAAGGGCTTGGTGACGTATTCGTCGGCGCCGCATTCGAGGCCGACGATGCGTTCGACCTCGTCCTGCCGCCCCGACACCAGGATGATGCCGACGTCCGAGCGCACCCGAAGCTCGCGCGTCAGCGTCAGGCCGTCCTTGCGCGGCAGGCGGATGTCGAGCAGCACCAGGTCGACCGACTCCCCGGCCAGTTGCCGCTCGGCGTCCTCGGCCGTCTCCGCTTCACGGGCGTCGTAGCCCTCGGCCGCGAAGTAGTCGACCAGACAGGCACGAGTCACGGCATCGTCGTCGACGACCAGCACCTTCGCATCAGCAGACATGCACATTCACCCGGCCTCGAGCGTCTCGAGGCCCTAGATAGCCGAAAATTTCCTTATCGACGTTAACACGATTTCGATGCCCCGATTTGTCCGGTCGGGACATGAAATTGACAGATGCGGACATACGGGGCGCAGGGCGGCCAGCACGCCCCATCCCGGCGAAGCCAGAAAGCCCGGCAGCCACATGACGTGACTGCCGGGCCGGACCGCGATCGACATCGATGCCGCGTCGATCCTGATCACGCCGCCGGATGCCAGGGGCCCGGCGGCAGCGTGCTCGGGGCGCTCAGCGCGCGCCCGCCGCGACGGGCACCTGACCGCCGTCCTCGATGGTGAGTACATAGCCGTGCTCGTCGACCTTGATCTTCACGTTCGGGTCGGGGTTATTCACGGCCTTCTCCAGGTCCCTGATCGCGCTGTCGCGCTTGAGCAGCCGCCGGATCGTATTGACGATCATCAGCAGGATCACGATCGAGAATGGCGCACCGCCGATGATGGTGCCGGTCTGCACGGTATCGACCACGGCCGTGCCACCCAGGGTCAGCAACACGATGGTCACCGACGCGATGCTGAACACGAGCACGACGCGGAAGCGTGCGCCCGAGGGCTTCGGCGCCGACACGAAGTCGGCGAGCGCGTACGTGCCCGCATCCAGCGAGGTGACGTAGTAGGTCGCGACCAGCACGGTCGCCACGACCATCAGCACGCTGCCGACGATGGGCATGGCATCGAGCATTACGAACAGCCCGCTGGAGACGTCCTTGCCGACCGCAGCCGACACCCCGCGCGCGGTCAGATCATCGTAGTAGATCGCGGCAGAGCCGATCACTGCGACCCATACCATGACGATCAGCGAGGGGATGACGGTGACGCCGATGACGAACTCACGCAGCGTGCGACCGCGCGAGATGCGGGCGATGAAGCCGGCCACGAAGGGCGAGAAGGCGATCACCCAGCACCAGATGAACACGGTCCACCAGCCGTTCCAGCTATCTTTCCACGACCCCAGCTCCTTGGCCGTGCTGGACGCATCGGTCCAGAAGCTCATGGCGACGAAGTTCATCACGTAGGCACCGAAGCTCTCGGTCATGTTGGACAGGATGAAGACCGTCGGGCCGAACACGAACACGGCCACCACGAGCACGATGCTCAGGATCGAGTTCGTCTCGCTGAGCAGGCGCATGCCCTTGTTGATGCCGAAGAAGGCCGAGATCGCGGCGACGGTGCCGAAGCCGATGATGACGAACAGCCACAGCGCAGGCCCGGAACTGAGCCCCGTGAAGGAGGTGAGCCCGGAGGAGAACTGCATGGCGGCGAAGCCGAAGGAGGTGGACAAACCGAGGATGGTGGCCATGATGGCCAGCAGCTCGATGACCACACCAGCACCACCGCGCGCCCACTTGGGCAGCAGATCGACGGTGGCTTCGCGGAAGGTGAGGGTCTTGCCGAGGTTGTGGTGCGAATAGGCCAGGCATACCGCGACGACGCAGTACATGGCCCAGGCCGTGAATCCCCAGTGGAAGTAGGACCACACGAGGCCGTTGCCGGCAACATTGGCGCCCAGCGTCTGCACGACGGGGCTCTCGTCGCGCAGCATGATCGGCTCGGCCACCGACCAGAAAATCAGGCCGATGCCCTGACCGCAGGCGAACAACATCGAGTACCAGGCGAAGTTGCTGTATTCGGGCTTCGCGTTCGGGCCACCCAGGCGGACACGGCTACCGACCTTGCTGAAGATGAGCCAGGCGCACACGGCGACGGCAAAAAGCGAATACACCACGAACAACCAGGTGAATCCGCCGGTGACGAAGGTCCGCAGCTCGGAGATCACCGAAGCCACACCGTCCGGATTCATCAGCACCGTTGCAATGAGAAGGATGATGGCCAGCGGGGGAAGGAACTGGATGAGAAATCGGCTCACGTCCGGCAGATCCCGCCCGGTAAACCGTGGAATCGTCACCGGCTCGAATGACGTTTCGTCACTCGATGGCCGGCTGTGGTGCGTTTTTTTGGTCGTCACTTCTGTCTACCTCTCGATTATTTAATTTTCTGCGTCCTGAACATCAGCGCGCTGCCAGCGCCCTTTCGATCGTCGTGACCCGCTCTCGGGGATCCACGCTTCGCCGCGAGCGCCCTGCTCCTCCTTCGAACAAGTACCTCGGCGTATCTGACGATTTTCCCGCGATCAATCAATTGTTCTTATTGATCGATAATCAAACGACCGTCAGGTGCAGTATGCAAATGCCGCCCAGGGGTAACTGTCCTGATGCCGCCAAATCTTTTCGCGTTATCGACACGGAACGCTCGCGGCGCCTGCTGCCTCAGGGTCAGAAGTTCCAGCGCACCTGCAAGGTCGGCATGTGACGGGAATAGCTGCCTCCCCCTTCGGCATCGGTCCTCTTGTATCTCGCGTACTCGTGGCGATAACCGATATCGAAGTGCGAATTGATCTTCAACCACAGATCGGGCTGGACGAAGACCGTGGTACCGCGATCCTCGTTATTGAAATTCACGAGCAGCAGGGGCGACCACGTGAACTGGAACCCGCCGACCTCGAACGGCAGGATCGCGAAGGTGCGCCAGAACAGCGTGTTGACCGCGTCCCCCCCATCGCCGGTGAATCTGGCACGACGGGCGTAGAAGTCCGTCTCGAAGAAGCTGAAGCCGGGCACGTCGAGATCCAGGGCGATGCCGAAGTTGTCCGCGCGGAAGTTCGCGTACGCTCCGCGCTCGAGGCGAGCAGCCAGATTCACGTCCTTGACGATCCCGAACGATAGGTTCGCGCCGGAGATCTTGGAAAGACTCAGGCGCGGATTCCACACGCCGAAATACTGGTTACTGGTGTCGACACCGAACGACCCGGCACCGTCCCCAAGATAGTTGCCGACGTCCTTGCCGTGATAGGTGTCGATGAAGAAGTAGTTGTCGCCGTACTCGTGGACGCCGAAATGCTCGAGACGCACGGTCGTCAGTTTCTCGTCCTCGGTGCCGGTGCCGAATACCGGGTCGAATTTCGACTGCGTCGTGTAACCGACGGTGACGTTCGTGTTCTGCCAGCTTTCCGTCGCGCTGGCATTCCCTGCGCTGACCGCCCACAGGGCAACGCAGCAAGTACTCAAAAGTGCGGTAAAGCTCTTCTTCGGCATCATGTCGCTCCTCATCCTCTTTACTTGTTTTCTTGAATCACCGTTTCAGCACGGGGATATGTCCGCCCGGACATTTATCCAGATCCAGCTGAATGCCTTGATCGATGACATGCATCGCGTTGCGCATACCCTTCCCTGAAGCGGAAGATTGGTGCTACGGACTCTGCTGTTCGCCTCAGCTGATTCAACAGCCTTATCCGCACATCAATTTGTATTTGCGGACTGAGTATGGGAATGTTCGGTCGATCCGCGTTGCTTGATCTCGACAGATCCTTTCGCGTTATCGACATGCTTTTGCGCGTCGGATGCAGTGCGGCGCGGGACTCGATTGGCGCGAAGGCACAGGGCTGCATCGACATGTGCGCAGGAGTAAGCATCCCCTCCGCACGCTCGCGGAACGCGGACGAGATCGACTCAGCGCCGACTGCCGCCGAGAGGGAATTGCGAACGGATGGTCTAGGCCCGCATTGCGCGCGGCCCTAGCGAGACTCAGGTGGCGGATGCTGGGTCCGGCGCTGCTCAGCGTGCCAGCGCGGTGGTTGCACCGGCGCCCAACCTGGGGGGCAAGCCCAGCGCGCGCCAGATTTCGGCGACACGATCGCCGTCGTTGAGGCTGAAGAAGTGCAGGCCGGGCGCGCCCATCGCCAGCAACCGTTCGCACAGCCGCACCACCACCTCGATGCCGAAGGCGCGGATCGAGGCATTGTCGTCGCCGAAGGCTTCCATGCGGCGACGGATCCAGCGGGGCACCTCGATGCCCCGCGCCTCGGAGAACTGCACCAGGCGCGCAAAACGACCGATGGGCATCACCCCGGGCACGATCGGCGCGTGGATGCCGGCCGCGGTGCAGCGCTCCAGGAAATCGGCGTAGGCGTCGGCATTGAAGAAATACTGGGTGATCGCCGAGTTGGCCCCGGCATCGAACTTCGCCTTGAAATGGGCGAGGTCCGCGTCGGCGGAGCGTGCCTGTGGATGGCACTCGGGGTAGGCGGCGACGTCGATGTGGAAGCGCCCGGCCGTCTCCTCGCGGATGAAGCGCACGAGGTCGGTGGCGAAGGTGAACTCACCGTGCGCGCGCAGCCCCGATGGGGCGTCGCCGCGCAGTACGACCAGCCGGCGCACGCCGGCGTCGCGGCAGGTGTCGAGCTGGCTCCGCATGTCCTGCCGGCTCGCCCCGAGCGCCGACAGGTGCGGCACGGCGGCGATGCCTGCCGCCCGCAGGCGGTCCAGCGCGACCTGCGAAGCGCCGCGCGTGCTGCCTCCCGCGCCATAGGTCACCGACACGAAGTCCGGACCCAGTGCGTGCAAGGTTCGGACCGTCTGCTCCAGGCGCGCCAGGCCCGCAACCGTCTCGCTCGGAAAGATCTCGGCACTGAACTGCGGGACCGGACTCGTCATGACACCACCGCTAAAGAAGTAATGGAACGATGCTGACTCAGGCGTGACGAGCGCGTCTGCATGCACCCGCCACGCCCATGTCGATCAAGGGCACTGCGCGCCAGCGCGCTGCGTCACACGCGGCGCGCGGTTGCGTTCGCGCCTGCCGGCCGCCGTGTCGCCAGGGACACGACCACGTAGCACGCGGACGATGCCAGGCAGCCGATCAGCGGCCCTTCGACCCAACCCAGGCTGGTCAGCGTGAGCAGACCGGCACTGGTGAAGAAGCCCACCACCATCGCCGTCAGCGCACCGGCCACGTTGCCTTGCCAGAAGGTGGAGATGAAAACCGGCCCGATCATCGCCGCGAGCAAGGTGCCAGAGCCGAGAATGCCCAGCCAGGACAGCATGAAGGGCGGGGCGTACATCATCATCAGCAGCCCGAGCAGGCCAAGCACGACCACCGCCAGTCGGTTGATCGCCAGCGCGCCCGGCGAGTCGTGCTGCGCATGCTTGTTGAGCGCCAGGCGCAGATCGTGCGAAGTCGCGGAGGCCACGGTGTGCAGCATCGAGTTGGCGGTCGACTTCATCGCGAAGATGATGAACAGCGTGATCACCCCCTGGATGGCCGGATGCATGAAGGTCTGCAGGTACATCGGCATGGCCTGGTCGGCCTCGGCGAGCGCCGGACCGTAGGCGCGCATGTACAGGCCGACGATCGGGATCAGGCTCAACAGGCCGCCCATCACCGCCACATACACGCCCACATGGTGCATCCTCACGTCCGCCCGGAAGGCCAGGAAGCGCACCGCCATGTAGGGCAGCACGGCCGCGAACAGGAAGGCGTAGGGCAGCACGTAGAACACCGAAGCCTTGCTTTCGCCATAGGGCGCCGCGGTCTCGGGGTTGAGCAGGGACGGGTTGATCGCGTTGAGCTTGGCCGCCCATTCGCCGAGATCGACACTTAAGAACATCTGCGCGGTGATCACCAGCGCACCCAGCACCATGCCGCACACCATCACGGTGTCGGTCCACGCCACCGCCGCCAGGCCGCCCCACATCGTGTAGATGATGATGATCGAGATCATCAGCCAGGCGCTGGTGGTCATGTCGATGCCGAGCCACGACGCCCCCAGCATCCCCACCGCCTTGATCTGACTGACCAGGAAGACCATCAGCAGCACGATGGTGATGAAGGCGGCCACACCCTGCAGCAGGCGACCACCGTCTCCGCCGCCGTGGATCTGTGCGATGTACTCGGGAATCGTGTTGCTGCCCATCTTCAATGCGCGCTTGCGCATCGAGTTGGCGAAGAACAGCACCGCGATCATCATCGCCGGGGCAAAGAAGAAGTTGCCCAGCACTTCGATCGCACCGTACTCGTAGGTCACCCCGGGCGAGCCCATGAAACCCCAGCCGCTGAAGCCGGTGGCCACGATCGTGCTGGCGCCGACGAAGGGGCCGAGCGTCCGGCCGGCCAGCAGGAATCCGCCTTCATCGCTGTCGCTGACCTTGCGGGAGGACATTGCGCCGATACCGATCATCACGGCGAAGGTGACGATCATCAGCCCCCAGTTGAGCATGTTGTAGTCCATGGCTCACCTCCGGCCCTGACGACGCAGGCGCGACGAACGCACCCACGCTGTGCCGAACACGATGGCCAGCATCACGCCGTTGAGTAAAACGAATAGATCGAGTACCCATGAATTCATGTCTGTCTCCTCATTTTTCGGTTCGACGAAGGTTGATCCTTCTGTCGACCTGCCTGATGCCCGCCGCCACCAAGGGGAGAGTGTGGCGGCGGGCCCGGCGCAATAGCTCCCGCAATCGGGAGCGAACCTCGCTCATTCAGAACGGTATTGCTTGATCGTAGTGCGAGCCCTCCAGACGTGATGTCGCGGGACCTGCCGCGCGTCCGCGCGGCAGGCGGATCGCGAGCGCAGGCTTCAGTCGAAAGCAGTCGCCAGCTCGCGGCTGATGCCCTCGACGCAGACCTCGAGCAGGGTCTCGCCGTGCTCGGCCGAGGCGCGCTTGGCCGACGACAGGCAGCCCGAGGCGGGCGTCCATTCCGGCTTGATCGGGAAGAAGTCGTAGGGCGGGAACTGCGCGGGGGCGTGGTCGCACACCTTTTCCATGTCGACCAGTCGCGGATGCAGGTGCAGCATCAGCGAGGTCTCGAGCACGCCGCCGTGCTCCACAGCCCAGCCCGGAAATTCGCCCTGGTAGATGGCGTCGATCGCCTCCTGGGTGACGAAGTCCCAGTACGACAGGACCACGGTGGAGAAGTCCTTGATGCCGTCCCAACGCAGCTCGCGCTGCGCGAGGTCCACCCCTTCGACGATGAAGGCGGAATTCTCGTAGTGGCCATTGACCAGCACGGTCTTGCGCACCCCGTGGCGTGCGAGCTCCTTGAGGACATCCTTGATCGTCGAGGTCACGGTCTGGCCATCCAGGCTCGTCGTGCCCGGCATGTGGTTGCCGCCGCCGCTCTTTTGCTGCGACTTGTAGCCATAGGCGATGGGCGGCGCGACCAGCGCGTCGATGCGCTGCGCGACACGCTCCGAAATGGCCGTGGGCAGCAGCACGTCCGGGTTCATCGACATGTGGGGCCCGTGCTGCTCCAGCGCGCCGACCGGGATGAGCACCGGCGTCCTGCCGTCGCGGACCTTGACGTCGTAATCGGGCCAGGTCAGCTCGGAAATGTGCACACTTTTCATCTCTTGGTCTCCTCTTTCGATATTGGGCGGAGCGTATCCGGGCCGCCGCATGGCACCGACTTCAGCTTCCGTGCCTGCGGTGCACAAGACACTCCGTCATCGGAGCAAGGCTTGACTGGACCTTGTCCCGATGACGGAGTGTGCGGCTCGCGCTCAGCGCTTGATGATGTTGTGCGCGGGGCCGTACTTGAAGCCGGTGATGTTCTCGGCACCGTTCTCGGTCACGACCAGGATGTCGTGTTCGCGGTAGCCGCCGGCGCCCGGCATGCCTTCGGGCAGCATGATCATCGGCTCGATCGACACCACCATGCCCGGCTCGAGGACGGTCTCGATGTCTTCACGGAACTCAAGGCCGGCCTCGCGACCGTAGTAGTGCGACAGCACGCCGAAGGAGTGCCCGTAGCCGAAGGTGCGGTACTGCAGCAGGCCGTGCTCGGCGAAGATCTCGTTGAGCTGGGCGGCGACGTCGCAGCAGCGGATGCCCGGCTTCACCAGCGCCAGGCCGGCTTCGTGCACCTTGACGTTGACTTCCCACAGCTTCAGCGAGGCGTCGTCGCAGTGGTCGTAGAACATGGTGCGCTCGAGCGCGGTGTAGTAGCCCGAGATCATCGAGAAGCAGTTCAGCGACAGGATGTCGCCCTTCTGCACGCGGCGCGTGGTCACCGGGTTGTGGGCGCCGTCGGTGTTGATGCCCGACTGGAACCAGGTCCAGGTGTCCATCAGTTCCGAATCGGGGAAGCGCTTGGCGATCTCGCGGATCATCGCCTGGGTCGAGGCCAGCGCCACTTCGTGCTCGGGCACGCCTTCATGCACGGCCGCGGCGAGCGCAGCGCCACCGACGTCGCACACCTGGGCGCCGTGCTTGATGAGGGCGATCTCCTCGGCCGACTTGATCATGCGCATGCGCATGGTGCCGGCGCCGACATCGACGATCTGCGCATTGGGCAGCGCGGCCTTCAGCTTCTCCAGGCGCTCGACCGGGATGTGGTCGAACTCGACACCGACCCGACCCTTGTTGGGGATCTCCTGCTGAATCGCGCGGAAGTAGTTGTCACGGCGCCAGTCGGTGTAGACCACGTTGTAGTCGCCGAAGGTGCGGCGCCACGGCTGGCCACCGTCGATGTTGGCGCTGATCGACACCACCTTGTCCTGGGTCACGACCAGGGCGTAGGGGCGGCCGAAGGAGCAGTACAGGAAGTCGCTGTAGTAGTTGATGTTGTGCATCGACGTGAACAGCACCGCGTCGATGCTGTTGGCCGCCATGTAGGCGCGCAGCTTGGACTGGCGGTTGATGTACTCCTGATCGGAGAAGGTGTGCTTCACCTTCTCGCCGTTCTCGATGCGCAGCAGGTCCTTCATTTCGGTCATCGACTTGATGTCATTGGCCATGTTCGTCATCTCCTCTCACTTCTTTGGTATCGGGTCGGTGTCGTCACGCCTGCCGTCAGGGCTGGGATCGCCTTGCGACAACGTGGGCCCATGCTAGTGAAGGCCCTTGTCGGGCAATTTCCGCTTGCCGACGCGCAGTTTCGTGAAAACGACTTCGCGACGAACGCGGACGGCACGACGCTGACCACGCAGACGAAATGCCGCTCAGCCGCCACGAATGGCAGAAAGAAAGAGGCAAACCCGGCGCGCGGAGCGACGCCGGGACTCAGCGTGGCGGCGCGGAAACCTCGGGCCGCGCGGTGCTGCCGGGCGGCGGAAGCAGGGCGGGCGCCCTGCCGCTGGCGGTCACGTTGGCGAACTTGTCGCCGCCCGTGGCATGACCACGGCGGTCGGCGCTCGGCGAGATGCCGAAGCTGGCGTGATAGCGATGGGAGAAGTGGGCGAAGGACACGAAACCGCAGGCCATGACGATGTCCGCAATCGGGCGGTTGGTGCGGGTCAGCAGCTGGCGGGCGCGGTCGAGGCGCAGCTGCAGGTAATACTGCCGCGGCGTGCAGTTGAGCGCTTCGCGGAACAGACGCTCGAGCTGGCGGGCGGAGAACTGCATGTGCGTCGCGATCTCTTCGATCGTGAGCAGCTCCTCGATGTTGCACTCCATGAGCTTGATCGCCTCGACGAGCTTGGGATGCGAGGTCGCGGCAACATCGCGCAGCGCGGTCTTCTGGCGCTCTTCGGGCCCGCGGCACTCGTAGATCATGAGCTCGGCGACCGCGGACGCGATCTTGTGCCCGCCCCCGCCCAGCCCGATCAGATGGATCATCATCTCCACCGGCGCAATGCCACCGCTGCACGAACAGCGATCGCGGTCGACCTCGTACAGTTTGGACGACACCACCAGACGCGGGAAACGGTCGAGCAGCGCGTCCATGTCTTCCCAGTGGATGGTGCTCCGATAACCGTCGAGCAACCCGGCGCAGGCGAGAAAATAGCTTCCGGTGTCGACGCCGCCGAGCGCCACGCCGCGCCCGGCCTGAGCACGCAGCCAGCGCAGGATCGGCTCGATGCCGGCCGTGGGGAGCGGATTGGGGCCGATGACGAATACCGCATCGAGCGCCATGGCGTCCGCGGCCGCACAGTCGGGCATGACGCAGATGCCCGCGCTCGAGCGCACCGGCGCGCCATCGAGCGTGAGCGTGACGCACTGGTAAAGCGTGCGCCTCGCCACCACGTTCGCGAGGCGCAAAGGATCGACGGCGGCACCGAAACCGACCAGCGTAAAACCGGGCACCAGCAGGAAGCCGAAACGAATCGGCTCGTCGCCGCCCCGTCCCGACCAGTAATTGACATTACGGTCAGCGGCCGAAGCACCACTTTTCAACTGCGTCTCCTCGCGTCCCTTCAACGCCTCCGTCGGTCCCGAACGGGACCGCAGAGGTCTTTTATGCACGCTTGTATTTTTTTGATTCTAGACGAGAACTACCGTGCGCGCCCCATTCAGGAAAACCCTGCGCTCGACGTGGTAGCTAACGGCACGGGCGAGCGCCTGACACTCCATGCCGCGCCCGACCGACAGCAGTTGCTCGGGACTGAAGGCGTGATTCACGCGCTCGACCACCTGCTCGATGATCGGCCCCTCGTCCAGGTCGGTGGTCACGTAGTGTGCGGTCGCGCCGATCAGCTTGACGCCGCGCGCATGCGCCTGGTGATAGGGCTTGGCACCCTTGAAACCGGGCAGGAAAGAATGGTGGATGTTGATCGCACGCCCTGCCAGCCGGCGACACAGATCTTCGGACAGCACCTGCATGTAGCGCGCCAGCACCACCAGCTCGGCACCCGTTTGCTCCACGAGCTGCATCAGCTTGTCCTCCTGCGCAGGCTTGGTCGCCTCGCTGATCGGCAGGTGGTGGAAAGGCAGGCCGTCGACCTCGGCGAGGAAGCCAAGATCCGGGTGGTTCGAAACCACACCGACGATGTCGATCTTCAGCTCGCCGATGCGCCAGCGGTACAGCAGGTCCCGCAGGCAATGGTCGAGCTTGGACACCATGATCAGCACCTTCGGCCGCTCGGACAGCGCGTGCATCGCCCAGTCCATTTGGAAGCGCGCAGCCACCGGCTGGAACTGTTCGCGCAAAGTCGCCGGGATGCCCTGCTTGTCCGACCCCGGACGGAAGACTGCGCGCACGAAAAAGCGGTCGCCGACGTCGTCGTCGAAGCAGGAAAACTCGTTGATGTAACAACCGTGGCTGTCCAGGAAACCCGAAATTGCCGCCACCTGCCCCGATTTGCTCGGGCACGCCACCGTAAGCACCCAGCGCTGATCTTCATTCATGATCCTGTCTCCTCGTTATGTGGGCGGGTCACCTTAAGGCAGCGACCAGACGGCCACTTGCCTGCAAGCGACAACTCAAAGCGGAAACGAGACAGGCGCGCACTGCGACGGGCGAGCGCTTCATGGGGCACTGCCCCCGCCTGCGCGAGCGCCGATGCGCCCGGCGGCCTGAGCCCGAGTCTTCACGCGCGACGCGCGGGCCAGTTCGCTATCGAGATGCCGGCCCCGACCAGACCGAGCGCGGCGAACACTGGCGGCGACAAGTTCTCACCGAGGATCAGTCCGCCTGCGAGCACCCCCATCACTGGTGCGAGGAAAGAAAAGGTAGACAGGCGCGTGGCCGGATAATGGCGCACCAGCCAGAACCAGCCCAGATAGCTGATCCCAGCCACGATGACCGTCTGGAACAACAGACTCGTCCAAACCAGCATGTTGGGCGCGAAAACACCAGGCTCTCCCAATACGAGGGACAGCGCAGGAAGCGTCACGGCGGACACGCCGAGCTGGTACAAGAGCGTTTTTTCTGCGCTACCCCTGCCCAGGCACGTGGCCTTGACGGTGAGCGTTGTCGCTGCCCAGAACACGGCGCCGAGCAGAACCATCAGGTCTCCGATCCAGGCGCTATCCGCCGACGAGAACACCCCCTCGCCGAACAAGACCAGCACCCCTGCGAAGGCCAGCGCCATCCCGGCCCATTGCGCACGCCGCATGGTTTCCTGGGGCAGCAGCCAGACCGCGCCAAGGGCCACGAAGAACGGGGCGGTATACAGGAAGATCACTCCGCGGGCGGCGGTCGTGTATTGCAGGCCGACGAAGATCAGCGCGAACTCGATGGCGAAAAGCAGCCCGGCCAGCAACCCAGGCAACAACGTGCCGTCGCGCTCGAACAGCCTGACGCCCCGCAGCCACGACCACAGCAGCACGATCACGCTGGCCCCGATCGAACGCAGCCCCGCCTGCCAGATCGGCGAGATCCCGGCACTGGCGATCTTGATCGCCACCTGCTGCAGGCCCCAGATGGTGCAGAACAACACCATCAGCCCGATGGCGAGGCGGTCGAGTTCGGTCTTTTGCATGGAATGTCGCGCGCTTCGCGCACAAGCTGCGCAGCGCGCGCGGCGGTGGATGATGGGAGGATGGCGCGGATTATCGGCCGAGCGCCGCGGAAAGGCGAGCCGGGGCCGCGCAGGCCAGCGACTCGAACTGCGTGGCCAGCCCGTCGAGCTCGCGATCCAGGTGCTGGCGCTGGGCGGCGGGCGCCAGGTTGAAGACGTCGGCCAGCAGCGCCAGAGTCAGCACCCGGTTGCGGGCAACGCCGTCGCGATAAGCGGGCGGCCAGTGCGCCTGCTGGGGGGCAAACAGGGGCGCGATGCGCGCCGCAAACGCGGCATCGTCGGCGCGCACCTGCAGCGCCTCGAGCAGCGCGCCCTGCCAGCGCGTGCGCTGGGCGAGCCAGGCCTCGGTGGTCGGGCTGAGTTCGGCGCTCCACGCGGCGATGCGCTCGCGCTGCGCCGGCGTCATACGGCCGAACCAGCGCTGCAGTCGTGTTTCCATGCGCTTGATGCGCGCCGCATTCTGCTCGGCGGCGCTGCCATCGACAAACTCCTTGCGTGACTCGCGCGCGCCGCGCGCGAAGGCTTGCCGCAGCTCGTCGACCTGTTCGCTCGCCAGGCCGGCGAGCAGCACCCGCGCGTCGGGCTCGAGCTCGGCCAGGACCTCCGCCGACCAGGCCTCGCCACGCGCGAGGAAGGGCGCAAGCTGGGCGGCATCGACCGTCTCGCGCGCGAGCAGGGCCTGGGCCTCACGCAGCGTGGCGGCATATTCGGGAACGTGCGTGCGGCAGTGCCAGTCGAGCCGGGCGGCGAGACGCGCATCGAACACGCTGCGCTGCCCGGCGTCGAGGGTCACGTAATCGCGCACATACCACGGCACCAGCCAGTCGAGCTGGGAATAGGCGAAGCGCAGGCTGCAGCCGCCCAGCGCAAGGGCGACGCACAGCAACGCGAGGGCCGCGCGGGGCGAACGGCCCGGGAGGGAGAGGAGCGGCAGACGCATGGCCGTTAGGATGCGGCCACCGGCGGGAAGTTCGCTGCGACCGGGCTCTCGAGCGGCCTCGCCGCCGGCGAGCGGCACGGCGCCCGCCGGCGCCTCGTTCAGCGCAGTTCGCTGCGGGGGGCTTCGTCGCGTGCCGGCGCCTCGTCGAGGGTCGGGTCGAAGGCGATGCCTTCGGCCCTGCGCATGCGCTCGTCGGAGTCGTCCGCGGCGGACGGCTCGCGCTCGCGCGTGGCAGCGGCCGCTTCGGCCTCGCCTGCCGGCGCAGCGCCCTGCGCTCCCGTATCCAGCGTGGGCTCGGACCGCCATTCAGGCTCGGCACGGCCCACGGCCTCCGGGTCGGCCGCCGGCTCCATCGGCTGCGCAGGCTCGGCGGCTTCGGTCGGCGCTTCGGTCGCCGCTTCAGCCCCGGGCGCTGTCGCCGCCCCCGCAACGGCAGCGGAGGTCACCCCGGCCACGCTTGCCGCACCGGCGACACCCGCCGCGGCAGCGCCCAGCAGATTGCCCGCGTCGCCACCCTCGCCCGCACTGCGCCCGGCACCGATCAGCAACGCATCCACGCGCTGCTGGAACAGTTCGCGCGCCGAGCCGGTGGAGAGCTTCTCGTAGCCCGACGACACGTGCTCGAACATCTCCTTGTACGAGCCCGCCATCGACACGAACAGCGTCGCGGTCTTGTCGAGGTGCTGCTCGACTTCCTTGCGATAGCCCTCGACCTCGGCCTTCTTGCTGCTCAGCTCGGCCTCGAGCTCGTCGATGCGATCCTTGGTGCCGGCCGTGCTGCGGCCGATGAAGAACGCCACCACGCCCACGATGACGACGGCGGAAATGGCGATCAGCCAGGCGGTTTGCGGTGTCATGTCCATGATTCCCCTCCCTTTTTTTCAATCGACGACCGTCACCTCGAGCGGTGCCGGGAACTGCAGCCGCGCGCGCAGCGCACGGGTGACCTCGACGCGACCATCGGCCGCGACGCGCAACACGTGTTCGATGCCGAAACGGCGAGTATGTTCGCGCCAATGCTCCCCGGCCAGATATGCCGGCTTGCTCGGCGCGTCCGACAAGGTGCCTGCGCCGGGCCCAGCGCCCTCGCGCGGCGTGATCAGGATGGTCAGCGACTGCGTGCCGCGCGCCGGCTGGCCGGTGCGCGGGTCGAGCAGGTGGGCGTAGCGTTCGCCCTCGAGCTCGAAATAGCGCTGGTAATCGCCCGAGGTGCCCACCGCCTCGCCGTCGTAGAGCGGCAGCGTGGCGAGCGGCGCCGGCATGCGCGGATGCTGGATGCCGATGCGCCACGGCTGGTCGCCCTTCTTGCCGAGCGCCATGACGTTGCCGCCGATGTTGATCAGCGCGTTGGCCACGCCGTTCGCGCGCAGGATGGTGGCGGCGCGGTCGAGCGCGTAGCCCTTGGCATAGCCGCCGAGATCGAGCTGCACCGCCGGGTTGCGACTGCTCACCCGGTTGCCGTCGATGACGAGGTCGGCCATCGACGGCGCGGCGTCGAGCAGGGCCTGCAGCTTGGCCGGGTCGGGGCGCTGCGGCACGAAGTTGTCGGTATGAAAACCCCACAGCGCGATCAGGCCGCCGAGCGCGGGGTTGAAGAGCTGATCGCCGGTGGCGGCGATGTGCTGGGCGTCCTTCAGCATCGCCGCAAGTTCGTCCGACACGGTGGCGGTCTCGCCGCGCGCCAGGGCTTCGTTGAGCGCGGTGAGCTCCGACGGCTCCCAGGCGTGGTAGGCGCGATGCAGGCGATCGAACTCGCGCAGCACCGCCGCGGCGGCCGCATCGGCCTCGGCCTGGCGGTCGCCATAAACCGCGACATCGACCCGGGTGCCGAAGACATAGGCCTCGTGGTGGAAGACCTCCCCGCGCGAGCAGCCGGTGAGCAGCAACAGCGCCAGCAGCAACAGGAAATAGGGGACAGACCCCAATTTCCCCATGGAAATTGGGGTCTGTCCCCTATTTCCATTTCCATTTCCCGGAACCGCTGCGGCAGCACTCATCGGCTACAGGCCTGCTCCAGCGTGTCGATGACCAGCCCGGCGACATCGAAGCCCTGCTGCACGGCGATCTCGACCATGCAGGTGGGGCTGGTGACGTTGATCTCGGTGAGGTGGCCGCCGATCACGTCCAGGCCGACGATCAGCAGCCCGCGCTGCCACAGGATGGGCGCCAGATACTCGGCGATCTCGCGCTCGCGCGCGGTCAGCGCCATCGCCACCCCGCGCCCGCCGGCGGCCAGGTTGCCGCGCGTCTCGCCCGCCCGCGGGAT
>RRZT011496056.1_pt1 | contig 21103 bp, 38 predicted proteins | sample 2165551 | NCBI WGS metagenome assembly RRZT01 (sample SAMN10456910, study PRJNA506462) | wastewater metagenome | biome: wastewater; feature: sludge; material: wastewater sludge; isolation source: wastewater sludge with Escherichia coli K12::gfp cells carrying plasmid... | place: USA: Moscow, Idaho... | reverse complement strand
TGATAACGAAATAAAAGATGATGTATATACTCGCTTTGTGGTGTACAACCTTAGAGATTGTGAAATCGTAGATAAGCTTGAAGATAAGATGGGTCTTATCCAACTAGCTTACACCATCGCATATGATGCAAAATGTCTTCCAAATGACGTGTTTAGTCCAGTAAAGACATGGGATTGTATGATGTATCGCTTCATGCTCGAAAAGAATATTATCATTTCTCAGAAGAAAAAGGTTAGGTCATGGGCAATTGAAGGAGCATATGTTAAAGAACCTGTAGTTGGACAACATGAATGGATTGTTTCATTTGATGCTGCATCTCTATACCCGACTATTATTATGCAATACAACATGTCACCAGAAACACTTGTAGATAAGCCTATGCGAAGTGTTAATGTGGATGGACTTCTTGAAAAGAAGTTTGACTTGTCAGACCTAAAAGAAAACAACTATGGTATGTCTGCTAATGGACAAATGTTTAGAAATGATGTTGCTGGTCTTTTCCCAGAAATCGTAGCGAAACAGTTTGGGGATCGAAAGATGTATAAGAAGAAAATGCAACACGCAGAATCTGAATTGGAACTTGTTAAAGCAGAAATGAAGAAAAGAGGTATACATGACTGATTATTCATCGTTAAGTGACGAAGACCTAATACAACAATATAAGTCATTAACAAAAGATGTTGCAAAGTATAATAACTTTCAGATGGCAAAAAAGATTCTAATGAATTCATTGTATGGTGCAATGGCACAGGAAGGGTTTAGATTCTTCGACCCAAGAATTGCAGAAGGCATTACCATGACTGGTCAATATTTTATTCGACAAGTAGGAAATGCGATTGACGAGTACATTTCAAAATTAACAAAAAGTCCTGAAAAATCAACTATTTATCAAGATACGGATTCGTGCTACGTTGTCCTTCATAAAATTGTAAATCAATATATTTTACCTAAGCTTGGCGATGATTATGACATTCATAAAGTGGTTGATGCTATGGATAAAATCGCAAATGATAAAATAACACCTGCAATCAACGCAGCATGTGATGACATCGCACAATATACCAATTCATTATCACAGTTAATGAACTTCAAGCGGGAAGCTATTTCTAGTCGTGGAGTTTGGACGGGTAAGAAAAAGTATGCTCTTAGCGTTTATGATAATGAAGGAGTTCGTTATGTAGAACCAAAAATTAAAATTATGGGTCTTGAAATTGTGCGATCAAGCACACCTGCACCTATCCGTAAGATGTTGAAGGATGCAGTCAAGATTGTTCTGGAAGGGTCAGAGAAAGACTTACAATCAAAAATTGATGGGTGGAAGAGAGAATTTCTTAAAATGCCACCGGAAGAAATTGCGTTTCCTCGTGGGGTTCAGAACATGGATAATTACATGGATACAGCAAACATTTATAAGAAGGGCTGCCCTATTCACGTGCGAGCTGCTTTGCTTTACAACCACTATGTTAATAAAAATTCTCTCGGAGAGATTTACCCAGAAATTAGTGATGGGGAAAAGATTAAGTTCATCTATTTAAAAATGCCAAATAATGTCAGAGAAAACGTATTTGGGTTCATTGATAAGTTCCCAAGAGAGTTGGGAATTGAGAAGTATGTCGATTATGAAGAAATGTGGGCAAAAGCATTTTTAGCACCACTTGACTCTATTATTTCAACTATTGGTTGGTCACATAAAGAAAAAAATACTTTAGCAGGATTATTTGACGATTAATGGTTTTTCTTGTATAATAAACTCAATAGGAGATAATTTATTAATGAATGGAATAAACTATGGAAAATAAAGAGTTACTTACATATGCTGCTAAAGCAGCAAAATATATTTTAAAAAAATGGTGTTGTATAGATGGTAATGAGTTTTTTATTGCTCATCTTCCTTTAGAGGGGCACGAAAATGAGTATCCTGAATATTGGAGTGAAGAATATTGGAACCCGATAGAAGACAGTGGTGATGCGCTTAGACTTGCTGTAAAGCTTGGTCTTGATATAGCGATAGACCAAAAATCATCATGGGTTTCTGTATATTATACGGACAACCAGAATTCAATTCATTCTTACTCTACTCCATACAGTGAAAATGTAAATGCGGATGTTCGTAAAGCTATTGTCACCCTTGCTGCGATGATAGGGCAAATTATTGTTGACACCTAATGTAATTCTTGATATAATTATTGAACTCAATAGGAGAAATTATTATGTTGGTTATAAAATTCGTGAATATGTCAGAAGAGGATATTGATGAATTCCGCCCATGTATGGAAAAGGTGCAATACACCGTAACGTGTACATCTGAAGGTAAATATGAATTCTTGATAATTACCAATAAAAATATTGGAGAGTTTTTCTCCTTTATTCTTAAAGAAGCATATTACGTCGTAGACACCGAAAGTTGGGGGTTTCTGATTAACAAAACAGGGATACCTGTGGCGACAGATGAATTTAAGGAAGAAATCCTTACTTATATTATGATGAACTCCAATTTTAATTGAATGGTGTTGATATGATTTTTTTCAAAATTTCGAATACTGTACCTTCATTTGCTGATGATTTCGGTATGTATCATAATAAATTTGTAAAAATTGAGAATGAAAAAGGGAATTTTGATATTTATTTTATAAGTAATTCTCTTAATGTAGTTGCAGGGATAGTCATCATGTGGGTTGATTACGCAGTTGATATTAATTATTGGGGGTTTTTGATTAATCATAAAAATACTAAAGCCACTGACGAATTTAAAGAAAATGTGTTGGCTATTTCAATGATGATGCCTTGAAAGATATCAAAATGATTATTTTTGAATATATTAATGTGAAGTTTAATGGCGACGATTACGACTTTAACAGATTGTGGGAAATTTACTTTAGTAATGATGAGTGTAAGACAGTAGTTAAAAAAAATGATATGTATAATGGTGTAATTATCACTAACTTTGGAGTTGGTAGTGTTCCATCATTCATTCCTCGTTACGCTACTCGAATCATAGATACATTTAATTGGGGATTTCTAAAAAACACAACTAGTGTCAAAAGAATCACTGAAGAGATGAAAGAAGAATATCTTATTATTCTACTAACAACTCCAGAATTTAAATTTTGATATAAGGGTGGTTGCTTTACAATTATTGGTATGTTATACTTACAACTCAAGGAGAATTTATATGAACACTGCAACACTTATAGAAATGCTTAAGTATAAGCGCCCTTCTTTTTCTACTACTGAAAAAGAATTTATTGAAAAATATATTATGGTGGCCCATCCTAGTGCAACTATGGATGGGTATGGTAATGTGATTATCAACACTTGCGATAATCCTAATACAATTTTCTCCTGTCATACAGACACTGTTGACACAGATGAAGGTTTTCGTGATATTTTTTATGATGAAATCTTCAATCTGGTATATTCAATCGATGATATTCTTGGGGCAGATGATTGTGCCGGTGTTTATATTATGCTTGATATGATTTCGCATAATATTCCTGGTAGATATATCTTTCACCGAGAAGAGGAACAATATTGTGGTGGATCAACCTATATCAAGAATGTTACTCCACATATCCTACATGGTATTGACAAAGCAATCGCCTTTGATAGAATGGGTGACTCTGATGTAATTGATAAAATGATTTTGGGTGAATGTGTTGAGCCTAATTTCGCAGAAAAACTATGTGTAACACTTAGTGACTCTGAATATCAATTCCATACTGCCACAGGCATTTACACTGATACTATGATGTATCGAGATATTATTAAGAACTGTACTAACGTTAGTGTTGGTTATCATAACCAACATTCCAACGATGAATTTCTTGATTTAGAATTTTTTAACTGGCTGGTCGAAAAAGTAAAAACAATTGACTGGCAATCACTATAAAGGAAAACTATGACTAATAAGTATTGGATGGATGACAGCTACCGTGACAACGCAATGTTTAATGAAATTGCTGGTAATCACGTTAAATTATCCCTGAAAGATCTTTTTAACCAAGAAAAACTTATTGCTGAAGAAGCAAAGGAGCTTAAAGAAGCACTTGACGAAAATAATCCTGTAGAAGTTCTTGATGCGATTATTGATCTTTATGTCGTTCTTGATGGTTTTGCAACTAAGCTGGAAGCTGTAGGATTTGATATCAGCACCGGATTGAAGCAAACTATTGAAAATAATATGTCAAAGTTCCCTGATAGTAAAGAAGTCGCTGATAAAACTGTAGAATATTATTCTCAACAAGGGATTACTACATTTACGGAATACAACGAAAAATATGATCGTTGGATTATCAAAGATACTAATGGTAAGATTCGTAAGCCTTATGGGTTTGTTTCTAATGACCTTTCAAACTGTGTCCCTGAAGGATTCACAAAGTTCGAATAAGTAGTTGACAGTAATCCCTCTTTGTTCTATAATTTACTCACGTTAAACAAAGAGGGATTCACACCATGACCAACAAAATCGGTATTACCCGCACCATCATTTCTCAACTCGGTGGTTCTGGCGCTCTCTGCTCAATGATTGGTGCAAAAGATTTTTTGTCCATCGAAAATGGTCTTAGCTTCAAGTTTACTGCACATGCTAAGAATAAGGCCAACTACATCAAAATTATTCTTAATGGTAATGATCTGTATGATGTGACTTTCGGTTACGTTCGTGGGGTGAATTATACGGTTCGTAGTGAAAATACCGATATTTCTGCGGAAGCTCTCATTGAGTTTATTGAACGGGAAACCGAACTTTTTCTTAGCATGTAATGCCAAAAGTATTAAATCAAAAAACTGATAAGATCCCCGAAGATGCTGTCTACATAGGACGCCCAAGCATCTTCGGGAATCCGTTTAAAGAAGGGATTGACGGAACCCGTAAAGAAGTCATAGAGAAATATAAAAGATACCTTGCAATAAATACAGACCTACGAAATAAAGCAATAAATGAACTAAGAGGAAAAGATTTAGTGTGTTGGTGTAGCCCAAAACCTTGTCATGGTGATGTACTGCTTGAAATTGCAAATGGGATTAGTATGAACGAATTATTTGATTAGAAGGGAAATATCACCATTTTCATTTATGTATAGATAAAATACATCTAAATGAAAATGGGACACGTAAAATGGAACAAGAAATTATAAACGCATACATACCGGGAGTAACTTCACTAAGAGAAATTGCGAGGAATTTCGGGACAGATCACCATCGGGTGAAAAGAATTCTTCAAAAAAATGGTATAACAGTAGAAAAAAGCAAGACACCACCTAGAGAATTTACCGATGAGCATAAAAGAAAAATTGGTGAATCATCTAAGAAAAGAAAAGGAGATAAACATTGGGCATATGGAAAAAAGATGTCAGACTCACATGTGTTAAAAAACATGTGTGCTCATCTCAGATTTGATGTCGAATTAGATTGGTTGTCTCAATTTAATGATATAGAGAAGTTAAAATGCCTCAACGAATGTATTACAAATCGTGATGGTCGCTTTGATGAAGATACAGAATGGTATAAACAATATATCATTAAGTTTTACGATGACCCAAAATTTAATTCTATTTTCGTGCAGTGGTGTGAAAATGGGAAAGACAAATACATGAAACCATCAATTGACCATATTATACCAAGGGCTGATGGTGGTGGAAATAATATCGATAATCTCCAATTTTTGACATGGTTTGAAAATAGATGTAAAAATGACATGTCTGTTGAAGATTGGAATAAGATTAAATCTAATATAGGAAAATATCTTTTATGACACAAACACAAGGAGACTTGGGTTTGCCAATACCTGATTTGACTCTATTGCAAGGAGATTGCCTTGAGTTAATGAAAAATATTCCTGATAACTCAGTGAATATGGTATTGGCAGACCTACCATAGCTATACGGCACAACTTCATGTTCGTGGGATATCATTATCCCATTTGACCTACTATGGGAGCAATATAAAAGGATAATTACTCCCAATGGTTGTTTCGTTCTTTTTGGGTCACAGCCATTTACATCAATTTTAATTTCAAGTAATATAAAGTGGTTCAAATATGAACTTATATGGGATAAGAATAAATGTGGTAGTCCCGGATTGGCTAAATACCGACCAATGAAGACTCATGAAAATATATGTGTGTTTTCTTCTGGTAAAACCGTATATAATCCACAGATGGTTAAAGGTGATCCATATAAGAGAAATCCCCCAAAGCAAGTAAGATGTAATAATCATGGATATGGGTTTAAAAATGATAAAGGTATAGAAAATAACGGGACTAGATACCCTAAAAGTATTATATCAATAAGCAGAAATTTTTCTGCACAACAACAAGTTCATCCCACACAAAAACCAGTCCCATTATTAGAATGGTTAATAAAAACTTATTCTAATCAGGATGATGTTATAATGGATAATTGTATGGGTAGTGGTAGCACAGGTGTTGCTGCTATTAATCTAAATAGGAAATTTATTGGTATAGAGAAGGATGAAAATTACTTCAATATAGCAAAAAAACAGTTGACAACGGCGTCAAAGAATGTTAAAGTATCACCTAAGAGTAGTAAACAAGAACCAACATTATTAACACATCTTTTTAAGGAATAACACAACGATTTTTATAAGTTCGATGATTTCAAAGTGGGTGATTGTCTGGTGTATATGGATACCTCCACGCAGAAGTCAAAAAAGAAACACGACATTATTGTTCATAAGGACGTAGAATGCTTTGTTATTCATTGGGAGGGGTCGGTCGCACCATCTACTTTCACCCGTAAAGAGTTCAACAGTGGTATCGCGTGCTTCTGTAAGAAGAAAGACTTTAAGTTTTTGGGGAGCCGACTGTAATGTTGTCACTTAACAAAAAATTCCTTGACAAGTTCAAGGAATACCTAGATAATGAGGGTATCCCGCATCGAGCAGGTAAAGGCGAGTATCAAGCCTTACAGGTGTATTACGGTGGTGCATGGGGAATCTTGTACCTAAGTAAGACCACCCCAGACCATGCAAACGCAAAAACCGATGCAATGTCGGATTTAGTTGAATCTTTTTTAAAATCAAATAAGGAGTAAAATATGAACCATGCTGAACTAGTAAACGAACTTTCCACTGCAACCGAACTACCAAAGAATTATGCCGATCTTGCCCTTCGTGAGCTATATCGGATTATTAGTGAATCACTTGCTGATGGTGATGAAGTGACCCTACTAGGTCTAGGTAAGCTAAAGGTTAAGACTCGTGCTGCACGCAATGCTCGAAACCCTGCAACTGGTCAGGTTATTCAAGTTCCAGAGAAGAAGACTGTTACCTTTGCACCAACTACCGCACTAAAAGAATCTGTGCAATAATCTATGGGGGCGAAAGCCCCTTTTACCTTTTGGGAAAGTAAATGCAACAGACAAAACTTGAGTCTTTAATTGAGACAACGCTAAATATCGCCAGTGGATTTGTTGTTAGCCTTTTTGTATGGCAATTTATTGTTTGTCCATTATATAACATTCCCGTTAATATGGCATCAAATTTAGGTATAACAACAATATTTACGGTGTCAAGTATTATTCGTAGCTACTATTGGCGACGATTCTTTGCAGTTGGTTTACATACAAGAGTTTCAAATATGATTAAAAATATTTTTTATAAGTAAAAAGGATATATATGAGTAAATTAGCAGAAAAACTAAGAAAAAACACAACCATCAAAGAAACTTCAACTCTCTCAGACACCAAATTCTTTTCCGATAAAGATAATATTGCAACTGCGGTTCCTGCTCTCAATATTGCTCTAAGTGGGTCACTTAAGAATGGGTTTTCAAGTGGATTAGGCCAATTCTGTGGCCCATCTAAGCACTTCAAATCCAGTTTTATGCTACTATTAGTTAGTGCATTTCTAAAGAAATATAAAGACGGTGTAGTTCTTTTCTACGATACTGAATTTGGTTCTCCACCGGCATATTTTAAATCATTTAAAATTGATCTTGATCGAGTCATTCATACACCTATCACCAATATTGAAAAGCTAAAGTTCGATATTATGGCTCAACTTGACGAGCTTACTCGTGATGATAAGATCATGGTAATTATCGATTCTATTGGTAATATCGCATCAGCAAAAGAAGTTCAAGACGCTCTTGATGGTAAGTCTGCTGCTGACATGACGCGAGCGAAGCAGCTAAAGTCACTATTCCGTATGGTAACCCCAATCCTTACTATGAAGGATATTCCAATGGTAGTAGTCAATCACACTTACGATAGTCAAGAAACTTACTCTAAGCAAATCGTTAGTGGTGGTACTGGTAGTGTATATAGTTCTGATTGGATTGTTATTGTCGGTAAGCAACAAGAAAAGGAAGGGACTGATATTGTTGGGTATAATTTTGTTCTAAATATCGAGAAGTCACGTTATGTGCGAGAAAAATCAAAAATCCCTATTACCGTAACTTATGAAGGTGGTATCGAGAAATGGTCTGGGTTACTTGATCTTGCGCTTGAATCCGGTCATGTAATTAAACCTAGCATGGGATGGTATTCACGGGTAACAATTTCTACAGGTGAGGTTGAAGAAAAGAAATGGAGAGCAAAGGATACAAGTTGCTCTGAGTTTTGGATGCCTATCATTACCGATCCTACTTTCAATGAATGGGTTGAAAATCGGTATAAAATTGCGAATTCTGATATGATATCTGAAGATGATGAAGATGCTATGATTGAAGCATCACTTATTGATAGTGAAGATGAGTGATCTACCAGAACCCTACGGGGTTCTTTATCAGTTTGCTCATGAATATGATAAAGATTCCCCCGAAACCGAAAATGCGTCTATTCGTATTCTTGAACCGAGATTTAAAGATGTCGTAATTCGATTTAATCAGGTAGAATTTATTGAAGACAGCATCACCAACAATTTACGAATAAAGTTTGACTACACCATTATTAATGGAGAAGTTAATAAAAAAGACATTAATGAGTTCAAAGAAATTTTAGGAAACTTACTTTATGATTTAATGTTGGTTAAATTTAGTTCAGATGAGTAATACTTGACACTTGAGGTTGATATGTTGATATACTGTCACCTCAGTTTCATTTTACAAAAATAATAAAAGGATTTATATGGACCGTATTGAATTAACAATTTTTCGAAATCTATTAAACAATAAATCTTTCCTTCAAAAAGCATTCCCATTCCTAAAGTCAGATTATTTCCAGTCTGCAACGGACCGAGTAGTTTTTGATCATATATCTAAATATGTTTCTATGTATAATAATACTCCAACTATAGAAGCGATTGTTTTATCATTACAGAACGACCATAGCATTCCTGAAAAGGTATACACAGATGCAGTTGACACGGTATATGAATTGACTCCTGTTGATGGGACACAAATAGAATGGCTATTATCAGAGACAGAAAAGTTTTGTAAAGAAAAAGCCATATATAATGCTATTGCAAGAGGTATCAAAATAATAGATGGGAGTGACAAAGAATTAAAGCCAGATGCTTTACCATCACTTCTAACCGAGGCATTAGGGGTATGTTTTGATACCAATATCGGGCATGACCTATTTGAAAATGCAGAAGACCGATATGAGTTTTACCATAGTGAGTTAGAAAAGATACCTTTTGATATAGATTATTTCAACAAAATTACAGATGGTGGTTTACCAAAAAAGACACTCACATGTATTCTAGCTCCTATGAATGCAGGTAAATCTCTTATTATGTGTCATATGGCGGCAGGATTTGTTTCTAGTGGTAAAAATGTTCTTTATATATCAATGGAAATGAGCGAAGCTGTGACATCTATTCGACTTGATGCAAATCTACTTAATGTTGATATTTCATCAGTTAAAACATTGTCAAAAGAAAAGTTTATTGATAGAATAGGCAAAATCAAGAACAAGACGCATGGTAAGTTTATCGTTAAGGAATATCCTACTTCAGGTGTGCATGTTGGGCATTTTAAAACACTTATAAATGAACTAAAATTAAAGAGGAACTTCGTTCCAGATGTAGTTTTTATAGATTATCTAAACATTTGTCTAAGCCAACGAGTTAAAGGAGGGAATGCAAATAGTTATAGTATCGTTAAAAGTATTTCGGAAGAGTTACGAGGTTTAGCAGTAGAACTTAATCTTCCTATTGTTACCGCCACACAGACTACTCGGAATGGTATAAATAGCTCAGACCTTAGTATGACTGATGTTAGCGAATCTATTGGCCTTGCTGCCACCGTAGATATGCTACTCGGGGTAATTAGAACACCAGAACTAGATGAACAAAATCAACTAATGTTTAAACTCCTTAAAAGTCGATTTGTTGATGCTGCAAGCTTCGGCCCATTTTTAGTAGGAGTTGAACGTAGTAAGATGAAGTTATTTGATTTAGAAAAATCTTCTCAGGATGGGCTATCAACGCCTTCAGTTGGCCAAAGAAATAAACCCAAGGTCAATACTGTAGGTGTAGAATCACAAAATGACCAAACACCATTTAAGGGTAGTAGTTTTAAAGGTGTTAACACGGCAGGGTTTAATTTTGGATGACACCATAGATATTTTAGTGTAGAATACAAATCATAAACTCAATAGGAGATGTATACTATGTTTTACGAATATATTCTTTACTACGGTGTTTGTTTTCTTTACGGCATCATTTTGGCGAGTTTAGTATTCTTCGTTTTTCTGATTTCTCTTTGGATTGGTTTAAAAAATTCGAAGGGGTTTATTTGGGCTGCTATTGCTTGTATGTTCATTTTTGCCATCCCTTATGCAACATATACAAATGCACAAAAAGAAGTTGAGCCTTATAGAATTTCTTTTATGCGAAACTTTACTCCAAGTTTGTATAAGAAAGAGATTTGCCCTCAAACAGCTTTTGCATATTTGATAGAACATTCTATTACTTACAATGTTGCTCTTTGTTATCCAGAAGAGACTAAACTGCGGGTTAAAGCTGATGCGTGGTATAAAAAAAGGTGGGGTAGTCTTATGCAAGAGTGTCTTGAAAATGCAAATCCTATTTTTAAACATCGTTGTGAAAGTGCGGCTAAAGAATATTTTCGTGGTATGATGGAAAATGATCTAAAACATGTTACGTTTGAACAAATGGTTGCAGCGGGGGAAAAACGGTTTAGTTTTTATTCTGCTTCAGCAAGAGAGGGAATGAGGTATTAATGACTACTTTACTTAAAAGAAATTTATGTGATATAACTGGTAAAGTTATTATGGAGGATATTTCAAATTCAGATGTTTTCCCTGATAACGTTAAAATTAATGTGATGGTCGATATGAACAGACCTTATTATGTCATGGAGGGATATGCGTGGATTGAAGAACACTATGTGACAAAATGGCCGTGGATAATTGCTCTACTATTTTTCTGGTGTATAACCCCACAAAGAAACAAAGTAGTTTCTCTATATCTTAAAGACAAGAATGGTATGTGTTTGGATTTCACATTTCCTCTTGACAACTCAAAAAATTTGAAAGAAAATGTACAGTCTCTACCGGAAAACAGTAGTTACGGGGTTCGAGATGTATGGATTACAACCGAAGAAATTATAAACTAAAAAGGAACATTATATGAAAATTTCAAAGCAAACTATCGAGATTCTAAAGAATTTCTCACAAATTAATAGTAATATCCTTATCCGAGAAGGAAACCTACTACGCACTATTTCTGTTGGTATGAATATTTTTGCTCGTGCTACTGTAGAAGAAGAATTCCCTCAAGAATTTGCTATCTATGATCTAAACTCTCTTCTGGGAATTCTGTCTTATAGTGATGACCAAGATGTTGAATTTGGTGAAAACAGTCTAACCGTGTCAAAGGATGGTGGTAAGTTTGAATACTTTTATGCAGATCCCAGCATTATTGTTGCCCCTCCAAACAAGGAAATCACGTTTGACCCGCATTTCGAATTCACTCTGAGTGCAAGTGATATTACTCTGATTCAAAAGGCAGCAAGTATTACTGGTGGTAATACTCTATCCGTTGTTGCTGACGGTGAAACTGCAACTCTTATTGTGGGTAATACCGACCCAAAGAATCCAAGCACAAACTCTTACCGTAAGAGCCTAGGGGAAACTGATCTAAAATTTGAGTGTCGTCTATCAATTGCCAACTTTAAGGTTCTTACCGACGAATATGTTGTTGCTATCAGTAAGAAAAAATTCATGAATTTCAAGAGCAACACCCGCGATCTAAGTTACTTCATCGCGGCTGAACCAGAAAGCGATATCTAATAACTAATTAGGAAATAAGCAATGCTATTCTAATATGGCATTGCTTTTTCTTTATGGGACACCTATAATGGAAATATGTAAAGTTAAAACTTTCATGGAGTACGATACTCTATGCACTCAACTCCAGATATATGCTAAGATGCAAGTCACTGAACTTAGAGGATATAAAAACGGGGATATGAGTTTTGACGAAGTTGCATTAAAAATTGGGAAAGAATTCCTAGAACAATTAGCTCTACATATGATGAAAATGGATCAAGCGGATATTAGTTTCATTGCGAAAGAGTTGACCTACTGAAAATTTAGTGGTATAATATAGTACAATTATTCAACAAAATGGTGAAAATATGACTAGGAATTTTAATTTATGTGGGCCAATTCTTTTACGCGATTTGTTGAAATTTTTAATTCTCTTACTGCGTGAGAAATACTTTTATATTCAACTCCACCAATAACTACTTTTATTGCATTTTTTGGTGTTTTGCCATACATAGGATTATTCTTTCCAGTAATATCAGGTCTGCAATGATATTTTGAGTTAGGATTTTCCCATGCAGATTTTCTTTTTTTGGATTGTAGTGTTTTAGTTTCATTGCTGTGGGTGTGGCCCTCAAATCCGTATGTCGCATATTCTTCTTTAGGTTTATTATCATGATATTTTTTCATTGCGAGTTTAAAATTTTCATTATCGACTATACTTGAATCCATCCCATCGCCACCTAATGTCATGTTATAACCATTAACAAAAGTATCTAACTCTGAAATCCAGAATATTTCTTTATGGCTTAATTCGTCATCATTACATTCTTCTAGCAATTCTATTTTAAATTTATCTATACCATACTTATTAATTGCTGCATATAATTTAGTTTTGTGATAGTATTGTGAAGCGTAAAGGTGTTTCGTAAAACGTTCTTCTATCGATTTTGTAGTTTTTCCTATGTAAATTTTGTCATTTTCCGTATTTGTTATCTTGTAAATAAATCCCATGTGTGGTGTCCTAATAATTATTTTTCATATTTAAGGTGATATAATGAGTGTAGTAGCTAACGAAAAAGAATTCCTTTTTACCGAGAAGTATCGTCCTAATGATGTGGCAAGTTGTATTCTTCCTGATCGAATTAAGAATCTCGCTTTAAACTTGGTCGAGCAAGGGGAAATCAATAACATGATGTTCTTTGGGACAGGAGGCACGGGTAAAACCACTCTGGCAAAAGCATTAGCAAATGATGTTGGTAGTGATATCTTGGTCATTAACTGTTCTAATGAGAATGGTATCGATACAATTCGCACCAAGCTGACTCAGTTTGCATCAAGCGTTAGCCTTGCAGGTAAACCTAAGATTGCTGTGCTTGATGAATCTGATGGTCTTACGATTGACGCCCAACGAAGTTTGCGAAACTTCATTGAACAATATTCGAAGAATTGTAGGTTTATTTTTACTTGTAACTTTAAAAATAAGCTAATCGACCCACTACATTCACGACTTTCACCTGTTGACTTTTCTCTAACAAAGGAAGAAAAAGCAAAAGTTGTAGTCCAATTCTTTAAACGTGTATGTGAAATCCTTACGATGGAAGACTACACATTTGAAAAACCAGTTGTCGCTAAAATTATTGAAAAGAATTTCCCGGATTTTAGGCGAACTCTAGGAGAACTTCAAAAGTTCGGCATTCAAAACAATAATAAAATAGATGCATCAATTCTTAAGTCAGTTGGTGAAATTGAATTATCTGATCTTTTTGAATCCTTGAAGATGAAAGATTTCAAAAAAATGCGTGCATGGGTAGTTGCGAATATCGAAAATGACGTTCATGTTATATATCGAAAGCTCTTTGATAACTTGAATACAGTATGTGCCACTCATTGTATTCCTAACATGATTTTGCTTCTCGCAGACTATTCCTATAAAGCTGCATTTGTTCAAGATCAAGAGATTAACTTGGTAGCATGTCTTACTGAAATGATGGCAGGCGGGGAGTGGGTATAAATGGCATCTTTTAAGAAAATCCCAATTGTGCAGATAACAAAATTTGATAAAACGAAAATGTTTGAGTATATACAGGATAATTACACCTTTACTCCAATAAACAAAGATGTTATTATTAATGCGGTTTCTGAACGTCTAATGTTGGATCAACTTACAGGAATTAACGAAGATGCATATTCTCAACTGGAACAGAGTAAAGAATTTCTTACAAAACTAATTAATAAATATTCTTTTTATCTTGATGAGGCATAATATGCCAACTGTAAAGAATTTAGGGAGTTGGATTATCGTAGATGATAGACTCCCAAAAACAACCGGAATTAAAATAACTCAAACAAAAGATAATATATTTGGGATTGCTATTTTTCACAAAGATGAATGGCATCATCTTTTACCGTCTTACATGGGTGAAGTTTATAAATGGTATGAATTTGTGAATAGTGATGGTGATGAAGTATCATTCGTCACTGACCCAACTTCAACTAAAGAGGAAAATTTTATGAAACAAAGTGCAGGAACGATTATTGTAAATGAAAAAGGCGAAATTCTCATGGGGCATGTCACAAATACTATGCCTGAAATTTGGGATCTACCTAAAGGTATGGTAGAACCAAATGAATCTCCTATTGATGCAGCAATTAGAGAATGTCAAGAAGAATTTGGTATTTCTCTTGAAAAACAGGCATTGACAGAAATAGGAAACTGTAAGTATAATAGTCAGAAAAATGTGTGGTTGTTTATAACACTGGTAGAAAAAGAGAAAGTTGACCTAACTACACTTAAATGTGATAGTATGTTTATGGATAGTCCTGGTAAAGAATTCCCTGAAATTGATGCATATCGTTGGGTAAAGTTTTCGGATGTCCCGTTTGATTGCGCGAAGAGTATGGTAAAGTTATTACACTCTCTTCATGAAGGAATTCATAATTTTGTTCGTTACGGAGTTGTTGACAAGTTTTAGTAGTTAGTGTAAAATATTACTTAATTGATTAAAAGGGGCTTACCATGAATACTGGATATACTCACAGAATTAACTTTTTTAAGAACATTCAGGGAGTAGGTTGGGTTGAACAGTCTCTTCGAACTACTAAAGATGCTCTTCAAATTCATCTACCTAAACTCCAAAACCGAAAAGATATTCGGTGTCTTGATGTAGTTGTTATTAAGTAATACTCAAAATCTCAATAGGAGTTTTAGATGGAACTATTGATTCAACATACTATCCTTTTCATGAAATCCTTAAAAAAAAGCAGTATGGAAACCAAGAAGGTCAAAATATTTTTGAAAAGGTGTGTGAAGTACTCCCATATGAAGTAGGAAATAATGTTATTGAGACTCTTCTCAAAGGAAATGTATATGATAACGATTTATCATGTGAAGTATCTCTTTATATGTCAGATAAAACCATGCTGGAGTTGAATATAGTAGAATTCGTCAAAATACTACGATACCATACAGATTATTCTCTAAAAGAAGCTGTTGATACACTTAAAATTCTTCTCGCTGGGTCAAGTGTTTCCGTAATTCTTCGTAAAGAAATTTATAAAGTAGACTCGGAATTTTTTAAATATGGTGTGGAAATATATGATTTTTGATAGGAAATATTATGAAAGACAATGAACAATATTACGTTATGTTTTTTGATAAAGATGGAAACCATATTGGATATTATGGAAACGATGCTCATTCAGGTGGATATCCGTGGATTCCTGACAGCATTGACCAAGCAACTCAATTCTCTGATTATGACAGTGCTCTTACAATCGCAGAAAAATGTTATTTTTATGGGTATTATGATTATAAAAATATTCACAAAGCAACAATTTGTGAATTGATTTTAGCCCCTAAGTTTTCAACTGAAAGAGAAACTGTAAAAAAACAAATTGCAGATCGTAAAATCAAAGAAAAGTTGGAAAAAATCGCGATGCTACAGAAAGAAGTAGAAGATATTAAAAAAACCATGCAAAAGTAGTTGACAAGTAAAACAGATACTGTATAATCACCTTCATCGGATAAACTCATTAGGAGAAAACAAATGACCGTCATCATCCAACAATGTAATAAAGAATACAAAGAATTCCTGAATGCTTATATTGTTCGTGGAGTGGCCAAGCGAGCAATCCGCGTAATTATTTTTGGGTTTAATGCAGGTCATCATGAGGTCGATGATGAATTGTTCATTCTTGCTGCAAAGTATGCAGCCAAGAATGGTTGGAAAAATGTTGTTGTTAAACCTGATTACATTTATGGGGATTCTGCCCTTGCTTATAATATGGCCGAACTAACTCATGATTGGGACTATGGGAAACATGGTTATTTTTTGAAGATTGTTGTTGACTCTTACAATTATTAATGCGATAATTCAAATATTTTAGTTATTTATGTGGATTCCCGAATTTCCCACCCGACACAGTTAGATGAATTCTGTGTTCGGTGGGAATACGAATCTTCTTGAATAATTCCTTTATTTACATAATTTTTCATTTTTTTCTTAGATAGTTTGTGAGTTTTACAAAAATTATCAAACTCACCTATTATTATAAAAATCTCTTTATTAGGTGATGTTATTATATATTTCTTCGACCGGCTATTATTTTCTCCTGAATGAGAAATAGACATCTTTCTTTTTGATTCTTCTCGATGATTCCTACCATACATTGGATGTTTATCACCACTTAAGGATTCTTTTCTTTTTCTACGTACTTCTTCAGATTGTATAGCTCCATTTTCTCCACCTGAAGTCATATTATAACCTTTCTCGGAAAATGAATTATATTCAGATATAAAATACGGTTCTGCCCAATTTAATATATCTTCTTCTTTTTTACCTTGAAAAATTATTTCCCAATTAAAAGAGTTTATTCCATATTTCTGTAGTGCTCTATGGAATTTAGTTTTAGATCCTCTCTTTGATAAATTTATATGAGCAGATTTTCTTCCTTCAAAATTACAAGTAAATCCTATATAAATTTTACCGTTGACAATATTTTCTACTTTGTATATACTATAAACCATATTCAGTTACATCTCTAAAGGATAATAAAATGTTGAATGTTCAAAAATATATTATTGACTGTGTTAATGCGAATCTTGACCCATTTAAAAAACTTTATGATGAGTTTGCCATCAAGTCGACTATTTATCCTGAAGATGGTATGGTAATCCTCAATTATTCGCAGATTGAATCTCCTAAGAGCCATCCGATTGTTATCGAATGTCGTTCGCTGATTCTTAACATCTACACTCTTGGTGTAGTTTCGCGAAAGTTCGACCGCTTCTTTAATCATGGTGAATGCCCGGATTTTTACAGTGATTTTGATATCAACCGTTCATACGTTTTTACTAAGGAAGATGGTTCCTTGATCGGTGTGTATTACAATCACTTTACCTCTAAGTGGGAAATCTCTACTCGAAGTCTTGCGAAGGCTGAAGGTGATCATATCACTGGTGGTACTTTCCGTGAAAAGGTTCTTTCTGCGTTTGGTTATCAGAATGAAGAACATTTTCAGAATGTTATGAAGGATTACAGGAAGGACATGACTTACATCTATGAATATGTAGGCCCGTCGAATCGTATCGTCACTCGCTACGATTATGATCACATGGTGCTTACCGCAATTCGAAATAATTATTCTGGTGAATATCAATCGTATAATATGCTTCTTGATCATTCCCAAGTTCAACAAGATATGGGGCTTAACGTTGTTCCTGTGAAGTCGTATAACCTTAGCTCGTTTGACGAAATTAAGAAGGCTATTGATGAACTCCCTGCGCTGGCAGAAGGTTATGTTTGCTTTGATCCTGTGTCCGGTAAGCGTGTTAAGTGTAAGTCCCCGGGGTATGTTGCAATTCATGGTCTTCGTGAGAATGGTGCGCTTTCCATGAAGCGAGCGTATACCCTTGTGCTTATCAACGATCATGAGGAATATTTGACTGCATTTCCAGAGGATGTTGAACACTTTAACCCAGTCATCAGTAGGGTGAATCAATTCATGGAAGATATCAAAACGGCATATGAGAAAGTAAAGAATATTACAGATCAAAAAACGTTTGCGTTGGCGTGTAAAGAATATTATTTTTCCGGGATTTTGTTCACTGCAAGAAAAAATGAAATTACCCCAATTCAATGTTTTAACCGGATGGAAGTCAATCAAAAGCTAAAGTATTTTTTGTAAAATTTTTACATTTTTTATCGTGCCATCTTGTGTAATTTGCAATATCTACTGATTTCCCACAATAGGGGCAAACAATTCGTTCTCTTGTTTGCCCTTGTGTTGGGCTAATCAATTCACCAGAAGCAAATTTTTCTCGTTGCTTTTCATACGCACGCAACAACTTTTCAGTTTTTGTTTTCTGAACCCCGGTTGTCGCCTTTGATATTTTCTCTTTGTGATCATCAGACAAAGTAATACCAGAAAAAGTAGCGTGTGCACGATTTCTTCTTTTTTCTTTTTCTGTATCTGATAAATTTTTTTCTCTTTTAATCGCAGCTTGTTTCAATTTTTCTTTATTCTCTTCTCTTTTTGTCCAGTGATTATATTGCATAGATTTAGAATAATTTTTTTTATTTGTCTCGTATGCGATTGAGTTTTTATATTTTCGTTCATTGTTAGGAGATTCCACATGCATCATATTAAAAGCAAATAATAAACGGCGTCTTATATCCCCAACAAACATCTTTGTTAAAATCCAATGTGCTATATAATGTTCCCTAGCACTTAATTTTACTAAATTATTTTTATCCCGTTTTAATTTATCATCTACACATACGGGGATGATGTGATGCAATTCATAATAATCTTCGTGGTTGTATGTTGATTTCTTAGATTTCTCAATTAAATTGAAGTACCACTCTGTATATTTTGTTTTATTCGCATACTGATGAATATCAATCATTTTTAATCCTTTCAACGTTACCTGCTTTATTTAGGAGAAGATAAAAATATTGATTGACAGTGTAAGTGTCTGTGTGTATAGTACAGACACTTACACAACAAGGAAAAATAATGAACCGTCACGAATACATTAATAAACAAATGATTTTTACTGGGGCAGATGATTTCCAAACAAAGTATGCGGGAAATACAGACCCACGCGATTTCTTTGAAGAAGGAGAAGTTCTGACTGTTAATGATATTAATATTGGTAATTGGAGTTCTATGGTAGAATTTAAAAATTTCAGTGGGAAATGGTTTAACACTGTTTGTTTTGAACTTACGGAAGTCAATAAGGAATACCATAATGGATAAGAACTTGAATTTCGCTGCGGTCCTTGCAGTTATTGTAGTCATTGCTGTTGATCTGTTTTTTTGGAATCTTAGTGTTACTAAACCTTCAGAAACTGAGCTACTAAACGGTATTATGAATGGAATCAGTGGGGTTTTGATTTATTGGGTAATGATTGTAACTATTAAAGGAAAAAAATAAAATATCATGGCTAATAAATTTTATACTCTACAGTTTTTTGATGAACAAGATAACACTATGGGGTTTTACTCCGAAGATGGTAGTGGTCTTGTTGTTTTTGTCTCAGATCTAAGTAGTGCAAAGATGCTTTCATATGATGAAGTGATTAATTATGCAGAGAAACTTCTTCTACATGGTGCAATGAAGTATAAGAAAGTTTTTACAGTTGATGTATGTGAAATCATTGCCACCACTAATAAACATTTTACATATAATCGAGAAAATCTTAAATCTCAAATTTATTCGAGAAAGTGTGCCGATATTGAGAGGCAAATTTATCTTCTTCAGGAACAGTTGCAAAAACTATCTATCATTTATGGTGAGGAAAACAATGATCAATGTAAAAGTAGTTGACAAGTAAAACAGATAATGTATAATCACCTTCATCGGATAACTCATTAGGAGAAAACAAATGCTTACTCAAAATATCATCGAAGAAAACGGGTTTACTGTTAAGCAAAAGAATATCCACAATATTCCTATTGGAACTCTTGTGGAAATCATTTATGATGACAGGTGTGATGAAGAAGAGAATCCTACGTTCGGTTGTAGGTTGTTCGTGGTTGCTCATCATTATGATTGTGATGGAACCCCTCTTTATGAACTGTCTTTTAACAAAAATGCTGAAAATGATCGTATTAGGGCAGAGAAAGACATTAAAGAAGCTCAACGGAATGCACATCGTAGCAGTCACGATATGTATATGTTTGAAGTGGTAAAAATGTCACTCAATCTTTATAAGGGTTCTATTCTTTCTGGATATAGTGAAGACACTATTAAAGTTGTAAATTAACTTAAAAAGTAGTTGACACATAAATCAGATACTGTATAATTCATTACATCAACTGAACAAACAACTCGTTAGGAGAAACAACCATGACCAACACCACCACTACCCTGAACACCACCGCCCTCGAAATCATTGCTGCCTTCTCCAAGGCTAACAAGGTTTCCCGTGCCAAGGTTACTGAACTTGCTGAACAACTTGTTGCTACTGTTCCGGTGCAAGAATATGTTAAGCGTAGCAATCCGAATGCTGGTCGTAAGGCATCTGAAACTGTTCTTGCACTTCGTTCGCTGATGAGCGAAAAGAAGGAAGAAATCACTAACATGACCGCCAAGGAAGTTGCTTCCAAGTTTGGTTGTGATGTTCAAGAGGCTAACAACACGCTGCGCTTCTTTGAAAAGACTGGCTTGTTCGTTAAGGTTGGTCTGAAGGACAAGGAAGCTGGCGTTCGTGGTAAGCGCGAAGTGATTTGGTCTGTTGTTCAATAATTGTCCTTGCTAACTTTTACTACAACTGGTAGAATACACTTTCTAACTCGCAAAGAAGGTATTAAAAATGAAAAAATTCTATAAAAACCAAGAAGTTAAAGTTGTTGGTTTCCCCCATGATGATCCTCTAAATGGGAAAATTGGGACAGTAGT
>RRZT012851951.1_pt1 | contig 21110 bp, 15 predicted proteins | sample 2165551 | NCBI WGS metagenome assembly RRZT01 (sample SAMN10456910, study PRJNA506462) | wastewater metagenome | biome: wastewater; feature: sludge; material: wastewater sludge; isolation source: wastewater sludge with Escherichia coli K12::gfp cells carrying plasmid... | place: USA: Moscow, Idaho... | reverse complement strand
GTGCGGTTTTGTCCGCTCAAACTTGCCTTTTGCCATATAAACACCTCATCAAACAAGGAAAGAGCGTGCGAACCACACGCCAAATTATCGTGGTGCCCATGGGCAGGATCGAACTGCCGACCTCTCCCTTACCAAGGGAGTGCTCTACCACTGAGCCACATGGGCGAACTTGGAGCGGGTGAAGGGAATCGAACCCTCGTCATAAGCTTGGAAGGCTTCTGCTCTACCATTGAGCTACACCCGCTTATCCTGGCGATTCTGCTTCTCAACACCGCAGCACCGGGTTTGCTGGTGGAGGGGACTGGATTCGAACCAGTGTACTCGTAAGAGGACAGATTTACAGTCTGTTGCCTTTAACCACTCGGCCACCCCTCCAGCGCGAAGCCGCACATATTAGCCAACTAACAAGGCTATGTCAACAAGGTAAGCACAATACCCGTCTTTATTTCTCGTTTTGCGCATTTAAGACAAGGCTCTTTAATTCATTCACCCGTCTAATGTCAGACTTTACACGCAGCTCATCTCAAAAACACGTAAAGGTTCAGATATTCTATCCAATTTCCCCTACCGCAAAAAGCCTGCGATGTTCTTTCATGGCATAGCGATCTGTCATACCGGCGATATAATCTGCAACGGCTCGTGGGGTGTCGATTTTTGCCATTAATTGATACTGCGGAGGCAGTAAACGCGGATCTGCGACAAAAACGTTGAACAAATCGCTAATAATGCGCCGAGCCTTGTCAGTCATTCGCAATACTTGGTAATGCTGATACAGATTTTTTCGCAAAAAACTTTTTAACTCATTGAGGTCTGTCCGCATGGCCGAGCTATGCGCAATCAATCTAGGCAAAACATACACATCCCTGAGCGTCTGCGGTGCATGCTCTGCAATCAGGGTCTGACTATGTGTGATGAGATCCCATGCGGTTTCATGAATCATCCTGCGAACAACCTCATTCACCAAGCGTCGCCCCGACAACTGAGGCCAATCTATCAAAACCTTGTCGAGATTCGATTTAAAAATCGCAGTAGATTCAAGCCCTTCTATGGTAATGAGCCCGGAACGCAATCCATCGTCCACATCGTGATTGTTATAGGCAATTTCATCAGCCACATTTGCAAGCTGAGCCTCTAAGCTGGGGCGATGATTATTTAAAAACCGCTCACCTAACTCCCCTAATTCACGCGCTTTGGATGGTGAACAATGTTTGAGTATGCCCTCGCGCGTTTCATACATCAGGTTAATACCATTAAACCCGGGGTAGCGCTCTTCCAACACGTCTACAATTCGTAGCGACTGCAAATTATGCTCAAAACCGCCATAAGACTGCATACAAGCATTAAGCGCGTCTTGCCCAGCATGCCCAAAAGGGGTGTGCCCTAAGTCATGCGCTAGAGCGATGGCCTCTGCCAAATCTTCATTCAGATTCAGCGCCCGGGCAAGCGTGCGGGTAATTTGCGCAACTTCAATGCTATGCGTTAAACGGGTACGAAACAGATCCCCTTCATGGTTCACAAAAACCTGCGTTTTGTACTCCAAGCGACGAAATGCTGTGGCATGAATAATACGATCCCGGTCTCGTTGAAACTGTCCTCGTACGGGAGATTGAGGCTCTGGATGGCAGCGCCCCCGGCTAATAGCTTCTGTAACGGCATATGGGGCTAAGGACTGCATGCTTGGATACTCTCTGTGATTTGTTCCAAACTGGCGCTGGAATAAATAAGGCTTTGCCCAATACTTTTAAGCAAAATTAAACGAAGCGCGCCAGCCTCCACTTTTTTATCTAAAGCCATTAATTCTAAATAGCGAGCAACGGGCAACGCCGCGCCTTGCACAGGTAAACCTGCGCGTTGAAAAATACTTTGAATGCGCACAAGCTGAGCTTTATCTAGCCAGCCCAAACGGTGAGAAAGATGAGCCGCCATCACTGTACCGGCCGCCACAGCCTCACCATGCAACCATGCTCCATAACCCATGCCGGTTTCAATTGCATGCCCAAAAGTGTGGCCTAAATTGAGCGTCGCGCGCTCGCCCTGCTCCGTTTCATCCGCCATCACCACTTCGGCCTTATTGGCGCATGAGCGGTAAATCGCCTTTATAAGCGCGGCCGGGTCCCGGGCAAGCAAAGCGGACAGATTCGCTTCCAGCCAGTCAAAAAAATCGGTATCTCGAATCAAGCCGTATTTAATGACCTCGGCCAGCCCGGCTTTTAACTCACGCTCGGGCAAAGTGTCTAAACAAGTGGTATCCGCCAGCACCAACCGGGGTTGGTAAAACGCCCCCACCATATTTTTACCTTGGGGATGATTGACCGCTGTTTTCCCGCCCACGGAAGAATCTACCTGCGCCAGCAAAGTTGTAGGAATTTGAATAAACGGTACACCGCGCTGATAAATTGCGGCCGCAAACCCAGAAATATCCCCAATCACCCCGCCCCCTAGCGCAATAATCGGTGTAACCCGGTCGATCCGTGCGGCTAATAGCTGGTCCATAATCGCGCCTAAATTCGACCAATTCTTCTCCGCTTCGCCATCGGGCAACACCACAGGTAGCACGGTGCGGCCTAGCTGCTGCAAGCTTGTACACAAAGTTTCCAAATACAAAGGCGCAACAACTGTGTTGGTGATCACAACGGCCTTTGTACTTTTACCCAAAGCTGGGGCCAACAAATCTGCCTGTTTCAGCAAACCTTGACCAATATGAATAGGGTAGCTACGCGCGCCTAAAGCGACATTTAGAGTTTGCATGGATCAATTTCCTGAGGACTTTGCGTGTCTAAAGACTCCAAAATGGGCGGCATTCCAAGCAATTTTTCGATTTGCTTTACGGTCGAAAGTAGACCACCCCGCCCGCCTTCAACCACCGTGTGTGCAATGGCCCGGTAAAGCGGCTCGCGCACTTTGCACAGTTTTTCTATACTGGCTAGGGGATCAGGCACCTGCAAAAGCGGACGAGTTCGGTCATGACGTGTGCGTTCAAAAATAATATGCGCAGGCACATGAATAAAAATCACATGCGTTCTTTCAGATAACCAGGCGCGATTCTGTTCGCTCAAAACCGCCCCACCACCCGTTGCTAAAACAATATCCTCTTGCTGAGTCAACTCGTCAATCAAAGCGCTTTCCCGGCGACGAAACCCGGCCTCGCCCTCCAGCTCAAAGATGGTTTGAATCGAGACGCCCGTACGAGCAATCAACTCCTGATCGCAATCTAAAAAACGCAAGCCATGCCGACGCGCAAACTCCCGTCCAACGGTTGTTTTACCCGCCCCCATCATGCCAACTAAAACCCACGCGCGCATAGCACCTCATTACAGACAAAAGAGCCGCGCACAGTAACAGGGCTCAGGCGCTGCATCAACATAAATTGTGTCAGCACGCTCACTTTTTAGACTTCCCTTTTGGCGGGGTCTTGGGTGCACTCGCCTTAGGTGCAGGGCTTGATTTTCCTTTAGTGTCAGCGTTTTTCGGTGCAGCTTTAGCGGCCTTGGCAGGCGCCTCTGCTTTTGCCTTCGTTTTAGTTTTGGCTTTATCTGTATTAGATTTACTAGACGATTCGGATGCCTTGTGTTTAGAAGATTTACCTTTTTCGGCCTCAGCCTTGCCGTGTGATTTTTTAGAGTCCCGCTTTTTGTCTTCCCGAGCCTCTTTCTGGGCGGCGCGTTTGTCCTTCTTGCTTGCACGCGGTTTTTCATCCACCTCTTTGGCTGTTTTTGCAGGCGAGGCAACCGGCGCTGGCTCAGGTAGACTCAAAACCAAGCTCGGAGATCCACTGGCCACCGCTGGCACAATTAAAGGAAAGCCTGCGCTTAACTTGGTGCCAGAATTTAAGCTATTAATCTCTAGCAACTCTTCTGTACTCAAGCCAAACCGCTGCGCCACCGCAGCAAGTTTTTCTTTACGCCCAAGCGTATAAATCTGCCAACGCCTTAAAGGTTGTCCTTGGCTAGCCATGCGGCTCACAAACGACTCCGCCCGGTCTTCCGGCAGCACCAAGGTTGCCCGGCCAGAAGGCAAAATCGCGCGCTTGTAGCCGGGGTTCAAAGCCAAAAACTCTTCTGTATCCATATTGGCCATGCTGGCCAAGGTTTTCAGATCCACCCCTACCGGCCCGTCAACGGTCACAAAATACCGGTCATTTTCAATCTGCGGTAATTCAATGCCGTAGCGCTCAGGATCCAGCACAATATTTTTCAGCGCCTGGAGCCGGGGCACATAGTTGCGCGTTTCGCTGGGCATCGTCAGCGAAGAAAAATCCGTCGCCAAACCAGCCTGCTTGTTTTTTTCAACCGCACGTTTCACCGCCCCTTCGCCCCAGTTGTAACTTGCCAAAGCCAGATGCCAATCTCCATGCATCTCATAAATCGTCTGCAAATAGTCCAACGCAGCATTGGTCGAAGCAACAACGTCTCGCCTCTCATCCACCCACGAATTTTGCGTGAGATTGTAGTTGCGCCCGGTGGAAGGAATAAACTGCCACAGCCCGGCAGCCTGTGCACGCGAATAGGCACGCGGGTTATATGCGCTTTCCACCATCGGCAAAAGCGCCAACTCCGTCGGCATACCCCGAACCTCCAGCTGCTCGATGATGTAATACAAATAAGGCCGGCCCCGGGCAAAGATGCGCTGCAAACTTTCCGGCTTGCGCAAATAGGCGTCCATTTGCTGCTGCACCACCTCATCTTCAAGATTCGGCATGCTAAAGCCGCGCCGGATGCGATCCCACACATCATTGGCTTTGCTGGTCAAATCCAAGGTCAATACCGTGGACTCTGAGGGCAAGAGCTCAAAATTGCGCGAAGGCTGCATGCCGGAGCCCCCCGCCCGGCCATAGACGGCTGAATCCGTCTGCTGCGTTCCTGTTTGCGCACAGCCCCAAATAACACTCAGCGCACAAAGCATGAAAGCTTTTCCAAAGGTCTTAATCAAAATCATAAAAGTGATAACTCAAAATCAAACGATTCAAATAAAGGCCGAAAATCAAAACGCCTTCGCTATTCTTTCTTAATACCCTACAAACACATGCGTCCTACAAGGTCTTGTATAGATGCGCAAACCGCGCCCGCATTTCTGCTTCAATCCAAGTTTGTGCTGCCTGGGTGAGACTGTCTGGCGTATGCCCCTCCGATGAAATAGGGGCGCCAATTGAGACGATAATCTCGCCGGGGCGTTTGATAAAAGCTTGGCGAGGCCAAAACTCCCCCGCATTATGCGCCACCGGTAAAACCGGCACCTGTGCAGCGCACGCTAAAACCGCCGCACCAGGTTTATAGGGCCGCTGCTCCCCGGGCGCAACGCGCGTGCCCTCCGGAAAAATTGTGACCCAATATCCGCTTTTTAATAAGGCCGTTCCCTGGTCGATGAGCTGCTTCAAAGCCCCTCTACCCGCCGCCCGATTAATGGCAACTTTCTGAATGCCGCGTAGTCCCCAACCTAAAAACGGGATTTTTAAAAGTTCCGCTTTCAGCACAAAACACATCGGCGGAAAAATAACCTGCAAAGCAATCGTCTCCCACGCGGACTGATGCTTACAAACTAAAACAACGGGTGAATTCGGCACATTCTCCAAGCCAATCACTCGGTAGCGAATGCCCAAGACTGTTCGCACCAACGCATTCGCACCATGAGCCCAAAACACTATGATGCGATGACGCGTCCCCGTTTTCATCGGCAATAACGGCAGCACGATGCCCAGCACACCGTACGGCATCGTCCATAAAACCATCAACACAAAAAACAAAGCCGAACGCACGCAACTCATAGCACCTGCTCACTTTTTTTCGCCAAAGCAGCAACAACCTGCGCCAAATCATCATAAATCGGCGTTCCGGGCGGCAGCGCCGGGTCAAACTGCGCGTTAATCCCCTTGCCGGTGCGCACTAAATAAGGCTCACACCCCACCGCCAAACCCGCTTGAATATCTCGCAAACTGTCACCCACCAAGGGCACGCCTTTTAAATCGGCTCCAAATCGCTTGGCAATGCTGTGCAACATACCCGGCAAAGGCTTACGACAAGCACAGCCTGCTTGCGCGGCATGGGGACAAAAGAAAATGGCATCCAGCCGACCGCCAAGCTGCGCAAGGCTTTTGACCATTTTTTCGTGAATGGCGTTGAGGGTGTCCAAACTCAGAATACCCCGTTCGATGCCAGACTGGTTGGTGGCCACCACTACGCGCCAACCCCATTGGTTGAGCTTGGCAATGGCTTCCAAAGAGCCGGGAATAGGCTGCCACTCTTCGGGCGTTTTAATAAACACCGCCGAATCATGGTTAATGACCCCGTCCCGGTCTAAGATAATCAGCTTCATTAAACCGCCAACCGAGAAAGATCGGCCACCTGATTCATCAACCCGGCCAGCGCACTCAAAAGCGCCAAACGATTATTGCGAATGGCCATGTCTTCATCCATCACCATCACGTCATCAAAAAAGCTGTCGACCGCGCCACGCAAGGCCGCCAAGGCACACAAGCCTTCGGCATACGCGCCCGCATTCAAGTGCGCGGCCACCTGTGGGCGAATGGCCTCAATTTGCTCGAACAAGGCTTTTTCGGCCGGGGCCTGAAAAAGCTGGGTTTGTACAGCATGCGCCCCGGCGCCGGGGGATTTCTTGAGGATATTCACAATCCGCTTGTTGGCAGCAGCCAAAGTCGCCGCTTCCGGCAAGGCTAAGAAGGTTTTGACGGCGGCTAATTTAGCAGGCACTAAATCTAAACGGCGCGGCTGCAGAGCCAGCACGGCTTCAATAGCCTGAACGTCCTCGCCCTTCGCTTCACGCAGCAAGTGGCGCAAGCGCTCCAGCATAAAATCAAACACCGCCTCGGTCAGCCCTTCTGTTTTGAGCAAGCCCGGTGCAAAACCCGCAACAGCCGCATCAATCAAAGTCTGTGCCTCCACGGGCACCGGCGTTTCAATCAGAATACGCAACACCCCCAAGGCCGCGCGACGCAAGCCAAACGGGTCTTTGTCCCCGGTGGGCACTTGGCCAATCCCAAAAAAGCCGACCAGCGCATCGAGCTTGTCTGCCAAGGCCACCGACACCGCCACGGCGCCTTGTGGCAAAGCATCCCCGGCAAAACGGGGGTAGTAGTGCGTTTGAATCGCTTGGGCAACGGTTTCTGTTTCCCCATCATTGAGCGCGTAGTACCGACCCATGATGCCTTGCAACTCGGGAAACTCGCCGACCATTTCCGAACCTAAATCCGCCTTGGCCAAACGCGCCGCCCGGGCGGCGGCTGCAGCATCGGCGCCCAACAGGGTAGCGATGCGCCCGGCCAGCGCCTCCAAGCGCTCCACCCGGGCCAGCATAGAACCCAGTTTGTTATGGAACACCACCTGCGCCAAACGTGGCAGACGGGCTTCCAAAGGCTGCTTGCGGTCTTGCTCGTAAAAGAACCGGGCGTCGGCCAAACGTGGGCGCACCACGCGTTGGTTGCCACTGATGATGTGGTGCGCATCTTTCAACTGCATGTTCGAAACAATCAAAAAGCAATTTAAGAGCTTGCCTTGCGCATCAAAGAGCGGGAAATACTTTTGATTCGCCCGCATCGTTAAGATGAGGCATTCTTGTGGCACCGCCAAAAATTCTGACTCAAACTCGCCCACATACACGGTGGGGTGCTCGACCAAGGCGCAAACTTCGTCCAGTAAATCCTCATAGTCGCCCAGCTGCGCATTGTGCGCCTTGGCGGCTTTTTGAAGCTGCGCATCAATATTGGCGCGCCGATCCCCAAAATGCGCCATCACCTTGCCAGTTTCGAGCATCGTTTTTTCGTACTGCTGAGCATGTTCCAACTGAATGGGCCCGGTGCTCATAAACCGGTGGCCTTGCGTGATGCGCCCGGCCTCTAAATCCAACACACGCCCGGGCACCACCGCATCACCGTGCAAAAAAGTCACGTGATGAACCGGACGCACAAAGCTCGCCTCACCCGCGCCCCAGCGCATCATCTTAGGCACCGGCAGCGCTTTAATCGCCTCCAACACAATTTCAGAAAGCACTTGAGACAGCTGCGCCCCGGCCACTTTGGCGGTGTAGAAAAAAGCCTCGGCCTTGCCGTCCGGGCGGCGCTCAAACTTAGAAATATCCGCCGCACTCAAACCTTTAGCTTGCAATTTTTTGAGTAGCGCCTCGGTGGGCTGACCGGCTGCGTTCAAGGCAACAGAAACCGGCATAATTTTTTCAGTCACATCCTTGGCCGGTGCTTGCGCTAAAACCGCTTCCACGCTCACCGCCAAACGCCGGGGAGAGGCAAAACTACGAAACACCCCGGGCGCATCACACAAACCTCGATTAACCAGCCCGGCCACAATGCGTTCAGCAAAAATCTGCCCCAGCTTGGGCAGCGCTTTGGGGGGAAGTTCTTCTGTGAGCAATTCCACCAATAATGTTTGAGCCGTCATGTTATGCGCCCTCCTTTTTCAGCATGGGAAAGCCCAGCGATTCACGTGAAGCAAAATAGGCCTGCGCCACCGCGCGAGATAAATTACGAATACGTCCAATATAAGCCGCGCGCTCCGTCACAGAAATGGCGCCCCGGGCGTCCAGCATATTGAAAGTGTGCGCCGCTTTGAGCACCATTTCATACGCGGGCAAAGCCAACTCAGCCTGCATCAAACGCTGCGCTTCCGCCTCAAACCCGGCAAACTGCCCAAACAGAAAATCCACATTGGAATGCTCAAAATTGTAGCGAGACTGTTCCACCTCGTTTTGGTGGAACACATCCCCGTAACGCACCAAAGTGCCATCCGGCGCCTTGGCCCAAATCAGGTCATACACATTCTCAACGCCCTGCAAATACATGGCCAAGCGTTCCAAACCGTAGGTAATCTCGCCCAGCACCGGCTTACAATCTAAACCGCCGACTTGTTGGAAGTAGGTAAACTGCGTCACCTCCATACCATCGAGCCACACCTCCCAACCCAAGCCCCAAGCGCCCAGCGTGGGATTTTCCCAGTCGTCTTCCACAAAACGGATGTCATGCTCTTGCGTGTTAATGCCCAAAGCCTGCAAAGACTGAATGTACAAAGACTGAATATCCAAAGGCGACGGCTTGAGCACCACCTGAAACTGGTAATAATGCTGCAAACGGTTAGGATTTTCGCCATAGCGCCCATCTTTGGGCCGGCGGCTTGGCTGAACATAAGCCGCATTCCAGGGCTCAGGCCCAATCGCTCTTAAAAAAGTGGCGGTGTGGCTGGTGCCAGCGCCCACCTCAAGATCATAAGGTTGCAGCAGAACACAACCACGCTCTGCCCAAAAGTTTTGCAAACGCAAGATAACTTGCTGAAAAGTGGGTCGATCTGAAGACATAGGAAAAAGGCCTTGGCCCTGCATGGACATAAAGGTCATGATTTTAGTCGATTTTAAAGATAAAGTTCAGATTAAACCCAGATCATTGCGGTATCATTTCCCGATTTACAAAGACAAGGGGCCCACTATGAGCACGACCGTGCCCAAAGCCGTCATTCTTCTTTCCGGCGGACTAGACTCCGCCACCTGCCTAGCCATTGCCAAAAGCCAAGGCTACGACTGTTACGCCCTCTCCGTTGCCTACGGCCAGCGCCACACGGCAGAACTCAACGCCTCCCGGCATATCGCAAAAGTTTTAGGCGCACAAGAACACCGGCTCGCCCGGGTTGAACTAGGGCAATTTGGCGGCTCTGCGCTCACCGACGCAGGCATTGACGTCCCCACCGGCGAAGGCCAAGGTGAAGGGCACATCCCCATCACCTACGTGCCCGCGCGTAACACCGTTATGCTCTCCGTTGCCCTATCTTGGGCAGAAGTTTTAAAAGCCCGGGCCATTTTTGTGGGCGTCAACGCCGTGGACTACTCCGGCTACCCAGACTGCCGGCCCGAATACATCGCCGCCTTTGAAAAAATGGCCCACCTCGCCACCAAAACCGGCGTAGAAGGCCTCCCACTCAAAATTGAAACACCGCTCATCACCCTGAGCAAAGCGCAAATCATCCAAAAAGGACTCGCGCTAGGCATCGACTACAGCCAAACCGTCACCTGCTACCAAGCCGACGAAGCCGGCCGGGCCTGCGGCGAATGCGAAGCCTGCCACCTACGCCGCAAAGGTTTTGAAGCCGCCGGCGTACCAGACCCTACGCGCTACCAGTAAACTTCTCTCGCACTAAAAATGCACTGCCTTGACTCATGACGTCAAGGCAGACTCTGCTAAAAAATCAATAACTAAAAATATAAATACGATCTAATGGGTTCCGGCTTTCTCATTTGGCCGCACATATTGAGCGTCAGCAATAGCAACCGTATATTTATCATAAGCAACCGGCGTATTTGATTCACGGCAGCCAGCACAAGACACCTTAAAATTACACTTTTGCCCTGGGCCAATTGAGCCTTCGGTATAGCTCGTGCACTTATCTACAAAAACACCATCTTTCCCAAACATCTCGACCACTACTTCAACGCGTTCCCAAGTATCCGTTCCTTTATTCTCCAAAGTTCCAAGAAATGCGTCATTATTTATTTCCCTTTATGGGCGATGATCTACAATCAAAAGCCCAGCCTCGGCTGTGTACTTTTTAAACACACTATCCACTTCAAAGCTCTCCGACTTCACCCTGCTCTCAAACTCTTTCAATTGCCATGTTGAATACACATACAGCACCGCACCAAGAGCAAGGCCAAAGCCTATTCCAACCAATAAGCCATGAGCAATTTTGCCAAAAATTATTTTAAGCATTGATACAACGCTCCTTATATTGCTCTGTAAAACCTACACCAAACACAGCCGGTGTCAAAGCGTAACAAACAGCTGCTTTTTTATAGTTTTTCCTAAAAAATCAGTTGAAATAAAAACAGGGAAAAATGACAAAACCCCAGAACAACCAATAGGGTAGGTAGCTGAAAAATAAAGCAGAAACTCTGCTGGGGCTAGTTAAATTTACATTTCAGAAAGATGATAGAACATTAAAAATGGACTACGGTTTGATCTACTAAAAGCATAAAAGTAGCCCAACCCGCGCTAGATGAAGCCCTTTAATATCAAATACCCAAACCCCGTAAGGTTTAAGATCAGTGTGAGCCAAAATATCAAACGAAATGGTTGTTTGCGCGACTTGTGGCGAAAGAGCTGTTGAGCACACAGCGCGCCCGGCCAGCCGCCTAGTAGCGAAAGTATGTGCAATGTGCTTTCGGGGGTACGCCGCGTGCCTTTTTGTGCGGCAGTTTTGTCAAGATAATAAAACGCAAAGGTGACCGCGCTTAGGCTGATGTACCACCCCAAAATGAGGTGAGAAAGCCGCCCCCACGCAAGCATGCCGGCCAAGATCAGCAAAAATAACATTACCGCAACAAATGCTTTAGCGGCCGGACCCAGTGCACGCTGTGGGTGCAACAACAAAACATTACTAGCGCGGCTTTGCCCCTGCGCATCGCAAGATTCTGTATAGGTGACGACCGTGCCGATGGCGGGGATGGGGGTGCCGGGTGGAAAGTCCGTGATGTGCACAAAGATTTGCTTGCCGCCGGTTTGGGCTTCGATAAATCCAAATCCTTTGTCATTTTTCCAACTGACGATGGTGCCTGTTAAACGTGGCTTCATTATGCGGCGTCCGTGTCAGAGGCCGGGGCGTGATATTCAGGGGGTACATGCCAAAGCGCTGGCAGAGGTTCCCAAGACTCATCGGGCGTTTGCGCCATGATGCTAGCCACCGCTGCGCCTAAGCTCAGTTCCAAGTTTTGCACAGCGGCGGCCTGCCCGGCATCGGCATGGTGGGCAGATAAAACAAATTTTTGAAATCGATCCCAATCTGCAGAAAAATGCCCCACCAAAATGCGCGCCAAGTCGTAAGAGAGCATATTGCCCTCATCGGCACGGTGAAAGGAATCTCCGGACCAGAATGTTTGTATTTCAGCCGGGCCCCAAAAGTGGCGATGCTTTTCATGCAGCACTTGCGGGGAGTACAGCGGTGCGGGCGGCGGGCAGATGCGCTGTTCTGTATTGACGGCAATACCTTCATTTAGCCAAATTGGAATGGGAAGGTGCGCGAGGTATCGGTGGGTCATTTCATGGGCGATTATCGGCTCAATAGTCTGCAAGTCAGACTTCGTTGTCACAAAATGGCTGCAGCCTGCACTGATGTGCATACCACTGCTCATTGAATACTCGCCGCCACCGGCGTAATAGCGTGCTACGTAGTTGTAGTAGGTGTCCTCATCATCAAAGATGATCAAAATATCATGCCCCCACGCAGGCGCTTCGGCCATGCCGGCAAGCAGCTTAAGAATGCGTTGGCTTGTTCGATTCATGAAAGCGAACGTTGAATTGAGAGCCTCCGCCTCTAAGGACGACAGGATGAGCGTTTGGTTGAGCCCCGCAAGGTGATATGAAGGGCCCAAGGCTTCGCGCAGGTGCTGTAACCAAGCCATCTCACACGCATCCCATGCTGCAGTGCGGGAAGCCTCCTCCGGTATCGTATCCAGCCAAGCAAAGAAAAAGCCCCAATCCGGAACCGGCAGACCATGCTCCAACACCAAGTTTTCGGCCAGCGGAAAAGGCGCTACATTGCTGGCGCGAATATGTGTCGGCACCTCATTTGAAAGCTGCTGCGGCCTTAAGGACGATGCGTCTTGAGAGGTCGGTGAAAACAGTGAACGCAGTATTTTAAGCATGCTTGAGAATAGTGCGAAAGGGTTAAATGCAGCCGGGCGTGGACTGTCTTAAGAGGCTATCAACATGCTACTAATAAGGCCATTTAAGCGACTCTATCAACAATAGATCCAAACTTAAATGCGGGTATATATAAAGCCCACAAGACCAAAAAAAGTAATAGTACTTCACCTAAAAAAATAGCTAAATAATACCGGGTTTTTGCGCTACGCCTTTAATTGAAGCTCCAAGATTCAAATCATTAAACCAAGCGCAACTAACCTAAACTCGCAAACAGTGGCGCAACCCAGCTGCATTTTAAATAGCCGATTCGGTACGCATTTGACGCCTATTTAAACGCAAAGCTGTAACGCAAATCTATAGAGTTATCGGTGCCGGCCCGGCTGATGAGGGAGAGGGTGCGGGAGAGTTCGATGGTTAAGCGGACCAAACTTTGCGCGCCGGAAAGGCTTTGCTCGAACGTTAAGCTTGCTGTGTTTGAAAGGCGTTTGCCCAGCATGAGTATCCGTTGGCTCGCCTGTCCGCTGGCGGCCTCATTTTGGCCGAGTACGCTGCTGGTGGCGGCGCGGTTATAGAGTGCGCTGCCTTGGCCCAAAGAGAGTTCATCCAGCCCCAGGCCGTATTGCAGTTGGGTGCTCATGCTTTGGCCATCCACGCCGAATAAGGCTTGTGCGGCCGGGATGAGTAGCCCCAGTTCTGCGCCACCGCCTTGTCCCGGTGCGCGGCCTAAGATCATCCAGCCGAGTTTTTCGGTGTCGGGCACATTGGGTTCGGAAGCAAGCCGAATAACGGGACGTTTCACATTGCCCGAAATGGCGAGCCCGGCCTCTACTTCCAAACCTTTGCGCAGCGCGAGCACATCAAGCCAAGGGTTGTCGACAGCACCGGCAAAAGTGACTTTGCCCCGTTCGATGCTTAAGTTTTGTCCATATCCTTTAAACACGCCGCCCTGCGAGGCCACGTAGCCGGTGGCCCGGAGCGCTTGGGCCGCGTCTTTCTTAAAGCGCATTTCCCCTTCAAGGCGGGTGTCCAGCCCCAGCCCCCGGGCGTAAAAACTATAGCCCAAGCCGATGATGATTTCTGCCGTGATGCTGCGTTTGCTTTCGCTTGCTGTAGCTTGCTTGCCGAGGACGACAACATCATCATCCAAGCTGGGGGCGGGCCGCTCAGGAATGGCAATAAAGGCGGCATCCACGCCAAAAATGCCATTTAAATCCATATTGCCTTGCGTGATTTTTAAGTTGCTTTGCCCGGAGGCCATGAGCCAGCGATCTTTGCGCTGCAAAAGTGGGAAGTGATCTGCGGCTAAATCCAGCTGCCCATTTTCGCCTTTTAAATCGACCTCGCCGCTTAAAGACAACATGCCTGCCCGGTCCGGGAATTTATCGGCAGGAATCCCCAAAGCATACGGACGTTGACGAACATTAGCATCAAAAACCAACTGTTCGATTTTCAGACTTTGCTCGCTCAAGTGCGCCTTGAATTGCCCCCCGGCCAACACCACGCCTAAATCTGGCCACGCAAAACTCAGCTGCTCGCCGTTGATATCGCCCGTGACCACCGGGTGCACCGGGGTGCCTGCGATTTGCGCTTGACCTTGAAGCTTGCCTTGCGTGCGCAAATTGTGGGAGCCAGTTAAGCGCCCCATCCATTGGATGTTGGGCAGGGTAAATTGAGCATTGCCGCCTAAAGCAGCGTTAGGGTCCAGACGCCAGCTGTTGTCGTATGCTTGCGCACGTGTGTTGATTTGGCCGGAAAGTTCGCCCAAAACGTCACCATGGGCTTGCCAATTCAAGCTTAAAGCATCTTGTTCTATTTGAAGCTTGGCTTGCAGCTCTTTTAAACCGAGCGCCAAAGGAATATCGCCGGGTAAGGCCCAGTCGCCGGATTCGCGCGACAAGGTGAGCTGCCCATTGAGGTGCTGGTCTAAGCGGACATCCCATTGCCCGCCCAGCACCAAAGTGGGCGGGGGCATTTTTTGATCTTTATACAGGGTTTGCAGACTCAACCCGCTCAGTTGCCCTTGGGTTTGCAGATGGCCGGGGGACCAGCGCAAAGCGTTGATATGAACGTAACCTTGCGTGCCAGCGCGGACGCGGGCTTGGCTGAGTTCAAATGCATCGGCCTGCAAATGTAGCGGGGCCGGGGCTTCGAGCGTGGCGGGGATTTTGCCGGTGATTTCTAGCTGTTCGAGCTGCCCTTGCCAGCGAAAAGGAAAGGAGCTGGCGGGTGCTTTGCGGGCTGTTTTGGCGGGGGGGATTTCATACAGCGCGCCGCTCAGCACGCTCTGGAGCGCGTTGCCCTGCGTTTGAGCGAGCGAGAGTTTGAGCTGGTGCGCACTGCGTGTGCCCGCAAGCTGAATGTTGGCTTTGGAGAGGTTTAGCGGGCTGGCAGGGGCCGGGGCGTTTAAGCCTTGCAGCTCGACATTCAGCGCAAAGGGCGCTTGCGGTACCAAGGCTAAATTCCCTTGACCTTTAGCGTGCTGCAATTGCCAGCCGGAAGGCATTTTCAGATCGTCCGCTTTAAACTCAAACCGGCCCGCAGGCGCTTGGGCTTCGCCTTCGATGTTTGCGTCTACATTGAGCACCCCACTCACGCCCAACCCCAGTCGCGCTAGGTTTGGCGCTTGAAGTTTGAGCTTAAGCTGGTCGCCCGGTCGCCCCCATGCGCCTTGGGCATCGAGCCGGTTTCCGGCAATGAGAAGATGCGCCATCACCGCTTGGGCGGACAGTTTGTCTAAATCTAAACTCAGCGAGCCTTCACCGCTCAAAGGCGCATTGGCAAATTGGCTGCCGGGCGCGATGTTGTAGTTAAAAGTATTGACGCGCTGTTTGTTTAAATCTGCCTGAACTGCGGCTTTGAGGCTGATGCTGGAGCGCGGCGCAGTTTTCAGCAGGCTCGATAAATCTAAATTCTGCGACTGGGCTTCCAAGGCAAGTTGTTTATCTTGCGTCGAAAAAGTGCCCTTAAATTCAGCAGAGGCGCCGGGCTTGTTGGGCTCGTTGACGCTGAGTTTGCCGTCAGAAAGCGTGAGCAAACCGGCTTCGTGCGTCAGCGCCACGGCCAGCGCATAACGTCCGTCGGCCAGTTGGGCTTTGATGTTTTGCTGCTGCGCCGTGGCGGCGGCGTTGATGTTGCCGCTGAGCGCGGTTTGAGGCAGGTCCGGGCGCCATTGAGCGAGATTGACTTTTTGCAGCTTGAGATCGCTATCGACTTGCCAAGATTGGTCAGCCGCATGCTTAAAAGTGCTGTGCCCGGTGAGCTGGCCGCCGTTTTGAATCTGTAGATTCAGCGCAGAGAGCTTAAGGTAGGCCGCAGAGGCTTCTAAATCACTTTGCAGTTTTAAAGCCGGCAAACCGTGCTGGTCTAAATGGCCCGCCTGCGTGTTTTCTAAATTGACCAAGCCTTTGAGCGTGAGGGCCTGGGTGTTGGCGTCTGCCACCGGCTCCAGCGCCAATTCACCATGCCATAAACTTTTGGGGGCGCTGGCCAGCCAGTTTTGTGGGGCAATGTTTTGTGCTTGGAGGTGTAGCGACTCAAACGCCAAGCTTGCAAAGGGGCTGGCTTTAAGCTGTGCTTCTAAGTGGGTTTGTTCATGGTCTAACTTGGCTTCAATCAGGGCCGCCGCTAAAAACCCACTGATGTCGATTTGCCCGACAACAGTCTGTTCCAAGGCTTTGGTCTGTATCTGCCATTGACCAGAAAGCTCAAAAGGCGGCTCGGCTAAAAGTTGCGTTTGGCCATGAAAATCGCCCCACGGGGTTTGGGCTTGTGAAATGGCCAGCGTCCAGGCTTGGGCGTTTCCGTTCAACCGGGCTTTGAGATGAGATAAAAGCGCGGGCGTGCCCTCTTCCGCGTCCGGCAAAGTATTGTGCCATTCATCCAGTTCAAACGCGTCAATGACCAAACCCAGCGGGGAATGTAAATCAGCCGGCGGGGTGAGGGTTGACGTGGATTTGTTTTTTTCCGGCGCGCTGGAGTGCGTGTGAAGCGTTTGGGCGGATAGGCGTTGGATGTGAAGTTGCCCGGTTTGCAGCGTTTCCCATAAACGCCAGCTCACATTCATCTGTGTGGCGGAAACGGTAAGTTCTGGCGTTTGATAGCGCACTTGCGCCGCGCCCCAGCTGTCCCAAAGCCGGCCCGTGGGGCCTTCTACGATGATGTTAGCCCGACTGAGCATCTGACTGCTCCAGCGCCAGCCCACTTCGGTGCCAAGCAAAAAGAACAGCCCCAAGCCGCACGTGAAAACCAGCAGCGCAACGCATACATTCAGCGCAAAAAATACCCGCTTAAGATATTTGCCTGCGGTGGCCGGGGCGGGCGAGGGGCTGGTTTCAGACATCAAGCTTCGTTGTCTGCCAAGGCTTTTTGGATGATTTCGCGCACGTCTGCGGCCAGGCTGCTGTCTTCAAAAAGTGCGCGCAAATGCGGCTCAATCAGCGCTTGTTGGGCGGGGGTGTAATGACGCCAGCTTTCTAATGCCCGGGCGATGCGTGCGGCAATTTGCGGATTTTTGGCGCTCAAACTGCGCACGATGTCTTCCCAAAAAGCATAACCCGCACCATCTGCCCGGTGAAATTCAGCTTCATTGGCGTAGAAAAATCCGCCTAAAAGCGCATAGACCTTATTCGGGTTGCTCAGGCTAAAGGCCGGGTGCTGGGTGAGGGCTTTGACGTGCTGTAGCACGTCTGCCGCTGCCGGGTGCCAGCGCCAAGCGCTCGATTGTGCCCGGAACCATTTGTCCATGGGCAAGGCATCGTCTTTAAAGGTCGCTTCAAAATGAGCCAGCGCGGTTTGCGCCACGCCGGGTTGGGCACAATTAACCAAGGCCAGCAGGGCGCCGTGTTGTTCCGTCATGTTTTGAGCGGCTTGCAGTTGCGCTTGTGCCAGTTGTACGCCCGCCTCTGAACCGGCGGCACATAAGTAGCCCAAAGCGGTATTGCGCAAGGCGCGTTTGCCCGCATCCCCGGGGTGATAGCGATATGCGCCGGGCACCGCGTGGGTGCGGTACAGCGTCAGCCAATCTGCCTCTAGCGCCCGGCCAAGGTGGGTATAAAGGTGAATGAGCGCGGCACGCAGGTGTTGCGGGTCTGCCGGGTCCATGCGCTCTAGCAAGTACGCCTCGCTGGGCAGGCTAAGCGCCCGGGCGCGGAAACCGGCGTCGAGCTTTAAATCGTTAGCCAAACGTTGGAAGGCTTGTGTAAAGGCCTCTGGCACGCTGAGCGGTGCTTGGTTTTGCGCAGAGTGCGTCAAGGCCAAGATAACCCGTTCTGCATAGCGCTGTGCGGCATCGCGCTGGTTAAAGGGGTCGGTATCGTGGGCCATGCGAAACGCCAGCGCCCGGTCTGATTCGTCGTATTCCAGAATCACAGGGGCTGAAAAATTGCGCAACGGCGAGAGCACTGGCTCGGCCTTAAGGCCCACAAAAATCCAGCTTTGCGTAGGCTGGTTCAGGATGAGGATGCGCTCCCCGGCCCCGGCTTGTGCTTCACTGGCCAGTTGCAAGGGAAGGTTGGCGCCGTTTGAATCTAAAAGGGCCAGTTTAAAAGGAATGTAGAAGGCTTCTTTATGCGCTTGGCCCGGCGTGACCGGGGTATGTTGGCTGAGCGTGAGCTGGTAGTGGCCTTGCTGTGCATCCCAATGGGTTTGAACATGTACGCGTGGGGTGCCCGCTTGGCTGTACCACAGGCGAAATTGTGACAAGTCCCGCTCATTGGCTTCTGCCATGGCGTCGATAAAATCATCGCAGGTCACGCCTTGGCCATCAAAATAGCTAAAGTACAAATCAAAGCCATTGCGGAAACCCTCTGCCCCCAAAAGGGTGTGGAGCATGCGAATAACTTCGGCCCCTTTTTCATACACGGTTGAGGTGTAGAAATTGCTGATCTCTTGGTAGCTTTCCGGGCGAATAGGATGCGCCATGGGGCCCGCATCTTCTGGAAACTGGCTGGCGCGCAGGCGGTCTACGTCATCGATGCGTTTGATGGCCCGTGCGGAAGTGGCCGCGCCGGGCTCGGCCGCTTGTGCCAGCATGTCTGCGGTAAAAAGCTGGTCTCGGAAAACCGTCAAACCTTCTTTTAAGGTCAGTTGAAACCAGTCCCGACAAGTGATGCGGTTACCCGTCCAGTTGTGAAAGTATTCATGCGCCACAACGCTTTCAACAGCCTCAAAATCATCATCGGTGGCGCTGGCGGCATCGGCCAGCACGTACTTGGTGTTAAAAATATTCAGACCCTTGTTTTCCATGGCCCCGGCGTTAAAGTCGCTCACGGCCACGACCATAAAGCGGTCTAAATCGAGTTCCAGCCCAAACGTGGCTTCATCCCAGCACAATGATGCGATGAGCGAATCCATGGCGTGCGCGGTGCGGGGTAAATCCTGTGCTTTGGCCCAGACTTGTAAGCAAACCGTTTTGCCAGAGCGGGTTTGAATGTGTTTTTCTGCCAAAGCCAAATCTGCAGCAACCAATGCAAACAGATAGCTTGGTTTAGCAAAGGGGTCATGCCAGCGGGCAAAGTGCCGACCGCCGGGCAAGCGGCCTTGTTCAATTAAGTTGCCGTTGGAGAGCAAGACCGGGAATTGCGCGGCATCGGCCTCCAAACGGACGGTGTAGCGTGCCATCACATCGGGGCGGTCCGGGAAAAGCGTGATGCGGCGAAAACCTTGGGCCTCACATTGCGTAAACAGCCCGCCTTGGCTCAGAAATAGCCCCATGAGGGCGCTATTGTCTTCCGGACAGATTTGGGTGGTGACTTCGATCACCGCCTGCGTTTTATCGCCGAGGTGAATCTCGACGATCTTTAAGTCATTCGGAATAGCTTGCGGAGTGCCATCAACGCTCAGGGCGAGACATTGCAGATTTTCACCATTGAGCACCAAAGGGCCATGCGCCACATGTGGCTGGCGTACGCAAAGCAGACGGCTTTTAACCTGCGTTGCACGCACATCGAGCGCAAAATCAAGCGATACCTCGGTGATGGTATAGGGCAGCGCTTGGTAGTTCTGGCGGAAAATTGTTTGGTTAGCTTCATGTGCGGCAGGTAGATTCACGCAAAACACTCCAATATTTCAAAGTCAAAACAAAGAAAATCAACGAGCATTTTCGCACAGAGCTGCTGCACATGTGGGTTTTGTATGAAGATTGCGTGCGCTTAAATTCCCCCCTGGCTACGCCCGTCTATTGTGGCAAGCCATAGCCCAACCCCAAAACACTTCGCCCGGTGAGCCTATCTTTAGGCTACGCACCGGGCGAAAGAATCTTTTCAATAATTTTTTAAAGCTACATTGTATTCTGGTGCCTAGGATCGGACTCGAACCGACAAGCCTTATCGGCGGCGGATTTTAAGTCCGCTGTGTTTACCAATTTCACCACCCAGGCAGGGCTGCGTATACTACTAGGGAATTCACAAAAATGCACGCACTATTGCGTGCTCACTTTAAAAATTACGATTTTTTCTCTGGGAGCGCGATATTAATTTCCAACACATCAAAGTGATCCTGCTTCTCACGCTGCACTTTGATGTCTTCCGGATTGACGGAAACATATTTGGAAATCACGGCCAGCAGTTCACGCTGCAACTCAGGTAAAAAATCTGGCGCAGAGGTTTGATTATCATGTTCGTGTGCAATCAACAGTGCAAGCCGATTTTTTGCAATGCTGGCTGAACGTTTTTTTTCACCAAACAGACGATCTAAAAACGCCATCTTATTTGCCTCCGAACAGGCGCTGGAGCAAGCCAGGCTTTTCATAGCTCGTAAAGCGTAACGAACGATCTTCGCCTAAAAAGCGACTCACCACATCTTCATAAGCTTCTGATACATCACTGCCTTTAAGGTGGATGGCCGGCGTGCCTTCATTAGAAGCTTGAAGAACAATTTCAGACTCGGGGATCACACCAATCAAATTAATTTTTAACAGCTCTTGTACGTCCTGATAGGAAAGCATCGCCCCTTCTTCAACGCGTTTAGGTGAATAACGGGTAATAAGCAAATGCTCCACAACAGGTTCACGCCCTTCAATTGCACGGCGGCTCTTGCTTTGAATGATGCCAATAATGCGGTCGGAGTCTCGCACAGAAGACACTTCTGGATTGCTCACAACAATAGCCTCATCCGCAAAGGTAAGCGCCATTACTGCGCCACGCTCAATCCCGGCGGGGGAATCACACACAGCGTAATCAAACCCCATTTTTTTAAGTGAAATCAAAACGGCCTCAACACCTTTTTCCGTAAGAGCATCTTTATCACGTGTTTGCGAAGCCGGCAGCACATATAAATTTTCACAGTGCTTATCTTTAATAAGTGCTTGATTTAATTTTGCATCACCATTGATGACATTAACCAAGTCATACACTACGCGGCGTTCACAACCCATAATAAGATCGAGGTTACGTAACCCCACATCAAAGTCGATCACGGCTGTTTTATGCCCACGCAATGCCAAACCAGAAGCAAATGCTGCACTGGT